>WNGK01002432.1_pt1 | contig 20151 bp, 22 predicted proteins | sample 5400601 | NCBI WGS metagenome assembly WNGK01 (sample SAMN13153376, study PRJNA577476) | soil metagenome | isolation source: 60 cm soil or saprolite under Garry oak tree replicate 1 | place: USA:California | collected 2016-06-15
GCCGGCGCGATCGTGGCCAGAATTCAGCGCGCAGTCGATGAGTTCGGAGTCGGCTCGCCCGCCGATGACCAAGCGCTAATCGTGTTCCGCGGCCTATAGCTGGGCGGACCCGCCGTCGCCGAGGTTGGCGGTCACGCAATTCCGCGCGGGCGGCAGTTGCCAGCATCCGCCTCGGCCGTCGGGGCACCGGGGGCCACGTGTTCGCGGCTCAATGAGCGATCCAGGCCCGCGGAAGCTTGCAGAGGTCGCCACCCACCACGCCCCTCGCCGGTGCGTCGAAGCCGCCTGCCGGGACATGCATGGCCTTCACCTGGCGGCGCCGGATCTGGTAGGCCAGCCACGGAGCAGCGTGCGGACAGGACCAGAACGCGGGGGTCGATGGCGGGGAGCACCTGCAAGCTCTGCTGCCCGCGGCGCGCTTCTTCTTCCTGCCGGACGAAGGACATTTCTCGGAACGCGCTGATAACAAGCCTGCTGGAATAGGTCACGCGGGCGACATGATCTTGCCGGCCATCCGTGAGGGATACCGGCAGGGAGCGCGCGGTCCTGCCCGGGACGATGTCGTCCATGAGCAAGAGTGGGGATTTGACCTGGGGGAGATCCGCGTTCGCACCGATATCTGGCAGGGCGGACAGGACCTGAACGTCCCCAGGCATGTGCGCAAACGCATGTCAGGTTCAGGCCGACCCCATCCACGGCTCTGGCCGATCCCCAGGAATCGACCAACGATCGGAGTCGCCGGCGGGCTCATGGCGCACAGAATGCCAAGATCTGAATGGCCAGCGTCTTGATCGAAACCCGCTGACGCTCCAAGAGATAACGGCGGATCGGGCGCGGTAGCCTCGGGCTGTGGCCAGCGGTGCGGACGGTCATCACAGTGGGGCGCCTGCTGGCTGCGGCTCGCATCGCGACTGCCGGGCGGGTGCGTTCGCGGCGCTGGGCTGGAACCGTGGCCGTGATCGGGGAGGTGTGCCCGCTGCGGGCTGTGGGTGCCGGGCGGGTTTCGCGGCTTTCTGCGGCCAGCGGCCCTGCCAGGCCGGTTAGCCGAGAAGCCGGGCGATCGCAGCGTACTGGCAGGCTGCAGCAGCGCAGACGAAGGCATGGAAAACCTCGTGATAGCCGAACACCGACGGGTGGGGGTCGGGACGGCGGCGGCGATAGCACACCGCCCCGGCGGTATACAGCAGCCCGCCAGCCAGCACCAGGGCTCCTGGCCCCGCGCCCGCGTGGACCCACACGCCCGGCAGCGCCAGGCCCGCCGCCCAGCCCAGTCCCACGAACGTCGCGCCGACCAGTAGTTCAGGCGCGCTCATCCACCTCAGGTGAATGGCTGCCGCCGCCACGGCCAGCACCCACACCACGATCAGCCAGGCCAGTCCGAACGCCCCGGGCATCGCCAGCAGCACCGGGGTGGCCGTGCCCGCGATAAGAAAGAAGATCATCATGTGGTCCAGGCGTTGCATCCGCCGCCGCCACGCTTCGGTCCAGGTGCCCCTGTGATACAGCGCGCTGACCCCGAACATCGCGCTTACGCTTGCGGCGTAGATGGCCCCGGCGGTGATCCGCTCCGTTCCGCGCGCACCGGCCACCAGCACGGTCCCGGCCGCCAGCGAGATACCGAACCAGATCAGGTGCAGCCAGCCGCGCCATGCGGGCTTGGCGTAATAGATGCCGCGGCGGGCGTCGAAGAAAACCTGCGGCGCTGATGGCTCCGGCCGTCCCGGCGCGGAATCCGTCGATGTCACCGCAGGCCTCCGCTTCGTACCCGCCCGGCGATCCTGGAGACCGCCAGCCCGGTGGCACGCGCAGCGGCTCAACGGGCATGACTGCCTTGCCGAGCATGACACGCCTGCCCCGCCGGGGAATAGGCGCGGACGCGATGTCCCCGAGGTCAAGGCTGCTCAGATCAAGCACCGGGCCAGCGTAGTCCCCGGCACGGGGCGCGGTCCGCGGCATGATCGGACGTGGGCCAACCAGATCGTCGGCGGGCAGCCCATCAGGACAGCGCCTCGACAGGTGCGACAGTCACCAGATCCTTCACGGCATGGGCGAGTTGCCGATCGAGCGTGATCATAGCGTCGGCCTGGAGCTGGGTCAGAGCGACGTACTCGGCGTCCAACGTGTCAGACCACCCGAGCTGGCTGGCGACCTTCCATGCGACGTTCTGGAAGGACGCGGTCTCCGAGCAGGCGGATCCGCAGCCCGCGCACGTAGCTGAGCCGTCGCCCGGCATCCTTCTTAGTCATCTCACCGCGGCGTACTGCCTGGTACAGGAGCGGCAACATCTGCGAGCGAAGAAGCGCCGGGGCCAGGATCTGATGTCCGTCGCGGATCACGGCCTCGTCGCGAGCCAGGTGAATGGCGACGTCCGGACCGATCACGTACCTGGTCATGGAAGATCAGTTCCTCTCCGTTGCTGCGCGACGCAAGCGCCTGCCTCAGAGTACGGGGATGTAGAGCCCGCTCATCGGCGTGTGCGGTCGACTCGAACGGGTGGCGGCAACTCGCCAGAATGACCAGTTATGCGCGGTAGAAACGGCCAGCCTGAGGACGGCGGCACCGCGCATAACGAGCCTTACGCGTGCGTCAAGCTGAATAGGGCAGTCACGGCTGGTGACGGCATGGGGGTTCAAGACCCTTGGGCGAGTTGAACCGCTGGCCCATGTCCTCGGCAGCCCAGGCAGCGCGTGGCTGGCTATCTGACCAGGACCGATCTGATCCCTGTCGCCAGAAATCCACCACACCCAGGCAAGCGCGGCAGGCAGCCTAACGTCCTACCGGCAACTCCGTCCCTGCCGCGGCCCGCTTGGCACGCTCGGGGTCTTCCGGCAGAGGGCCAGGCCGGCTATGGCAGGCTCTGGATGATCTGGATGAGCTCGTCGCGGCGGTAGCCGTGCTGGCGGGCCAGTAGGAGCAGTTCCCGCACCTTGGCGAGCACGGCACCGCGTTGCGGAGTGCCCGTCACGGTGATGCCGCGGCCGCGCCGGAACTCCAGCAGACCCTCGTCGCGAAGCAGCCGCAGGGCACGCAGCACGGTGTTGCGGTTCACCTCGAGCACGGCGGCCAGGTCCCTTGCGGGCGGCAGCCGCTCGCCCGGCGCGGCCTGCCCCTCGGCGATGGCGCGGCGGATCTCGGCGGCAACCTGCTCGTGCAGCGGAGCCGGGTCACGGTGGTCGACGCTGAGCTTCGAGCTGGTGGTGCTAGTCATAATGGTTCTATACTAACATTGTGAGGAGCGTGTTCCAGGCACGGGCGATGGGGCCTGGCGGCGCCGCCGCCCCGCCCGCGCCGCCTGCCGATCCGGAGGTTGTGATCCGGCAGGCTCGCGCCAGGCAGCGCCGCCGCCGCCGACGGGTCGCGGTGACGGCGGCGGCGGCGGCGGCCGGCGCGATCGTCTACCTGGCTGGCGGGCACACGGGCGGGACAAGGCTGGTTCAGCGGCGAGCATCCGGCCGGGCCGGGCTGGCGCCGACGGTGAACCTGGCTGCGTTCGCCGGGCACGGGGAGCTGGCGTTCGTGTCCCGTGGCCGGCTGTGGGTGGCAGACGGCGCGACCAGGACGCTGCGCAGGGTGGCCACGCCGGGGATGACGCCTTCCGGCCCGGTGTTCTCCCGCGACGGCGGGTGGCTGGCGTTCCTGGCCACGCGCGTCAGCCCGGCGGCCGGGACCGCCTCCTACGCGGTGTGGCTGGCCGCCGGCGACGGCAGCGGCGCGCACCAGGTCCAGGGTCCTGGCGGCGTCGCTGGCTTTCCCCCGGCCATCAGCTGGAGCCCGGCGGCCGACGTTCTGGCTGTCTCCGACGAGAACACGGTGCGGCTGATCTCGCCGTCGGGGAAGGCCCGGACGCTGGCCCGGACGCCGGGCATCGCTTCGGCGGCCTGGTCACCTGACGGCGGCAGCCTCGCCGTGGCCAGCACGCGGTGGCCCTCGGCCACGACGCTGGCCAGCTATCCGGTGGCCGGCGGGAAGCCCACCGTGTGGCTGCGGCTTAACGCGCGCCACGGCGTGCTCAATGGCATGCGGCAGATCGTCATCGACCTGGCCGGCTGGTGGCCGGACCAGGGCATCGGGTTCTGGGTATTCGGCGACGGCATGGAGCATAACAACGACCAGACCCCGCTCAACCTGATCACGGCTCCCGGCACGCGGCCCCGCCTGCTCGGGTACACCCTGTCCGACACCACCACCACCGACGCCGTCGCCGCCTCCCGCACCGGCTGGCTGGCGCTGGTCAACAACAGCGCGCAGGCGTTCGGCCGGCTGATCTGGCAAGGCAAGCATGTCAGGGTCTGCGCCCCGGCCGCCTCCTGCACCACCGTCCCGTTCCCGCCAGGCACGGTCACCATCGACCCGGCCTGGTCGCCGGACGGCGCCACCCTCGCCTTCGTGCAGGCGCCCGCCTCGGCCCGGCCCGGCTTCCCGCAGCCGATCGTGGCCCGCTGGTATGACGCGCACCAGCTCTGGCTGTACCGCCCGGCCACCCGCTCGCTGCGCAGGCTAGATGCCCCGGGCGCCAGCGACCCAGCCTGGTCAGCGGACGGCCGCAGCCTGCTGTACACCGGCCGGGATGGCATCTGGCTGTTGCCGCGGCTCAGCGGCCGGCCGGCCCGGATCACCACGCCGCTGTTCCAGCCAGGGAACTGGCCCGCCTACTACGGGCAGGTCGGCTGGATTGGGCAGTTCGCCTGGTGGCCGGGCTAGGCCAGGAAACGTCCGCGTACATGTTCACGGCCGCCAGAGCAGATCATCCATCCGGGTTCGCCCGACGCCGCCCTGCCCGGCGATCAGGGTGCCGCGCGGGCGGTTCCGGCATGTCAACGGGAACCGGGCTGGTCAGCGGGCGTGGTAGCGGCACGGCCTGGTTGAGCTTCGGCGGGCCGCCTTCGGGCTCGGCGCCTGCCGGGACCTTCGGCCCTGCCAGCACACCCGAGTCGGCTAGCTGTCAGCAACAATGCGACGCGGCTCCGGAGAACTGCCGCGCAACCCCAGCTGAGGAGGAGGATCACCATGATCTCGACTGCCATCCGGCGGACCACCGCCGTGGCCGCCTCCGTCGTCGTCGCGTGCCTGATCGCCGTGACCACGGCCGCGGCCGTCAGCGCGCACGGGGCGGGCCAGCCACAGCGGCGGCAGATCGCGGTCGCGACACTGACCGACTTCCGGATCGTTCTCACCGTCACCCGCGGAGGCCCAGGGCGCAGGCTCCAGGCAACGGTGACCGCGGCGGGTTACCGGCGCGCCGCCGGCCACTGGAAGCTGATCGCCGCGAAGCGCGTGGGCAAAGTCAACGGGTGGTTCTGGTTCTCGGCCGAGCCATGCACGCTGACCACCGCCCAGCTGAAAAACAACGCGCAGCCGTCGCCGCCAGTGATCGTGTCCGACTCGATGAAGGTCAGCCTGCTGATCACGCCCGCCGTCGGCTGCTCCCGCACCTACAGCAAGCGCTGGAGGCCATGAGCCTCCCCCACGGCCCACGCGATCCGAACCCGCGGCGCGGCGCTGCCCGCTTCCCCGGCTATCCCTCATCGGCCGGGATCCCAGCGGCCGCCGCAGATCACCCATGTCGGTCCCGCAAAAGGTCTGAGCGCCAGGCGATGCGGAGCAGATCAGGCGGATACGGGTTTGGCCAGCGATGGGCAGCCCGAACTACGGAGCGTGACCAACGGGATTCGCTCGTCGGACCGGATCGCCGAATAGGAATGCCTACTCGCTCGATAGGTATTTCAGTGCGGAGGGCGTGCGTAACGTCCGGTTCGGTGTCCTTGTTGGGCGTCCTCGGCCACGATCGGCATCCGCCTCCGCGGGAGGGAGTAGCCGGCGGTAGCTCTGTCCGGCCGCCGGCTGGGTGTCGCGGTGGTCAGGTTGGTGGCGGGCGAAGGAGTGCGGGTTCGCGGAGGAACTCGCGCCGCCCGGCGACCGGCTTGAGCTCGCCTCGCCTTACCGGCCGGATCGCCCATTCGCCCGGCTCCACGATCCACGCGCCGGGCACGGCCGCGCCGGGTGAGTGCGTGGCGACGACGACCGGGGCCCGGTGCACAGCGCTGTCCGTGGCTAGCCGGCCGTCGGGCAGCGGCTGCTGCGGTTCAGTTTGGGCTGGCTCTTGTGGGGGCTGGTTTCGGCGCTTGCGGCTTGACGAGCCAATAGTGTGGATTAGGCGGCAGGGCTGGCGGGGACCCGCCAGGGTCCGGGCCCAGCGGTATGGGCAGGTGCGGTCAGTGAGTACCACGATGACTGCGATGGCATCACCCTCGGCACGAAGGATGGTGCCGGTCAGGCAGCATCTGCTCGCGCGTCGCATGGGTCTGTTCGCGGCGTTCGGCGCGATCGTCGTGGCAGGGTGCGGTCAGGCAGCCGTGGTCCCGCCCGCGACCGCCTCGTCCCGCCCGGCGGTCGATCACCGGTCTGGCCCGCCAGCTGGGCCCGTGCCGCGCGATCCAGCCCGTGGGCGGTTCCTGGATGGAGAGCCGTGCCCCCTCGCCAGCTACCCGGGTGTTCCGGCCGGCTCCGGCTGCATCAGCTACGCCGCCGGTCATTTCGAGGGCGATGGGCGACGCGACACGCTCGTCGTCTACGCCCATCCGCTCGACCGGCAGGGCTTTGCGCGGGCGTGGCACGCGAGAATCACGCTGCACTCAGGGCGCGCCGTTGTGGCCGCCCTGGGCCGGCCGGGGCACGGTATCGGGCTCGGCGAGAACCTGTGGGTCATGGGCGCCGTGAACGCCGACGGAGACGGGGCAGATGAGGCGATCGTGCGAGTCAACGGGGGCGCGTCAACCGACCTGCTCGGGATCTTCCTCCTCCGGAACGGCCACCTGATCGAGGCGCGCAAGGCCAGCGGCGGGCCCTTCGTGTTCGTCTTCGGCAGTGACGTCAACTTCGGCAGCGGCGGGGGCTGCCGGAAGGCCGGAGGCCGGATGGAACTCGTGGATGCCGGAGCATGGATCAAGCGCAAGCGCTGGCACTGGATGGAGACCTATTACCGCTGGCAGGGCACGCAGGTGACGCCCGTGCGGAGCCTCAGGGGAACCACCACGCCGCGCGGGACCGGGCGATACGAGGCGTTCCGCTGCGGCGAGGTCGATCTGAACGGGGTGGCCACTCGCGAATCCTGTACGCTCCTGGGCAACCCGACGTGGAAGCCGATCTGACCGGCGAAGGCCGCACGACCTCCGTCAGGGCGAAGGCCGCCCCAGGTTCGGCGGGCCGCTCGAGCAGCTCCGACGCCCGGGCCCTGGCCGCGAACCAGAACCGCGTCCCCTTGTCGCGGTGCGCCGGGGATGCGGTGGCCGACAGCGGCCGCAACCTGCGGTTGACCCATGGAACGGCGCGCCGGTCGAAGCGGTCGGCGGAGAAGTCGACGCGGCTGTGATCTTCCCAGTCGCCGACCGGATAGGCCTCGGCCGGGTCGATCGGCGGGTTGCTGCTGACGAACAGCACCGCGGCGTTCTGGATATGGCCGCTCCACGGCTCGGGCACGTGGAAGCTGTCCGGGTGCAGCATGCTGCGATCCGACGATAGCCGAGCACGGCAGGAGCTCGCCCGCCAGGCACCGTTCCGCGGCCGGGCACCGGGTGATGCACACCAGCAGCGTGTCGGTGCCAGCATCGGTGTGAGCCATCCCGCTGATCCTAGACGCGGACCGCGGCGGCATGGCTACCCGCGACATGCGGGCGTCGGCAGCGATTACAACAGGTCACGATCTCCCAGCCAGGCGTCCAGCGGGATGCTCCCGAGCGCCGATTCGGTCGCGCATGCAGTTCGTGGGCGGGTGAGGGATGCTGCGCGCAGATCAGCCGGTTCTGGCGCCGTCGGGCGACAGGCTGTCCGAGGCGACGAATCCGTTCTGACCGGCCTGATCTTGGTGCCCAGCGCATCGGGACCTCAGAGGCGCCGGAGAGAGTCGATCATCGTCTGCACGGGCGACGGGGGTGATCAGGTGCGTGGTTTCCGGCAGTACGGCGAGCTGGGCGGCCTGCAGCGATTCGCCGCATTTCAGTGAGCGACCAGTAATCCCCTCCTGGGCAGGTCAGCAAGCAGGCCCAGCACGACCGCGCCCCCGTTGCAGTCCGCGCTGGCGAACCCGCCGCCAGCCCGGTCTATGAGCTCATCGAGATTCGCCGATCACCGCTCCGGGCCAATGCTTGACGGGTGCTACTCCTCTCCGATCGCGGCTCCGGAGGCGTTCGATCGAGTCGGAGAGCTTACCGGCGGCGACGGCGCGCGAGCGGTGCTGGACTGCGTCGGCACTGTGCAAGTGGTGGAGACCGCCTTCGGCGTGGTACGCGAGGCGGCAGGATCAGCGGGGCAGGGGTTCCGCAATGCGCGGATGGGCCGATTGGATACGACAGGCTGATGCCCAACGTCACGCGCACCGGCGGCGCGACACCGGCCGTGCCTGGAGCACCCGATGCCTGACATGCTCGATGGCCCAAGCGAGCCTGGCCGCGTTTTCGGCCGCACGATTAGCCTGGGCGATGTCCCGGGTGGCTACCGTGGCATGGCCGGCCGCCAGGTCGTCCTCAAGGCGCTCATCGGCCCCTGGACCGGGTCTGCCGAGGCCGCCGGGGGCGTTGTGGCTCTCTTCCGGGAGGCGTGCGTTGCCAGTTCTCGAAGTGGTCGTCGTCCTTGGGGTGGCCGTGCTGGTGAGTCATCTGGTCAGCCGGCGCTACCGCATCGCCCCGCCTGTTGTCCTGCTCGGCAGCGGGTTCGTGCTGGGGTTCATCCCCGCGCTGCGCCGGGTGTATCTGCCGCCGGAGGTCGTGCTGTTCCTGTTCCTGCCCGTCTTGCTCTACTGGGAGAGCCTGACCACATCGCTGCGCGAGATCCGTCGTAACCTGCGCGGGATCGTGATGGTGAGCACCGTGCTGGTCTTCGTGACGGCCGCGGCGGTCGCGGCGGCGGCGCACGCCCTGGGGATGCCGTGGGGCCCGGCATGGGTGCTGGGGGCGGCGGTCGCGCCGACCGACGCCACGGCCGTGGGGGTGCTGGCCAGGGCGCTGCCACGCGCTCGGTGACGACGCTGCGCGCCGAGAGCCTGATCAACGACGGCACCGCCCTGGTCAGCTACGGCCTGGCCGTCGGCATCACGGCCGGCGAGGAGCATCTGAGCGCGCCGCACGTGGGAGGGCTGTTGCTGCTCTCCTACGGCGGCGGGATCCTCGCCGGACTCGCCACGGCGTGGCTGGGGATCCAGGTGCGCCGCCGCCTGGCCGACCCGGTGCTGGAGAACGTCGCCATCCTGCTGTTTCCGTTCACCGCCTACCTGCTGGCTGGGCTTGCCGGGGCCTCCGGCGTCCTGGCGGTCGTGGTCTGCGGCCTGATCATGAGCCAGGCCGGCCCGCGCATCGGGCACGCCGATCAGCGCAGGCAGACCGAGGCGTTCTGGTCGCTCGCCATGTTCCTGCTCAACAGCGCGCTGTTCGTCCTCGTCGGGCTCGAACTGCAGGCCGCGGCCCGCAAGCTGACCGGCACCGATCTCGTCGGTGCCCTGCTGCTGATCGCCGTGATCTCGGCCATGCTCGTTATCGTCCGCCTGGCGTTCCTGTACGTCGCCGTCTACCTCATCCGCCTGATCGACCGCCGGCCGCAGCAGCGACTGCGCCGAGTGAGCAACCGCTCCCGCGTGGTGAGCGGGCTCGCCGGATTCCGCGGCGCGGTGTCGCTGGCCGTCGCGCTCTCGGTTCCTGCCGCACTCCATTCGGGCCGGCCGTTCCCCGACCGCAACCTGATCATCTTCGTGACCTCAGGCGTCATCGTCATGACCTTGCTGCAGGCGCTGGTGCTGCCGAAGGTGGTCCGCTGGGCGCGGCTGCCCCCTGACACCTCCGTCGATGAAGAGCGTCAGCTCGCGGAGACCACGGCCGTCGAGGAGGCGTTCGCCGCCCTGCCGCGGGCCGCCGCCGACCTGGGCACGCCGACCCCGACTATTGACCGGCTCCGCGCTGAGTATGAGACGCACCTGCTGGTCTTGCATGCCGGCCGCGGCGACACCTCAACGCTGCGCCTCGAGGATGACTACGACGCGCTGCGGCTCGTGTTGCCCGCACGCAAGCGGGCCACCGTCGTCAGGCTCCGCGACGAACGCCGCATCGACGACATCGTGCTCTGCCAGCTGCAGGCCAGGCTCGACCTCGACGAGGTACGCCTGACGCACCGCGAGTTCATCGAATGACCTGCACCCGCGCCACACAAGGAGGTAACCGCCGTGACGAACTGGACGACCGGCGAGCTGAGCAGGATCGGCAGCACTGACGAGCTGGAGCTCCAGTCCATGCGCCGCGACGGCACGCTGCGTGACCCGGTCACGATGTGGGTCGTGCGCCATGGCGACGACGTGTACGTCCGGGCTGTCAAGGGCCGCGACGGCTGGCACCGCGGCACCCGGGCCCGTCACGAGGGCCACATCCGATCCGGCGGCGTCGACAAGGACGTCACGTTCGTCGACGCTGACGCCCGCGCCGACGCCGGCCTGAACGACGCGATCGACGACGAGTACCGGGCCAAGTACAGCCGCTACCCCGCCGACTTCGTCGACCACGTCATCAACGCGCAGGCCCGCTCCTCCACCATCAGGCTCGTTCCGCGCTGACCAGGGCGACGAGTGGCACATGATCCGGCGCACGTGAGCCTCTGCGCGCCGTCAGTCTCTGGCCGCCATGCGGTAGGCGAGGGGGGTCAGGCCGAAGGTCCGCTTGAAGTGACACACATCCTCCCTGCCGACTACGAGCGTCGCTACAACTGTGTCTGCGGCACGGGCGTCTGCGCACCGATTGGCCGGTTCTGCGCGTCGATGGTCGCTGGGTCCGGCGACCCGCATCGCGGCAAAGAGTGCGTGGCAGTCAGTCGAGTTGGTCCGACGTGATCGGTGCGGCGTCGTCAGGCGCTGCCGTCCAGCTCGCCAGCTGGTCAAGGGCTTGCCGCGCAGCAGACCCGGTCGGGGCGGAGTAGGCGACTATCGTCTGTCCGGGATCGGCCGGGACCTCGAGAGCGTCGTAGCCGAGGGTGAGGTTCCCGACGAGGGGGTGGCGGAACGGCTGTGTCCCGCTGCGGTAATACCGGACGTCGTGACCTGCCCAGCGCACCCGGAACTCGTCGCTGCGGGTTGCGAGCTCGCCGATGAGGTCGGTGAGCTCCTTGTCCGGGTTACGGCCGGCCTCGGCCCGGAGGCTGCCGACGGCGTCGTGAGCGATGCGGTCCCAGTCGCCGTAGAACTCGGTGGAGCGGCGGTCGAGGAAGACGAACCTGGCGAGGTTGACTGGCCGGGCCGGGTCGAGGAACGCCGGTGAGTACAGCGCGGATCCGAGCTGGTTGGCTGACAAGATGTCGAGCCGCGCGTTGCGGATGAATGCGGCGACACCGGTCATGGAGTCGAGCAGCCGCTGCACGCTTGGCCGGACCTGATCGCGGGCGGGCCCACGGCGGCTGCCGCGGTGACCGGCGTTCGCGGCGTCCACGAGGTCGAGCAGGTGCGCGCGTTCGACGTCGTCGAGTTGCAGCGCCCGCGCGAGCGCGTGGAGTACCTCGTCGGAGGCGCCGCGGACGCTGCCGCGCTCGATGCGCGTGTAGTACTCGATCGAGATGCCGGCGAGGAGGGCGACCTCTTCGCGCCGCAAGCCTGGAACGCGGCGGCGGCCGCCGTAGTTCGGCAACCCTGCCTGCCGGGGAGTGATCTTCGCTCGGCGGGTCGTCAGGAACTGGCCGAGCTCACGGCGGGCGTCGTTGGCGGTGCTCACCTGGCCGAGGCTACCTACCGCTGCAGCGGGAGGGTGGCCCTGCCAGTACCCCTATCAGCTGGGCCTCCCTGCGGCCGGCCATCCCTGATGTCGTGGACGTGTCGCTGCGAAGCGTCGGCGACGGGCGCAGTTGCAGCCGCGACACCAGCTGGAGACACCGTGATGACGACTCTTGGCCTGGCCGCGCCGTTGATTACCCCGCCGCGCCGGTCACGCCATGCCGTCGCGGCGCTGGCGGCGGCGGTGCTGGGGTTCTTTGTGGTCACGCTGGACGCGGTCGTCGTCAACGTCGCCTTGCCCTCGATCCGTGCGGACCTCGGTGGCGGTATCACCGGGCTGCAGTGGGTGGTCGACGGCTACACGCTGCTGTTCGCGGCGCTGCTGCTGTCCGCGGGGGCGCTCTCGGACCGCGCCGGCGCCCGCCGCGCATTCGGCGCCGGCGTCGGGCTGTTCGCCCTCGCGTCGGCCGCGTGCGGGCTGGCGCCGGCGATCGGCGCGCTGATCGCGGCCAGGATGGTGCAGGGCGCAGCCGCTGCTGTGATCATGCCGTCGTCTATGGCGCTGATCGGGCATGCGTACCCCGACCCGGTCAGGCGAGCCCGCGCCGTCGCGGTGTGGGCGATGGGAGGCTCGGTCGCCTCCGCATGCGGGCCTGTGCTCGGCGGGGTGCTGACCCTGGTCAGCTGGCGCGCCATCTTCTATATCAACGTCCCGGTCGGCGCGATCGCGCTGCTGCTGCTCGCCCGAACCGGGCATTCACCGCACCGGAAGGCCGCGTTCGACCCGGTCGGCCAGGTGAGCGCGGTGCTCGCAATGGGCGGGCTCACCTACGGCGCGATCGAGGCCGGCGCGGCGGGCGTCACCGACCCGCGAGTCGTCACCGCGTTCATCGTGGCGGCCGCCGCCCTTGCCGCGTTCGTGCTGTCGCAGGCACGCGGCGCGCACCCGATGATGCCGTTGGGGCTGTTCCGCGCCCGCAACGTGTCCATCGCGGTCGCGGTCGGGTTCGCGTTCATCGTCGGCTACTACGGGCTGCCGTTCGTGATGAGCCTGTACCTGCAGCAGCAGCGCGGGCTGTCCTCGCTCGGGGCCGGCGTCGCTTTCTTGCCGATGATGCTGATCGGCCTGGCGCTCACCCCGTTCAGCGCGCGCATCGCCGAACGCGTCGGCGCCCGGCTGCTGGTGGGCGGCGGGCTGGCCGTGATGACTGTCGGGCTGGTCGCGCTCGCCGCCGTCCCGGCGGCGACACCGGTGTGGCTCCTGGCAGCGCTGATGGTGCTGGTCGGCCTCGCCGGGCCGCTGGTGATGCCGCCGGTGACCGGCGTGCTGCTCAACAGCGTCCCGAGCCACCGCGTTGGCACCGCCAGCGGCGTATTCAACACCGGCCGGCAGATCGGCGGTGCGCTCGCCGTGGCCGTGTTCGGCGCGCTGCTGGCCCACCAGGGCACGTTCCAGCGCGGAGTGCGCGTCAGCCTGCTGGTGGCCGCCGCCGCCGCGCTTGCCGCCGCGGCCGGCGCCGCCGGCCTGCACGCACCGCGCCGGGCTGCTCCCGGTGACGTCCGCGTATCAGACGCAGTCACGGGCAGGAAAACGACGGCAGCCGCCGGCCCCGAGCCACAGGAAGCGTGATCACGATGACCAACTGGACCCGCGAGGAACTCGACGCGACGGGCACCGCCGGCGACCTCGACATCGCTGCGCTCCGACCGGACGGCGCGCTGCGCCCGGATACGACGATCTGGGTCGTCCGCGGCGGCGACGGCCTGTACGTCCGCTCCTGCCGGGGGCAGGACGGGACCTGGTACCAGGCGGTGCGGCGCCGGCCGCACGGACGCATCCGCGCCGGAGGTGCCGAACGCGATGCCACGTTCGAACACCCCGCCGACGTCGACGAGGACGCGATCAACGCGGCCTACCGCAGCAAGTACGGCCGATACGGCCGCAGTTACGTCGACCCGATGGTCGCCTCCGGCACGCGGGACACCACCCTGCGCCTCAACCCAGCGCGAACCACCGCGGCGCCAACCACGGAAGGACACCCATGGCCGCCACTACTGAGAACAACGAGCCGTCGGGCGCCGAGAAGATGTTCGGCGACTTCGCGCCCGGGCTGGTGCACTTCACCGACAACGTGCTGTTCGGTGACGCGTGGAAGCGCCCGCAGCTGTCGCCGCGTGACCGCAGCCTGATCACGGTCGCGGCACTGACCGCCGGCGGCAACGCTGACCAGCTCACCTTCCACCTGCAGTACGCCAAGGACAACGGCGCCAGCGAGGAGGAGCTCATCGAAGCCATCACCCACCTGGCCTTCTACGCCGGGTGGCCGAAGGCATTCTCCGCGATGGCCGTCGCCAAGCAGGTCTTCCGCACCAGCTGACCAACCGCCTGGGCTCCACCCGGCAGAGCCACCACTGACAGCACCAGCGAAAGGAAACGCCATGCGAGGAGCCGTGCTCTACGCCCCGCGCGACATCCGCGTCGAGGACCGCGACGACCCGAGGATCGAGAAGCCCACCGACGCGGTCATCCGCCTCGCCGCTACCTGCGTATGCGGCTCGGACCTGTGGCCCTATCGGGGCGTCGAGCCGGTCAGCGGGCCGGTCCCGATGGGCCACGAGTATGTCGGCGTCGTCGAGGAGACCGGCCGCGACGTACACACCATTGAGCCCGGGCAGTTTGTCGTCGGCTCGTTCTTCGCCAGTGACAACACCTGCGAGATCTGCCAGGCGGGCTACCAGTCCCGCTGCGTGCACGCCGAGCTGATCGGTGCCATCGGCACCCAGGCCGAGTTCGCGCGCATCCCGCTCGCCGACGGCACCCTCGTCGCCGCCCCCGGCATGCCCTCCGACGACCTGGTGCCCGGCCTGCTCGCGGCGTCGGACGTGCTGGGTACCGGCTGGTTCGCCGCGGTCGCCGCCGACGTCCAGCCAGGCAAGACCGTCGTGGTGGTCGGCGACGGCGCGGTCGGTCTTCTCGCCGTCCTCGCCGCCAGGCAGCTCGGCGCGGAGCGGATCATGGCGATGAGCCGGCACGAGCCCCGGCAGAAGCTGGCGCTTGACTTCGGCGCCACCGACATCGTCACCGAACGCGGCGATGAGGGCGTGGCGCGTATCAAGGAGCTCACCAACGGCTTGGGCGCCCACTGCGTCATCGAGGCGGTCGGCACCCAGGAGTCGATGATGCAGGCCATCCGCGCCACCCGGCCCGGCGGCCACGTCGGGTACGTGGGGGTCGCGCACGACGTGGCGCTGCCCGGGGACGAGCTGTTCTTCTCCGGCGTCCACCTGCACGGCGGTCCCGCCCCGGTGCGCCGCTTCCTGCCCGAGCTCATCGAGTTGATCTGCAACCGGACCATCGACCCCGGCAAGGTATTCGACCTCACCCTGCCGCTCGGCAGAGCCGCCGAGGGCTACCGCGCGATGGACGAGCGCCGCGCCATCAAGACCCTGCTGCGCCCCTGAACCACCGACGACACAGGAGGCGAAACATGCATGTACAGCCGGTCAAGCCGGCCAACCGAGGCCCGGCGAACTGGTTCACCGGCGGAGTCTGGATCGACCCGATCGCGTCCGGGCACGAACCCAACCAGCTGTCACTCGGCAACGTGCACTTTATGCCCGGCGCCCGCACCGCCTGGCACTCGCACTCGATCGCCCAGACGCTCTACGTCACCGAAGGCGAAGGACTGGTCCAGTCCCGCGGCGCTGCCGTCATCAGGATCCGTCCCGGCGACGTCGTCAATATCGCCGGGAACGAGTGGCACTGGCACGGCGCCGCCCCTGACCACCTCATGACCCACCTGTCCCTGACCCAAGGCGACACCGAATGGGGTGACCACGTCACCGACGCGGAGTACGAAGGCGACTGAGCGACCCGCGCCAGGCATCAACCGAACTCGGGCAAGGCCGGCTGTGGGCCCGTACAGATCGGCCGGTTCTGGTACCTGCTCGCAGCCGCCCGCCGGTGCGTATTTCGCGCACCGAACGAGCCCTCGGAGCGCGTCAATCGCACGCAAAGGTCGTAGTGGCGCGTGACAAGCTAGGTTAATGGTGAGCTGGCTGACTGCGTCTATGCCTGCAGGTAGGCAGAGATCTTGGTGACAAGAATGCGCGGGGACAGGCGGACGGAGAACGCCAGCATGCGGTTGGCTATGCCGGGTATGACCAAAGGTTTGCCTCGCTGCAGGCCATTGTGCCCGGCCCGGGCGACGCGCGCGGCGTCCATGCCGCCCTGGCGGAACAGCCGGGTGCCTGCCATGCCGGCCTGTGCCGCGAACTTCGTGTCTGTCGCGCCGGGGGCCAGGCAGGTTACCCGCACTCCCGATCCGCGGACTTCCTCGGCCAGGGCCTCGGTGAAGGACAGCGCGTACGCCTTCGTCGCGCAGTAGACGGCCTGGTTGGGGCCGGGCTGGAACGCGGCCGTGGAGGCGACATTCAAGATCGCTCCGCGGCGGCGGTCCAGCATGGCGGGAAGAAGCAGCGCTGTCAGCTGGGTGAGCGCCGTGACGTTGACCTCGATGATCTCCAGCTGGCGCTGGGCGCCGAGTCCGGCGATGGAGCCGCGTGCTCCGAAGCCGGCGTTGTTGACCAGGACATCGACGTCAAGGTGCTCCCGCGCGAGTACCTCCGCGATCTCGCCGCGACTGGACGGCCGGGTCAGGTCGGCGGGTATCACCTGCGCTTCGGTCCCGTATTTCGCGGCGAGTTCGTCCGCGAGCTCGCGCAGTTTGTCCTCGCTGCGGGCGACCAGCACGAGCCGCGCGCCGTCGCGAGCGTACAACCTGGCCAGCTCCCGCCCGATTCCCGACGAGGCGCCGGTAATAAGCACTGTGTCAGCCCGACGCCGTCGCGGCAGGTCCCCGGCAGCGGGTTCCGTCGTCGCGTTGCTCCCACTTACCGTCATGCCGCACCTCCCTTGCTCTGCCACCTGCCACGGTAGCGATTGGGGGGAAGAGCGCAAGGACGAGACCCGTGTCCAGGCCAGGTGAGCCCTCGGCTCAGTGGTGTGGCCGGCAGGCGGGCCGCCGGCGCGCAAGCTGGAACAGGCGGCCGGCGAGCAGCCACGGCAAAACGGCGGCTGACATGCTGACAACCGGCGCGGCCTAACCACAGGTCAGATGCAATCTGATGCCGGGAATGCCCGTCGCTCTGTGAGCCTTGACACTTCGGCCACGGTCAAGGGATGGCAGCTAGGAGTACCGGGGAGGACCAGGGGATCGCAGGTCAGAGCGCCGCTCTGCTAACGGATCTGCTAACGAGACAGCGCGGGACGTGGGAGACGCAGCGGGGGACAGCAGACGGAGGCCAGCTCCGCGCCCTGGTCAGCGAGACGGACGGGCACGCCGAAGACGTAGTAGCTGGTCAGGGTTCTGGGGCTGGCGCGCAGCCTGGCCGCGTATCGGAGCACCGCGTCGACGTAGCGCCGGCTGGGATTGTAGGCGTACAAGCGGGGCCGATGGCGCGGGCAGCGCCGTGGGCGCGCAGGAACCGGGCGGCGGCCATGATCGCCGCCCGCAGGCTATGGATGTCGCCGTGGCCGTAGATCGCCAAGGTGGCGGGGAGGAACTGACCGGACGACTTCCTAAGCAGTCGGTCGCGCGTTGGAGCCGTGACGGGTCCGAGGTGATACAGCCGATCACGCCATGGTGGTTGCGCCGGCCGGGTGGTGTCAGGGGGTGTGAGCAGGCAGCAGTTCGGCCGCGGACAGGCGGACCTCGTCGCCGACGTTGTCATCGCGGGCGATGGCGAGGCAGGCCTGGGCGGCGGCAGGCGAGCCGAGAGCGGCGAGCTGTTCGGCCGCGGACAGGCGCATTTCGTCACCGACTCCGTCGTCGCAGGCGATGGCATGGAAGGCTTCGGCGGCGGCACGCGTGTCGTGTGCGGCGAGCTGCTCGGCACTGGTCATGGGGTTGTCATCGGCGTGGTAATCCATGGGTCTGCTGGCTTTCTGTGCGAGAGGGCTCGGTATGCGGATTCCGCTGACTGCTCTTACTCGACGTCTTTGAGGACTTTTTGCACCTGATCTAGCTGGTCGCGCAGCTGGGCGAGCTGCATGTTGATCTCGCCGAGCTTTAGTTCGGTGTGCTCTTGAGCGGTGATAGCCATTTCAGACAGGTGCCGGTACTCCTCGCTTGTAGTTAGTCCGGCCCGTGTCTTCGTGCTGATGGCATGCTGCCGTCCCCACTGGAAGATCGCGTACCCGAGCAGGCCGCCGACGACCAGGACGACGACGACGAAGGCGACAGCGACAGCGGCACTCATGACCCCGCCCCCGAACCCAGTTCGCTGCCCGTAGCCAGGGTCGTGGCCGCCACCATGATCGCCTGGGGTGTCAGCTGAATGGCGAAGGGCGTTACCTCGTAGAACTTCATGGCCTTTCCGTCCTCTGAGACCTCGATGGCAGCCGACACCAGGCCGACTGCCTCCAGCTTGCGCAGGTGGACTTGCAGGAGAGCCCGGCTGATGCCTAGCTCACGGGCGAGCTGGCTGACGTAGTTGCGCTGTTTGGCCAGGGCTGCCACCACCCGGAGCCGGTGCGGGTTGGCCAGCGTGGCGAGCACCCGCAGCAGCTCGTCCCCGGTCATGTCAGCGGCGTCCACAACACCCTTTCTTGCACCTGCAAAGACAAGTTAGCACATGCCAAATTTGCTTACAAGCGTGTCGTCCGCACCCAACGTGGAACGCCGGCACTGGGCCGCATGGATTGGCTTCCGACGGCCGGCCAGGCCGGTCAGGCTGCGGCGGAATTGAACAGCCAGGCGGGCAGTTGGCGGGTCCTCGACCCAACGCCGGGAGGGATGACTCAGCAGAAGACTGCGAGCCGGGATGCTCTTCGCGACTGGCGGCTCATGTGGTCACGTCAACTCCGCTCGCTACGTGCCCGGTTCACCCGGCACGGCTCCCGGCCTGGTCACCGAACTGGCCGCGCTGCGATCCCGCCCGGGCAGCATGGTCCGCTGCCACGCCCTGCCGTCTTTGCGCGAACTGGCGAGGCTGTGCGCGTGGCGCGAGCAAGCGACGCGCCATGGCGCGGTTGAGGCCGGCGATGCCCCTGACCGCCCGCGGCAGCAGGATCAAGGTCAGCAGGCCGGCCAGCACCGTGACCGTGTCAGCGGCGAGGGAGTGAACGGGCGTACCGTTCACGTACACCGCGCTTGTCCCCAGCAGATGCCAGATCGGCTGGAGCAGCGCCATGATCCCGCCCGCCCAGAGCAGCACGGCGACGAAGCCAGGTATGCCGATGAGGACGAGCAGGAGCAGGTAACAAACCGCGCGCCACATGACCGGGTCAGCCAGCCGTCTCCTGACCCGTCCTGACAGGCCGTGCGCTTTCGGCAGCGGAGGCGGGGCGCCGGTTCGTTCTCGGAGCAGGGCCGCCACCCGGAACCGTTCCGCCCGCACCACCGTTCGGCCGCCCAGCGACAGGGTCATCGCGAGGATCCCCAGCCCGGCGATCCCGATGGGACCGTTCAGCAGGAGTTGGAGCATCTCGCGCAGGTTTCGCACCGTGACTGCGGCCGGGAGGGCGGATCGCAGGACATGCCTTCTCGCCGGAGCGACCGCGCTCGAATGCACCTGTGCACCGGCAGGACTGGCGACTGGCCGCGGAAGATGGCGAGCCTGCCGCGGCGTCGAGCGCGAGCCGGGCGGCTGCGGCCCGCTGCGCCGAGTCGGGTCGGCCGGGCCGTCGGCCGGCTTCCTGACGTCGGTCGGCCGGGCAGCGTAACGATCGGGGGATCCAACGGCCGGGCAGCGAGGGCGAACGCCTCGGGGGGAGCGATCTCCTCGTCCAGGGACTCCGCTGCGGTGCTGGTCACGAGCCCAAGCGCGAGGACAAGCTCACCGGCTACCCAGGCGCAGGCTTCCGGCGCGAACAGTGTTGCCGCAGCGAACGAGGAGGCAGCAAGCCGGGCTGCCGTGGCAGGGTCCATGCCATGCGATACGTGGTCGTGCAGCGTCTCAGCAACACGGTCTTGGGCGGCCGCGGCGAGCAGCCTGGCGATCATCGCCGGCTGAGACAGCGCCTCAGATCCGTACTCCGAGACAATGACCCGCAAGGCCACTCTTACCTCGCGGGCGTGCTCTGGCGCGAATACCATCTCGCATCCCTCCTCGACCCTCGGCGAAGCCGCCGGTCGTTATCCGCCGGAATGATCGGAGGTGCCGGTCAGGTATGTCGTACCGTCGGCTCGGCGCACCTGCCGGTGCGGGTAGATACTGGAAATGAATCCGGAGGTCGTGCGGCCGTGATGTTCGAGATGTTCTCTGGTGCTTCGAGCCCGCAGCAAGATCCGCGGGGCGCCGAGGGGATCGTTCATCTTTCACCAACCCAATCCTTCTCACGGCCGAGTGCCCTCGGATCCGTGTCGGATCTGGGCCTCAGGGCCGTGACCCCAGGCTGCGCCATGACGGCGCCCGGG
>WNGK01006202.1_pt1 | contig 20131 bp, 18 predicted proteins | sample 5400601 | NCBI WGS metagenome assembly WNGK01 (sample SAMN13153376, study PRJNA577476) | soil metagenome | isolation source: 60 cm soil or saprolite under Garry oak tree replicate 1 | place: USA:California | collected 2016-06-15
CTCCCGCGCCCACCGCGCTACCAGCCGCGGCGCCGCCGCACCCGGGGCCGCCGCACCCTCGGGGGCGGCCTTCCTGTCAGCATCAGCAGTGTCCTTGCGCGTTCCGGTCGGCATGGTCCGATTCCTTCCCGCCCGGCCCGCCCGGGTTGATCGCTTCAAGCCCGGAATCTTATGCTGAATAACGGGTCAATGCTGCTGAGCAGACAGGGGCGGAAAGTCACCGCAGGGATTCCCGGTGCTGGTCCTGCCGTGCATAATCTGCTGTGACGGGACAGCTGGGACGAGGGATGCATGGCCGGAAAAGCCGGGGCGGACGCAGGGCCAGTACGCAATTTCCGCGGCTACGGCAGGCGCACCCCGGCAGTCCGCTGGCCGGGAGATGCGAGCCTCGTCGTCAACATCGTGCTCAACTACGAATCCGGCGCCGAGTACTCGCTGCCGGACGGTGACGGCCGCAACGACAGCTGGGGCGAGTACTCCTACCAGATCGGGCCGGAAGTCCGCGATCTGGGCACCGAGACGCATTTCGAGTTCGGCAGCCGGGCCGGGATCTGGCGGCTCGCCCGGCTGTTCGACAGCCATCAGGTGCCGGTCACGATCGGCGCCTGCGCCCGCGGCCTTGAGCGCAATCCGGAAGTCGCCGAGTGGATCGCCGAGGCTGGCCACGACGTGATCGGCCACGGCTACCGCTGGGCCGAGAACTCCGAAATGACGATCGACGAGGAGCGGGACGACCTGCGCCGCGGGATCGAGGCGATCGAGCGGCTGACCGGCGAGCGCCCGCTCGGCTGGTACTGCCGCTCGTTCCCGAGCATCCGGACCAGGGAGCTGATCGTCGAGGAGGGCGGGTTCCTCTACGATTCCGACGCCTCCAACGACGAGCTGCCGTACTTCGTGGAGGTGGGCTCGGCGCCGTTTCTGGTGCTGCCCTACTCCAAGGTCTACAACGACAACAGGTACCTGATCAGCCCGACCTACGCGACCCCGAACGACTTCTTCGAGAACCTGCGGGCTGCGGTCGGCTACCTGTGCGACGAGGCCGCGGCCGGGCATGGCGCCCGGATGATGACCGTCGGCCTGCACGAGCGCTGGAGCGGCCAGGCCAACCGTGCCACCGCGATCCGCGACTTCGTCGAGTACGCGGCGTCGCGGCCGGACGTGCGGTTCATGCGGCGGCTTGACATCGCCCGATGGTGGCTCGCGCACCACCAGGAGTGGGATTCGCCGCCGGGCCGCTCCGGCGAGCCGCAAGTGCACGCCAGCCACGCCAGTGCGGATGAAGACCAGTTGAAACGGGGACTTCAGGCCGGCTCGCCTGCCCGCGCTGGCCTGGGCCGTCAGGCGGGGTCGGAACGGGGACTTCAGGCCGGCTCGCCTGCCCGCCCTGGCCTGGGCCGTCAGGTGGGATTGCTGAGTTCCGCGTTGCCGGGCCTGGACCCGGCAAGGATCTGCGAGCTCGCCGCCGCGGCCGAGCTGGCAGGCGTCGAGTGGGCGGTCAGCCCAGGTTCCGAAGGGGGCAGCAACGGAAATGGCGCACCTGCCGCTGCCGCCTCGACTGCCGCCGAGGCGGCGGGCCTTGGCCGGCTGGCCGCCTCGCACGGCCTGGCGGTCTGCGGCCTGGCAGTCTGCGGCCTGGCGGTTTCCGGCCTGGCGGATTCCGGGCAGAGTGCCCAGGACGGACCCGCTCCCGGCGGCTCGGCCACCGACGCCGGCGGCTCGGCCACTGACTTCGAGCGCCTGCTGGAACTGGCCCGGGCGATGGGCGCGCCGCGGTTGCGTGTGCTCGCCCCTGCGTACGCCGACGGCGACGTGGATGATCAGCTACGGCGCTTCGCCGGCCAACTCGCCCAGCGGGCCAGCCTGGCTGCCGGCGCCGGAATCCGGCTGCTGGTCGAGCTCGCCCCCGGCACCCTCGCGCCCGGCCCGGAATGGTTCCGCCGCATCGCCGGGAACCTCGCGCCGGAGCAACTCGGCGCGGTCTACGGCCCGGGCGCCATGGTGGTCGAGGGCAACGTCGCGCCGCGGCTTGCCATCGCCGCGCTCGGCAGGTACCTGCAGCATGTACAGGTCAGGGACACGGTGCCGCGGCGGGCAGGCCAGATCTGGGAGTGGGCCAGCGCACGGCCCGGCGAGGGCCTCGTATGCTGGCCGGACGTACTCACGGCGCTGGCCGCGGCGGGTTACGGCGGCTGGCTGGTGATCGATCGCCTGAGCGGCCCGGACGGGCTGCCCGGCGACGTCGCCGCGCTGCGCCGGCTGGTGACGGCCGCGGCCGCCGCGAGCAGGCCCGCGGCCGGGCTGGCCACGCCCGCCGCGGCGGCAGCGCCCGTTCCAGCAACGGAAGGTGACCGCGGGTGAGAGCAGTGACGTTCAGTGGCGCCGGCGGCAACGAGGTGGTCCGCTTCACCGGCCGCCCCGATCCGGTCCCCGGCGACCACGAGGTCCTGATCGCGGCCCGCTTCGCGGGCGTCAACTGGGCCGATGTCGCGCAGCGGGCGGGCCACTACCCGGCGCCGCCGGGCTCTCCGGCCGACATACCCGGCCTTGAGGTGGCCGGCCTGGTGCAGGCCACTGGCCGCGAGGTCCGGGCGTGGCAGGCCGGGGACCGGGTGTTCGGCATCGTCGGCGGCGGCGGGCTAGCGGACCGGGTGGTGGCGCACGAGCGGCACCTGGCAGCCGTCCCTGACGGCCTCGGCGAGGACACCGCGGCGGCCGTCCCGGAGGCGTACATCACCGCGCACGACGCCATCTTCACCCGCTGCGGGCTCGAACTCGGCGAGGTGCTGCTTGTCACCGGGGCCAACGGCGCGGTCGGCTCGGCCGCCGTGGCGCTGGGCCTGGCGGCCGGGGCGCGCGTCGTCGCCAGCGTCCGGTCGGTGGGCGCGGGGGACGCGCTCGCTGCGGCCGGCGCCATCGTGACCGGCCCGGACAAGGTCGCCGGCGAACTAGCCGCGCTGGGCGGCGCCGGCGTAGTGCTCGAGCTGGTCGGCGCGCAGAACCTGGAGGCCGACTTCGCCGTGCTCGCGATGAAGGGGCGCATCGTGGTCGTCGGCACGCCGGCTGGCGCGGACGGCGCGATCTCGCTGCGCGCGCTGATGGGCAAGCGCGCCAGCGTGTACGGCACGATGCTGCGGGCCCGTCCTCTTGAGGAGAAGGCAGCGGCCGTGCAGGCGTTCGCCAGGTCGGTCGTGCCGCTGCTGGCAGCGGGCCAGGCCTTGCCGAGGATCGACCGGGTGTTCCCGGCCGCCGAGGCCGCGGCGGCGTTCGACTACCTGGTGCGGCCGGGCAAGTCCGGCAAGGTCCTGCTGGACTTCGGGTGAGTTCCGGCGAGGCGGCCAGCGCCATGACCGCGGCAGGCGACGGTGCGGCCGGTGCCAGCCGGGCCGGCGTCGTCAGGGCCGGCCTCATCGGGGCCGGCTGGATCGGGCAGCAGCACGCTGAGGTGCTGGCCGGCCGGGATGACGTAGCGGTCACCGCGGTTTGCGATACCGACCGGGCCAGGGCGGCAGCGGTGGCCGGCCTGAGCGGCGCCGAGGTGTTCGCCGACTGGGGCGAGATGCTGGCGACCGCGGCGCTGGACGCGCTCTGGGTCTGCACGCCGCCGCTGGCCCATACCGGGCCTGCCGTCGCCGCGCTGGACCGCGGCCTGCCGCTGTACCTGGAGAAGCCCATCGCCCGGTCGCCGGACGATGCCAGGCTGATCACCGCCGCCGCGGCCCGCAGCGGGGCGGTGTGCGCGGTCGGCTACCAGTGGCATGCCATCGAAGTCATCGACGACCTGCGGCAGGCGCTGTCCGGCCGGACGATCGGGTTGCTGGTCGGGCAGAGCATCGGCGGCACCCAGTCGCGGCCCTGGTTCATCGACCGGGCCGCGGGCGGCGGGAACCTGCTCGAGCGCGGTAGCCATCACCTTGACCTGGCCCGCACGCTGGCGGGCGAGATCGTCGCCGTGCAGGCGGCGGGATCGTCAGTCCGGCTGGCGCCGCGGCCCGGCGGGGCGGGCGACATCGATGACGCGGTCACGATGGCGCTGCACTTCGCGTCCGGGGCGATCGGGACCATCGTGGTGGCCTGGACGTCGGACACGGTGCCCGGCTCGTACTGGGTTCAGGTAACGGCCGGCGATGCGCTGCTGCGGCTCGACCTGGATCCGGACTACCGGCTGTCCGGAACCGTGGACGGCGCGCCGGTGGCGGCGATATCCCGGTCCATTCCCTTTGACCGGTCGGTGGATCGTTTCCTCGCGGCCGTGCGCTCGGCAGACCCCGGTCTCGTGTTCTGCCCGCCCGCGGATGCGGCCCGCACGCTCGCGGTCGCTGCCGCCGCGGAAGAGGCGCTGGCCAGCGGCGGGACGGTGGCTGTTGCGAACGATTAACGTTTCTGTGCAAGTCCTGCGTTGTAGTAGCACACTACGTATCGCTTGTGAGAATATGACGCCTTATATCGCATATGCCGAGTCTCGGGTGATGCGGGATTGTTACCGCGATCGCTGTTACCTGAGCCGGAGCGGTGTTCTCCGAATACATCACCCGGCACCTGGTGCCGCGTCTGAGGAGGTAACCCCCTGTGGGTCGAACGGATGAGCGTGGGGCGCCCCTGCCAGGAGATGGCCTGGGCAGGCGTCAGTTCCTTGGCGGAATTGCAACGACCGGCGCGGTAGTCACCGCGAGCGGCCTGCTCGCCGCCTGCGGATCGAGCGGCCCGACTCCGGCCGCGACGCCGAGCGCGAGCGCCAGCGTCGCCAAGCACCGCGGCGGCAGCCTGCGGGTCGGGCTGACCGGCAGCACCGGGGCCGACACTCTGGACCCGCACCAGGGACTCAGTTACCTGGACACCGCGCGGGTACATCAGCTGTACCAGCCGCTCCTCCAGCTCAATGCACAGGCGCAGAACGAGTTCGTGCTGGCCGAGGACAACGGGATCATCGCCCATGGCACGACCAAGGAGTACATCATAAAGCTCCGGCCGGGCATCACCTTCCACGACGGCAGGCCGCTGACCGCCGACGACGTGATCTTCACGTTCAACCGGATCAAGGGCGGCAACAAGGGCGCCGGCTATGCCGGGTCCAGTTCGCTCGGCCCGATGGACCTGAAGAACCTGAAGGCGATCGACAAGCACACGGTCCTGGTGCCGTTCACCCAGCACTACGGCAGCTTCATCGACCAGCTTGCGTTCTGGTACTACCTGTACATCGTCCCGGTCGGATTCGACCCGTTGAAGCCGAACGGGACCGGCCCGTTCAAGTACCAGAGCTTCACCCAGAACCAGCGCAGCGTCTTCGTGCGGAACGAGAACTACTGGAAGCCCGGGCAGCCCTACGTCGACAAGCTGACCATCATCGACTTCAGTGACAGCGTCTCGCTGCAGAACGCGCTGGTCACGAACGTCATCGATGCGGCGGGAGCCCTCGAGGGCCCGCAGATCGCCGCGCTGTCCTCGAACAGCAACGTGAAGACGGTGACATCGAAGACCGGCGCGATCACGCCGTTCACGATGCGGGTGGACGTGTCGCCGTTCAGCATCCCCGAGGTCCGGCAGGCCCTGCGGCTCATCGTGGACCGGCAGCAGCTGATCGACTCGGCGCTGGACGGATTCGCGACACTGGCGGCCGACGTGTTCTCGCCTTTCGACCCCAACGTCGAGCACTTCACCAGGCAGGCGGACATCCCGCAGGCCAAGTCCCTGCTGAAGAAGGTCGGCCAGGAGAACCTGACCGTCACGCTCACCACCTCGCCGGTCGCCACCGGCACCGTGCAGATGGCCACGGTGCTGGCAGAGCAGGCCAAGGCCGCCGGGGTGACGATCAAGGTCAGCAACGTCCAGCCCAATACGTTCTTCAAGACAGGCAAGTACCTGGAGTGGCCGTTCTCCCAGGACTTCTACAACTACTCGCCCTACCTCGCCCAGGTTGCGCAGTCCTTCCTGCCGACCTCGCCGTACAACGAGACGCACTGGAAGCCGCCGAAATACATCAAGCTGGACAGTGCGGCGAACCAGACGCTCAGCAGCACTCGCCGCCGGGAGATCGAGCACGAGATGCAGCAGATCGACTACCACGACGGCGGCTACATCATCCCGTGCTTCATCGACACGCTGGACGCCTACAGCACCAAGCTCACCGGGTACAACGCGGCGCGGGTCGGGCAGCCGCTGTCCGACTTCAACTTCGAGGACTGGTCGTTCGACTGATCAGCGGAACGGGCCGGGCAGCCGCTGTCCGGCTCAGCTTCGAGGACTGGTCGTTCGACTGATCAGCGGAACGGGCCGGGCAGCCGCTGTCCGGCTCAGCTTCGAGGACTGGTCGTTCGACTGATCAGCGGAATGGGGATTCAAGTGAAAACTAGCCTGCTGGCAGCTGGCCTCGGTTTTCCGGAGGGCCCGGTCGTTATGGGCGACGGGCGGCTGGTGCTGTGCGACGGCAACGTCGGCGAGCTGCTCAGCTATGCCGGCGGGGCGGTCACTACGTTCGCGCGCACCGGCGGCTCGCCGTGGGGCGCGATACTCGGCACGGACGGCGCCATCTACGTGACCCAGGGCGGGAACGTGCCTGGCAGCGGCGACACCAGCGCCGTGCAGGGAATCCAGCGGGTGGCTGCCGACGGCACGGCGGAATTGCTGTTCTCCGAGGTAGCCGCCTGCACGCTGTACGGGCCGAACGACCTGGCGTTCGGCCCGGATGGCCGGCTCTACTTCACCGACTCGGGCTCGGAGCAGGACTTCAGGTTCGACGTCCGGTCGCCGGGCAGGCTGTTCGCCGTCGACGCGGCCGGCCACGGCGAGATGCTGCTTGAGCTGCCGGACGTCTACCCGAACGGAATTGCCTTCGACGCGCAGCAGCGGCTGTACTGGACCGAGTCGATGGCGCACCGGATCTGCCGGCTGGAGAACGGCGCGCCGGTGACGTTCTGCCAGCTCTCCGATGATCACGTGCCGGACGGCATGGCGATCGCGGCCGACGGCCGGCTGTTCGTGTGCACCACGATCTCGGGCGGCGTGACCGTGGTCTCGCCGGACGGCGAGGTGCTGGAGGAGATCAGCCTCGGCGAGCACGCCACGAACTGCATCTTCGACGGCCCGGCGCTGTACGTGACCGCGACCAAGGTGGCGGACATCGAGGCGTCGCAGCGGACCGGCACGCTGTGGCGCGTCGACACCGACGCGGCCGGCGGCCTAGACCTCATTCCCGGCCGCCTGTAGCGGGGCCGGGGCGCAGCATCCGCGGAGCTGGCCTGGCGCCGAGGAACTGGCGGAGTTCCGCCGCGCTGGCGGGGATCACCTGATCGGGCACCGGCAGGCCCGCATCGGCCAGGGCGGCGGCGAGATCGGCCTGCTCGCCGATCAGCACGATGTCATAGCCATGCCGGCGGAATTCCTGCACCTGCTCGGCGACGTCGGCGAGGATCCGCCTGGTCATCTCCGCCGGGTACGCCGCATCGGGCAGCTGCATGACCCCCCAGCCGGCCTGGTCAAGGACCGCCAGCCCGTCCACGCCGCCAGGCGGCGGGTTCACGTACGCGTCCGCGGTCAGCGCGATCCGGAACGAGCGGGCGTCGCCGTCCATCACTGCTCCGGTGCCGCCCGGGGGCTGGCCTGCTCGCCGTGGCCGTCCGGCACCGCCCGGGGGCTGGCCTGCTCGCCGTGGCCGTCCGGCACCGCCCGGGGGCTGGCCTGCTCGCCGTTGGCCTGCTCGGCTGCCTCGTCGTGGCCAGGCAGCGGATGCGTCATCCCGGCCACCCGGGGGAAGCCGATGCCGCGCCGCGCAAGCTCCAGCCGGAGTTCCTCGATGAAGATGCCCTCCCCGCTGGTCAGCTCCGGGGCGCCGTCCGGCCACTCCGGCCGGCCGCCGCGCAGCGGATCCGAGCTTGTGATGCACACGCCCATGGACGGGCTGCCCTCGATCCCGATCAGCACGATGTCCTCGCCGCGCGCGGCCCGCATACTGATCGCGTCGGCGACGCCGGCCGCCAGCCGCTGGCAGTGCCGCCGGTGCGCCGGGGTGTCGTACTGCTCCCGCACCGCCCAGAATCGGTTCAGGCCGGTGAAGGCCAGCTCCGGGCAGGGCATCTGCTCGATCCGCCAGCCCGCCTCCCTGAGCACCTGCACGGCGGGTGAATAGACTCCGGGGCAGCGCGCGCCGCCGTCCGTCTTGGAATTCTGATTCAGCAGGCAATGCGCCACGAATGCCACGCCCATGCGGCCAGCATACCCAGCACAGAAAGAGTAACTAGAATGTCGCGTTCTGTAATCGTAACGGGCTCGTCATCGGGTATCGGGCGGGCCATCGCGCAGCGGCTTGCCGCGGACGGCTGCTCGCTGCTGCTCGCCGACATCGGCCGGGAGCCGATCACCGGCGGGACGCCAACCGACGAGGTCATCACCGGGAGCGGGGGCGACTGCGAGTACCGCCGCGCGGACGTCGCCCGGCGCGAGGACTGCGAGATGCTGGTTGCCCGTGCCGTCGACCGGACCGGGCACCTCGATGTGCTGGTCAACAACGCCGCGCTGGCCGGAATTCACTCCAAGCCCGTGCTGGAAACCAGCGAGGAGGATTTCGACGCTATCTTCGCGGTGAATATCCGCGGCCCGTTCTTTTTGTGCCGGGCGGCGATACGGCAGATGCTCAGCCAGCCAGCCAGCGCAGGCGCGCGCGGCCGGATCATCAACATCACCTCGCAGCACGGCATGGTCGGCGCGCCTGGCCACAGCGCCTATGCGGTGAGCAAGGGCGCGCTCGTACAGCTGACCCGGCAGATCGCGGTCGAGCACGGGCGGGACGGGATCATCTGCAACGCGGTGGCCCCCGGCAAGATCGTGACCGGCGCGGTGGGCGATCTCAGCAAGGATGAGAAGTCCGCGGCGTACGTGCGGTCACGCACCCCGTTCGGCCGCCTCGGCGAGCCCGGCGATGTCGCGGCGGCGGTCGCCTTCCTCGCGTCCGACGAGGCGACCTACATCAGCGGCGTCAACCTGATGGTCGACGGCGGCTGGATGGCCTACTGAGCCTTACCCGGGGCGGCACCAGCCGGGCTGGCCGGCCGCCCCGGAACCTTCCGTTTCAAATCTGTGCGGACCGGGCTACCCGGCGAGTGCCCAGAACGCGCAGTGGTGCTCGGCGGCGAAGTTCGTCCAGTACCGTTCCATGCTGGCCACCAGTTGCTGCGCTGCGCGGTGAGCGCGCCGGGCAACGTGGCGGTCGGCAGGTCGAAGATGTGCTGGATCCCCGACGCGTGCGCCGCCCGTACGGGAAGCTCACCGGGCGCACTAGCTGGACCAGGTCCGCCCGTTCCAGCGCAGCACGACGTTCCGGCGGGCGGCGGCGCTGCTGTCCCAGTAGCTGCCGACCGCCCAGCAGCGCGCAGCGGATGAGCAGGCGACGGCGGCGAGCCTGTGCTGGGCGCCGGCGCCGGTCCCGCCGGGCTCCGGCACCGGCGACGCGGACCAGCTGGCCCCGTTCCAGCGCAGGACCTCATTCAGCAGCGCGCCAGGACCGTCGTAGTTGCCCGCGCTCATGCAGCTGGCGGCCGAGGCGCAGGCCACGCCGTTGAGCTCGCCGCCGCCCGGGGTAGCGACTGCGGACCAGCCGGCCCCGTTCCAGTGGACTGCGCCCCTCGCGCTGTGCTGGCCCATGACGGTCCAGCAGTTGGCCGCCGACGTGCAGGCGACCCCGGTCAGCGCGCCGCTGCCGCCCGCGGCACTGCGGCCGGCCGCGACTTTCAGCCATTGCGTTCCGTTCCAGCGCAGGATCTCGCTACGCCCGGTGCCCGTGCCGTGGCCGTAGCCTCCGACGGCCCAGCAGTCGGCGGCCGAGATGCAGGTGACGCCGGAGAGCCTCCGGCCTTCGCCGGCCACGTTCGCGCCCGGGTTGGGGGTGCCGACGGCGGACCAGCTCTGGCCGTTCCACCGCAGTGCCGCGTTCCGGCCGATGCCGCGGTCACTGATGTGGCTGCCGACCGCCCAGCAATCGGCGCGCGAGACGCAGCTGACGCCGTTGAGGCTATGCGCGCCGTTCGCCGCGTCACCCGGATCCGGGGTGGCGATCCTGGACCAGCGGGTACCGTTCCAGTGCAGGGCCTGGTTCAGTGCCGTGGTTCCGCTCCGGTAGCTGCCGACCGCCCAGCAGTTGCGCGCCGAGCTGCATGCGACCGCCGCGAGGGTGCTGTGCGCGCCGGGACCTGTCCCGTGATCGGGGGTGGCGATCCTGGACCAGCGGGAGCCATTCCAGTGCAGCGCCTCGTTCAGCTCGGCGCGCGGCGTCTCGTAGCTGCCGACTGCCCAGCAATCCCGGGCCGAGACGCAGGTGACCGCCTGCAAACTGCTTGACCGGCCTGGGCTTGGCACGGTCGGACGGTCGGCCGCCAGCGTCGCCGCGGCGGCCGCAGCGCTGGCCAGAGCGGTGGCCGGAGCGCTGGCCAGAGCGGCGGCCGGAGCGCTGGCCGGAGCGCTGGCCGGAGCCTGGCCCGCGCCCGCCCAGGCGCCTTGCCAGCCACTCGCCGATCCGGGCATGAAAAACAATCCAGCGGCTGAAATAGCCGACGTGCGGGCTAGCATTCCTTTGACGCTCATATCGCCGCCCTCCCAAGCGGGCCGGACAGTAAGCCCGCGCTTCCGGATATCTGCCGTTACAATCGCAATTTGATCGAGTCAATGAGGCTTATGCACAATCATGATCATCAAACACTCCACTGATTATCAAGCACTCCACGCTGCGTCGTAGCTGGTCAGAGCTTGATCAACTTAAAGTTGATGATCTTGTGACTAACCCCTCAATAATTCATGCGACGATTCAGTAGCGGTAGTCTATTCCTCTGCGTCGGAAATGTAAAAGGTACCCGCCAGGCTTCGGGAATGACACGCAGAAAAGACATCTGGCTAGGCAGATAGGGCGCGATTACGTCAATTTCTGTCAACCCGTGCGCGATGACCACGGCGTCCATGATCACGGATGATCCGGGGGTCATGACCCCCGGATCATCCGTGATCAAGGAACGGGCGGGGCGTCCCGGTTGGGCGCGGCCAGGCGACGGTCGCTCAGCCTCAGTGGGCAAGGAATTCGTTCATCGTGGTGACCTGCGCGTGATCGCGCGGGCCGGTCACGTTCGCGGTGGCCGGCGCCGTGCCGACCGCGCCGGCGCCGGGCGTCTGGGCCTCCTACCGCACCGGCATGCTGGGCGCCACCATCTTGCTGCGCCAGGACGGCTCGCCACGGTGCTGCCCGCCTGACTACACCGGCCGCCCAGCCAGTCGCCTGGTAGCGTCTATATCTGGCCGACGGGCGCCACCACCGTGTACGGCGGCGGCGCGCCATGGCTGGCGAACGAGTCCGGCGTGACGGCTCGCGCCGACCCGCGGACCGGCGAGGTGCGGACGCCCATGGACCGATAGCTCTACTCCCGCGCGCAATAGGTGTCCATCAGATCCGGATCCTGCGGTCATCTCTCATTTCCGGCCCGCCAGCCCCAGGGCACGCGCCCCTGGCCTTGAGTTCCCGCTCGACCATCGCGACCAGGTCCGGATGCGCGCTCAGCCCCCGCAGCAGGCCGGGCGGGAGTCCTAGCTGGCGGCTGGCTTCCGCCACGACTGGCTGGATCATGTCGAGTGCCGCCGCCAGCAGGTCGTCCCGCCTGAATTCCGGCGGAAGGTCGTCGAGCTGCAATTCAGCCGGGCGGTGGAACGCCCCGTCCTGCCCGGGAAGCCAGGCAGCCGCCGTCGCCGCGGTGCCGGCCACCGACTTCAGGTCCTCCCGGCTGGAGTCGGCGAACTCCAGCCGGACCGAGCGCTCGACGACCCCGGCCAGTAGGTCCCTGTTAGGCCCGAGCAGCAGGTTCCAGATGTACTCCGACCGGCGATGATTCGGGTGACTTAGCGCGAATTCCAGGCCCTCGATGACGGTACCCGGATCAAATCCGTGCAGACCGCGCTCGTGCCGCGCGAATTCCTCGGCGATTACGACGTGCCCGTGACTGTCCGGATTCCGCGCGTGCACGGCGACTGCGTCCCGCACGCCCATCTCGCGCAACTGCATTAGCCACGGCCCGTAGCCGTCCCGGGCAAACCAGGCGTCCGGGTTCCCGGCAAAGTAGATTTCCAGGTCCGGCGTCCGCTGGTAGAGGCTCGCGGGCGGCATCAGGCGCTGCTCGCCGGTCGCGGCGTTCTCGCCGACCAGGAAGGCCGTCTCCGTGAGGCTCTGCTGAAGCCGTTCCCGCGCGGCCGGGGGCGCTTCGGCCAGGGCGCGCGCGACGCTCTCCAGGTCAGCGTCGTGCTGTGCGGCGTCCAGGTGCGCGACAGCCAGGTGTGCCGGGTCCAGGTGGGTGGCGTCCAGGTGCGCAGCAGCCAGCGCCGCGTACCGGGGCAGCACGTTCTCCAGGACCTCGGTCACCACATCCGGCTCGCCCAGCCGGAGCGCCGTAAGGAAATGCCGGGCATCGGCGAATCGCGTGATAGCCCGCCGCACCGTCGGAAGGCCCGTCCCAGCGGGGCCAGGACGACCAGCCGGCCCCGGCAGGTAGGCGGCCGGGCGTCCGGCCGGATCGAATGGCACCACCTGGCTGCCATCCTCTAGGCGGATGATCGGCTTCGACCTGGCAGGACCGGCATCCTCACCGGGATAATCCGGTTCTCTCCACAGCGCCAGGTGCTGGTGGAGGAAGGCATAGAGGCGCCGTATCCACGCATCTGGCTGCGCCGCCAGGAACTCACCGTCAAGGCTCGCCACGAAGGAGTCCGGCGTGACCTCGGCGACGCCGATCTCCTCGCGGAGGTACCGCCAGAGGGCAGGCGTCCCGTCGTCGGTAATGGACTCGTGCGCGAAGGCGCGCCGCCGGCCAGTCCCGCCGAGCGCGCCAAGCTGGTCAGCGGACAGCAACTCGCGGAGCCCGGCACCACGGGCCAGTATCACCTCGCCCGCGCTGCCGTAGCCGCCCGCGGCAACCGGAATGAGCGTCTCGCGGGTCAGCGCCTCGCGGGCGCTATCGAACAAGCCGCGGAACATGGTGCCCGGGGCGAAGCGCGCCGCCTCCAGCGGCATGCCGCGGAGGATGTCGACCGTCAACTGCCCTTCATCGCGCAGATCCGCCAGGACGGCCGTCAGCAGCGCCGCCGTCTCGCGCACCAGGAACTGATTCCACGGATCATGCTCGGGAACGTTGTCGCGAGCCGGCGTCGTCCGGTACGGCCCCTGGATCAGGAAGCCGAGAAAGGTCTCCTTCTGCGTGGGGAAGAATACGATGAGCGGCGTTTCCTGGCACGGAACCAGCCGGGGGCCGGCTATCCCCGCGCGCACCGGGAAGGCGATCTCGACTCGCTGACCGGGCTGGTCAGCGGCGCCAATATCACGGTGCCAGACGAGCCATTCCGCCGTGCCGCCATCGCTGGACCGCCGGAGCCTGACCTGGCGCCGTGCCGCGCCCTGGCCCGGCCCGGCCTGCCCGGCGTGCTGGGCGTGCCCGGTGTGCTGGGCGTGCCCGGTGACGACGACGCGCTCAAGCACCGCGGCGGGAACCTGGCGCCCGCCGACGGCCACGCGCTCGATGTTCCGCAGGAACAGCAGCGTGCCGAGCTCGAGCCCGGCCAGGGCCGCGGAGATCTCCGCGGTAGCAGTGGTCGCGGGGAGATCATCCCGGTCGAAGGGAAAGATAAACAGTGTCTCGCCCGGTGCGCGGTCTCTGGCGCCGTCCGGGGCGCTGTGCGGGATGTCGTCCGGGGCGCTGTGCGGGGCGCGGCCCGGGGTGCCGTCTGGGGTGCTGTGCGGGGCGCGGCCCGGGGTGCCGTCGGGGGTGCTGTCTGGGGCGCCGTCCGGGGCGGTGGCAATCGGGCGGACATAGTTCTCGATGCGGAAGTGCTCGCCCGGGCTATGCACGCTGGGCGTCTGCGTGTACGCGTAGACCGACTTGAACCCGATGCCGAATGCGCCGATCGCCGTCAGGTCCGCGGATTTCGCGGAATTCCCGACTCCGCAGATGCCCCGGACATCGGCCTCGGTGAAGGGTCGGCCATCGTGCCGTACCTCAAGGCGATCATCGAATAGCTCGAACGCCAGTTCTGTCGCGGCGGCATCCTCGGCGTTCTGGATCAGCTCGAAGATGAAGTGCGTCCGGTCGCTGTACAGCTGCCCGAGTAGATCGAGCACGGCCGTATCCGTCCCGTACCGGGTGATGTTCTCCGCACGGATCTTGTCGTAGTCAGCAGGCACCGGCGACCTCCGCGCGCAGCTTACGGCACGCTCTGGCCCGGCATGCCGAAGCTCGTTCTCGCCGGGCATGCCGAAGCTCGTTCTCGCCGGGCATGCCGAAGCTCGCTCTGGCCCGGCATGCTGAAGCTTGCTCCCGCCGCTCTTGTGCACGCGCCGGTCGGCCTGAGGCCGGACGGGATCCCCCGGAGGCATGTATCATGCATGTCTACTTGACACTATCGAATACAAGTTCGATAGTGTTTCCATGAGAGGGGGGGATCGCGCAGGTCATGCCGCTGTCTCCGCATGTTGCCCTGCCATCCGGGGACGGAGCGCTGCGCGGGGACGGCATGTTGCGCGGGGACGGCATGTCGCGCGGGGACGGTGTGTTGTCCAGTGCGGGCGTGCTGCCGGTGCTTCCCGCGCTGCGGGAACTGCTGCCTGGCGGGCTGCCGCGCGGATCGGTCGTCGCGGCCGGGGACTGGAGCCTGCTCTGCCTTGCGCTCGCGGCCGGGGCATCGATAGCCGGGGCATGGTGCGCGATAGCGGGTCTGCCAGCCCTCGGGGTGGCGGCGGCGGCGGACGCCGGCCTGGATCCCGGTCGGCTGCTGCTGATCGCAGATCCTGGCGCGGGCTGGCCGCAGGTGGTGGCATCCCTACTTGATGGCTGTGACCTGGTGCTCCTGCGGCCGCCGTCTCAGCCGTCCGCCCAGGTGCGCCGCCGCCTTGAGGCGGTGACGCGGCGGCACGGCGGCGTCCTGGTGGTGGCGGGAGACTGGGTGGGCGCGCAGTGCCGGCTGAACGTCACCCGGCAGCAGTGGGCGGGGATCGGAGCTGGGCACGGGCGGCTGCGTGCCCGCCGGGTGCAGGTAGTGACGGACGGGCGGGGCGCGGCAGCCCGGCCGCGGGCCCGGTGGCTGTGGCTGCCGGGCCCAGATGGCGCCGTGGCTATCGTGACAGCGGGCCTCGGTGAGCCGGAAATCGGCGCCGAGCCGGTTATCGGCGGGCTGGAGATCGGTGACCTCGGTATCGGTGAGCTGGGTATCGATGCGGTGGGTACCGGCGGGCCGGGTGACGAAGACGCGCGGCGGAGCGCCGGGTGAGTCTGGATGGGTAAGCGCCGGGTGAGTCTGGATGGGTAGGGCGCGCGGCGCGGCACGACGGGTGCTGGCCGTATGGTGCCCGGACTGGCCACTCGGCACGCCAGAGTCCGGCCTGGAGGAACGGTCCTTCGAGCAGGAGGAACGGTCCTTCGAGCAGGAGGAACAGTCCTTCGAGCAGGTGGTGGCCGCGGTGGAGGAGTTCTGCCCGCGGGTGGAGGTGGTACGGCCAGGGACGTGCGCCATTAGCGCTGCCGGGCCGGCCAGGTACTTCGGTGGCGAGGAGTCTCTCGTGCGGAAGATCACGGACGCGGTGACGGCCCTTGGCTTCGCCTGCCGGGCAGGTCTCGCCGACAGCCTGTTCGCCGCCCAGCTCGCCGCGCGGGTTCCTGCCGGGGCCGGCGCGTCGGCTGCTGCCGAGACCGCTGCCCGGGTTCCTGCCGGGACAGCCGTCCGGGCTTCTGGCCGGGTCGCCCTGTCGGGGCTGATCGTGGCGCCGGGCGGCACGCGCGCGTTCCTGGCCCCTTATCCCGTCAGTGTGCTAGACATCCCCGAGTTCGCTGACCTGCTGCCGCGGCTTGGAATCTGGACACTAGGGGATTTTGCCGGACTGCCGGCGGCCGAGGCGGCGAACCGGTTCGGCGCGCCGGGACGACGTGCGCACCGGCTGGCCCGTGGGCTGGATGCCCGCCCGCTAACGCCGCGCCAGCCATCGGCTGATCTGTCCGTGCATATCGACTTCGACCCGCCAGCCGACCAGGCCGAGCCGGTGGTGTTCGCCGCCAAGGCACTGGCCGAGCGAATGCATGCCGGCCTCGCCGCCCGCGGGCTGGCCTGCGTGCGGGTTCTGGCGCAGGCAAGATGCGAGGACGGGCGGGACATCACCCGGCTGTGGCGGCACGACGGGATACTGTCGGCGCTGGCAGTGGCTGAGCGGGTGCGCTGGCAGCTCGACAGCTGGCGCACCGGCCAGGACGCGCGGCGTGATGGCCAGGAGCCGGGTACCCGGAAACTGGGTGGTCAGGTTCCGGACGAGACTGTCATGATCGGCGGGATCACCCGTCTTCTGCTAGTTCCCGATCAACTGGTGCGCGACGAGGGCCGCCAACTCGGCCTCTGGGGCGACGCCGTGATCAGCGACCGGGTCGCGCGCGCGGCAACCAGGGTGCAGGCCATGCTCGGGGATGCGGCGGTGATGCGGCCGGTGCTGGCCGGCGGGCGCGATCCCGCCGAGCAGGTGACGCTGGTGCCGTTCGGCGACTCCAGGACCCCGAACCTCCCGGCGGGCTGTCCGTGGCCAGGGCGGATCCCCGCTCCTGCGCCGGCCACGGTCTACCCGGTCCCACGGCCGGCCCGGGTTACCGATGATTCGGGGTCCGCGGTGACTGTCACTGGCCGGGCGATGGTTTCCGCGCCTCTGGCTTGGTTGTCAGCGGGCGACGGTCCGTGGCTGGCGGTTACTGCCTGGGCCGGGCCCTGGCCGGTGACTGAGCGGTGGTGGGCCCCGGAGAGTGCGCGCCGGCGAGCCCGGTTCCAGCTGGTCACCGAGGACGGGAACGCCTGGCTGGCGGCTGTGCAGGACGGCCAGTGGCTGATCGAGGCCAGCTACGACTGACGTGCTGGGGCAGAAGACTTCCGGCCCCAGGCCTCGGGTGAGCGAATCAATCGCCGGGACCCGGGCCGTTCGGGCAAGGGTTCAGGCTTCTTATGCCAGCCGCCTCAGTGCCTCCAGCAGGAAGGAGTCGCGCCGCTCCAACAGCGGAGCGCGATCCAGATCGGGGCGGCCCTGGTCGGCGATGGCCGCAGGGAACCAGCTGAGGTCTGGAGGCGTCGCGAGCGCCGCGACAGCGTCCCAGTATGCACACCCGCGTCGGTGGCGAGCGACAGGGCCGCAACTTCAGTCGTGAAAGATGACGTTTCGCCCGATTGCCCTGCGCGCAGCACCACCTCGCGGTCACCTGCTTGCAGGAGCCATGGAGAGCCCCTTCGCGCAGTCCGCGCATGACTGTGACCTCGTTGCATGCCAGCACGGTGGCCACCCACTGCAGCGCCACCGCGTCCGGGTCACTCATGCAGTCACCACCTACATGAAGTCGATCTGGTCCATGCCGAGACCGTAGTGTCGGCCTCTTCCGGGTAACACTGAAGCTCAGGGCTCCGGGTCATCAGCGTCGGTTACCTTGCTCCGCGGTCTCCATAACGAGTGCGGATGCCGCCGATGGCTGGTGAGCGGAGAATGACCGAGTGAGTGCATCCGCGGGCGGCAGACCCCGTGCTCGTGACCTCGGTATTCGGCTAGGCATCCTTGAGCCTGGCCGGTACAACGCCATCACCGACGTCGGGGATGTCAGGGTTGGGCACGTAACGATCATTGATGAAGGGTCGGCGAGCCCGCCGCGAGGGCCCGCCCGCACCGGGGTGACCGTCGTCCTGCCGCATGGCGGCAATATGTTCCAGCTGAAGGTTCCCGCCGCCGTCCACGTCATTAACGCATTCGGCAAGACGGTCGGCGTTACTCAGTTGCAAGAACTCGGAGTGCTGGAGACGCCGATTGCGCTGACCAACACGCTGAGCGTCGGTTCGGCCTTCGAGGGCCTGATTCTGCACGCCCTGGCTGCCAACCCCGAGATCGGCCGCTCGACCGGCAATGTGAATCCCGTCGTCGCCGAGTGCAGTGACGCCAAGCTCAATGACATCCGGGCTCTGCTGGTCCGTCCGGAGCACGTGCTCGAAGCGATCGCCGCCGCCCGGCCGGGTCCGGTGGCCGAGGGGTCGGTCGGGGCTGGCACCGGGATGATCTGCTATGGCTGGAAGGGCGGCATCGGCACCGCGTCCAGAATGACCGGAGGCGGCGCCGGATCGCATGTTGTCGGCGTGCTTGTCCTCGCTAATTTCGGTAGTCCGGGTGACCTGCGCATCGACGGCGTGCCGGTGGGCAAATCCCTGCGCCCGCCGGGTTCGCAAGCCTCGGCTCCGCTTCCGCCTTCGGCTCCTGCGCAGGACGCGGGCGGTTCCTGCGTTGTCGTGCTTGCCACCACGGCGCCTGCAGACTCGCGGCAACTCGGCAGGCTGGCAAGCCGCACGCAGAATGGGCTTGCGTGGACCGGGACGTTCGGCGAGCACGGCAGCGGCGAGTACGTGATCGCCTTTTCTACTGCCCGGCTGATCCCGCATTCGCCGGATTCTGAGCAGCTCGCGGCGCCGGTGCTGCCCGAGGACGGGCCGATGATGGACCCGAGTCAACGGGAGCGACAACTACCGTCTGACCTGGTGATACAGAGCGATACTGAGAGTCAGTCACCGTTCAGGTCCTGAACGTTCCCCACCGCGGCACGATCGTCAGCAGTCCCTCGTCAGCAAGCGCCCGCAGCGCGCGGGAGACCGCGCCGCGCGAGACTCCGTATTCCTCCGCCAGCGCGGCGACCGCTGGCAGCACCGCGTCGTGTTCCCACTCGCCCGCCATGATCCGGCGCCGCAAGTCGGCTTCCACGCGGGCGCTGGGCAGGTCGGGCTTGCGTGGCATGCCTCCATGATCTCAACCCGTGGCTACGCTGCGCGTTCTGTACATCCTGACTTCCATGACTGTCGTGACCTGCTTGACCGTAGTAGCTTGGGCGGTACATAAGGCGGGCCCGGCCAAGTGCTCACACACCGGACCGGGCCCTTGATCCGCCTAACTGGAGGCGAACCCATGCCAACAATCCCAGGAAACGATCACTCGCGCCACGACGCCACCCTCGCCGATTTAAGGCACCGCTACCCCGACTGGACGATCGACCCCCCGGCCCAGCTGCACGTCTGGACCGCGGAATTGAAGTCAGCCGACGGCCGGTCCCTGCATTTCCTGTGCGGCCACGACGCCGCCGAACTCGCCGCCCGGCTGGCCACGGCCACGGCCACCCCATGACCGGCGATCTCGTGCACGTCACTGCCGTCATTACCGAAGATCAGCGGGCCGCGCTCGAACGGTGGCGCGCGTCGGCCGCAGCCGCGACCGGCAGGCACGGACTCACCGAAGGCGAGATACTCGGCGCGATGATCGCCGCCCTGGACGACACGGACGTGACCAGCGCGGTGCTCGCCGCCCTGCGGGAGTCCGCGTGAGCGGCGAGCAGCCAGCCGGGCACCTCGCGCGGATCAAGCGCACCAACCCGCTGTGGTCGATTCGGCACGTCGCCGAAGGCCACGGCTGGACGGCACACCGGCACGGCTACGCGCGGATCTGGGCCGCCACGATCGCCGATCTTGAGCGGCAGCTAGCCGACGCCTCGCCCGGCAACGGCAACGGCGACTTGGCGTAGCCCGCAGATGGGGGCCCCGGCCGGCGAACGGGAAGGTAAGCCAGGCCGGGGCCCTTCTTCAATCCGTGCTGCGAGACACGGACGTAGCGGACAGCTCCTGCTCGGTTGCCAGTGCACCCGAGAGCTTTCTGTCAAGCCGCTCAAGCTCCCGGATCGCCGCGCCCCATTCCTGATCTTCAACGGCGGTAAACGCCCGGTTTTCGGTAGCGGTCTGGTCGGCAATGGACGCTGCCCGTGCCCACGCGGCAGCCCGCTGATTCCGCAGCTGGGCAGAGGGCCCAAGTGATCATGGTGACACCATCCGCCGCCTGATCCGCGCGCTGGCCTCTGTCCATCCCAGCAGGCCAGCGTCAAGGGACATGCCGCAGCCGCAGCCGCACTCGCGAGACCGCAATGACAGCACTCTGGCCGACGGGTAGGCGGCCAGCGCGCGCTCTACCAGGGCCACGTGATCAATGGCCACCCGGTGGCGCACTACCCGCCGGGCCCGCGCATCGTAATCGCTGCCGCCCGGCAGCGGATTGAACCCGACGCTCAGCCCGTCCGCATCGCCCGCGGCG
>WNGK01004618.1_pt1 | contig 20130 bp, 18 predicted proteins | sample 5400601 | NCBI WGS metagenome assembly WNGK01 (sample SAMN13153376, study PRJNA577476) | soil metagenome | isolation source: 60 cm soil or saprolite under Garry oak tree replicate 1 | place: USA:California | collected 2016-06-15
AGGACGTCGCGTCCTTCGCTCGCTGCCGCGACCGCACGCAGCTGCCCCGGCCGCAGCCGCCCGAACCCGAGCCGCGTCCGGGCCAGCTCACGAATCGCTGCTTCGCCCATTGCGCAAAGCTAGCCATCCCACTAGGGGAGAGACCAGCCTCGCACCGCCTATCGAGTCCCTAGCTCAGAGCCGGTGCGCATCGCGTGCATCCATCCGGATCATCAGGCATCGGCGATGGTCGCAGCACGGGCAGGGCTGCAGGCGACCAAGGACGGAAGAGAAGGCGAGCAGGTCTGGCGGGCGCCGTGAGTCCTTGCGTGACGCTACGCCGGGACGGGAGCGCGACCCGCTAGCGTGGCGCGAAGCTCGTTTCGCGAGTCGAGCTGCAGCTTGCGAAAGATGCTCGTGAGGTGACCCTCGACCGTGCGCGTTGTGACGAAGAGGGACTGGGCAATCTCGCGATTGGTGAGGCCCTCGCTGGCGAGCTCGGCGATTCGGCGCTCGCTTGCCGTCAGCGAGTCGAGGCCCGTGAGCAGGACTCTGCGCGGGCGGGCGCCGGTAGCGCGGAGCTCGGTCTCGGCCTGTTGGGCGAGCGGTCTTGCGCCCGCGCGGTGAGCGGTGTCGAGCGCCTCGCGAAGGAGCTGTCGAGCTTCGGTGCGTCGGTTGCGCCGGCGAACCATCGCGCCGAGGTCGGCGAGGGCACGCGCTCTCTCCAAGCTCGCGTCGCCACGCTCAAAGGCGTCGATCGCCTCGCGGAGCAAGAGCTCCCCACGCTCACCGCCGGCCACGACGCCGGCAGCGCGCTTCGCCACGCCTAGGGCCCGCGGGGCGCCGAACGCCCGGGCGAGCTCGAGTTCCTCTTCCGCGAGCCGTCCGGCCGACTCGTGATCGCCGAGGGCGAGATGGGCGAGCGCGGCCTGCGACCGCCAGGGCAGATAGCTCGGGCAGGTGACCATCGCCTGCGTCAGGCCTTCGCCAATTTCCAGGAAGTCATCGAGCCCTTCTGCGACCCGTCCCTGTGCGACCCGCAGCCGTCCACGGGCGATGCGAAGACCTGCGGCCGTGACGAATCCGGTCTCTGCTTCGCAATCCCGCGACGCGAGCGTCTCCTCTGCCTCATCGAGCTCGCCCTGCTCGAGGAGAACCCTGACGAGCACGCCGAGGTTGATGACGCGGTAGATCGGCGGTGCCGGGAGCCCGGTCGCGGCCAGCGCTGTCCGGGCGTCTCCCTCGGCGGCGTGCAAGTCGCCGCGTCGAAGCGCGAGCCAACCGCGGTTCGCCAGGCCGAGGGCAAGCCGGGCGCTGTCGCCCGTGGCCCGGGCCTGCGCGATCGAGGCATCGAGCAGCGGCCGCACCTGGGCATAGCGCTCGGCCCAGAGCAGCGTGAGCGTCGCCGCGAAAACCATGTTGCGAAGAAACCACGGCCTGCCGTTCGATCCCGAGGGCGCGCTGCCTCCAGCCTGAAGCGCCCGCGTCGCAAGTTCGGCGCAGACCTCGGCGGGCTCGTTCATCAGTGCGGAGATCTGCGAGGCCGCGGCCACCAATTCAGGTGGCGCGGCCAGATCGCTGGCGGCCCGGTCGCGTAGCGCGGCACGACGAAGAGCCACCGAGGGTGTGGTCACGGGGTCGTACATCCCAGCAACGACGGCCGCGGTCTCGAGCAAGAGGCCGAGCTCGGAGTCGCGAGGATCGAGTGCGGCCGCTGCGCGATCGAGAGCCTCCACCGCTTCCGCAAAGCGCTGAGCGCGGCTGAGCGCGAGTCCCAGCACCATGGCCGCGCCGCCGGCTGCCTCGGCGTCGGGTGCAGCGTCGATGGCCTCCTGCAAATGCTCGGACCAGCCGGCGAGCCCGGCACTTGCCTCGGCCATTCCGAGGTCGAGCAGCAATGCCGGCCGATCGTTCGGCGGCGGCGGTTCAGCGAGCACCCGGCGCAGAAAGGCGGCCTCCGACTCTAGAGCGCCCTGCTTCCCCGCCGCGCACGCGGCCTCGACCAGCCGCTCGACAACCCAGCCATCGCCGGCGGGCTCGCTGACCAGCAGGTGCTGTGCGACGCGCTCTGACGCACCGGGTTCCCCGGCGAGGAGTCGCGCGGCACGGCGGTGGGCTTGTGCCCGTTCGGCGCCGGAGAGCTCCGAATAGATCCCGCTGCGGACGATCGGATGGATGAACTCATACGGCCGGCCGGGCTCGAGCATCCCCGCCGCCGTTAGCAGCTCGGCTGCCTCTGCTGCTTCGAGCTCCTCGAGGCCCGCGAGTCGCCCCGCTTGCAGAAGGTCGCTCTGCTCGAGCACGGCCAGCGCCCGCGCGAGGCGCCCGGCATGCTCGGGCAGCCGCCGGAGCCGGAGGGCAATCGAGCGACCGACCGTTCGTGCACCGATTCGTTCGACGTGGCGCGCGGCCTCCGCGGTCGGACCGATACCTCCCTCGCTCAGCGCGTCCACGAGCACGCCCACAAGGAACGGCGTCCCTCGCGTCGCGCCCAGGCAGGCATCGACGAAGATGGGATCCGCAGGCCCGCCTAGCCTCGACTCCAGGAGCTGGGCAACGGCGGGTCTCGTCAAAGGAGGGAGGCGGATGACCTCGGCGGAGGGATCGGTCGTCACCGCCGCAAGCAGCTCGGCATCAGCGCCCTCCTCGCGAGGACGGGTCGCGACGACAAGGGCGGCGTCCAGTTCTTCTAGGCGCGTAAGCAGGAAAACCAGGTAACGGAGGGACGCGGCGTCTGCCAAGTGCACGTCGTCGACGACGAGGCAGAGCGGGCACTGGGCGGCCAGATTCGCGCACAACCAGTAGAGCCCGTGCAGGATCGTGAACGATGGATCGACGCTTGACGAGTGCGGTCCGTCAGCAGGGGCGCCGGGAAGCCCGAGCAGGCCGGCCGCCACACCGGCGGCGGCTTGCAGGAGATCAGCGCGCTCGAGCTCCGATGCCTCGGCCAGCGGCGGCTCGAAAAGCTGACGCACGACTCCGAAGGCGAAATCGCGCTCCAGCTCCGTCCCCCGCGCCCGCAGCACGTGCATCCCGCCGTCAGTAGCCGCGGTCCGCGCCGCAGCGAGCAGTGCAGTCTTGCCGATCCCGGCCGGGCCTTCGACGACCGCGAACGTGCCCAGACCCGAGCGGGCCGCGGCAAGCACCGACTCGATCCGCGCCAGCTCCTCGCTCCGTTCGAGGAGCTGTCCGGTGGCGACGGCCGTTTTCATATGCGTTGAGCGTAGCGCCCATGAGCGGAAAGTCACAGCTGTCGCCCTGACGCGATCGCGAGCGCGTGAGGCCCAAAAGACAGGGGGGTCGCCACGGTGCGAAGGCGCGTCCGCCTCTCCACCATCGAAACCAGGAATCCCCTCACTTGGAGGAGCAGCTAATGAGCACAACCTTCGACTCCGCGCGCGTCGCCGAACTGGCCGGACAGGTCTCCGGATCCGTCCTCGGCCCAGAGGATCTGGGCTACGACGCGGCCCGCGCCGTCCACAATGGCCTCGTCGACCGCAGGCCCGCGCTGATCGTCCGCTGCCGGACGACGAACGACGTCATCGCTGCGCTCTCATTCGCGCGTCGCGCTGGACTCGAGGTCTCGATCCGCGGTGGCGGCCACAACGTCGCCGGCCGCGCCGTGACTGACGGCGGGGTCATGGTCGACCTCGCCGAGATGAAGGGGATCGCGATCGATCCCGAGGAGGCGACCGCCACCGCCGAGGGCGGTGTCATCTGGGCGGAGCTGAACGACGCGGCCGCCCAGTACGGGCTAGCCGTGACCGGTGGCGCGGTCTCCGGGACGGGCATCGCCGGCTACACGCTCGGCGGCGGCCTTGGCTGGCTGATGGCCAAGTACGGACTCGCCGCGGACAACCTGCTGGCGGTCGAGCTTGTCACGGCAGAAGACGACGTACTCCACGTCGACGCCGACGCCGCTTGTCACTCCGATCTCTTCTGGGCTCTTCGCGGCGGCGGCGGGAACTTCGGCGTCGCGACCTCGTTCACGTACAGGCTGCACCGGGTCCAGACTGTCGTGGGTGGACTGATCGCGCATCCGATCGAGGCCGCCCCCGAGCTCCTGCGCTTCTACCGCGACGAGGTGGAAGACGCCTCGGACGATCTGACCGTGTTCGCCGGGCTGGTGCACGCACCGGACGGCTCGGGCGCCAAGCTCGCGGCGCTGATCGTCTTCCACACTGGAGACCCCGCCGACGCGGAGCGCGACCTCGCGCCTTTCAAGACGTGGGGGTCGCCCCTCCAGGTCGAGGTCGGGCCTATGCCCTACCCCGTGATGAACACGCTCCTGGACGCCGGCTTCCCGGCCGGATCGCTCAACTACTGGCTGTCGAGCTTCACGCGCGGGCTTCCCGACAAGCTGATCGACATCGCCGTCGAGCGGTTCACCACCGTCCCTTCGCCGATGACGGCGATCCTGCTCGAGCATTTCCACGGCGCAGTGACACGCGTCGGCGTGACCGAGACCGCGGTACCGCACCGCGAGCAAGGCTGGAACCTGCTCATCCCAGCCGTCTGGACGGACGCGGCCGACAGCGAGGCGAACATCGCCTGGAGCCGCGAGGCGTTCGCTGCGATGCGGCCTCACTTCGGCAGCGGCCGCTGGCTCAACTACCTCGGCGACGATCAGGCCGAGGACGCCATCCGCGCAGCGTACGGCCCGAACTACGACCGGCTCGTCGAGGTCAAGCGCCGGTACGACCCGGACAACGTCTTCCACCTCAACCACAACATCGCGCCGTAGCCTCGCCTGCCATGTGCAATGTCGATAGGCGGGCCATGCTTGCCCTGACAACCACCTCGGCCGCCCCGTACGTGAGGTTGAGCGACGACGTCCCGGAGCCCGCACCGCTGCCTGATCAGGCACTGGTGCGGGTGCGGGCGTTCTCGCTCAACCGCGGCGAGTTCATCCGCCTGCCTGCTCTTCCCGGGGGGTCGGTCACAGGCTGGGATGCGGCAGGCGTGATCGAACGGTCCGCCGCCGACGGGAGCGGACCGCGGCGGGGGGCGCGCGTGGTCGGCCTGGTCGAGGCCGGAGCCTGGGCGCAGTTAGCCGCGATTCCAACCAGCAGATTGGCGACGATCCCCGACGAGATATCTGACGCGCAAGCCGCGACGCTGCCGACCGCCGGGATGACGGCGCTGCGAGCGCTCGAGGTCGCCGGTTTGGTGGTCGGCAAGCGCGTGCTGGTCACGGGTGCAAACGGCGGCGTCGGCCGAATCGCGATCCAACTCGCCCGCGTCGGCGGCGCGCAGGTCACCGCGTTGGTGCGAGACGCCGCGGCTTCGAAAGAGCTCCTTCGCCGTCTCGGTGCCGACAACATCGTCGAGAACATCAGCGGCGACTTCGACCTGATCATCGACGGGGTCGGAGGCGCAACGTTTGGTCTCGCCATCGAGCACGTCGCCTCCCGTGGCACGGTCGTCAACATCGCGACCCAGAGCGACGACGAAACCGTCACCTTCCGGACGGCGCGTTTTGACCGCGCCAAGGGGGCGAGGATCTACACGCTGGACCTCCTGGACGAACTCGCCTTCCGCGCCAGCGGAGCCGGCGACCTCACCCGCCTCTGCGCGCTGATGGCCAAAGGGCTTCTGGATGGCCAGGTCGAGCTTGAAGACTCGTGGCGCAAACCTTCTCGCGCGCTGGCCGCGCTGCTGGAACGGCGCATCGGCGGCAAGGCCGTGCTCCACGTCGACTGACCCGGCACCCCCTGAGAGCGGGCATCCGTGGCCCGTCTCGGAAAGTCCGGGGGGTCTCCACGGTGCGAATCACGGTCCGGGCCTTCGAGGATCGGCTCGTCCGATCGTCAGCTCGATCAAGAGCTCTTACCCGAAGGAGGCAAAGGACATGAGAAGGATTCGCACGCGCTCTTGGCTACTCGGTGCAGTCGCTGCCGCAGCGCTGGCTGCGACGGGCGGCGGCTCGGCCGCTTCCGCCAAGACCGTCAACGGCGCCGTCGGTCCCGGTTTCACGATCGGGCTGACCATGCAGGGCAAAAAAGTCACGAAGCTGAAAGCGGGCACGGCGTACCGCTTTGTCATCGCCGACCGCGCGGATATTCATGACTTCCACCTGAGTGGGCCCGGTTTCAACCGCGTCCTCACGGGCGTGGAGTTCACAGGGACGAAGAGCTTCGTGCTGAGGCTGAGGAAAGGGAGCTACCGCTTCCAGTGCGACCCGCACGCCGGGATCATGCACGGCCGGTTCCTGGTCTCGTGAGCCCCGATCGCCAAAGCGTGGGCATCGCCCGGACAACCACACACCGAGCCGTCCGCGGCTCACTCCAAAGGAGATGTAGACAGATGAAGAACCTGATTCAACTCAAGAAATCCCGCTTCGTGCGGCCGATGTGGCTCGCTGCTTCGGCAGCGGTCGTGGTCGCCGCCGCAGCCGGGATCGCGGCCGGACAGGGAAATGCCGCGCCGCATGAGTTCAAGGGCACGTCGCTCGAGAACGGCGTGCTGACGGTCACCGGCACGAACGCGAGCGACAACATCGCGCTTCGGCTCCAGGCCGGCCAGCCCGGCACCCTCCAGGTCGACTTGGGCGATGACGGCTCGGCCGACTTCAGCTTCGCACGCGCGGCCGTCGCGAAGATCGCCCTCGACGGCGGGAACAGCGGCGACCGCCTGCGAATCGACGAGAGCAACGGCGTCTTCGGCGACACCATCCCGACGACGATCGACGGTGGAAACGGGAACGACGAGCTCTTCGGAGGCACAGGAGCCGAAACCCTTCTCGGCGGCAATGGAAACGACCTCCTCGTCGGAGGCGGAGCCGGGACGCTGAGCGGCGGCAACGGCGACGACACCGTGGCCGGAGGCCCGGGAGCCGAGACGCTGCTCGGCGGGAACGGCAACGACTCGATCGACGGGAACAAGGGGAACGACGTTGCGTTCATGGGTAACGGCAACGACACGTTCGTCTGGGATCCCGGCGACGGCAGCGACACAATCGAAGGCCAGAACGGCGAAGACACGATGGTCTTCAACGGCGCGGGCGTCGCCGAGAAGGTCGACCTGTCCGCGAAGGGCGACCATCTGAAGTTCTTCCGCGACGTCGCCAACGTCACGATGGACACGCACGGTGTCGAACAGGTCGACTTCAACGCCCTGGGCGGGGTCGACCTGGTCACGGTCAACGACCTGACCGGAACCGACGTCAACGAGGTCAACGTCGACCTTGCCGGCACCCTGGGCGGGAACGCCGGTGACGGCGCGGCCGACCGCGTCGTCGTCAACGGCACCGACGGCGACGACACGATCAACGTCAGCGGAGACACCGCTGGTGTGAAGGTGAGCGGTCTTGCCGCGACGGTCGGGGTCTTGCACTCCGAGGCCGCGAACGACCGGCTCGAGATCAACACCCTCAATGGCAACGACAACGTGAACTCAGCCGGCTTGGCCGCCGGTGTGATCCAGCTCTTCGTGGACGGCGTGCTCGTCCCGTAGACCAAGAAATACGCGGGGTCCCCGTCCTGGGGGCCCCGCAAAAGCTGCGCTAACCAACTGACCACTCTCACGGAAAGGACCCCCGATGAAACGCAAGATCACACGAGAACTGGCCCAGCGGCTGAGCGGAACGGTCGAAGTTCTGCTCCTGTGGCAGCCCGAAGCCGACCAAGTGGAGCTTTCTGTCCACGACCTGGCAACCGACGCGGGCTTTCACCTCGACGTCGCGCCGGCCAATGCGATGGACGCCTTCTACCACCCCTACGCCTACGCGGCCATGCCCGAGAACTCGTACCGGGTAGACCAAGACGAGTGGATGATCGTCAATGGCTAGCGTCGAATCTCTCAAAGAGGCGCTCCGCGGGCTCGTCGCAGAGCGGCAGGCACTCCGCGAGCGGCATGCGGACCGCAACGAGCTCGAATCGAACCGACTCGAGCTCGTAGAGCGGCAACAGCAGTTCTCTCGCGCGCTGATCGATCGTTGCCTCACCGGAATGGGAGGGCAACCATGTTGATCTCCTACATCAAACTCCATCACGTGGCGTTGTTTGCACTGTTCTTTGCGCTCGGCGGGACGGCATTCGCCGCCGGTAACGCGCTCCTGCCGGGAAACAGCGTCGGCACGAAGCAAGTGATCAACGGGTCGCTGCAGACGAACGACCTGAGCAAGACGGCCCGCACTGCTCTCAAAGGCAACAGGGGACCGACCGGCCCGACGGGCGCACAGGGCGCAACGGGAACGACAGGCGCGACGGGAGCGCAGGGTGTGCAGGGAGCGCCGGGTCAGTCGGCGACGAAGCTCTTTGTCGCACTGGATGCCGACGGCACGCTCACGAAGAACAGCGGTGCGACCTTGGCGACTAAAGCAGGCACCGGCGTCTACCGCATCTCCTTCAACACCGACATCACGAACTGCGTCTACCTCGGGTCGGCGGGACAGGACGCCGGTGGTGTTTCAGGGGACTACAACCTCTTTACGAGCCGCACCAATACGAGCACGGTCAACGTCGCGATCTTCGACGAAACGAACACCCTCGTCGATCTGCCTTTCAATCTCGCCGTCTTCTGCTGATCACGGACGGAGTTCGAACTATTAAGCCCTTGGTGGGGTAGAAAATCCGCATAGCGATCAGCGCTTATCCACACGCGAAAAACCCGCATATGCGGGTTTTTCCAATAGCGGGGAGGGATTTGGACACATTTCCCCGACCGTCTCGTCTACCGGTCCGTCGAGGTGCGGCCGCTGCCGTGGCCCCAGTCGCGGCTAGCGCCCGTCGGGCGAAGCGTTGAACCTCGCGAGCAGCTGGCGGCGGCTGTGGATGCCGATCTTCTTGAAGATCGACTTCAGATGATCCTGGACCGTGTGGCGAGAGATGAAGAGCCGCTCGGTAAGGGCGCGCGTGTCGAGTCCTGCGACGACCGCGGCGGCGACGTCGCGCTCGCGTTTCGTGAACGCATAGGCGCGACAGAAGAGTTCGAACGTCTCGGTTGGAGCTGCGCCTCGAAGCGTGACGGCGATCTGTCCGTCGTCGTCTCCCTCAAGCCGTGCAGCCTCGATCATCACCCACCTCCCGTCGACGGCACGTTCCAGCGCGTGGGCTCCAATCACGGCGTTTCGTGACCGCGACAGCGTCGCAGTCACGGCGTTTCTTGACCGCGACAGCGTCGCGACTGGGTAGACCTGCGCGGGAAGCATTGCCCACCCGGCGAAGAGCGCTGCCGCCGGGAGGGCGTCGATCCAGGCGCGAGCTCCCGCCGTCGAGCTGACGAGGCTTAGATCCGGATTGAGTACGATCACTCCCGGCGGGCTCGGCGCGAGCGCGTCGTGTTTGCTCGCGACCATCAAGCCACGGCGAAGCGCGGAGCCGAGACTGGGGCCGACACTCGCGAGGAGCTCGAGGTCGCCGGCTTCGAACCGCCGATCAGCCCCGTCGCGGTACACCTCGATCCACCCCCAGCAGCCGAGCGCGTCGCGGCACGCGACCGCGGCGATGTCCCCGAGACCGGCCGGGCGCATGACTTCGTCCCAGCGGCCCGAGAGTGCGAGGTCACCGCCGGTCTCGGCACTGAGGCTCGCCGCCGGGTTCGCTCGCCGAGCGAGCACGTGCTTCGCCGCGAAGTAGTCGTTCGAGTACTCGAGCTCGAGCATGCGAGGAACTCTTGGCCCGAAGTCATGCTCGGCAACGCCGCTGAGTGGAAGCAGGGTTTCGGAGTCCGCAAAGGGCCAGCACCAACGATCGAAGCCGATCACGCGCCGAAGGTCGGCGATCGCTTCGCGCTGGATCGACTCGCAGTCGAGGGTTGACTCGCTGAGCCGCTCGAGTCGCTCTCGGCAGCGAGCCCGCTTCCGCTCGCTAGCCACGACATCAAGGATACGGCGATCAGAAGGAAATCCCAACTTGTTGGGATTGCCGGATGAGCGGATTCGCTCTGGAATTGCAGTCGATGCGAAAACCGAGAGGAATCAGCATGAGCAACACGAGGCTGCGTCGTCTGCTGCTCGTCCCACTCACTGTCCTGCTCGCGATGGCCGCCGCAACGGGTGCCGCCGCCTCGCCGCCGACTCCGGCGAGCGGGACCATCGTTACTACGTCGGCGACCTTCAACAGCATCCGCACGGCCGGCGGCAACCTGATCGTCGATCTCAGCGCGACGGCCTCCTACACCGGCACCTTCAGCGGTACCTCGACGCTGCACGGCATCTTGGTCATCCACGCCGACGGGAGTGCCAACTTCCACGATGTCGAGACCTTCACCGGAACGGTGAACGACGTTCCCGGCACCGTGACCCTCGACCTCAACGGATCAAACGACTCCACGCTCGTCGTCCACGCCACCGCCACGATCGTCAGCGCCTCTGGCGGGCTCGCCGGCCTCCATGGCGTGCTTCACGAGGTCGGAACAGTCGTCATCCCCACCGGACCCGTCAATACCTACAGCGGGCAAATCCAGTCGTAGACGCTTCCCGTCGGAACGACAAGGAGAGGACATGCATGAGACCTATCGGATGCTGGGCAGAGAGCACGAAGCCGACCTCGAGCGCGAGGCTGCACGCAGAGCGCTCGGAGCGCTTCTACCGGCTCGACCGCCACTGACGAAGCGGGCCGCTGCATCGCTACGCCAAATCGTGCTGCGCCCGCAGGTCCAATTGGCTCGGCCTCGCCGCCCGGAAGTCGTCCCCTCGCGCGAACCTGCTGCGCGCTGACGTCGGTGTCGGCACCAAAGGAGATCGCCGAAGGCGCGGAGTGCAGAATTCGCTGCGGCGCGTCGAAAAGACAAAAAGGTACTGTTTTGCAGGGGCTTTCTGTGTAGCGGGGGAGAATTTGAACCTGCGACGTCCGGGTTGCGAGCGGCCTCAAAGCGAGCGTGGCTGTGCCGCTGCATTCCGCCGCAGTTGCTGGTTCCAAGCGATATCGGGCCTCACCCGGTGCACTAAGGCGAGACACGCTGGCATCGCCGCGGAAGGCCGGTGCTCGCGGTAGGCGTTCAATTGAAGTTGTACTAACGACGTCGCGCGTGTAAACAGCCGGGCGCTTCGGGGGTACTGTTCAGCAGTCGGCCACGTTCTGGAGGGCCAGGGTGCCCGCGGAAGATTCGTTCGACATGGTGGTCATCGGCTCTGGGCCCGCCGGTGAGAAGGCGGCGGCGCAGGCGGCCTATTTCGGCAGGCGGGTCGCCGTCGTGGAGCAATCTGGCGTACCCGGCGGCGCAGCCGTAAGCAACGCCAGCATCCCGAGCAAAACGCTCCGGGAAACCGCGATGTACATCACCGGGTTCCGGCGAAGGGACGTCTACGGCCTGCGCCTCACCCTCGATCCGGAGGCGACGTTGGCGCAACTCAGGACTCGAACGGCGCAGGTGATCGAGACGATGACGGATGCGGTGCGCGCAAACCTCGAGCGCCATGCAATCGAGTTCGTCCACGGACGCGCGAGACTCGGATCAGATCGGACCGTCCACGTAGCCGTCGATGCCGGTCACGAACGGGTGCTCAACGGCGACGTCGTCTTGATCGCCACCGGGTCGCGGCCGTTCCGCCCGCCGGATATTCCTTTCGACGGCCAAGACGTCCACGACTCCACGACCGTCTTGGAAATCGACCGCCCATTCGGGAGCATTGCCGTGATCGGGGGAGGCGCCGTCGCCTGCGAGTACGCCTCGGTGTTCACCGCCCTCGGCATGGAGGTGACCTTGGTCGTCGCCGATGGACGCCTGCTGTCCTTTCTCGACCGCGAGATCTCAGAGCTGCTTGCGCAGACATTTTCCGATCTGGGGATGCGGGTCCTGCTGGACGCCGGGAAGCCTGCGGTGACGCGCGACGGGGACGTTGTTCGCGTCACCCTCGCGAGCGACGAGCACATCACGCCGGACAAGGTCCTTTTCGCAGCTGGACGGGCAGGAAACACGAAGGGCCTCGGTCTCGAAGAGGTGGGAGTGCAGGTCGACGAGCGCGATCGCATCATCGTCGACGAGACGTTCCGCACGAGTGCGGAGTGGATCTATGCCGCGGGGGACGTGATCGGGCCTCCGGCGCTCGCCTCGGTATCGATGGAGCAGGGACGGGTGGCCGCCTGCTACGCCTTCGGGATCCCTTTCAAGGAGACCGTCGACCCGATCCCCCCATTCGGGGTCTATTCGGTCCCGGAGACGGCAATGGTAGGTCACACCGAGGAAAGTGCGGCCGCCGAGGGGATCGACTACGAGGTGGGACGGGGTTGGTTCTCCGGAAACGCGCGGGCGACCATCGCCGGCGCAACGGACGGACTCGTGAAGCTCGTCTTCCGGCGAACGGACCGGAAGCTACTCGGAGTCCATGTCCTCGGGGACCTCGCGCCGGAGCTCATCCACCAGGGCCAGGCCGTGCTCAACTATGGCGGGACGATCGACTACTTCATCCACAGCACCTTCAATGTGCCGACCGAAAGCGAGGCGTACAAGTACGCCGCCTACGATGGTTTGCAACGCCTAGGAGCGCGCTGATCGTATGGTCACGACGGTGGAGCCGGCATCGCAAACTCTTGCCTTCCTGTTCACCGACATCGAAGGCAGCACCCGGCTCTGGGAGCAGTATCGCGAGCGAATGAAGGATGCTCTGGAGTGCCACGACGCGATCCTGCGTGAGGCTGTCGAGGCCTCGAACGGGCGGGTTGTGAAGAGCACGGGCGACGGATTCATGGTCGTCTTCGCCTCGGCGACCGACGGCCTCAGCGCCTGCCTGAAAGCTCAGCACGACCTCGCGTCCGCATCGTGGGGTGAGACCGGAGCGCTTCGTGTGCGAATGGCACTGCACGTAGGAGAGGCTGCCAGGCGCAATGGGGACTACTACGGCCCGACCCTAAACCGGGCCGCGCGGGTCATGTCCGCCGGGCACGGCGGCCAGGTGCTGCTGTCGGCGGCCGCGGCGGCTCTTGTCGTCGACCAGCTGCCAGAGGGGACGACCTTGCGCGACCTGGGTGAGCATCGCCTCAAGGATCTGGGACGCCCCGAACGCGTCTTCCAGCTCGTCCATCCAGATCTCGCCGCGAGCTTTCCGCCGCTCGTCGTCCTCTCCCACCGGACAAGCGAACTCCCCGGCGAACCGTCCGCATTCGTGGGGCGAGCTGGGGAGTTGAAAAAGATCCGAGAACGCCTGGAGGACGAGTCGGTCCGGCTACTCACCCTCACCGGGCCCGGCGGCATCGGGAAAACGCGCCTGGCGCTCCATGCGGCCGCGGACCAGGTCGACAGGTTCGAGGACGGCGCCGTCTTTGTCGACCTCTCGGCCGCCCGGGATAGCGCCTCGATGCTCGCCGCCATCGCACGCCGGCTCGGCCTGCACGAGACACGCGAGCCGCTGCTCGACGAGCTCGCTCGCGAGTTGCGCGAACAGCGCCTATTGCTCATCCTCGACAACTTCGAACAGGTGACCGCCTCGGCGCCCACCGCGGCGCAGCTATTGCTCGGATGCCCGCGGCTCAAGCTGCTCGTGACCAGCCGCGAGGCGCTGCACGTGCGCGGAGAGCATCTGTTCTCGGTCCCGCCGCTCTCGTTGCCCAGCCCGGCTCAAAGACAGGTGTCGGGCGAACAGCTCGTTCGGTACGAAGCAATCCAGCTCTTCGCCGAGCGCGCGAGGGAAGTCAGGCCAGAGTTCAGACTCACAGACGACAACGCAGACGCCGTCGTCGAGATCTGCCGGCGACTGGACGGCCTGCCCCTCGCGATCGAGCTCGCGACGGCCCGGATCAACGTCTTCTCACCGGAAGCCTTACGAGACCGGCTGAGCAGCCGGCTGGGACTACTACACGGCGGTGCGCAAGACCTTCCAGCGCGACAGCAGACGCTTCGTGCCACGATCGAGTGGAGCTATCAGCTACTGGAACCTGGTGAGCAGCGGTTGTTCGAGCTGCTTTCCGTCTTCTCCGGTATCTCGTTCGATGCGGTCGAAGCCGTGGCCGGCAAAATCGACGACCTTCGCGGGACGGGAATCGACACCCTCGACGGCCTGGCTTCACTGGCAGACAAGAGCCTGATCCGACAGGCCGAAGCGGGAGCCGGAGAGCCCCGGCTCGCGATGCTGGAGACGATCAGGGAATACGCGACGGAGCGGCTGGATGACCTGCCCGATTTCAGCGCCGCCGCCCGGCGCGCCCACGCCGTCTACTTTGCAGACTTCGCGCAAAGACAGTGGGGGCACCTGACCGGCGAGCGGGACGACACCGCGTTAGCCTCGATGGCTGCCGAGACGGAAAACCTGCGCGTCGCTTGGCACTACTGGGTGGTCGAGCGCGATCTGGACCAGCTCAACAGACTCGTCGACAGCCTGTGGCTCCTCTACGACAGACAGGGCTCATACCACGGCACGATCGAGCTGACGACTGAACTGCTGAACGTGCTCGCGTCCACACCATCGACGCCCGAGCGCGCAGTGCAGGAGGCAACGCTTCGGACCAGCCTGGCGAGGGCATTGATGGCGGTAAACGGTTACACGCAGGAAGTCGAGGACGCATACACCGGCGCCCTCGAGCTGTTCGAGGGGCAACGAGAGCTCCCCCAGCTGTTCCCGGTCCTCCGAGGCCTGGCAACCTTCTACAACTACCGCGCCGAGTTCGACAAGGGAGCAGAAGTCGGGCAAGAGATCCTGCGTCTGGCCGATGAGCAGAACGACACAGGAATGCGTGCCGACGGACATCTCGTGCTGGGCTCCAGCCTCGCGTTGCAACACGATCTACACGGCGGCCTCGGCCACCTCGACAAGGCGATCGCCTCCTTCGAGTCGGAGCATCACCGGGTGTCGCGTCGTTTACGACCTCCGCCCTCACCCTCTGGATGCTCGGCTTCCCCGATCGCGCACTCGAACGCGCAACCCACGCAGTCGCCTTGGCCACCGAGCTGGAGCATCCGTTCTCACTCGCGTATGCGCTGTTCCACACCGGATTTCTCCACTTGTGGAGGCGAGAGCCAGAACTGATGCGAGACCGTGCCGTGGGAGTGCTGGACGTCGCAGACGAGCATGATCTGCAGATCTGGAGGGCGCTCGGGACCTGCCTCCTCGGGGCAGCGAAAACAGGACTCGGACGTTCCGAAGACGGACTAGTCGAAATCCGCGACGGACTCGCCCTCTACCAAGGCCTTAGGACTCCGCCGGTGTTTTGGCCGCTGATCCTGTTCGTCCAAGCAGAAGCATGCGGCCGATCCGGAAGACCTGCCGAAGGACTCAGTCTCATCGAGGAAGCCCTCGAAATTGCCGACCGAGGGTCCGGGCTGACCCTCCTACCGGAGTTCTACTCGCTGAAGGGCCACCTGCTGCTGGCCCTCCGCGAGGCGAACAGCCTCGAAGCAGAACCCTGGTTTCAACGGGCGTTCGACGCTGCCGGGGAACTCGATGCCAGGATGATGCAGCTGCGGGCCGCGATCGGGCTGTGCCGCTCGCAGCGCGAGCTGGGTCCTGCACAGCACGGGAGCGACTTGTTGAGCGCCGTCTACGCGACGTTCACGGAAGGCTTCACGACCCCCGACTTGATCGATGCCGCGCACCTTCTGGAGGGCCCGCCAGCTGCTGCGCCCTCCCTCGCCTTCGGCCAACCACGCCAGCGTGACTGAAGGCACCGCCGCGGAAGCCTGAGCTTGCAGAACGCTCGCAGCCGAGGCGGTTCTGCAACGCCGACGAGCGGAGGGCGCCGTTGCCGGCGCCCTCCGCAGTGGTGACCTTACGACCCTTCCGGCTTCCTCAGCTGCACGACCTGGTATGCCGCGTTCTCCGGTTCCGGCACGCCGAAGCGGGCGTTCACTGCGTACAGGCGCTTGCCGAGGTCATCGATCGTCGTCGGGACGGAGAAGTCGGTGTCGCTCAAGCGCGTCAGCACGCGCCCCGAGGCGAAGCCCGGCCTGAGCAGGATCACCGCGACCAGGTTCAGCTGGTTCTGGACAACGTAGAGCCTCTTGCCCGTGAGCAGGATCCCGTCACCGTTCGGAACGCTTTCGCCTCCGAGCGAGATCAGCCTCGCGACGCCGTTGGCCGGATTGATCGCGTACAGACGGCCGTTGACCGTTTGGACGGCGACGAGCGTCTTGCCGCTCGGCGTCGCGTCGATGCCGTTCAGGTTGAACGCGCCGGGCACGTCGACGTAGTCGCCTCCGAGCGTGATCGTCTGCGCGTCGCCTAGCGCCCCTGTTGGCCCGATCGGAACGCGATAGAGCACGTTCTTCCGCGACTCGGTGAAGTACGCGGCGTTGTGAGTAACAACGACGTCGTTGATGAACGTCGGCGAGGTTCCGAGGTTGTACGTGCGGATCAGCGCCCCCGTCTTCGCGCTGTAGACGTACGCGTCTCCGGTCGCTGCGCCGGCCACGAAGAGCCTCTTATGTGAGTCGAGCTCGATCCCGGTCGCAGCTTTGCCGGCCGCTCCCGGAATGAACACCGCGCCGGTGCCGGTGCGGAGATTCCCTCGGAAGACCGCTCCGTTCGCAACGGAGCCGACGTAAAAGGTCGTTCCCCTGCCGACCTCGATTCCCTCGGGCTGGAAGCCGGTCGGGAGCTGGATCACCTCCGGAAACGGTTTCAGCTTCTTCCCGGACGAGGCCGGCGAGCCACCGACCAAGACGCCGCTCAGAGCGCCGAGCAGCGCAAGCATCGAAACGATGCGAAGCATGCCTACCACCCCTTTCTTCGAGTCCTTCCGGAGACTACGTACCGACTCGCGAACCGGTTCAGGGTGGGAGACTGACGGGGTGGCGCGGAACGCCTCGAACTACGACGCCATCGTGATCGGTGCCGGGCACAACGGACTGGTCACCGCGTGCTACCTGGCACGCGCCGGGCTGAGCGTGCTCGTCCTCGAGCGGCGGCACGTCGTCGGCGGCGCCTGCGTCACCGAGGAGACGTTTCCCGGTTTCAAGGTCTCAACCGCCGCCTACGTCAACAGCCTCTTCCATCCCTCGATCGTCCGCGACCTGCGGCTGGCCGATTACGGCTATGAGGTCCTCGCGCGAAACCCCTCGTCATTCACGCCGTTCCCCGACGGGCGCTCGCTGCTGATGGGCCCGGATGCCGAGCTGACCCGCAAGGAGATCGCCAAGTTCAGCACGACCGACGCCGAGCGCTATCCGTCGAAATCCTCACCGGAGCTGCCCGGCCGATCCTCGATCGCTGGTTCGAGTCGGAGGAGCTGAAAGGGACGCTGGCGACCGACGCGATCATCGGGGCGATGGCAAGTCCCTCGATGCCGGGGACGGCCTACGTGCTCTTCCACCACGTGATGGGTGAGGCCGGAGGCGCGCGAGGCGTGTGGGGCTACATGCGCGGTGGCATGGGCGGGCTCACGCAGGCGTTGGCGGCTGCCGCCCGCGACCTCGGTGCCGACATCCGCTGCGACGCCGAGGTGGCGCACATCCTCGTGGACGACGGCCGGGCCGTCGGCGTCGCGCTGGCGAGCGGCGACGCGTTCCACGCCCCGATCGTTGCCAGCAACGCCGACGCCCGCGTCACCTTTCTGCGGCTGATCGACCGGAACGCGTTGCCCGGGGCCTTCGTCGCCGACGTCGAGCGGATCAGCTACGCGAGCGCCTCGCTGAAGATCAACGTGGCCCTGGCCGAACTGCCGAGCTTCCGGGCGCTCCCAGGCACGGAGCCCGGGCCCCAGCATCGCGGCACCATCCACATCTGTCCTGACCAGGACTACATCGAGCGCGCATTCGACGACGCCAAGTACGGCCGCCCTTCGGCGCAGCCGGTGCTGGAGTGCACGATTCCTTCGGTGGTGGACCCGACGGTCGCACCGCCGGGCCGTCACCTCATGTCGATGTTCGTCCAGTACGCCCCGTACGAGCTTCGCGACGGCTCTTGGGACGACAAGCGCGAGGCGTTCGCCGATCGTTGCTTCGACCTGTTGGATGAGTACGCACCCAACTTCAAGGCCGCCGTCCTCGACCGGCAGGTGCTGACGCCCCTCGACCTCGAGCGCGTTTTCAACCTGACAGGCGGCAACATCTTCCAGGGCGCGATGACTCCCGGCCAGCTCTTCGCCTTCCGCCCCGTCCCCGGCTACGCGCGCTACCAGACGCCGCTCCGCGGCCTGTACCTGTGTGGCGCCGCGGCCCACCCCGGCGGCGGGGTGATGGGCACCCCCGGCCTGAACGCCGCCCGTGAGATCCTTGGTCAGCGCCGCTTGCGCGCGAGTAGTTGACGCCTAGATCCTGCAAGTAGCGGGGCAGGATTTGAGCCTGCGACCTAGGGGTTATGAGACGACTACGCAGCTAGTGGTCAGTCTGTACGACAGTGCATTCCTCGCCGAACTGACGGTTGAACGTCTGGCCCGCGTGCGCGTTCGCCGTGTCAATCCCATGGCGTGCCGCGTCCGAGACTGATACGAACGTCACGAGTCCTTCGCCGGGGACGTTGCAGACCCAGTTCACCCTCGCTCCGGCGGAAGCGGGCCACGCGAGGAAGAGTGCCACCGCGGTGGCCGTTCCCACTGCCTTGATTCGACCCGTCATGCCCAGCCCTCCCTGACAAGTGTGAAGCGTTGCTAAGGCACCCTTACGCTACTCCCCTAGACGCCTTTCGTACAACCCTGTTCCTCGACGACACACCGCCTACGCGCACGAGCGCGGCTCGGAGTCGCGAGGGTCGACGCGCTCCTGAACGCGGCCACGACGTCTCCAGGATTCGCCGCCTGCAGTCGGGGCACGTTTGCCACTGGTTCTCCGATCGTTTCGAGAATCGCCACGTCAGGCGTCATCCATGGACGATCGGGCCGGGTCGTGAGAAGCGCCCTGCTTAGCGAGAGAGCCCCGGGCAGGGGCTCTCTCGTCGATGCTCCGCCCTGATAGCGGCTTCTACTTCTCGTGTCCGTGGGCGTTGCCGTTTCCGTCGCCGGGATTGCCGTGGCCGTGGCTCTCGCGTTGGCTTTGGCCCTGGCCGTTGGAGTGCCCGTGGCCTTGACCATTGCCTTGGCCGTTGGCCTGGGTCTGGGCGTCGTCCTGATTATTGCCAGGGCCTTTGCCCTTACTGTGGCTGTGGCCGTTGGCCTTGCTTTGGCCGTTGGCCTCGCTCTGGCCGAGATCCTGACCTCCGTTGCCCTGGAGCGGGCCTCCCTGAGTCGAGCCCACGTGACCACCAGCGTGGCCCTTCTTGTGTCGCCATGGCCGAGGTGTGCCGGCAACGCCCGCTCCGAGACGTTGATCGTCACAAACGGGTTCTTCTGCGAGTGAGTGTGGTGACAGATCGTCACCTTGGACGGTGGGTATTGAGCGGCGGCGGCGGAGATGTTTGAACCTCCGACGAGCCTTGCGGCATAGCCGACCCCACCCACGGACGCGAGCGCCGCAACTGCGAGAGCGACTGCTCCAGCGGCGGCGAAGCGAACGCGTCCAGATTTCCAGAATCGATTCATACGCGGCCCCCCAAATCGATGTGTCTTTGTGGTCTTCGGAAAAAGACGCCCGGAACTTGACAATCTTGCCTTCTCCTTCGGCCGGAATACGTCGGTGCGATACGCCGCTGTCGCGTTTTGCGGGAAGTGCAACGTCCGCTTTTCCGAGATGGTGCGCCGGGGGGCCCGCCCCTCTCCGGCCGGCAAGATTTAACGCGCCCGAGGCGTGAATGTTTTCCGGCCGGGCGCGGTTGCTCCCCGCGCCAGCCGGGTTCTCGACTTGGGGCGTTGGGCGAGCACGTGGTTCCCGCGGCTCGACTTATCGATGACTCGGCCGACGATCAGTCCTCGAAGCATTCGGCCCGCTGCCAAAATGGCAAACGGCCGAGATCGGTAATCCCGTCTGCCATAAAGCGAAAGGCGCCCTTTCGAGCGCCTTTCTGCAGCAGTAGCGGGGGCAGGATTTGAACCTGCGACCTCCGGGTTATGAGCCGCCTCGATTATGTACACGCGTTCCGCCGTATTCCGCCGAAATGCAGGATCGGAGCCAGTTTTCGGCGGCGGCCGTGCATTTAGGCGGAACACGGTGACATCGCCGCGGAAGCGCGATGCTTGCAGAACGCTTGCAACTCGAGCCGATTCCAAGCCTTACTGAGACCCCCTCCATGGTAAGGAATGCCATGAAGAAGGGCCTCCCGCGGAGCGATGCCGCGCGTCCTCGGTAGACGAAGGGAGGCCCGTTGCAATGTTGTACGCCGGTTTGGATCTCAGTCGCAAGCGTCTCGACTTCCATCTGCTCGATCGCGAGGGTGTGACGGTCGAGGATGGCGCCGCGCCGCCGGATGCT
>WNGK01005416.1_pt1 | contig 20128 bp, 16 predicted proteins | sample 5400601 | NCBI WGS metagenome assembly WNGK01 (sample SAMN13153376, study PRJNA577476) | soil metagenome | isolation source: 60 cm soil or saprolite under Garry oak tree replicate 1 | place: USA:California | collected 2016-06-15
TAGACGAATACGCCATCGAGGATGTTGTTCACAGGAATCAGAGGCCGAAGCTGGAGGAATATGGGAAAAACGTGTTTGCAGTAATCCACGTGCCTGACGTAAGGAGTCACAAGAGCGGGATAATCGAGCTCTTTGTCTTCTTCCAAAAGAACTGGATCATAACCATACATTCAGATGATTCAGAATTGATCCATTCAATGGACTCAAGGATTAGAGCCAGAGGTCTCGCGCCACTGACAACCGCCCCCTCACCTGACCTGTTCTTCTACGTCTTTCTTGACTTCGCGGTTGACGCGTACTATTCAATTTTGGACGAGGTGGAGGAGCGACTTGAGGATCTTGACAAACAGGCAATTACGACCTTCAAGACACGAGTCAGGAGAATGGAGAATGTAGTCTCTATCGTAACCACGATCGGTGGGGTGCGAAGAAAACTGATGAATCTTCGGCGATCTCTTACTCCGACGAGAGACATGCTCGGAATGGTGATGCGTGGCGCAGTGCCGTTCGTGGCTGATTCAAGTCTTAGAAGCTTCAGAGATGTCTACGATCATTCTTTCCAGCTTTTGGAGACGATCGACAACGACAGAGACAGGACAAGCGATGTTCGAGACCTCTACATCAGCCTACATTCTGCCTCAACAGACAACACGATCAAGGTGCTCACACTTGTCGCTACAATATTTCTTCCGCTCACTCTTCTCGCTGGAATTTACGGGATGAACTTCAGTCCAGGCTTCTTCCAGCCTGGGAGCGGCGACCCGCGTGGATTCTACGTCATGATTCTAGCAATGGTCATCATTTCATTGGGGCTCGTCTACTGGTCGAAAAGAAGCGGCTGGATCTGAGAGGGAAGAGCCGAAACCCTGAATCTCACGGTTCTCACCGAATTGTAGAATTACTGCGTGACAGGGGCTTTGCCTCACTAATCCTAGTCGGCTATGGGAAGAGAACGTTGAGCCGGCCCTATTCGGCGAGGCTGTATCCTCTTTCGTCGGAGTTTTCGGAAGAGGAAGAGACTTGCTACAGATATCCCAATTGGGCCTCCGAGAATGACAAAGGACAAGGGAGGATTGACACCGAAGACGACGAGTGAAGAAGAAGAGCTTATCCCTTCAACTAGAGCCCCACTGCCTCCGTTTCCACCTATTGCTCCTGCGATGTACACCCCTTCCAACCCCGCTGTTAGGCGATAAGGCTTCACACCGCCGTTAAAATCTTGAGCGGTTGTGGGTAGGCTAATGCTCCAAACTTTGTTCCCGTTGAGATCGTATCTCGCCAGGAAATCGTGGCTTCGATACGTCATTGCTGAGACATAGACTCCACTCGAATCCACTGAATTCGATGACGCTGTTACCTCTGATGAATCCGGAGAGTCGATCGGTGTCTGCCAAACCAGATTCCCGCTCAAATCATACTTGTAGAGAGACTGACCAGTCAAGTAGATTGCTGTCGAGTCGCCCGAAACCTCTGAGGTTCCTCCTGGCGGCTGGTGACTCCAAGTGACCTGTCCATTCTGGCCGTAGTTGATGAAGAACACGCCACTCTTAGGCGGCGTGCCAACTACGTCGTTGCCCACAACGTAAGCTCCAGATCCTGACGCATAGAGTCCTGTAACGGCCTCCCCATAAGTGCTGTTGGCGAACGTGTCAGTCCAGAGGAGATTTCCCACTTTGTCATATTCTCGCACAAACAGAGCATTCCTGGCGATCCCCGCGACAAACACGTCAGTGGGTGTTGAAGCAATAGCCTGGATGTTGCCAATGTCGAACTCTTTTTCCCAGAGCTTGTTGCCAGTTAGGTCGTATTTCTGGATGCTCCAGCCGGTTCGATTCGCCTCTGACAAGTAGATGCCATCGGGACTAATGGACATTCCATTAATGTAACTGCTGTTGGTATCACCAATCGTACGGAGCCAAATAATTTCCCCGTCTTGACGGTACTTGCTAAGAAATAGGTTGCCAGGTCCATCCCCAAAAGCTCCTGAGCTATTGACGTATCCTTCAACATAAATCCCTGAAGAGTCTGAGGCAATCACAGTGGCACTATCATAACGAGCGGGGTTTCCAAACGTGTTGGTCCATAAGATCGCAGGTCTCCAACCAATACCTCCTGAACTTGCACTTGCGACGATAATCGTCAGTATCAGAAGGGGAGTCAGGGCCGCGATAAAGAGTGGGAGAAGAGCGCTGCCTTTCATTGCTTCCGACTTCCTCGTACTAAAGCTTCTATCATTTATCACACAAACACTATTTCTCTAAAATGATTTTCCAAATTCGCTGATTTTTCGTTGGAAGTATGCTTTCTGGAGGAGAGCTGAGTTCTGAATCCAGCCGCGTTTTGGTATCTCGAAGATCGTGCTGACATAGTTCATCGCCGCATCCATGGTGTCGAATTGTTCGAATTTCGTCTTGAAGAGTGCTCGAAGGCTCTCTCTAACGTTCCAGACGCCTACTGGCATTATGTAACCAGGATGAATCTCTCTCAACATTATTGCTCCTGCTTGTCTGCTAATCGCGTCGAGATATTCAGAGACTGCCAGTCTTGCCGAGTAGTAGCATCCTCCTGGCCTTGCATAGGTCGTCCTGTTTCGGAAACCCTCTGAGTCCCCTAGCATGACTGGTCGATGGCCATCCGCAGAGACGTAGCTGCTAGTCTCGACATCTGTGGCCATGTTTACGTCTGGGAAGCTTGTTGCTAGGAGTTCGGGTTCGAACCAGGCCTCGATCCATTCGAACCTCCAGTTCTCCGGGGTTAGAATTCCCACGTAGGTGTTGTCGAGATAGTTGTACTTGTAGATCCGGTACTCGTCGATGAGCGGGTGCTGCCGGAGTCGTGCCATTAGCCTAAGGCTGAGGTTACTGTCGACCGCGGTGATGCTCCAACGTGTCGGGACAAGTTTCCTTCTCTTGTTTTCACCGAACATGCCTAGGCTGAATGCTCTCTGAATTCGCGTTACTAGGACGCCGTTTCGGTATAGTTGTAGAACCGCGTCGTCTGCGGGAAGGTCTCCATCATAGAACGCTTTCTGAATTCTGTTGTCAGCCGTGGAATTGCCTGTCTGAAATGAGGCTAGAGGTGCGATGGGGCCGAAAGGCTGAGAGTCCTCCCGCAGGTCCAAGATTTTTCGCGGAGGTCGAACCAGAATGAGTTCAGCGTCAACCGGTCTCGTCATCATCGCAACGTCTTGCAGTGTCTCGATCAATCTGCCTCCCTTGCGAGCATCGAAGACGTTGGCCTTGCTGTAGCCTCGGAGCAGGCTGTACCGGAAGTCAACAATCTCGTCGAATCCCTTGCCCATCCACCATTCTGGGGTATCCAGTATCTCAGTGTCCCCTGAAACTGGTGGGACCATTGGTCCGACGAAGACCTTAGGGTAGCCGAATCTTCCTACGAAGACTCCTGGGGGACTGGACCCGGAGATTTGTTTGGTGTCAAACTCTTTGTGGTGGGCCGCCAGGGTCGTGGCCTTGACGTGTATAGCGCATCTCTCCTCGCCAGAAAGCATTTGGACCCTCTTACACATCGGGCAGAATTTCTCTGGAGTCGAGACAATACGGTCTCGACGGCGTTCCGCCGTGCCCATGGAGGTCACCTTGCTGCTCAATGTTGGGATCCTCAGAATCTCGACGTCCTGGTACTGAAGAGCATCCTCGCTAACATACACGATGGACTGGTTCTTAATGTTGAAGAGATGTTTGAGGGAGGCTTGATTCGTCCTTGATCAGGATTGCTTGTCTGAGTCCTGCAGTGTGCTAAGATTCTGAAGATGGACGTTGAAGATAGACCGATCATGATCACACTGATGAAAGCAGACAGTGAACTTCACCAGCTAAGCATTGAAGCCAGTGAAAACTAGACCATTTCTAGAGAATCGTTGATGGGACGAATGAGAGACGGAAGACACACGATGTAGGACGGCACTCAATGGTTCTAGGATGCTAGTTGGAATCGGCTTTCTCAACCAATAACAAGTGACGAGTAATGCCGGAAGATTCATCTGAGGGATCATTGAGAATGGAGGCTAAACGGGAAAGTGTGACGTTACATGATATGCTATGGTCGAACCCTGCTGGATTCGGTTTGAACAACTGGAGACACCCAAGCCTGGTTTAAGTTTGCAACCTGAAAAGCCAAAGGGCTCTCATAGGAAGAATCTAGCCCTAGTCGTAACGACACTTGCAGTAATACTTCTCGTACTCGTGAGCCTCCAGCTGATCCCCCACACCGTCACTGTCGACAAGACCCCAACCTTAGGGGTCAAAGTCAGCTCCACCATAGACTGGCAGGGACTTGCCTGGGGCGAGACTCGGAAGCTCGCTTCTGATAGTAAGGGAACGATCTATCTCGCGTATAGAACGCAAGTGCCTGGCATGGTGGGAGACAAAGTCTTCGTAGATTTCTCTACAGATAACGGTTTGACTTGGTCGCGTCTGGGGGGTGGACCGGTCGACACTATGACGCCGGGAACACAGATGCAGCGGGTACCGGCCATATCTGTTGGAGGTAATGATGTCTTGCAAGTCGTCTGGAACGAGGTGCCTAACGACCAGTCAGGAGACCGCCAAATATGGTACTCGCGCTGGGTCGCAGGTAATTCGCAATCGCTGGCAGGCCATTGGTCAACCCCGCAGAATATACCAGTCTACATAAACGGATATCAACAGGCCCCGGACCCCAACCACTGGCAGGAACATCCCGACATTCTGGTTGACAGGCTCAATTCGAGTCGCGTATACGTAGTCTGGGAAGGCACCGACCCCTCCAACTTTGCAGGTGGAAACTGCGGCTCATCTAATTGCAGCACACCAATGTTCACGGAATCTGAAGACGGAGGACTCCACTGGTCGAACTACTCCAAGCTTGTGCAACCGAACGGAGAAGCCCAATCCAGACCCTCAATTATCGAAGATTCCAATGGCATATTGTACGTAGCATGGTACGCAACCAACCAGACCGTTAACGGAAACGCCCAGATACGATGGGCCTCTTCCAATAACCATGGAAAGACTTGGTCCCAGCCCCTACAGCTAATTCCCGAGACTTACGGAATAGACCAGCGGGCCCCGAGCCTAGCAGCGGATTCTTACGGCAAGGTCTACATGGTATGGAAAGAGAAGGATCGCTCTTCGTCACAGAATCAGACTATGTACTCGGTGCTATCGGGGGGGAGCTGGTCTGAACCCATACGTGTGTACCCAGATGGGCAGAATCAGCTAGACCCAACGGTCCAGGTTGACAACGCGACCAACGTATATGTCGGATGGCACACCGGCGGGCCGTATCAATGGGGAGGAGATCCGCCGAGCGCGTATAATGGTGCACAGATATGGTTGGCGAAGTTTAACGGGACTTGGTCGGCTAGGCAATTGACTTCATCCGCAACAAACAGGTTCATCAATCTTCCAGCAAACCCGATGCAATCGCCGAGCATACAAATAGCCTGGGTTGAGGGGGACTCCCCCCATCCATACAACATCGAATTTGCAACACTAAGGTTCTGACCCTTGAATATGATCTGTTGCAGAGCCCATAAGTGCTTTCTCAGAACTTCGCGGACGGAGACATCAGCTTTCGGACTAACCCGGTAGGTGGGGGGGAGACTCAGAGTTGAGGAGACGGTCTGGTTCCAACCCAGCCTTGGCTATTCATTGTGATTAGGGAAAAGATCTTCACGGGAAACATTACGAAAAGCATTAGAAATGTGACGATGACCACTAGGGATAGGTCGCCGGGTACTTGTCTCAAGTGGCTTAATCCCTTGATTGACCGGCCGCTGATTGATAAGATGACCCAGAGTAGGGGAAAGTTGAAGGCGACGCCGAATATTGTCGTCTGTGTCCCTGGGTGGGTCAGTGCGAGATATAGCGTGGCAAGCGCTCCAAGTGCGAAAGTGTATGGCGTTACTGTTGCGTGGAATATGCTGACTGGCAGAATCCAGGGTTTCCGCCAGATCCAGCCCTGCCAGAACGCGCGTAGGTTAGCTCTGTAGCTGTTCCTGCTCCAGCGGATTTTTCTTCTGACGAAGTTGCTGAATCCGCCAGAGTAGACAGTTTGTGCGCGAGCTGTGCTCTGATAGACCGTCTTGTAGCCACGCACTAGCATTAGATGAGTGAGCCTCACATCATCCCCTCCGACACAGGTTTTGCCAAGAAATGTTTCGCCGGTGAGCTCATCTAGTACGGGGAGTAAGAGTGATCGTCTGTAGGCTGCCGTCCTGCCGGAGAGACAGTTGACAACCCCGTCAACTGACATTCCCGGGATGAAGTCGATGTATCTTATGTCGAGAAGCCAGTTTTCGATCCTCCATATCATCGACTCGTTCCGGCTCTCCACGTTCTGCCGCGCAGAGACGCCTGCAATCTCCGGGTCGACGAAAGGCTTCAGAATCTCCTCGAGTAGGTTCTCAGCCCAGGAAGTGTCGCTGTCGGAGAGAATGACTATTTCTCCAGTAGCCTCCCTTATTCCTCGAGCCAGGGCGGGTCTCTTTCCTGGATCTTTCGTCACTATCAGCTTGATGTTCGGAAAACTTGTTCCAGGGAATCTCTTCTGAATATTCTCGATGTTTAGAGTGTCCTTGTAGTCTACGACGAGGATTACTTCACCCACCTTGTTCTCGAGGTACGACTCGATGGCTTGAAGGAGAACTTCGGGGTCCTCCATGTAGACCGGGACAACGACGGACGTTGTGGCATTGAATGCTTCTTGGAAGGGCTTGTAGGTTGCTCCATAGAATCTGCGGACAGCCCAGAGGCTCCAAGTCATCGACCCAATAATCCCGAGTGGTATGAACGGAAGAATCTCAGCCATTGACTATGAGCTCTGGGGCCTCTCGCTCCTTTTGGATCATAATCTGGTTGACTCTTCAGGTCATCGCGTAGCCCGAGAGCGAGAAGGGGCATAGCCCGGCTTACTGTTTCTGGCTCTGCGCCCAGTACCTTGCATGCATTGTGAATTTCGTTGAAGAAGCTAATCTTTGTCGTGTTGAATAGGTTGGCAGAGTACTTGATCATCTCGGAGGTCTCGAGACTACATCGGATGATGGGGGACTTGAGCGAGGAGTAGACCGACCCCAACACCGTCCCAGCCTTCGCATCACTCTCTCCAATCACGATAGCTCTAGGCTCTAGGAAGTCGTCTAGAGCGAATTTTTCTCTCAAGAACTCGGGGTTGTGACAGACTCCCAGCTTATCGGAGTCTGATGGCAGTTCAGCAGACTCTTTGATACGTGGAATCACGAGGCCTCTGGTAGTTCCGGGGGGAACAGTGCTCCTTACGACGGCGAGATGGTAGGACTTTCTATCGCGAAGGGCGCGTCCAACCTCGGCACATATCAAGAGGAGCGGGCGGAGGTCGATGGTGCCATTCACTGTTGGGGTTGGCGCGCATATCATTGAAACATCGCTCTGTTCCACGGCGTCTCCGACGCTGGAAGCGATTTCGCGCCCTTCGTGCGCGAGCTGCGCTAGTTTCATGGTGTCAATGTCGTAGAAGACAACGTCGTTTCCCTTCTTCTCCAATCCCACACCTGTGGCCTTTCCGACAATACCCGCGGCTATGATCGCGATGCGCAATCTAAGCTATTCCTCACATGCCACGGCTTTCTTCGTCTGCCCATGGACAGATTGTTGGAGCATCTCAGCCCGCATAGGAAACATTGTTAGAGGCATCGGACTGGTCATAAAACTCCCAGATAATAACATGGCTCTCACATCCGAATAGATTAGAACACATCGGCAAGAAACAGATATCGAGCGCGATAATTGTATTCATCTGATCACCTTGGTCCTTCTACGGCCCGCGATGACACTCGCTAGGAAGGTGGTGAACATGAAGAGGAGGAGAAGCATCAGGATCATGCTCACAACTGAGATCAAGAACAACGAGATTAGGCGGAGGGGAAGGACGAGGACGTTTCCGATTCCGACAAGCTGCTGTAATAGTTGCCCTGTTTGAGTTCCTTGTAGGAACGAGTTGATGTACTGCCTCATGAGAGGGTTGCTCACGTATTCGGAGTATAACCATCCGGCAAGAAGGATGATGACAAACAGCTCCAACAGGATTGCAGTCGTCTTGAAAGACGGTCTCATGTGGAGAAAGCTCGCTCTCTAGGTTGAGAGATCCTCTCGTAAGCTCCTATTTTCTGTGAGGATAGCCATCTGGGCTTTCCTCCCCTGGGTCCCCTTCGAGCTGAAGATCTCTGACCTCGTCTCGAAGCCCTGACCTTCCTTGCGGCTTCGAAGCCTAAAGATGCAATCACGAGGACCAAGACCGCGAGGATGCCCATTGCGGTGGGGTCAAGCCTGATAAATTGCAATGCGGATGCTGGCTCAGAGGCTGAAGAGCCTAGATTGATGTCAATGTTTACTGGACCATGGACTATGAATGTGAAGTAGACAAGGTAGCTCCTTCCGATCAGGTCCATCGTAGTCTCGACCGCGGCTCGGGGCAGCTGACCCTTGTCTACTATGATCTGTAAATTGTCGATACTTGGGAGCGACGTTAGAGGGATCGTAAGGTTCGCGTAGCCGGTGATTCCGTGGGGGCCTTCCGCGGTGAAATGAATCGTGTTTGCTCCAGATTTGATGTTGAAGATCGTCACGTTGGCTATAATATAGCAGAGGCCCCTTCTTCCGCATTCGACCTGGATCGGGCGGACCACTAGCACGGTGAAAATCGTCGTGTGGATTATTGAACCATTGGTTGCCGTAATGGTCACGTTGAACCCGCCTCCAGGCGTGTCAGCGGCGGCTGAGACGGTTAGAGGGAAGGAGGTGTTCATGTAATCTGGGCCTGCGGTAACCGTCATTGTCTTGGGAACTGGCCCGATAGTGGGTCCTGAAGGCGACAGAGTTGCCGAGAGGTTGACAGTATCTGCGAAACCGTGTAGGCTTGAGAGAATGACGATCGATGTTCCCGAGAATCCCGGCTGGATCGCTAATAGGCTTGGCCTGCTACGCAGGCTGAAGTCGGGGAGTCTTGTGGCATTCCAGAGGTTGGTTTCACTGATTCTAAAGTGAGCCGATGCTGTACGCGAGTATCCTTGTAAGGTGGCCGCGTTTTGGTAGGAGTATTCTAGCAAGATCCCGGTGGCCTGGTCGTATGTCGCAACACTACTGGACGAGCCTGTCAGATAGTCTGAAAATGTTGACGTGAGGTTCACTATGTTGACTCGCCGGTGCACTCCTAGGTAGACCCTGTTCAGAGTTTGATTGATCGTTGGAGCTGCTGGAGAATATGACGGGTCAAAGATTGGGTCCCCGGCTCTAAGATTAGCAGCTAGGGTGCATGAGAGAGGGCAGACGCTGGTTAGATTACCGTTCCCCGTCTGCAAGTTGCCTGAGATCTCATAATTCTTGGAGCCAGTCGCATTGGAGAATACTATGGTTGACTCGAGGCTAACGTTGCTGCCGGATGCGCCTAGGATTTTGTTGATCTGCCAGTAAGTATCTTGGTAGGACGCGAGGCTGTTCTGGTCACCAGGAATGTTGGACACCCAGGAGGCTGAGAAATCTCCGTACTTGACCCACTCGCCACTCTCTATACCTGGGATAAAGCCCTGCCAGAGATTCGTTGAGACGATCCGAGCGCTGATAGACTCCAGCGTCGAATACGTGTACCCATTGCTGACATATGTCGAATTAGTGTCTGTCCGCGTTGCCAACAAGAACCCTGTTGCTCTGTCCCAGAACCTTACCGTTCTAACCCATCCGGTATATGGTGGCTGGAGCGTCTGGGTCACGTTCAACACACTGACCTCCCGAAGTGTCCCCAGATAGCTTAACAATCGTGTGTAGTTGATGAACATCCCTTGCCAGTTGGGGATACTATTTCCTCTATGCAATCCGGCTTCGATGACGAAGGGGCCAGGGGATGCTGGAGGTGGAGAGCCCGCGGATATGTTGGTTGTGTTAGTTATCATGGACTGTGTTCCATTCTTGAAGTTCGAAACGATTTCTAGAGTGACGCTCGTCCCTGCAACATTCTGAATGTTAGCCTGTATCGAATCTACGCCTTTGAGAGTCGATCCTGCAAGTCCGGGGGTAGTATCGTTTGATTCGTAATCGACTGAGATATCACCTAAGCGTACGAATTCGCCGGGATTAACTCCGACGATCCTGTAGGAAATCAGCTCGCGGGAGTCGATGATTCCCCCCGTACTGTCGAGTGATACAGCCTTCACAGATGTCTCTGCCTCAAGGCTGAACCACGAGTATCCGTCGAGCACTGTGCCGCTCTCGCCGTACTCGGCAACTAGAAACGTGTCAAAGCTTCCAGCATGCACAATCACGGATGTCTCATTGATCACCTTTCTGAGTATGGAAACTGGGTTCGAGAAACTTACGGTTACGGAATCGCTTAAGGTCCAGCCAGAGGCGGTGCCATTCCACCACCATGATTCCGCAGGCTGTAGAGGAAATGCAAAGAGCTGCCGAGGCGGAGTGTACACTGTATTCGTAATAACATTGTAGCCATCGCAGCCGATACAGTATTCTTTGACAAGGGACCAGTTTCCTGGCACGATCCAAAGAGTGTCGTTGTATGCAGCGTTAACCTCGCCTCTCATGATGCATTGAACGTTACCGCAAGGCACTGTTCTACGAATGCTTTCATTGCTGCTTCCTTCAATTGTTAGATTGTAATGCCAGATATCGCCTTGCCTGAGGACAGGCACCGCCGCCGTTGCCAACGGGACACTCGCATGAGGAAACGCCTTGACAGGCATGCCTCCTGTATAGGCGTAGGGCAGAAACAGGAGGAGGATCGAGAACGCAACAAGTCTCTTGAAATTCAGTTTGAATGGTTCACGTTCGCTCGGACTCATGGGCACCTTCTCTCATGTTGTCGCTCCGAATCTCGAACCATAAGGGCCAAAACCAAACAACCAATTCGAAATTGAGACGTACGACACTCTTTTCGGCAGGATTTATCCTTGTCGAGCACAACAGCCAATGCACAGGATCGTGGAAGATATCGAAATGAATCCACGGAATTCCGCGTCGACGAGTCCCCCTATTGTTAGTCTAGCCTCTAAAGAATAGACTCTTTCGGAATCGACGAGAAACGGAAGTGAGGTGGCCGAGAGACTTAGCCGCGGTGATGTTGATTTGCCCAAACCCTTTCTTGCAACGTTCTGTACTCTTGGTTACGCGTCTTTGTTCTGGTCTTGGTTCGCTTGACGCGAAGACTCGGCGTTGTTCGTCTCATCTGATTGAGCCGCCGTAGTTCAGTTGCAAGTCGACGATTATCGGCATGATATCTTGAAAGGAAGATACCGACGCTCAGAAATCCTCCAGCGATCAGTCCAATTGTGAATAGGGACAGCGTAGAGATCAGACGCGATGTGATGCAGAGAATGCATATTCCTCCAGTGGGTTGCTTACTCGGGGGTTGTGTAGGGGGTGGGGGTTGAATCGTTGACGCGGGGTTGATGCTGACCGTCTTTGATGAGATAGTCGTATCGCCTATATGGTCCGTCGTGGTCAGAACGACAGTGTAGTTGCTCGCTTTCGTGTACATATGATCTATATTCGTTCCAGTTGCAGTGCTGGCGTCTCCAAGGTCCCAGCTGAAAGTGTAGGGTCCTGTTCCTCCTGTTGCTGCGGCATCGAATGTAATCGTTGTATCTACGGTCGTCTGGGAGGGCTTATAGTTGAAATCGGTGGTCAAGGGTTGTATCTGTGAGCCAATAACTGTCACGGTCTGAGATGTTGAGTATGACTGCCCGCTATTGTCAGTGACTGTCAACTGAATTGTGTATGTGCCAGAGTAAGCGTAAAGATGACTTGTATACGCGCCGCTGGAGGTTGCCCCATCTCCTAAATCCCATTGATAATTGTATGGGAATGTTCCTCCGGTTACGCTTGCGGTGAAAATGATCGTTGTGGTTGTCGTTACCGAGCGAGGCTGGTAAGCGAAACTAGTCGAGAGCTGGGATGCAGAGGGCGGGTTTGACACCGCGAGCAGTTGCGAGGTACTCGCTGTCTGACTGTTAAAATCTGTTACAGTAACAGTGACGTCGAAGGTGTCCGATGAGCTGTAGGTGTGGCTGGAGGTAGCTCCAATATCTGTTGAGCCGTCACCAAAGTTCCAAGTGTAGGAGTATGGTGCTGTTCCGCCAACCGCCGAAGCTGAGAAAGAAATCGACTGGCCTGTCTGTCCGGAAGATGGCTGCACGGTGAACGATGTTGAAAACAGCTGTGAAGTACTAATAGTAACCTCGTAGTAGAGTTGAATCTGAACATTGTCGAGACGCAGTCCCCAGAGGTTACTGTCTATTGGGAAATTGTTGGCTGGATCGTAGGCTTCAAAAGCGAACACTCCGTCAGTATAGAGCCGCCATCTTTCAGGACCCAGCTTGACGACTGTGAAGTTGTGCCAATTACCATCCATTATGTTGAGGTTCGAGGAGATCTCTGCCGGTGTTCCGTCTGGTTGGGAAATGGTCGAGTAGCCAACCCCGGCGCAGGCTATCAGGTCGGAATGGTTGACGTCTAAGCTTGTTATGGTGGGGTTCACTTGGGCCTTCGATCCGACCACCGTTGTTCCTGCTGGTCTAGTGCTGTCCGTTCTCCAGAAGAGAAAGTAGAGATTGCACGCATTCTGCATATTTACCCAGAAGACGACACCCTGGCGTGTGACACCGTCCGAGTCAGGCCCAACCGTCGGCGAACTGCCGAGGATCTTGAAATAATAACTGGCTGATACGACTCCTGGCTCGGGAGATGTCATCGCTGCTCTTACTCGATCGACGTTAGCGTAAATCGAGTTATCTGCAAGCCCGATAATGCTACCCGATATGACCGAAAAATTGTTCGCAGGCACAGTGAGGGTTCTGATTGTATTCGGGATTGATTGAATGCTGGCGGAACCGGCCACGGAAGGATTGGAAGCTTCCGCAAGAAGCTGATATGTCAGAGGACCAGTGAGGAGTGTTAACGTGCAAAGCAGGAGGAGTCTTAGCTTGAAGATTGAAGCATGATGGAATGATCTCAACTCTGGATCTGCTCCAGTGAGACGGAGACCCTGAGAATCGCTCTCTTGTCCGTGAGGAAACAAGGGTGAGAGTAGAGTCTCTGTTCGAAGGTACATCCATGTATGATTGGTTTCATTATCTGTTTACCCCCGTCTCCGTCGCGGTCTATCCCACGCGGAAGCGAGGTATCTTTCAAGCTCGGGAACGAAGAACCACTCTTCCCGATGAGCGATTTCCCCTACGCCATCAGATAATTGGCCCTCTCGCGAATAGGCAGCATCTAACTTGGTCTCGGTTCCCCCCGTTCATGTGCTTAGTATTGCGTGGAGAGTTCACACGTCGAGCGAACCCTATGGAGATAAGATGCTCTAAATGTCAAGCGAACGCTCAGCCGGACGTTGATCGTGGCGAGGGATGAATAGAGAAGCCCCTCCATCAAATGATAGTCGATTCGGCAAAGTGCCGAGGAAACCTCCCTGTCTCAGGGGAGACTGCGATCGTTCTTCGTTCTACAGAAGCTTTGTCATAACGTAGGCTAGGACGAATCCTACCGCGGGGGAGATTATCCAGCTGGATATGATGAGGAAGACGTTTCTAGCATTCATTATTCGCATCCTTCGGGCGAGCCCAGATCCAATGATTCCGGAGGATACGGTCTCCGTTATAGACAAAGGCACTCCGAGCTGGTTCGCCAGTTCGACTGTCGCGGATCCGATTAGCTGAGAGAAGAACGCGTTGGGGTAGCGGAGGCTGAAGATGCCTTCTGTCAGTCTTCGCAGAGCGCCCCGTCCGAGGACGAATGTGCCGAGGGCAGCACCCATCCCTACTACCACTGTTGCGTAGACTGTCTGGTTGTAGACGACTCCGGCTATGAGTCCGAGGGTATTGCTGCCCAGGACGTAGGCTGAGAGGAATGAGACCACTAGGAGGCCGGTCTTTAACAGTGAGAGTTTCAGCCAGAGGTTTCGCGGGCTAAGCCGGTCGTCCAGTCCTACTAACAGGACTCCTAGCGCAGTGGCGGCGAGGGGAACGAGAAACCAGAAGGCTAGGATCAAGCCGAGATATCCTGCGCTGTTGAAGGCGCCGAGGGCCATGCTTACTCCGAGGATGGCGCCAGTGAGCGCTTTAGAGAGGGACAATGGAATCTGGGAGAGCTCGCCGCCGAGGAAGACTATGAGTGAGGCCAGAAGGATGGAGAATGTTCCGGTCGCGGTGTCGATGGGTAGGAATATTTCTCTGACCCGGAAGAGTTTCGGTCCCTCCAGCGCTAAGCCAAGGATGTAGCCTGTGATGGCTAGCAATATGCCAGTCCGTCTATTGACCATTCCACTCCCGATGAGCGGTCCACAACAGGCGGAGAGATTGTTCCCTCCCACCGCCATGCCGAGTAGCCCTGCTAGTACCAGTGAGACGATGTCTAGAATGGCGATCATTGTCTGGTTAGGCGCCCAGGGCTTTCATAACCGCGATGACCAGGTCCGACGCATCCTCGCAGAGGTCCAGAATATCATCTGCCTCGATGGTCGTTTCGAGATAGTTGTGGAAGGAGGCGTAGTCGAGTTTTTCCCAGGACCCATAGATCTCGTCGAGCATCGCATCTTTCACATCATCTCCCTGCTCCTCCAACTCTTCGATCTCCCGGGCGAGTTCGATTGCTTGGGTCCGGTCGGTCCCTGCAATCGTCAACAATTTTCGGAATGCTCGGAGCTGGGTTAGACCAATCTCGATCAGATGGATCATCTCCTTGCGGTTCGTTGTGTCAAACTCTTTCGCCTCACGTAACGGCCGCCGCGTAACCCGTCGTAACTGTCGGGACAAACCGTGCGCCCGGTCGAGAATGCTGTCTACATTGTCGGCCAGTCGGCCAAAGTCGTATTCGATCGAGGCCGTGATCGACCCGCGCCCTAGCATCTCCTCAAAAGATTGGGTAATCTTGTCTCCCATCTTCTCCAGAATGTTGATCCGCTCGGTACAGATCTCAATATTGTGAAGACCATTGTGCGTACCGTTGCTTGTGCCGTTACCGGAGCTGGAGAGAATCTTCACTAACAGTTCCAAAGATTCCTCGCCCAGACCCGCCAGCTCTTGGATCCGCAAGAACGCGTCTTTCTCTCCCGGGACGAAGAAGCCTTTGACTCGGCGAAACAGCTCGCTCAAATTGGTTTCTCAAATCCGCCTAAGAAGATGGTAGGGGGACTCCAGTCTTCAGATTCCAATAGAAAAGAATACTGTCCCTCCGAGAAGCGATGCGCTGGGTGTTCGGTCCGTCAAAGTATATACCTCTCAAGCGCCATTTCAATCAAAGAAGGCTCATGGCGCAAGCTCAAGTTGACCTGACGAAAGCTGATGCGGTAGAGTTCTCGATGAAGGATGAGCCGTGGGTAAAATACAAGCTCGAAGACGGGACCTCACTGTTTGGCCGACTGATAATCACCAAGATCTTCAGGGGAACCGACTATGATCCGACCGGTCAGCCTGTCTACGCTTGGTCGTCCCAGAACCTCTTCACAACCATTTCTCCAAAAGCATTGAAGAGCACGCCGACAAATCCTCCTCCAACAACACTCGACCCTGGGAGTGTCAACACTACACACGTCGACTTCGAAAGAGTGGGTGCGGAAAGATGGAACGTGTACGAACTCACCGATGGGAGTGTGTTGCGAGCCAAGCTTGAGATAACGGGGATTCTACGGACCGACAAGTACGGTCCCGATGGCGAACCGCTCTACGTCGTGAACGCTCAGATGATCCCCCGAATAAAGGTCCCGGAGACACTAATCAAACGACAACAAGCACAAGCATCTAAACAGGATCGAGACCGCAAGGGAATGTATGGCTAGCTTTACTGATAACCCAGATTTCTACTCACGGAACACGATCGAAGCTTGATATTTGTTACCTCAACATACAGGAGAGCGAGTCTCTGATGGAATTTTTCAGACACTGTCCCGATTGTGGACGCAGGTTCCACATCAAGCTGGAAAGCAAGAAGATGGTTCATCTGGACAGGGAGTCAACGCGGGGAAACGAGGGACCGTTGAGTGTTAGCCAGTTTCGAGGAACCCCAGTCCTACTTGTCCAGGAGACCAGTAGACCAATAGTTGTTGATGTCGAGGAATTCCAGTACTCGTACAAGTGCAAACACTGCGGGCATGAGTGGTCTGAGAAGCACGTTGAAGAACACAGGGAAACATGACACCGCACGAAATATCAGTGGGCATTTCAGCAAGATGGGCGTACAATTACAGAAGCTCGATCGCGCAAGTCGAGGTTTCAGAGACTTCTCAGAGCCGAACTAGCAGAATTATGTTTGCGATCAGCAAGTCAATGATTGTGAGTGGGACAGATCCCTTTGCGAATCGTGCGAAGCCGAGTCTCTTTTTTTCCTTGTTGAGAAAGTTCAATGCAACCATATTGGAAGCAGTTCCAATCGGCGTCGCCATCCCTCCGATTCCAGTGCCTACTGCTAACGCCCAGGCCAATGGCGCGATTGACACGCCAGGATAACTGGACATGGCTCCGATGACCGGGATGAAGACTGTTACCAGCGGTACGTTGTCGACTATCTGGCTGATCAGAGCAGTGGTCCACAGCACAATTGTGACTGCGAGAGCGAGGTTTCCTCCAGATTCTTGGACCATCCAGCCGCCTAGTTGGACTAGTAGTCCTGTCTTCGCGAAGCCTGCGACTAGGATGAATAGGCCTCCGAAGAAGAAGAAAATCTGCCAGTCAATCCTCCCCAGAACATCGCGGACTTCGCTGGAACGCGACGACTCGTAGACGAGGATCAGAAACGCAGGCAGTAGAGTAGCGAGGGCAGCAGAGACTCCTAGAAAAGTATGAACAATGAGGAACATGACTGCAAGTCCCAGGGACACGAGGCTGACTCGTAGGAGGCCCCGATCTTTGACAGCGCTCGATGGATGCGGGAGCTGTAGCGGTCCGCGTTCCCGATGTCTTCTCATAGCGTCTCGGTGGAGAAATCCGTGGTTCCTGAGATAGAGGATGGAAGAATTCACTGCTAGGATCGCCAGTGCAATCGGCGCGGTGTTGAACAGGAATTGATTGAAGGAGAGGTTGACCAGCGGTGACGAGCCGATGATAACGTTCGTCGGATCTCCAACCATCGTCGCGATTCCTCCCACGTTCGCAGCCAAGACCTCAGCAATCACGAAGGGGATAGGATCAATGCCAAGGCCGTCAAACACCTCCACGGTCAACGGGACGATGAATAGAGCCACGGTGATGATGTCGAGGAGCGAAGCCATACCCGCCGTCAACAACGGCAGTAGAACATACATCAAGACCGGATGGGCATCAACCGACCGAGCTAGACGGAGACCCATCCACTCGAAGAACCCCGCCTCTCGGAGGCTAGAGGCAATGATGAACATGCCTAGAAGGACTCCGAGAGCGGTCCAGTTGATCGCAGAGACCAAATCCGTCTCGCTCAAGACCCCGGTCCCAACCATCAGAGTAGCGCCAAGAACAGCAGCGGAGGGCTTGTGGAATCTGTCTGACAGTATCAGGCCGTAGACTCCGAAGAAGACCCCGACCACTATGACAGTGAGAGCAGTGGGAAGAACCAAATCTTACGCCGACTCGGACCTAGCTCATAAAAAGACTCTCTGGGATACATCCGAAGGGAAGAGAGCTGCTCGCTGAAAAGTTCTCGGAATAGTTCCTAAACTATGTTACGACTACTGTGACTGCAAGGCTAGGCGGAATAGTGCTGTATCCCTGGAATATCGTCACGGTGCCCGTGTAGGTCCCTTTGCAGTTCGGCGCGGTCACGAGACAGGTCGCCGTTACGGTTACAGCGTCCGGGGCTGGGCCGCACGTCGCCTCACTATCTGGACTGACGGTGAGGCTAATCTTGGTCGGGTTGCTGATGGAGGTGTGAAAGATCGCATTGTCAACCTTCGGGGCGCACTTGACCACCTCTCCCACGCTACCCGAGCTGCCGATGCCAGCGCTGCCTGAGAACGTTATGGCGACTGGGTTCGCCGACCATAGAGCCTTGGGGGCTGTGAGGCTTGCGAATCCGACCGCGGAGTAGGCTCCTACCATTATGAGGCTTATCGTGAGGCCTACCAGTAAGTGGGGTAGATATCGTCTGATAGGCGACAATGGCAGAACGAGGGTTCGAGTCTTAGCAATTTAAGATTTGCGCGTAGAAGGAGTGAATTTTGACTGTTGGAGCTAACCTCGGATATCCGAGTATCCCATTCTAGCCAGGGATTCCTGCCCATCTCGACCTTGGCTTTTTGAAAGTTGAATGTCTATAAGTTGTCGCCTGCTTTGTGACGATGTCTGAAACCAAAACTACTCTGGAAGACCAGAAAGATCAATGCTCCGACATATACTGCGAAACTTATGAGCGGATCTATGAAGGATAGGATGATTGCGCCGAGGTATATCCAGGGTCCTGTTCTCCAGCGCGCTCTAATTCTTTTCATGACCCTCGTGTCATGTTCGGGAACGACCAGGAGGTTGTTTCGGGTAGAATAGGATAGGATGCCCAGCATGCAGAAGCTTGTGGCGATTATGTTAGCCCCGTAAATTATCACAGGCACCTGCACCTCAGGATACCTTCCGATTAGAGCTGTCGAGAATGGGAGGAATCCGATCGTAAGCAGGAAGAGAGTGTTCAGCCAGAGAAGTGGCCGGTCGACCCTCGTAACATAGTGAAACACGCTATGGTGGCTTATCCAGAGGACAGCCAACAACAAGAAACTAAGAACGTAGCCTATAATATCAGGCCACAGAGTCATGATGTCTCCGACAACTTCGGACGACAGTTTGGGGCCTGTCACACCACTCGCGATGACAGGGACGCTGAGGCTGAGAACCAGAACTGTCATCACGGTTGCAAAGATCCCGTCCGTGAGCGCTTCCAATCTCCCCTTGCCAAGACCCGGAATGTCGGACCCAGAGGTCAATCTAATCCACGAAGCTAGTTTGCCCGATGCTGGGTTTAAGGCATGTTACGAAAAAGCTGAGAACCGGTCAGCTTGTAAGAAATGTAATTCCCTAACCAAAGAATTCACGTCCCTAGGGGACTGAGTCTCCGAGGGGAAGATGACCAGGGTTTGCTGTTCTCTTCAAGTTGAACCCGGTCGCCTTCCACGCAGGATCCTCACTCCCATCCACAACAGAACGATCCAGACCGTTGCAAAGATCATGAACGGCCAAAGTGGCAAAACTGATCCAATGAAATTCAACATGTCGAAACCAAGGAACACGATTGGAAATATGGAGGTGATCATTACGAAGAATGCCAGTATTCCCCGATGCTCGTCGCTCATAGGTAGAGTCAACAGACCGATTGCTCCCCCCACCGAGGCAACTGGCAAGCCAACCAACACTAGTATCATCAACACAAGTATAATCAGCGCTGAAAATACTGTTTGAGAGAACCCGTCTCCCCAAGGGGGTCTCGTGAACAACCCCGAATAGATCAGCCACCACGGCGGGAAGGATCCAGGCTTGATATGCTCCTCCTATCAACCCCAGCGCAGAGGATAGCCGGTAGGACCCAGCGAGCTCGTTCCATCGAAACGCTACTCGCAAGGATATCCTCACACCGACAATTTTTCATCGGCGAGAAAGATAGGTCTATCCCATCTAGTCAAACCATGCCGTTTGTGCCTCTGCTCTTCTTCAGATGCCTTCACCAGCTTTATTGGTGGGCCGGGGGAGATTCGAACTCCCGACCATGCGGCCTCGAAAGGGTTTCCGCGTGTAAGGCGGACGTTCTCTCCGGGGCATTCCCTAACCGGGCTGAACTACCGGCCCACTGAGAAAGAGTCGTCGAGTGTCTTCAGGTAGATTACGATTTAGGTCGAGATTACCCAGCCTCGCAATATTTGGGAGATTGTCCTTTTATAGAGCGAATCGCTAGTTTTCATTCTGGGCATTTTGCATGGCGGGGAAGGAGCCGCTTGTATACATCGACGGTGAATACCACCTCAAAGGAAGCGCAAAGATCTCAGTCTACGACCACGGACTACTCTACGGCGACGGCGTCTTCGAAGGAATACGAGCCTACAACGGAATAGTCTTCCACCTACGCGATCACATCGAACGATTATTCGAGGGCCTCAGAGTCACAAGGATCAACGTCTCGCTATCAAAGGAGGAGATGGCGAA
>WNGK01011442.1_pt1 | contig 20125 bp, 21 predicted proteins | sample 5400601 | NCBI WGS metagenome assembly WNGK01 (sample SAMN13153376, study PRJNA577476) | soil metagenome | isolation source: 60 cm soil or saprolite under Garry oak tree replicate 1 | place: USA:California | collected 2016-06-15
AGCCGGCGGCGACGGTGGTGGCCTGCAGCGACGAGGACCGGGCCCGCGACCTCCAGGGGCTGTTCATGGCGCCCTACTTCCGCGTGTACACGAACCCCGACGTCACCGGGTGCGAGCTCGCCGGCGCCATGAAGAACGTGCTGGCCATCGCCGCGGGCATCGCCGACGGGATGGGGTTCGGGGACAACGCGAAGTCCTCGTTGCTCACCCGGGGGTTGGCGGAGCTGGCGCGGCTCGGTTCGCGGCTCGGCGGCAACCCGTTGACGTTCGCCGGGCTGGCCGGCATGGGCGACCTGATCGCCACGTGCATCTCCAAGCTGTCCCGGAACCGGCACGTGGGCGAGGAGCTGGGGAAGGGCCGCCGGCTCGACGACATCATGAGCGAGATGAACATGGTGGCCGAAGGGGTGAAGACGTCACGCCCCCTCTGCCAGATCGCCGAGGGCCAGGGGGTGGAGGTCCCCATCTCGGAACATGTCGTGAAGGTGCTGTACGACGACGTCAGCCCTCAGGACATGGTGCTCTCGCTGATGCTCCGCGAAGCCAAGCCGGAGATCTACGGCCTGCGGTAGGGCTCAGCCCACGATGGCGAGCTTCTTCCCCACCCGGTCGAACGCGTCCAGGGCCTCCTGGAGGTCGGCCCGCGTGTGGTCGGCGGTGACGATCGTCCGGACCCGCGAGGTTCCCTTCGGCACCGTCGGGTAGACGATCGGCGGCGTGAACACGCCCTCCTCGAAGAGCAGCCGCGACAGGTCCTGCGCCTTCTCCTCCTCGCCGGCGATGACCGGGGTGATGGGGGTCTCGCTCGCCCCGGTGTCGAACCCCAGGTCGTGCAGCCCCTGCTTGAAGAACCGGGTGTTCGCCCACAAGCGGTCGATCCGATCGGGCTCGTCGTGGATGATGTCGAGCGCCGTGATGCACGCCGCGGCCACGGCCGGCGGGGCCGACGTCGAGAAGAGGAACGGCCGGCCCCGGTTCACCAGCCATTCGATCAGGTGCTCCGGTCCCGCGATGAACCCGCCCAGCACGCCGATGGCCTTCGACAGCGTTCCCACCTGGATGTCGACGCGCGCCGGGTCCAGGCCGTAGTGCGCGACCGTTCCCTTGCCTCCCGGCCCGAGGACCCCGCTGGCGTGGGCGTCGTCGATCATGAAGATGGCCCCGTGCTTGTCGGCGACGGCCACGAGGTCGGGGACCGGCGCGATGTCCCCGTCCATCGAGAACACGCCGTCGGTGATCAGGAGCTGCCGGCGTCCGGGTCGGGCCGTCTCCGCGAGCAGCGCGTCGGCCGCGCCCGCGTCCTTGTGCGGGAACACCTTGATCTCCGCCCGGGAAAGCCGGGCCCCGTCGATGATCGACGCGTGGTTCAGCTGGTCGGAGACGATCACGTCCTCCTTCGCCAGGATCGCCGCCACCGTGCCGGCGTTCGACACGAACCCCGACTGGAACATGAGCGATGCCTCGGCGCCCTTGAACTCGGCGAAGCGCCGCTCCAGCTCGCGGTGCAGGCTCATCGTCCCCGCGATCGTCCTGACGGCGCCCGACCCGGCCCCGAACTCCATCGCCGCTTTCGCGGCCGCCTCCTTCATCCTCGGATGGGCCGCGAGCCCCAGGTAGTTGTTCGACGCCAGGTTCACCACGCGGCGGCCGTCGAACGTGGCCCGGGCGTCCTGCTCGTCCTCGAGCGTGCGCGGCCGGATGCGGAGGCCCTGGGCGTCCAGTTCGTCCAGCTGGTCCTTCAGATGGTCGAGCGCTCGTCCCGGCACCGCGATCCTCCGCTCGCCTCAACCCGCACCGATCGACAGCACGATCTTCCCCGACCTGCCGGACCCCGCCGCGTCGAACGCCTCCTCGAAGCGCTCCAGCGGGAAGCGCCCCGTGATCACGGGGCGCACGTCGACCATCCCGGTGGCGAGGAGCGTCGTGGTCTGCTGCCACGACCGGAACAGCTCGCGCCCGGTGACGCCGAAGACTCGCGCCTCCTTGAAGATCACCTGATCGGTGAGGTCGAGGGAGACGGGACCGTCGGGGAGGCCCAGCAGGGAGAGGCGGCCGCCGTGCTGGAGCATGCGCGTGCCCTGGTCGATCACGGTCGGCACGCCGGACATCTCCATGACGACCTCGGCGCCGAGGCCCTCGGTGGCCTCGAGCACCGCCGCGACGGGGTCCTCCTGGGCCGGGTCGACCAGGCGGTCCGCGCCCATCTCCTTGGCCAGGCCCCGGCGGAACTCGTTGGGCTCGACGGCGATCACGGTCCTGGCGCCGGCCGCGCGGGCGACGCCGATGGCGAACAACCCGATCGGCCCGCAGCCCAGGATCGCCACGGTCGAGGTGGTCAGCTCGGGGTCGGCGCCGGATGGGAACGCCGTGTGCACCGCGTTGCCGAACGGCTCCATGATCGAGGCCTCGGCCGGCGGGATCCGCGGGTCGACGACCCACGCGTTGTGGGCCGGCAGGAGGACGAAGTCGGCGAACGCGCCATCGACGTCGACCCCCAGGATCTTCATGTTCTGGCAGATGTGGGGCTTGCCGGTCCGGCACAGTCCGCAGTGGCCGCAGAACAGGTGGGTCTCGGCGGCCACGAACTCGCCCGGCTCCGGATGGCGCACGCCGGGGCCGGCGGCGACCACGCGGCCGGCGAGCTCGTGGCCGAACGTGTAGGGGAGCCGTGCCGGCCCGATCCGCTTCGCCGCCCAGTCGTTCCATCCGTAGATGTGAAGGTCGGTCCCGCAGATGGACGCGGCCTCGACCCCGATCAGCACCTCGCCGGGTCCGGGGGTCGGCACCGGGACCTCAGCCAGCTCGGCACCGGCCGCCGGCCGCGTCTTGCGCAGAGCGCGCATGGTGGAGGGCAGGCTCACGAGCGAAGAGCCTATCCCGCGCCGGCCCCGAGCGGCCAGCCGGGCCGCGGGATGGCGCCGGCTCAGATCGCCTGCGTCACGAGCCGCCCGAAGACCCGCGTCGATCCTCCGTACGGCGCTTCTGGCGTCGACCTCACGCGACCTTGAACGAATCGATCACCTGCTGGCACCCCTTCTCGACCTCGTCGGTGTGGCTGGGGGTGGACTCGCAGTTGAACAGGTACTCGGTGGAACCTTTGAACGCGACCACGAAGCGGCTGTCCACCTGGACACCCGCGAGCCGGACCCCCCGGATCCGCATCTGGAACCCGGGGAGCCCGTCGACGGTGAGCGCGCTCGGCTGCTCGCTCACGATGCCCCCCGTGCGGGAGGCACCTTGGCTCAGGGCCTGCGCGATCGTCTGCTGCACCGCGGAGATGTTCGCCGGGGTCACCGGGACCTTGACCTGGGAGATCACCAGCACGACGGAGTCCGACGGGTCGATCCCCACGGCGTCGCGGGACGAGCCGCTCTGCGTCGCCGGCACCGTGAGGGCGCTCAGCGCCTTCCATCCACCCGGGTAGTCGAACGACACCCCGTGGGCGTTGAAGGTGCTCGTGCCGCCGCCGCACGCGGTCAGCGCCAGGAGCGCCGCCACGGCGGCGCCCTTGAAGCGTTTCCGGGCGGACGAACGCGAACCCATCGGTCTCTCCTTCGCAGCCCGGTCCGGGACGGATCTCGTCGAACGCCTGGCGCCGCGCCGCCAGCGTAACAGTGCCTCCGCGGCGAGGGTAGGCTTCGTGCATGAGCGACGGCCGTGGGTTCTCGACCAGGGCGATCCACGAGGGCGAGCAGCCGAAGGGCATCGTCGAGGAGCCCATCTCCACGCCGATCTGGCTGACGTCGGACTACTTCTACGAGGGCCTCGAGCACTACGCCGACGTGGTCAACGAGCGCCGACCGGGCTTCGTCTATGGGCGGTACGGCAATCCCACCCACGTGGCGCTGCATCGGGTGCTGGCCTCGCTGGAGGGAGCCGAGGCCGCCTGGTCCTTCGCCAGCGGCATGGCCGCCCTCCACGTCGCGATCACGGCGCTGGTGAAGACCGGCGGGCACGTCGTCGCCCAGCGCACCGTGTACGGCGGCACCCTGTCCCTGCTCAAGGAGGTCCTGCCCGACTACGGCATCCAGACCACGTTCACCGAGATGGAGGCCGCCGCGGTCGCCGCCGCACTCCGGCCGACCACCGGCGCCGTGCTGGTCGAGACGCTGGCGAACCCGACGTTCCGCGTGGCGGACGTCCGGGGGATCGCCGACGTGTGCGCCGAAGCGGAGATCCCGCTGGTGGTCGACAACACGGTGGCCACCCCTTGGCTGTACCGGCCGATCGAAGCGTTGCCCTGCGAGACGCTGGTCATGCATTCGACCTCGAAGTACATCGGGGGTCACTCCGACCTGATCGGCGGCGCCGTCGCCTGCTCGGCCGGGCGGATGGAGCGGATCCGCTTCCTGGCGATGGAACAGGGGGGCACGGCGGGGGCGTTCGACGCGTGGCTGGCCCTGCGTGGCGTCCAGACGCTCGGCCTCCGGATGGAACGGCAGAGCGCCACCGCGCTGGCGCTGGCCCGCTCGCTGTTCGACCATCCCAAGGCCTCGCGCGTCGGCTACTCGGGACTGCCCCAGCACCCCGACCACGAACGGGCCGTGGACCTCTTCGGCGAGCGGGGGTTCGGTGCGATGCTGTCGTTCACGCTGACCGGGGGGTACGAAGCTGCGTCGCGGGCGTGTGCGGCGCTGCAGGTGGCCAGGGTCGGCTCGTCGTTCGGCGGGCTCAACACGGAGGTGACGCACCCGGGCACGACCAGCCACCGGCAGTTCTCGGCGGAGGAGCGGGTGGCGGCCGGGATCGGCGACGGGCTGATCCGCTGCTCGGTTGGCGGAGAGGATCCGGACGATCTGATCGCGGACTTCGCCCAGGCGCTGGAGAAGGCATGACGGACCCGTGACCGGCGCGGGATCTCCGGATCCGGACCGGAAGGTCCGGTTGGCGGTCGTGTTCGGCGGGCGGAGCGCCGAGCACGAGATCTCCGTGGTGAGCGCGCACTCCGTGCTGGCCGCGCTCGACCCCGATCGATACGACGTCACCACGATCGGGATCGACAAGCTGGGCCGGTGGCACCTGCTGCCGGCGCTCCCGTCGGCGGTTCGAGGAGCGCTCCCCTCGGTCCGGTCCGACGACGGGACCGGCGTGGCCCTCGCCAGGGACCCGGAGGACCGGGCGCTCGTCACCGACGCCGGGGAGCGCTCGGAGATCGACGTGGTGTTCCCGATCCTGCACGGGCCGTACGGCGAGGACGGGACGATCCAGGGCATGCTCGAGCTGGCCGGCGTGCCGTACGTCGGGGCCGGCGTGCTGGCGAGCGCGGTCGGCATGGACAAGGCCGTGCAGAAGGTGCTGTTCGCGGCCGCGGGCCTGCCCCTCGTCTGATCGAGCACGGCGTCGAGGCCGCCCGCGAGATCGAGTGTGCGGTGCTGGGCAACGAGGATCCCGTGGCGAGCCTGCCCGGCGAGATCCTTCCCGGCCACGAGTTCTACGACTACGGAGCGAAGTACGTGGATGGCGAAGGGACGGTGCTCCGGGTCCCCGCCGATCTCCCCGACGACGTGGTCCAGGAGGTGCAGCGGATGGCCGTGGCGGCGTTCCGGGCCATCGACGCCGAGGGCATGGCCCGGGTCGACTTCTTCTACCGGGACGGGCGGGAGGACGGGCTGGTGCTGAACGAGATCAACACGATCCCCGGGTTCACCGAGGTGTCGATGTACCCGAAGCTGTGGGAGGTGTCGGGGCTTCCCTACGGCCGGCTGATCGACCGGCTGGTCGAGCTGGCGTTGGAGCGACACGAGCGGAACCGCAAGCGCGGACGGACGCTCTGACGGTTTCCCGAGCCGCGTGGCTCAGAGGTGAACGACGGGACAGGTGAGGGTGCGCGTGATGCCATCGACGGCCTGGATCTTGGCCACGACGAGCTTCCCGAGCTCGTCCACGCTGCGGGCTTCGGCCCGGACGATGACGTCGTAGGGCCCGGTGACATCCTCCGCGGCCGCGACGCCCTTGATGGCGGCGACCTCCTTCGCGACGTGGGCCGCCTTGCCGACCTCGGTCTGAATCAGGATGTATGCGTTGACCACGGTCACCTCCCCGAGCGGGTGTGGCGGCCATCGTAGCGCACGTCGTGGCAAGGGCCGCCGTCGCCCGGGGAGCGAGGACCCGCTGGACGCCTACCGGCGGATCCGCAAGCCCATGCCACCACCCGAGCGCGTGATGCCCGACCGACGTCGGGAGTTGGAGGACGAGGACGCCGAGAACGAGGTTCGCGAGGCGGTCGAGGCGCCCGACGGTGCCGAGGAGGCCGATCTGCCCCTCGGAGCGGGCGAACGGGAGGAACGGCACGCGGGATCCTGGGCCCGGTGGCTCCCCGAGGACGCGGACGTGCCGCGGATCTTCGCGGATCGGACGGAGGCCGGCCTGCTCCTCGCGCGACGGCTCCGCGACGAGGGCCTGTCCGGCGGGGCGGTCATCCTGGGGATCCCCCGGGGCGGGGTCGAGATCGGCGCCGTGATCGCCCGCGAGCTGGATGCTCCGCTCGACGTCGTGATCCCGCGGAAGGTGGGCGCGCCGGGGAACCCGGAGCTGGGGCTTGGCGCGATCGCCGAAGGGGTCCGGGTCCTGGACCAGCGCCTGATCCGCACGCTCGGCGTCACGGAGGAGTACCTGGACCGGGAGATCCTCGCGCAGGAGGAGGAGATCCGGCGCCGCGAGCACGCGTACCGGGGCGACCGGCCTCCGGTCGCCGTGGCCGGGCTGACGGCCGTGGTGGTCGACGACGGCGTCGCCACCGGAGGGACGGCCATGGCGGCGGTCCTGTGGGCGAAGCGATCGGGCGCCGGGAGCGTGGTGTTCGCCGCGCCCGTTGCGCCGGCCGACGCCGTCCAGCGCTTGGCGGAGGAAGCCGACGGGGTGACCGTCCTGCTCACGCCGGAGCATTTCTTCGCCGTCGGGCAGTGGTACGCGGACTTCCCGCAGGTAGCGGACGAGCGGGTCGTCGAGCTGCTTCGAACCGCAGCCGGACCCGGCTCCTAGGGACCGCCGAGAGACCGATGGAGGTCCTGGAACTCGTCCTGGCCGGGGTCCTGACGGCGTTCGGCGTCCGGTCGCTCGTGACGTGGATGGGTCGCGGCTTCGAGCCCGCGACGGCGGGAGAGCGGGTCGTCTACTCGCTGCACGTGACGGCCCGGGTGGGCCTGTGGTTCGCGTTCGCGGGGTTCTTCGCCGGATACGCGCTGGTGGACGAGCCACAGCGGTTCCGCTGGTACGTGCTGGTGGTCATCGCGCTCGCGGGGGTCCAGATGCTCACGGCGCTCCGGCTGGCCCGGCCGCCGCGCTAGGCCCGGGACGCTCGGTACAGCGTCACGGGCCGCGTGAGGCCCTTGAGGTCCGCGGGGCCGATCCCTTCGAAGCGCACCCCATCCGGCTTCGCGGCGGCCAGGAGGTCTTCGCTCACCAGCACCTCGCCGGGGCCGGCGCGCCCGGCGATCCTCGCGGCCACGTTGACGGTCCGGCCGAAGTAGTCGCCGTCGCGCACGATCACCGGGCCCGCGTTCACGCCGACGTGGGCAGCGGGCAGGCCGGCCTCCGGAGTTCGTTCGACCATCTCCAGGGCGCACAGGACGCCCTGGCCGGGGTCGGGGAAGTGGAACATGACCCCGTCGCCCAGCCACTTCACGGGGATACCGCCGTACCGGGTGGCCGCTCCCTGGACGAGCTGCGCCAGGGCCGCCGCCAGCTCCGCCGCCGCGTCGTCCCCGCGTTCCTCCGTGAGCCGCGTGTACCCGGCGAGGTCGAGGAAACACATCGCCGGCACGCCGACCGGCCGCCGCTCGCCCAGGCCCGCTTCCTCCATCGCCGCTTCGACGTGCTCGATCAGGTCCTCGACGATGAAGTGTTCCTGGTGCCGGCGGTACAGCCACAGCAGGACCCGCTCGGCGAGCGGTTGGAGCTCCAGGCTCATCGTCGCCGCCAGCTCGCGCATCTGCCGCTCGGGCATGCCCGAGCGAAGCATCGGCATCTCGATGTAGGAGTGGTAGAAGCCCGCTTCCGCCTGCGCGATCCGGCGGATGTTCTCGCCGTACACGCGGGTCACGCGCAGGATCGTGGCTTCGTCCATGCCGACGGCCCGCATCGAGGCGATGGCGGGCAGCACCTCGGTGTCGTCCTCGCGGATCTGGTCGTCGGGGCCGACCGGAGGGAGCCCGATCCCCGCGTGCACCCGCAGGACGAGGTCCACCGGCAGACCGAACGAGTCGCAGATCTCGCGGTACGACCCGCCGGCCAGGCGACCCCACACGTGACCCCACTGGAGGTCCATGAACGCGAACGAGAGGTGGCCGTCGGCGATGGCCTGGCCGACGCGATCGAGCGAGATCCCCGCCCGTTCGAGCGCGACCGCGAACCGGACCCGTTGGAAGTCCCCGGCACCGAACGCCCGCTCCTCCTCGCCGGGCGTGAGGATCGAGAGCCCGATCAGCCGTTCGATCAGCGCGGGGTCGGTGCCGGTCCGCTCCGCGAGCTCGAGGGCCGTCAGCAGCGGGGCTTCCGGGTGGGGAGCGCTCACGGCCGGCATCGTATCGCCTGGCGTCGACGGCCCAGTGGACAGCGCCCGCCGCGATGCCGCACGATTGGCGCATCCGACCGACCGCGAAGGAGGCAGCGTGAGCGACGAAGCAGCAGGTGTCAGCTTCGAGACCGACATCCGGCCGCTGTTCCGGGAGACGGACCGACAGCGGATGGAGTTCGCGTTCGACCTCTGGAGCTACGAGGACGTCAAGGAGAACGCGGAGGCCATCCTCGAGCGTCTGCAGGACGGCGACATGCCCTGTGACGGTGCCTGGGACCAGCAGCAGATCGCCCTGTTCCGCCGGTGGTCCGAGGGGGGGATGGGGCCGTGACCCGCGCCTAGGAGACGGCTCGGACGATCTCCTCGGTGAGGTCGGTGTACGCCGCGAGGGCCTCGGCGCGCTCCCGCTTGAACCGCTCCACGAACCCCTCGTACTCGTCCATCCGGCCCTGGCGGTCGTAGAGCCTGCGAGGCTGCAGCAGCTCCGGGTCGTCGATGCCCGGGACCTCGTCGGCGACCTCGTAGCCGAACGAGGGATCGTCGGCCCACTTGATCGACCGCTCGGCGATGGCCTTCACGACAGCCGACGAGTGGGGGATCTTGACCTTCTTGGAGCGCTCGTCGCCGTCCTTGCCTCCGACCCGGCCGGTGTTCATCAGGTAGACCTCGATGGGGTGCGTGTCGAGCAGCTCCAGGAAGCGGTTGCCCTGCAGGCCGTGGCGGAGCGGGAAGAACGGGTTCGTCCCGGGCACGCGGAGGAACCTGCCCTCCTCCGCCTTGCCGCCGGCCGACGTCCCGGTGGTCTCGCCGAGCATGAAGTACGCGGCGGCCTGGGCCTGCGTCAGTCGGGCCACCGCCGGGATGATGTTCTCGTTCCAGTTGAGGATCAGCAGGTGGTCCACGCGGGAGAGATCGCGGGCGTCCTTGACGCGCGCCAGGTCGTCCAGCGAGAACACCGCGCGGCCGTTCTTCGTGTACGACTGCTCGAAGAAGTTCACCGTGCCCCGTTCGTCCTGGTAGACGTTCTCCAGGTAGGACGTGGGCCTGATCACCGCGTCGTAGATGTTGGGCTCGAACTCGGGGTCGAGCGAGAAGGTCTTGGCGAAACAGCCGTCCTCGGAGGCGTACACGCGCCCGCCCGGCATCAGCGCGACGAAGTCGTCCTGGACGGGGAGCGAGTCGTTCTGGGTGGTGAACGTCGTGGTGGTCTTCCCGGTCCCGGAGAGTCCGATGATCAGGAACACCTTCTCTTCGCCGTTCACCGGGATTGACTTGCAGCCGGCGTGCAGGGCGAGGCCCCCGCGGTCGTAAACGATCCGGTTCCACATCCGCAGGCCGCCCTTCTTCGACTCGCCGAAGTAGTCGGAGCCCATGACCCGGGTGACGCCGTGGTCGAGGTCCACCGCGATGCAGCGGTCGTCCGGGTAGCCCGGCACGGACAGGTTCGGCGTGTAGACGATGTGGACTTCGGGGTCGTCCGGGTTCGAGCCGGGGTCGTAGTAGAGCGTCTGCTGCATGCCTGCGATGTTGGCGTTGGCGCGCTCGATGGAGAGGCGGGCCCGGGTGCGGAAGTCGGGGACGTTCCCGATGTAGCCGTCCACGACGAGCATCTCCTGCGCCGCGATGTAGTCGTCTTGCAACCTCGACAGGCGCACGAACTCCCGGCGGGAGATGGTCTTGGAGTCGGTGACCGAAGGGTCGTCCGTGACGACGAACGTGGAGCCCGAGCTGCGGGAGGTCACCCGCGTCTGGACGTTCACGTTGCCGAACGCCGTGACACGGGCCGAGGGCATCTCCTCGGTGAACGCCCGGAGCGCTTCCGCGGGCGGGTTGTCGTGGACCTTCCTGGCGTGCATCGTCAAGGGCTCCTCGGTCGGTGGCAGGGCAGCGATTCTAGCCGACCGTTGTTGCCGCGAGACCCGCGCGGGCGGGCGTCGCCAGAGCCCGAGGGCCACCCGGCTCGAGGAAGGTCGACCGCCCGGCGCGATGGTGGCTTACGTGGACTGTTCGATCGTGAACGTCAGTCGAACCTGGGTCCGGTACTCGGCCACCCGGCCGTCGCGGACCGTGGTCGAGGTGTTCAGGACCTCCAAACGGTTGATTCCGCGGATGGTCCTCGCCGCCTCTCGCAGGGCCTCGCGTGCGGCGTCACCCCAGGAACCCTCGGAGACACCTTCGAGCTCGATCGTGTTCATCACGGGCATCGCGTCCGCCTCCTTCGTTCCCGTCGCGTGAGCGGCATCATGCTCCCGGCGCGGGGCGCGGGCAAACCGGCGGGCGGGCGGGCGAGCGCGGCCCGGCGGCGATACGCTCGCCGGAGCCCGACGCCGCGAGGGCGGGTGGAACGAGAGGACCGCGTGACCGGACCCGCCGAGGACGAGCTGATCGAGACGCTCCGGCGCCTCCTAGGCGGCGACGCCCCTGGGGTGCGGCTGGGACCGGGTGACGACGCCGCGCTGGTGGAGGTGGGCGACCGGCTGGCGATCCTCACGGTGGACATGCTGGTCGAAGGGGTGGACTTCGAGCTCGACACGGCGGCCGCCAGGGACATCGGGTACAAGGCGGTCCAGGTCAACGCGAGCGACGTGGCCGCGATGGGCGGGAGCCCGCGGTACGGCCTGGTGGCGCTGGGCCTTCCCCGCACGATCGAGCAGGCATGGGTCGTGGAGCTGTACGGCGGGATGCGGGAGGCGGCCGGCGAACACGCCGTGGCCGTCGTGGGTGGCGACATCTCACGGGCGGACCGGGTGGTCCTGGCGGTCACGATGACCGGCGAGGCGCCGGCGGGAGGCGCCGTCCTGCGGTCCGGCGCGAAGCCCGGGGACCGGGTGGTGGTCACCGGCTCCCTGGGGGCGGCGGCGGGCGGGCTCCGGCTGCTGCGGGCGGGGCCGGAGGCGGTGGCCGCGGCCAGGGCGGACGGCTGGGGCCGTGACCTGCTGGAGGCCCAGTTCCGGCCGGTGGCGCGGGTGGGGGAGGGGCAGTCGCTCGCTCGGTCCGGCGCCACGGCGATGATCGACGTGTCGGACGGGCTGTCGGTGGACCTGTGGCGGTTGTGCAGGGCGAGCGGCGTCGCGGCCGCGGTCACCCTCGGGCGCGTCCCGCTGGCTCCCGCGCTGGAGCCGCTGGCTCGCGTCATCGAGGTCGATCCCCTCGCCCTCGCCCTGGGCGGCGGGGAGGATCTCGAGCTGATCGCGACGCTGCCGGCGGACGCCGTTCGGTCCGCGGCGGCGTCGCTCGCCGAGCGGTTCGCTACGGCGCTCACGGATATCGGCGAGATCCGAGCCGGGAGCGGCTTGGTCGCCGTGTCCGAGGATGGCGCCGAGCGGCCGATGGAGCCGGAGGGATGGGATCACCTTGCATGATCCATCCGCGCCCACCGGGTCGACCGAGCCGGCGGGCGGTCCGGCCGCGTCCGCGGTTCCGCGCGCGCTCACGATCGCGGGGTCCGACTCCGGCGGCGGGGCGGGGAGCCAGGCCGACCTCAAGACGTTCGCCGCGCTGGGCGTGTGGGGGATGAGTGCGATCACGTCGATCACCGTCCAGAACACGCTGGGCGTTTCCGGCGTGGCCGACGTCGCCGCCGACGTCGTCGGCGCCCAGATCCGGGTGGTGGCCACGGACATCGGCGTGGACGCGGCGAAGACGGGGATGCTCTCCTCGACGCCGATCGTCGAGGCGGTGGCGATCGCCGTGGCGGAGTGCGGCATCCCGAACCTGGTCGTGGATCCGGTGTTCGTGTCGAAGCACGGCCATCGGCTGCTCCGGGAGGACGCCGTTGAGGCGCTGCGGGCGCTGATGCTGCCGCTGGCGACGCTGGTCACGCCGAACCTGCCCGAGGCCGAGGGGCTGGCGGGCTTCGAGGTGACCTCGCGGGAGCGGATGCAGGACGCCGCGTCGGCGATCCTGGACCTGGGGGCGAAGGCCGTGCTGGTGAAGGGTGGCCACCTGGCGGGCGACCGGGCGGACGACCTGTTCGCCGACCGCGACGGGTCCGACTGGATCCGGGCCGAGCGGATCGACACGCCGAACACCCACGGCACCGGATGCGTGCTGTCGGCGGCGATCGCCGGGCACCTGGCGGCCGGGGAGGATCTGGTGGGCGCGGTTCGGAAGGGGAAGGCGTTCGTGACCGAGGCGATCCGTCACTCCCTGGCGATCGGGCGGGGGATCGGGCCCGTCGACCCGGGCTGGGCGATCGGAGCGACGGGGGTCAGCGCAGGACCGGACGCTGCACGCGGCCGGCCTTGATGCATTTCGTGCACGCGTTCACCCGCCGCGCCGACCCGTCCACGACGGCGCGGACCCGCTGGATGTTCGGGTCCCACCGGCGGTTCCCCCGCTTGTGCGAGAACGAGACCGTCTTGCCGAACAGGGGCCGCTTGCCGCAGATGTCGCACACCGCTGCCATGACGGTGAACGATGGTAGCAGCCGGGACCGCGGCGTCCTGAGCGCGGGCTTCGGGTGAAACGACAGCAACGACTTGCGTAACTATGGCCCGCGGGATATCCTTCGGTCGTGGACGCTCGAGGCTCCGACGGGACGCGCCGGGTCGCGCTGATCACCGGAGCGTCGCGGGGCCTGGGGCTCGCCCTGAGCTCATCGCTCGCGGAGCACGGATGGAGCCTGGTGATCGACGCGAGGGGCGAAGGCGACCTCGACGCCGCGGCCGAACGGCTCGGGCGACGGACCTCGGTCACGGCCGTCGCCGGGGACGCCGCGGACGAGGCGCACCGCCTCGCCCTGATCGACGCGGCCAGCGAGATGGGAGGGCTCGACGTCCTGGTCAACAACGCGAGCCTGCTCGGGCCGAGCCCGCAGCCCCTCCTGGCCGAGTACCCGCTCGACGTCCTGGAAGCCGTCTACCGCGTGAACGTCTTCGCGCCGCTCCGGCTCACGCAGCTCGCGCTGCCGCTGCTCCACGCGTCGCCGCGGGGTGGCCGGATCCTGAACGTGACCTCCGACGCCGCCGTGGAGCCCTACGAGGGATGGGGCGGGTACGGCAGCTCGAAGGCCGCGCTCGACCAGATGACGAACGTGCTCGCCGCGGAGCATCCGGAGCTCCGCGTGTACCGGGTCGATCCCGGGGACATGAACACGCGGATGCAGCAGGACGCCTTCCCGGGAGAGGACGTATCCGACCGGCCGCCCCCGGAGGCGAGCGTCCCCGGGCTGCTCCGGCTGATCCAGGCCGACCTCCCCAGCGGGCGCTACCTGGCCCGCGAGCTCGCGGCGGTCGACGCACGGTGAGCACAGCGCTCCCGTCACGATCCGGACCGCTCGACTTCGACGTCCCTCCGGAGCTGGAGGCGCACGAGCCGCCGGAGGCGAGGGGCCTCACCCGTGACGACGTCCGGATGATGGTCGCGTACCGGGGAGACGGCCGGATTCTCCACGCCCGCTTCCGCGACCTGCCGGCGTTCCTGGTCCCCGGCGACCTCCTGGTGGTGAACAACTCCGGCACGCTCCCGGCGGCCCTCGTCGCCGAGCGGGAGGAGGGGCTTCGGCTCGAACTCCACCTGTCGACCCCGCTCCCGTCGGGCTCGGGGCCGGTGGACCCCGCTGCGCCGCCGACGGGGCGGCCGCAGGTGTGGGTCGTCGAGCTGCGGACGATCCCGGAGGAGAGCGCGGGGAGCCGCTCGTTCCGCGAGGCCCGCCCCGGGGAGCGCCTGGTCCTTCCGGGAAACGCCGCTGCGGAGATCATGGAGCCGTACCCGCCCAACTGCGGGGACCCCGACGCCCCATCCGACGAGGGCCCTCCGCGGTCTCGCCTGTGGACGGCGCTCCTGTCGATCCCGACGGCCCTCGGGCCCTACCTCGAGCGGCACGGCCATGCGATCCGGTACGGGGACGTCGGTCGCGAGTGGCCGGTGTCGTACTACCAGACGGTGTTCGCCGTCGAGGCCGGGAGCGCCGAGATGCCCAGCGCGGGCCGGGCCTTCACGCCGGAGATCGTGACGGAGCTGATCGCGCGGGGAGTGGACGTCGCCCCGATCACGCTCCACGCCGGCGTCTCGTCGCTCGAGGAGCACGAAGCCCCGCCGGCGGAGTTCTTCCGCGTGTCGAGCGACACCGCCCGGCGCGTGAACGACGCCCTCTCGGGCGGCGGTCGGGTGATCGCCGTCGGGACCACCGTCGTCCGCGCGTTGGAGAGCGCGGCGGAGGAGGACGGTCGGGTCGGGCCGGCCGAGGGGTGGACGGAGATCGTGGTGTCGCCCGACCGCGATGTGCGCGTGGTCGACGGGCTCCTCAGCGGTTGGCACGAGCCACGAGCGTCACACCTGTTGATGCTCGAGGCGGTCGCCGGCCGGGCGCTGCTCGAGCGGGCGTACGCCGAGGCGGTCCGTCGCGGGTACCGGTGGCACGAGTTCGGCGACCTGCACCTGACCCTGCCCTGAGGCGAAGAGGCCCGGTCGGCGCGGGCTCACCCCGCCGCGTCGGCCGGCGGGGTGACCTCGTACCGGCAGACGTGGGCGCCGGCCATCATGTGATCGACGCGTTCGACCCGCGCGTCGGAAAGGACCTCCCGGATGAACGAGATCTCCGTCGAGCATGCGTGGCCGAACCGGCGGGCGACGTCGTTCGCCAGGTAGCCGTCCTCGTCGAGGATCGTGGCGAGCTCGGCCACCCGTTCCTCGAACGGCTTCCCGGCCAGGCGGGACCTGGCGTCACGGACCCGCCGGCCGCGCCGGCGTTCGAACACCCGCTCCAGCGCCGCGGGATCGTCCTCGGACAGGTAGGCGAGCAGCTCGTTCGTCAGGTCGCCGTACGTCTTGGGGAAGAACGCCTCCGCCTGCGGGGTGAGCCGGTGGAGGTGCCGCGGGCGACCCGGCCGACCCTTCGCCGCGGCGTGCTCGACGAATCCGGCCGCGCGGAGCACGGCGATGTGCTGGCGCATGCCGCTCACGGTGATGTCGAGCGCCGAGGCCATCTCCTCCGCGGTGGCCTCGCCGCGCTTCTTCAGCGTCATCAGGATCCGGCGCCGCGTCGGCTGCATGCTGGCCAGGGGAGACCCGGTCGTGGTCACGGCCCCATGCTACGGGCCGCACGGGCATTTGGGAAGCAACGGCTGCGTCAACCCTCGGCGCCGGCGCGCGTCAGACGACCTTGTTCAACTCCGTGCGGATCCGATCCGCGGTGATCGGGCCCGGCCAGATGAAGACCCGCTTGCCCGTGCGGTCGTAGATCAGGGTGATCGGCTGGCCGACGAAGCCCAAGCCGTTCCGGATGGCGCCCGTGGGATCGGCCACGCTGGGGAACGTCCACCCGTAGCGGTGGATGAACGTCCGGGCCGGTCCGGTCTGATCCTGGAGATCGACCCCGACGAACTGCACCCGGCCCTGGAAGTCCCTCGCAAGCTGCTCCAGGCCCGGTGCCTCGGCGATACAGGGCCCGCACCAGGACGCCCAGATGTTCACCAGGACGGGAGTGCCGCGGAGCTGGCCCAGGAGCTGCTGGAAGCGCGCCAGGTCGAAGGTCGGGAGGGCGGTCGCGCTCGTCGGAAGGAGCGCGGTGGACCCCGTGCCCGTGACCGAACCGGTCCCCACGATCCCCGGCGGGGGCGACGTCGGCGCGTCCGGCCCGGAGGAGGTGCACGCGGACGCGGAGGACGCGAGCGCCAGTCCGACGGCGACCGTTCGAAGTGTTCGCATGACCACACCCACAGTACGACCGGGCGACGGCGAAGGTCGTCCCAGCGGATCTGGACGTTCCCGGGCCGTCCGAAAGCCCGATGCTATAATCGCACAAAATGGCCTTCTACCTGCGGTTTTAGTGCCCGGGAGCCTGGACGCACCGACGCTCCGCAGGGCGATGACCCTGTTCGGGCGAGCGTTGCGCGAGCATCGGCTGGAGCTCGATTCCATCAACGTGTTCCCGGTCGCGGACGGCGACACCGGCACGAACCTCCTGGCCACGTACGAACGGGTGGAGGGCGCCTTGGCCGCCGGGGAGGGGGATGGGAACCTGGACGACCTGGCCACGACGATCGCCCGGGCGTCGCTCGTCGGGGCTCGTGGGAACTCCGGGGTGATCCTGTCGCTGGCCCTCCGGGGGTTGTGCGAGGGGCTCTCGGCTGCGGAGACCCCGGATGGGCTCGCGTTCGCCGCCGGGCTACGGCGCGCGTCGGACGACGCGTGGGGCGCGGTGGGCCGGCCCGTCGAGGGGACGATCCTCTCGGTCCTCCGGGACGCCGCTCGCGCCGCCGGGAGGGCGGCGGAGGGCGGCGCCGGGCTCGCCGACGTGGTGGACCAGGCCCTGGACGAGGCCCGCTCGTCGCTCGCGCGGACGACCGACCTGCTCCCCGAGCTGCGAGCTGCCGGCGTGGTGGACGCGGGGGCGAAGGGCATCGTGCTGCTACTCGACGCGCTGCGGGCAGCGCTGGGGGACCGGCAGCTGTCCGAGCCCGTCGGTCCGTCGGGACCGGTGGGCCGGACCCGTGGACCCTCCGTGGCCCCGCCGGATCGGGCGTTCGAGGTCCAGGTCCTGCTGGAGGCTCCGCCCAGGCCGATCCCCGGGCTACGGGCGCGCTTGGCGGAGATCGGGAGCTCGGTCGTTGTGGTGGGCGCGGGCGGCCTGTTCAACGTCCACGTGCACACTGACGAACCGGCCCGTGCCGCCGACGAGGTGGCGAAGGCCGGCCGAGCGCTGGAGACGCACGTCGCGGACCTGCGGGTGGCGGTGGCAGCCTGCGCGGCGGCTCCGGCGCGCGAGGTGCGGCCGGCGGGTGAGGCCTGCGGGCTGCTGGTCGTGACCGGCGGGGAGGGCCTGGCCCGGGCGTTCGCGTCGCTGGGTGCCAGGGTGATCGGGTCGGCGGCGGCGGCTCCCGAGCCCTCGGCTGTGGCGGCGGTGGTGGCGGCCGAGCCGGGTGGGTCGGCCGTCGTGCTGGCCGACTCACCCGAGGCCCGAGCGTCCGCGGAGCGGGCGGCGATCGTGTCGTCGAAGCGGGTCGGTGTCCTGTTCGTCGGCCATGCTGCGGCCGCCCTGGCATCGGCGACGGCGTTCAACCCGATGTCGTCGCTGGAGGAGAACATGGGAGCGATGGGCGACGCGGCCTCCTCCTGCCGCTCGGGCGTCGTCACGCCCGGTGCCGGCGCCGACGCGGGATCCGCCGTCGTGGCCGAGACCGATCGGCTGCTGGTCGGCGTGGCGGGGGCCGAGGTCGTCACGCTGGTCGCCGGGGCGGGCGTTCGACACGAGGAAGCCGCCGCCGCGGGTCGCGCCCTCCGCCGGGCCCATCCGGACCTCCACGTCGACGTGGTCACCGGAGGACCGCCGGGCTCCCACTACCTGATCGGCGTGGAGTGACCGGCCTCACGCTCGACGCTCCCATCGGGGCGATCGACCCCCGGCTGGCCAACCGCCGCTCAGGCTTCCGGACGAAGGGCCCTCCCGCGTCCGAGGTGCTGGCGTCGAACCTGGGCATCGTCGCCGTGGGCGACCTCCTCCGGCACTATCCCCGCCGGTACATCGACCGGTCGAAGACGGTGCCGATCCGCGACCTCCGAGTGGGTGAGGTCGCCACTGCGATCGGCAAGGTAGCGACCGTTTCGACCCGTCGCACCAGGCGGGGGCAGGCCATGGTGACAGTCAGGCTCTACGACGGGACGGGGTTCGTGGAGCTGCTGTTCTTCAATCAGCCGTGGGCCGCGACCAGGTATCGACAGGGGATGGAGGTCGCTGTGTCCGGCGTCGTCAAGAGCCGCCACCGGACCACGACCCAGTTCGGCAGCTTCGAGGTGGAGGTTCTGTCGGGCGATGAGGGGGAGATGGTCCACGTCGGCCGGATCACGCCCGTCCACGCCGCGTCCGAGGGCATCACCTCCCGGACGATCCGGGAGCTGATCTTCCGGGCGCTCGATCGCCTGGGTCCGGTCGCGGAGATCCTTCCGGACGAGGTCGTCCGGGACGAAGGGCTGCTGGACGAGGATCGCGCGCTCCGCTGGATCCATTTCCCCGAGGACGACGGGACCCTCGAGCGGGCCCGCGAGCGGCTGAAGTTCGACGAGCTCTTCACCCTGGAGCTCGGGGTGGCGTACCGGAAGCGGCGCCTGGAGCGCCACGCCACCGGCGTCCCGCATGCCGTCGGGGGCGAGCTCGTCGACCGGTTCCTCGCCGGGTTGCCGTTCGAGCCGACGGCCGCCCAGCGCCGGGCGATGAAGGAGATCGCCGCCGACATGGCGGCGCCGCGGCCGATGAACCGCCTGCTGCAGGGCGACGTCGGGTCCGGCAAGACGCTGGTAGCGCTCCACGCCGCGATCCTGGCCATCCGGTCGGGCCACCAGGCCGTGATCATGGCGCCGACGGAGGTGCTGGCCGGTCAGCACCTGAAGAACGTCGCCGGCCTGCTGGCCGGGGTGGGCGCCAGGAACGTGCTGGGCCTCGGGCCCGCGACCGGGACGCAGAGCCGCGCGGCCGGGACCCGAGGCCAGGAGAGCCTGTTCGGCGCGCCGGCGGGTCCGCCCGGACACGCGCCGGTCGTCCCGGTCGGCGGGGACGACCCGCTCGCGTTCGCGCTGCTCAGCGCCGCCGTGACCGGCCGGGACCGGCAGCAGGTGCTGGCGGGCGTCCGCGACGGCACCGTGGACCTGGTGATCGGGACCCATGCCCTGGTCCAGGAAGGCGTGGAGTTCGCCGACCTGTCGCTCGCGGTGATCGACGAGCAGCATCGGTTCGGCGTCCATCAGCGGGTCACGCTGAAGGAGAAGGGGTTCCATCCGGACGTGCTGATCATGACGGCGACCCCGATCCCGCGGACCCTCGCGCTGACCTACTACGGCGACCTCGACGTCTCGGTCCTCGACGAGCTGCCGGCGGGCCGCCGGCCGATCGAGACCCGAGTCGCCACGACGGCCGACCAGCGCTCGTCCGCGTACCGGCTGGTCCACGACGAGGTCACTGCGGGCCGGCAGGCGTTCGTGGTGTGCGCGGCGATCGACGAGGGGAACCGCCTGGAGGTCAAGGCCGCCGAAGCCGAAGCCGAGCGGCTCGCCACCGAGGTCTTCCCGGACCTCCGGATCAGCCTGCTGCACGGGCGGATGCGGCCGGCCGAGAAGGAACGGATCATGGAGGAGTTCCGGTCAGGCGGCTCGGACCTGCTGATCGCGACGACCGTGATCGAGGTCGGGGTGGACGTGCCGAACGCCACGGTGATGCTGGTGGAGAACGCCGAGCGGTTCGGCCTCGCCCAGCTGCACCAGCTGCGGGGGCGGATCGGGCGGGGCGCCCACCGCTCGTACTGCGTATTGTTCGACGAGAGTGGACCGGACAACCTCGACGCCCGGGCCCGGCTGGACGCCATGGCCCGGACCACCGACGGGTTCGAACTGGCCGACGAGGACCTGCGACTGCGCGGCGAAGGGACCCTGTTCGACATCCGGCAGTCCGGCCTGCCGGACCTGAAGCTCGCCCGGCTGGCGGACGACGCCGACCTGGTCAAGCGGGCCCGGGACCGGGCCTTCGGTATCGTGGACCCTGACCCGGAGCTGGAAGCGCACCCTGCCCTCCTGGACCTCCTCCGCCGGACCTTCTCCGGCGAGGCCATCGAGTGGCTCTTCCACGGCTAGGCGAGGAACGGCCGGCGTGAGGTTGCCGTGCGGGTGATCGCGGGGTCG
>WNGK01007454.1_pt1 | contig 20119 bp, 22 predicted proteins | sample 5400601 | NCBI WGS metagenome assembly WNGK01 (sample SAMN13153376, study PRJNA577476) | soil metagenome | isolation source: 60 cm soil or saprolite under Garry oak tree replicate 1 | place: USA:California | collected 2016-06-15
AAGCCGCGCCGCGATGTGGTCGTTCCCTCGGCCGAGCCCGGCGGCTTGCCGCACATCGATCGCGACGCTGCACGCTCCCGCGCGAGAGAGATCGCTCGCGAAGGCTTGAGCTCGCGCGCACTTGTTAAAGTGGATTTGCCGCTGCCGGAGCGTCCGGCCAGGAATTCCTTCGACAAGGCAGCCAAGCCCGATTGCCGCACCGCGTATGCGGGCCTGGGCCTGCTGGCGATTCCCGTCCTGCTCGCGAGCGCCCTCGCCGACACCGGATGCCGGTGGTGAGATCGCCTCAGGACAACGCGAGCGAACGGAACATGGTTCGCCGGGTGTTGCGGAACTGCGGGCGGACGCGCTCGCTCCACGGCGTTCCGCGCACGGAGAGCCATTGCGACGATGCGATCACCGTCGGCGTAACGAGATCGTAGCTGGCAAGAGAATACGGGCCGCGATCGAGGTTGAGAAAGCGCCGCGCGCGAACGCAACCGGGCACGGCCGCGAGCCCGGGCAGATGCTCCGTTTCGTACCAAAGGAACATTTCGGCCTGCCAGCCATCGGCGGCGTCGGTCTCCACCACGTAGTGAAATGCAGGCACCGCGCCCGCGGACGCGCCGGGAATGTCGAAGACGCCTCGGAGCCGATCGATGTTCGGCGCAGCGATTGCAAGCGCGCGGCCGCAATCCAGCGCGGCGTCGAGCGCGGCGGCGGACGATGCTTCGTCGGGCAGCTCGAAATAGACGTAGACGTCGGCGCTGCTCGTGCCGCGGTATGCGTGCATATCCCCGATCTTCGATCCGAGCCGATCGCGGCAACCAGCGAGCGTGCGCGCGAGCTCCCCATCACTGCGGTGATCGTCGGCGTGCTTCAGCAGCAGCGCGTGCGCGACCGTGAGCATCAGTGACCGATGTTCAGTGCCTCGAGGAAGCGCGAGACCATGTTGTAGGCGGCCACAGTGGCGACCAGCTCGACCAGCGTCCGCGCATCTAAGCGCTTGGCGAGCGGGTCGAAGATCGCATCGGGCACCTGCACGTCGCGGGTCATCGTATCGGTCAGATCGAGCACGGCGCGCTCCAGAGGCGAGAACGCGTCGCCCGGCCGATCTTCGCGCAGCGCCGCGATCTTCGCTTCGGTCAAACCCGCCCTCAAGGCATGCGGCCGATGCGCGTCGAACTCGAAGGGCGCGCGGTTCAGCACCGCGACTCGCAGTATCACCATTTCGCGGATGTCGGGCGGAAGCATGCTGCGGTTGCGAATCGCAGTGAGCAGCTTTTCCCACCCGCCGGCGAGCGGCGCGCTGTTGAGCAGCGCTTGATAGAGCGGCGAAATCGCACCGCGTTCGGTGACGATCGACGCTTCGGTCGCCGCCAGGTCCGCCCGCGTGCCAGGGATGACCGGCGGAACGCGCGGCGCCATGCTCACTCGCCCTTGATCTTCTTGTCGTGGATGATCTTCCCCCATCTGGCGGTGTCCGACTTCACCAGCGCGGCAAGCTCGTCGGGGCTTCCGGGCAGGGGCTCGGCGCCCGATTCGACCAATCGCGAGCGGTACGGCTCCGTCGTCAGCGCGTGCCGCACAGCCTGGTTGAGTTGCGCGATGCGCGCAGGCGGCGTCTTCGCCGGCGCAAAGAGCGCGTACCAGTTGTTGGATTCCACGCCGTGAATTCCCTGCTCGTCGAGGGTGGGCACGTCGGGGAGCAGCGGATGACGCTTCGGCGCGGCGATCCCCAAGGGCTTGAGCTTCCCGCCGCGGATGAAACCGATCAATCCGGGGATATCGCCGAAAAAGCCGACGACCTGATTGCCCATGACATCGCTGATGGCCGGCGCCGCGCCCTTGTATGGCACGTGCAGCAGGTTGGCCTTGCTCGCATCGGCCATGAGCTCCATCGCCAGATGCGGCATGCTGCCGACACCCGATGAAGCGATCGCCAGCGCGTCGGTCCGCTGTTTGGAAAACGCGACCAGATCCGCTGCGTTGCGTGCGGGATTGGTCGGATTGACCACCAGCACTTCGACATTATTGACGACGAGCGACACGGGTGCAAAGTCGCGCTGCATGTCGTAGGTGAGGTTCTCGTACAAGGCCGGGTTCATCACTGCGGCGCCCGCGCTGGTCAGCCACAGCGTGTTGCCGTCCGGCGTCGCCTTGGCCACAAACTGCGCCGCGATGCCGCCGTTCGCGCCGGGCCGGTTGTCGACGATGATCGAGGCGTTGAGCTCCTTGGCTAGGCCTTCGGCGAGCACACGCGCCACGAAGTCCACCGGGCCGCCCGGCGGAAACGCGATCACGATCCTGATCGTGCCGGTCTGCGCGTGAGCTGCGCAGGCGACACCGAAGAGTATCGCGGCGAACATCGTCAGCCATTTTTTCATTTACGGCCCCGCAGCGAGTATCCCGAGTCAGAGACTCGCGTGATGCTCCAGAATCGTCGTCCCCGCGAAGGCGGGGACCCAGCGTCGTTGAACGTCGCTGGGCACTCATTCATTTTCAAGCCACTGGATTCCCGCTTGCGCGGGAATGACGGCAGGAAATATGTCCCGAATTCTTGATTCGCAACACTGCGAGCAGCATACATCGGACCCGCGTCGCGCGCGACGGCTCGATCGCTCGTCGCCTCAATCGCAACGCGCCGTCATGCCGCCGTCGACGACGATCTCGGTGCCGGTGATGAAGCGCGCCTCGTCGGAGGCGAGAAACAGCGCGGCGTTCGCGGTATCGGTGCCGTCGCCCATGAAGCCCAACGGTATGCGCGCCTTGCGCTGCCGCAGCAGCGCCTCGACGTCGCCTCCGGCACGCTGCCCGGCGAGCCTCGCCTCCACCATCGGCGTGTGCAGCTGCCCAGGAACGACGCAGTTGGCGCGAATGCCTTTGGATGCATATTGCACGGCGATCACGCGTGTGAGCTGAATCACGCCGGCCTTGGTCGCCGCATACGCGACCTGCGCCGCGCCGGTCCAGCGCAGCGCCGAGGTCGACGAGATATTCACGATCGCGCCCGAGCGCTGCTGCTCCATGAGCGGCAGCACGTGCTTGCATCCCAGAAACGCGCTCTTGAGATTGTGCGCGACCTGCGCGTCGAACGCTTCCTCGGACATCTCCACCGGCCCGCCGGGCGCCGAGCCGCCGACGTTGTTCACCAAAATGTCGACGCGACCCCATGCACTGCGGCACGCGTCGACCATTCCCGACACCGCGCGGCTGTCGGTGACATCGCATTCGTAGGCCTCGATGCCGCCGCCGATGGCGCGCACACGCTCGAGCGTCTCCGCCATGCGGCCAGCATCGCGATCAACCGCCCAGATGCGGGCGCCTTCCTCCGCAAAACGAAATGCGATCGCTCGTCCGTTTCCCCACCCCGGCCCCACCGATCCCGCTCCGGTGTCAATGGCGATCCGGTCCTGCAGGCGTCCGCTCACCGTTTATCCGCGACCACGTCGGGAAATCGGTACAGGCGCTGCGGATTGTCGACCAGCAAGGCCTGGCGCGATGCCTCCGACGGCGCGATCTCCGCGATGAGATCCACCAGCAGCCCATCGTCCGGAACGTGCGTGTGGTTCGGGTGCGGCCAGTCGGTGCCCCACAGGACCCGATCCCCGAACGCATCCACGAGCTCGCGTGCCAGCGCGATCGCATCGGCGTAGGGCGGGCCCTGCCGCGAGCAGCGGTCGACGCCGCTGACCTTCACCCAGATGAAATCGTGCGCCATCAGCCTGCACAGGGTGCGGAACGCCGGTTGATCGCGGCCCCGCGACGCGTCGATGCGCGCCATGTGATCGATGACGACCGGCACCGAGGATCGCGAGAGCGACGGCGCCAGATCGTCGATGAGCTCGGCGTCGAAATGCAACTGCAGGTGCCAACCGATTTCGGCAAGGCGCTTGGTCAACGCGATGACCTCGGCGATCGGCGCCTTCGCGCCCAGGTGCTTCATGTAATTGAAGCGCACGCCGCGGAAGCCCCGCGCGTCGAGGCGCTCCAGCTCATCGTCGGGCACGGTCAATGGCACCAGGGCGATGCCGCAATACGCGCCTCGCTTGGCGGCGATCGCATCGGCGACGACGCGGTTGTCGAAGCCGTGACAGCCCGATTGCACGATCGCGCAACGGGAGATTCCGAGCATGGCGTGCAGCGCGAAGAGGCGCTCCTTGGGGGCGTCGGCAGGCGTGAAGGGCCGATTGTCCGCGAAGGGAAATATCGCCTCCGGACCGAAGATGTGGCAATGCGCGTCGCACGCGCCCGCCGGCAGGCGCACCCGCGGTCGCGAAGGCGAGGAATGATACGAAGCTACGCGATGGTTCAATTGGTTTGCGCCTGGCGACCCTTCTTGAATTATGCGCATTTTCGCGCTCGCGCGGAAAGAGCCGGCCCGATCGAACATGCGCTTGGCACCGAACCACATCGAGTCCTCCGCGCTCGTGCCTCGCTTGTCGCAGGGATAGGCCTCAAGCAGCGTGACGCCCTCCCTGCGTGCCCAGCGCACGGCGCCGTCGAGCATCGCCTCGGCGACACCGCGATGCCGCGCCTTTGCGTCGACAAAAAAGCAGATGATCGACCACACCGGCTTGTCGTCGACCGGCTTCATGATGGGCGAGCGCGCGAGCCTCGCGTAATCCTCGCGCGGCCCGAGCGACACCCAGCCGATCGCACGGCCGCTTTCATAGCCGAGCAGGCCGGGAACCACGCCGCGCTCGACCAGGCGCTTGAGCGCGCGCTTGTTGGTCTCCGAGTGGCTCAGCCCCGGTTGAAACGCGTGTTTGCCGGCACGGCGATAGAACATGCAATAGCAGCCGCGCGCGATCGACGCGCCGGGGCGCGAAAACAGGTCGACGAGATCGTCCCAGCGCTCCGGAGTGAGTGGTTCGATCTTGAGCTTCATGGCGTCGTATTCACCGTCGAGTTGCGCTCGAACCTCGCCAGACTGAACGCGCTCAAGTCCGGACGCTCCCCATCGTCGCCGGTCAACTGCGCGAGCGCCTCGCCGATCGCGGGCGAGTGCTTGAAGCCATGACCCGAGCACGGCGACACGAGAATCACGCGATCGGAGTCCGGGTGCGTGTCGATGACGAAGCCGAAATCCGGGGTCACGGTGTAAAGGCATGCGGCTGCCTTCAGGCAATGGCTGCCGATCGCAGGCAGGAACGGCGCGATCAGTTCCGCGTGCATTGCGGCGCTCTCCTCCTGGCTCACCGTGCGCTCCGCCGCGTCGGCAGTCGTCGCGGTCGCGTATTGCTCGGTCGAGACCTTGACGCCTCCCTGCGGCCCATCGAGCGCCGGGAAGCCGTAGATTCCCTGCTTTCTGCCCTGCAGCTCCCAGATGAATACGGGGAAACGCCCGGGGTCGAACAGCATTGCGGAATCCTGCACGTCAAACCAGCACATCGTCTGCCGACGGATCGTGAAGCACCTGGCGATCCGCTCGTCGACGAGATCGGGCAACCATGCACCGGCCGCGACGATCAGCTTGTCGCAGGAATATCGCTCCCGCGCGGTCGTCACCATGACGGACCCGTTGGAAACATCGTATCCCGAAACTGCCTCGTCGCGATGGATGACGGCTCCGTGGCCTTGAGCCATCCGCAGGTGGGCACGGATGCATTCCTCCGGCCGCAGAAACCCGGCGCCGGGCTCGAAATATCCCGCCTCATCGTCGGCAACGCTGAATGGCGGGAACCGCTGCCTGATCTCTCCCGCATCGAGAATTTCATGGGCGATCCCGTATTGCTCGGCCGCCACGACGGTATTCGCAAAGAACCCTTCGACGTGCGTGATCGACGACTTCGCGGCGCTGGAGATGATCAGCCCGCCGCACGTCGTGAGGAGCGAGGCTCCCGACTCGCGCTCGAGCTCGCGCCACAACTCGTGCGAACGCATCGCCAGCGGCGTGTATTGCGTAGCCTCGCCGATCGCCAGCCGCGTGATGCGCGTGTCGCCGTGGCTCGAGCCCAGCGCATGCGGCGGCGAGTAGCGGTCGATGCCGAGGACGCGTTTGCCACGCCTGGCGAGGTGATAGACCGCCGCGCTGCCCATCGCGCCAAGGCCGAGCACGATGGTGTCGTAGTGCGTCATCGGCCGCTTGCGTATCGTTGGATCGCAGGGTTCATGATCTAAGCCAGGTACAGCGTCGTCTTCTCGCTGTCGGAAGGGCGGGCTTGCGTCAGCTCGACGGTGCCGATCAACGGGCGGTCTTGCGCTCAGCTCCACGACTGGGCAAAGTCGAACTTTACGCTCGTGTCTCAATCGCTCATGTCACCAGGCCAAAAGGGCCGCATTCTCGCCGAAGCGCTGCCGTACATCCGCGAATTCCACGGCAAGACGCTGGTGATTCGCTTTGGCGGCAATGCCATGGCCGACGCTGCGCTCAAGGATGGATTCGCGCGCGACGTCGCGCTGCTGCAGCTCGTCGGTATGAAACCGATCGTCGTGCATGGCGGCGGGTGGCACGTCGACGAGCTGATGCGGCAGACGGGAACCGAAAGCCGCCGGATTCGCGGCATGCGCGTCACCGACGCGCGAACGCTTACCATCATCGAAATGGCGCTCAGCGAGCTCAATCAGGAGCTGGTGGGACTCGTCAACAAGCACGGCGGCAGGGCGGTCGGCCTCGACGGACAGGACGGGCAATTCATCCACGCCCGGCGCGTCGTGTTGCAGGCGGACGAGCCCGACGCTCCCGATCTTGGATTTGTCGGCGACGTCGAGAGCATCGATACCGCCCTGATCGAGCTCCTGCTGTCGCGCAACTTCATTCCGGTGATCATGCCGATCGGTGTCGGCGCCGACGGCACGGCGTACCACATCAACTCGGATCTTCTCGCCGGCCGGCTCGCGCGCGTGCTCGAGGCGGAAAAGCTGATCCTGATGACCAACGTTCCCGGCGTGCACGGCCGCGACGGAGCGATCGCCTACATCCTGACCGCAAGCGAGGCCGAGGCGCTGTTGCGCGACGACGTCGTCCAGGGCGGGATGCGACCGCGCCTGACGGCAGCGCTGCGGGCAGTGCGCGAGGGTGCGCGCTCGGTGCACATCATCGACGGTGGCGTCCCCAGCGCGCTGCTGCTCGAAGTGCTCACCGCGCAAGGCGTGGGGACTGCGGTGCGCTCCGACGACGGCCCGCATTTTCTCGAGGACAGTCGCGCCTATCTGCTCGAAGGATAGCTCATTCGGCCGCCTATGCCGGATACCGAAGTCTTGATCGCAGGCGCCGGGCCCACGGGCCTGGTCCTCGCGCTGTGGCTGACGCGGCTCGGTGCCCGGGTACGCGTCATCGATAAGGAGGCCGAGCCTGGGACGACGTCGCGCGCGCTGGCGGTGCATGCTCGCACGCTCGAGCTCTATCGGCAGTCGGATCTCGCCGGGGCATTGGTCGAGAAAGGACTGCAATTCGCCGCGATCAATCTGTGGGTACGCGGCAAACACGTCGGTCGCGCTGCGGTGGGCGAGATGGGTACCGGCATCAGTCCATACCCATACATAGTGATCTTCCCGCAGGATGAGCACGAGCGATTCCTGATCGAGCGCCTGCGCGAGCTGGGCGTCGAGGTCGAGCGTCCGCTGCAGCTCGCGGCATTCGACGAGCGCGGCGATCGCGTGATCACGCGCCTGAAGCGTCCCGACGGAAGCGAGGAGACGTGCGAAGCGTCTTATCTCGCCGGCTGTGACGGTGCGCGCTCAGCGGTGCGCGAAGTGCTCGGCACGGGCTTCCCCGGTGGAACCTACGAGCATATCTTCTACGTTGCCGACGTGCAGGCCAGCGGGCCGGTGATGAATCAAGAGCTGCATGTCGCGCTGGACGATGCCGGCTTCCTCGCTGCATTTCCGATGAAAGGCAAAGGACGCGTGAGACTCATCGGGACGGTTCGACAGCAGGCGGAAGATCGCCACGAACAGCTCAAGTGGAACGATGTGAGCCGCGTCGTCATCGAGCGCCTCGGCGTCGACGTAGAAAAAGTAAATTGGTTTTCGACCTATCACGTCCATCATCGCGTCGCTGCCCAATTTCGCGTCGGTCGAGCGTTTCTTCTTGGCGATGCGGCGCACATTCACAGTCCGGTCGGCGGACAGGGCATGAATACCGGCATCGGCGACGCCGTCAACCTCGCGTGGAAGATGGCGGCGGTTCTCCAGAAGCGCGCCGATGACCGGCTGCTCGACACGTACGAGCCCGAGCGCATCGCGTTCGCCAAGCGCCTCGTCGCGACGACCGATCGCGCGTTCCAGCTCGTCACCAGCACGGGTGCGCTTGCCGCCTTCGTGCGCCTGCAGGTCGTTCCTGTCGTCTTGCCGGTCTTGTTTGCGATCGACGCTGTGCGTCGATTCATGTTTCGCACCGTCTCGCAGACTGCGATCGACTACCGCGACAGCGCATTGAGCTCGGGCGCGGCCGGCGAAGTGAAAGCCGGCGATCGCCTTCCCTGGGTCAAGCTCGACGGTGTCGGCAACGACTCAAACGACAACTTCGCGCCGCTCACCGCGATGGACTGGCAGTTGCACGTCTACGGAGAAACCTCGCCTGCCATCGCAGAGCTGTGCCGGGCGCGAGGGCTGGCGATCCACACTTTTGCGTGGCGGCCTGCGATGCATGCCGCCGGTCTCGCCCGCAACGCAGCCTATCTGGTGAGGCCCGACGGATACATCGGATGTGCGGATGTCGCCGCGAGCTCGGAAAACCTCCGCCGCTACCTCGATGCATGGCAGCTGCGGGGACGAAAAGCATCTCATTGAAGGGAATCGCGGGCCGCGGGCACGGCGATTGCAGCAATCGCTTGTCGACGGTTTGACGCTTCGAACGTTGAATATCTTACAAATACACCGCCCCTCTCATTGGAGAGAATGATGGCACGCTTTGCTCGCTTGGCTCCCTGGCTGGGAGCATTCCTCTTGGTTGTTTCCGTCGCTGCAAGCGCACAGGACGCGTTCACCACGCGGACGGTGAATGTCCGGGCCGGGCCCGATACGTCGTATCCAGCGGTTGCGGCGCTGGGGCCCGGTACGCCCGTTCAGGTCGTGGGCTGTCTCGACGACTGGAGCTGGTGCGACGTCGTGTTTGACGACAACCGCGGCTGGGTTTACTCGCCGTATCTGTCTTATGTCTACCAGGGGTACCGAGTGCCTTTCTATTCGTATGCCCCGACTTTCGGCATCCCGATCATCACCTTTTCGCTTGGGTCATACTGGGATCGGTATTACCGTGGCAGGCCGTGGTACGGGCGGCGGGATTATTGGGAGCGTCGCGTCCCGGTGCATGTGAGACCCGCGGGACCGCCGCCGCGATCCACGCCGCCTACGCCGCGGGCGTACCCGCAGGCCCGCCCCGTAGAGCGGCGCGGATACGACGGAAATCGGACCTGGGAAGGCAATCGTCCGCCGCCCGCTCGTTCGGGCGTCGCTCCGCAAATGCAAGGCCCTCGCCCGTCTGCGCAGAACGCGCCGCCGCCGGGACCTCGAGGCGCAGAGGTGAGAGCGGCCGGCGCTCCACCGCGCAATGCGCCGCAGGCTACGGTGGAGCGAGCACACGGCGAGCACCATGAGGGTCCGCCGCCGTCCCGAGGCGGCGGTGAGCAGCGCGCCGCTAAACCCTCCGGAGACCGCGGAGAGCATCGCGGGCAGGGAGGGCAGGGAGAAGAGAAGCAGCGGTAGGGCGATCCCTGCTGAGTTACGATCGGCATTCCCAAAGGCCTCAAAAGCTGCCGTAAGGAGTGCCGCGATGACCCGATTTGAGCTCCCGTTGTTGATGGCCTGCCTCGTGGGCGGCGCGTCCGCTGCCCCGCAGACCGACCCGGCATTTGGCGAGCCGCGCGGCGAAATGCTCTATACGACGCATTGCACGGGCTGCCACAGCGCCCAGGTGCACTGGCGAGACGGCAAGCTTGCAACCGACTGGGAGAGCCTGCGTGCACAGGTGCGACGCTGGCAGAATTTTCAGGGGCTCGCCTGGACCGACGACGACATCAACTCGGTGACTCGTCATCTGAACACGGTCTACTACAAATTCCCGCCGGCTCAGCGCGCCACGCGACGCGTAGATCCCGCCACGAAAATCCGGCTCTAGGGCGATTCGCCCGCCCCGGCTTCGCCTCGGCGCGATTGAAAAATGCGAACGTCGGATTTCACGCGCGACTACGAACTCGGCCGCGCCGCGGTGCTGCGCGAGCTGGAATGCTGCGTCCTCGGCTGCGATTACGGCGGCACCAGCTGGACAACGCGATCTGAAGCATCGCGCATCGCCGAGCTGCTCGAGCTTCGTCAGGACCAACGGCTGCTCGATGTAGGCGCCGGATCGGGGTGGCCGGCGCTTTTCATGGCGCAGACGACCGGCTGCGACGCAACCCTCGTCGACCTTCCGCTCACGGGTCTGCGCGTGGCGCTGGACCGCGCAAGCGCAGACGAATTGCAGCAGCGATGCCGTGTCATCGTCGCCAACGCCGCGGCTCTGCCGTTCGAGGATGCCTCGTTCGATGCGGTGAGCCATTCCGACGTTCTGTGTTGCCTGCCCGCAAAGCTCAGCAGTTTGGAGGAATGCCGCCGCGTGGCACGCGCTAATGCGAAGACGGCGTTCTCGGTGATCGCACTCGCGCCCTCGCTTTCGGAATCCGATCGCCGAATCGCGATCGAATCCGGCCCTCCGTTTGTCAATGCTCCCGGCGACTACGACACCTTGCTTCTGCAGTCAGGGTGGAAGCCGCTCGCGCGCTTCGACGTGACCGCGGAATTCGCGGGAACGCTGCGCACGTCGATCGACGGCATGACCGCACGCGCCGATGCAATCACCGAGGTCGTCGGCGCGACGGAATTCTCCGAGCGCATGAAGCGCCGGCAGGCTACGCTCGCCGCAGTTGCGCGTGGATTACTGAAGCGCGAGATTTTTGTCGCGCGAGCCGCTTAGCGAACCTCTCCAATAGTCCGTTCGTGGTGAGCTTGTCGAACCATGAACGGACAGTCATCCACGTTAATCAATCAGTTACTCGCCGCCCTTCGACAGGCTCAGGGCGAACGGGCAACTTGCTCAGAGCTTCAGATCGCTCCACGCGGACAGCGCGCTTGCTCAACCTTCACGCATTCGCGTCGCGGGGTACGACTCACGCGAAGCGCGTTGTCGGCCGCCGGCCTACGCCGCCAGCCCACGCAGGGTGCGTTTCGACACCAATCGCGGGAACCCGTTGTCCAAGGAGGCGTAGCGTTTGAAAGGAGCGATCATGAAACGAGTTCTCTCTGTCGCGCTGCTCTGCGTGCTGGGCGGTTGCGTCGTGGTGCCAGTGGCTCGCTACGACGACGCCGACTATCGAGGCCGAGTCTATTACCGCGACGATAGCTATCGCGGCGACCGATATTACCCGCGCTACGCATATCGCAGCGATTACTACCGCGGCTATTACGGCTATCGTTACCAGGACCACGGTCAATGATGGATAAAGAGGCCCCATGAAACGCATTGTCGGTCTTGTCTTGTTGAGCGCATTCCTGGGCGGATGCGCGGTCGGCCCAGGCGGAAGCTTCGCAACGACTGGTGGCTACTACGGCGGCAGCACGTTCCCCGGACCCGACTCCCGCGAGCACGGACAGTAGAAGTTGGGCCAAAAGCGCCGGTCTCCAGGAGGCCGGCTTGGCGGAGCGGTGCAGCATAGCCGTCGCGTGGCATGTTGCTACCTTCAAAGATGATGTCTACGCCAAGAGCCATTCCTACGTGTTGCGCTGTCTATCGGTGTCGTTGCAACCACTCGACGATGTTTCGCGCAGTATCGACGGGACATTCCCGCTGCGGGAAGTGACCGGCGCCTTGAATGAGGCGCCGTTCGTACGGCCCGCTGAAGAACGCTTCCTTGCCTTCGCTGGTTTCAGGCGAGTTCACTGGATCGAGCGCGCCATGAAGCGTGAGTGTGGGCACGCGTTGTGCGGGTAGCGAATCGAACTGCTCCTCGATCTCCACGTACCGCAGATCGGAAGGCGCGTGGCCCCAGCGCACGCGATAGGAATGCAGCACGACGTCCGCCCACGCCGGATTGTCGAACGAGACGGCTGTGCGCTCGAACTCGTCGGCGTCCGGCGTATATGCGACGAACCACTCGTTCCATATGTGGCGAGTAAACGCGCGGCGGTCTTCGCGCACTGCCCTTTCGCCGCGCGGCGTTGCCATCAGCCAGTGGTACCAGTAGTTCTGTGTCTGACGATAGCTCAAGGCCTGGTTTGCAGAGTTGGTCCCGTAGCCCACCGAAAGCGTCACACAGACGCCGATGTCGGCCTCGTTCAACGTCGATGCGATGTATGCGGCGCGCGCACCCCAGTCATGGCCGACCAGAGCATGACGCCCGAGTTCGAGCGCGGCGGCGAACTCGGTCAGATCCTGTCCCAGCGCGACGAGTTGGCCGCTGCGAAACGTATCGTCGCGGAGAAACTGCGTCGGACCGCAGCCGCGCAGCCATGGCAGGTACGTGCGATAGCCGGCCTCATGCAGCGTTGGCAGGACCGCGTCCCAGGTGCGCGCGTCGTCCGGCCAGCCGTGCACGAGGATGACCGGTAAGCCGTCAGAGGGACCGGAAACCTCATAGCCGATGCGCAGGAGCGAAGTGTCGACGAACTGCATCTTCACGATATGGCCTCGCGGAGGGATTGAAAAGGAAGATAGCCGACGTGCGGATTATTGAACGTATACTCGATAACAGACAAGCGGAGGAAACGCGCGAATGCGAATCGCGGTCATGGGAACGGGAGGCGTCGGCGGATATTTCGGCACCCGCCTGCGCTGGGTGGCTGCGATGTCGCCTTCATCGCGCGTGGCAAACAACTCGATGCGATTCGGCAGCGCGGCCTCAAGGTCGAAAGCACGCTCGGCGATTTGGAACTGCCGGCTCTGCGCGCAACCGACGATCCTGCCGACATCGGACCGGTCGACCTGGTGCTTTTCAGCGTCAAGCTCTGGGATACCGACGCCGCAGCGAAAGCCATCGCGCCGCTGGTGGGACGCGACACCGCGGTCCTATCGCTGCAGAACGGTGTGCGGAAGGACGATATTCTGCGCGACGTGCTTGGAGAGGGCGCCGTGATAGGCGGCGTCTGTTACATCGCTGCGCAGATCGCGGAGGCGGGAGTGATCCGTCACTCCGGTACGATGCAAAAGGTGGTGTTCGGCGAGTATGACGGCGCCCGCTCGCGTCGCAGCGAAGCGTTCCTCGATGCCTGCAGGCGCGCAGGCATCGACGCCGAGATCAGCGCCGACATCCGACGCACCACCTGGGAGAAATTCGTCTTTCTGGTCGGGCTCTCCGGCGCGACGACCTGCATGCGCAAGTCGATCGGACCAATCCGCGAAAACCTTCAAACGCGCGCGTTCTTGCGCGACACGATGGCTGAGGTCGTGGCAGTCGGCTTGGCGCAAGGCGTGCATCTGGCCGAAGACTTCGCCGACAATCGCCTCGCGTTCTGCGACAGCCTGCCCGCGACCATGACCTCCTCCATGCACAACGATCTGGAACGAGGCAGCCGGCTGGAAGTCGACGGGTTGAGCGGAGACGTCGTCGACCGGGGCCGCGCCGCCGGCGTGCCGACTCCCGTGAACCGCGCCATCCATGACATACTGATCCTGCACGCGGCGGGGCTGGCCCAAACTTAAGCTGCGTCGCTTCCAGCCGAGCAGCAGTCAAGAACTGCCCCGACGCGAGGACTTGCTCCGTGGCGGAGCGTGGCGGCCGCAGTACGGCGCGGAAATGAGCACGCGTCGTCGGACGCTAAAATCGGCCCGCTCGGTGGCCCCCCGGCCACACCGATTGACACATGGACGCTGCGTCGACGATCATCCGCCGCTCGCCCGGTGGCGGACGTTTCGACGGGCGCGCAGCAGAGAGGATCCAATGACAGTACGTTCGTGCGTGGTTAGCCCTGAGCGGCGGCGCGGGAGTGACCGTGGAAACGATTGCCTGTCCTGACTGCGATCTGCTGCAGCGCATCCCGCCGCTTCCTCCAGGCGGGAAGGCGCGCTGCGCTCGATGCAGCAAGACGCTCGTCACCCGGCGTTACGATCCGCTCGACCGCGCGCTGGCGCTCACGGTCGCGGCCGCGATCGCGTTCATCGTCGCCAACACGACGCCGCTGATGGGGCTCTCGGCGGCCGGGCGCGAAGCCAGCACGACCATCATCGGCGGCGCCCACGAGATGTGGCTGCAAGGGAGCGAGATCACCGCGGTGATCGTCGCCTTCTGTGCCGTGATCGCGCCTGGGGGCCATATCCTGTTCCTGCTCACGGTCCTGCTCGCCGTGCGCTGCCCGCCCGCGCCGCGCTGGGTCGGGGAGTTGCTGCGGTCAGCGCATTTCATGCAACCCTGGTCCATGACCGAAGTCATGATGCTCGGCATCCTGGTCGCGCTGTTCAAGATCGCGCAGCTCGCGACCGTGATTCCCGGCATCGGGATGTATGCGGCAGGCCTTTTCGTGGTGCTCGTGGCTGCTGTCCTCGTCAGCTTCGACCCGCACGAAATCTGGGAGCGGGTCGAGTGGGCCGACGGAGAATTGCCGCCCACGCTGAGCGACACAACGTCCGACTCCGCGGGAGCACGATGAGCGCCGCCGGGCCGCCCCAAGGCGCGAATTGCGCCCCCGCTTTTGGGGGCAGCGCAGCGGCATCAGCCACAAGCGTGGGGGCCCATCAAAGCGCCGCCGCGGTGAGCGCTGCTCGGGTCGGGTTGGTCTCCTGCACCACCTGCGGCCTGCTGTCGCGGCCCGCCGATAAGGCGAACCCGGGATACTGCCCGCGCTGCGGCGCCGTGCTCGTGTGGCGCCGCCTGCACTCGATTCAGTACACATGGGCCCTCGTGATCGCCGCGGCGATCTGCTACATACCGGCGAACGCCCTGCCGGTGCTCCGCACCACCGCGCTGGGGTCGACCGAGTCCGACACCATCATGGGCGGCGTTATTTTCCTGTACACGTCGGGCTCGTGGCCGCTGGCGCTCATCGTGCTTGTCGCGAGCGTGATGATCCCGCTGGGAAAAATACTTGCGCTCGGCTACCTGCTGGTGACGGTACAGCGTGGCTCGGTTGAAAACAGCCATGACCGCACCCGGATTTATGACTTGGTGGAGTTCGTGGGCCGATGGTCGATGCTCGACGTATTCGTCGACGCGTTCGTCGTCGCCCTCGTGCAACTCCAGCCGCTGATGTCCGTGGAGCCCGGCCTCGGGGTGGTGTTCTTCATGGCGGTGGTGGTGCTGACCATGCTCGCGGCGCAGTCCTTCGACCCCCGCCTGATCTGGGATGCCGCAAGCAAACGGCAAATCCATCATGGCTGAGCCCGGCGATCTCGACCGTCTCCCGCAGGCAACCGTCGTGCCCCGGAAGCGCGGGCGTATCTCGGTCATCTGGATCATCCCGATTCTCGCCGCGTTGGTCGCCATCGGGATCGCGGTCCAGCGCATTCGGAGCGAGGGCCCGACCATCACGATCGTCTTCAGCGCCGCCGAAGGCATCGAGGCCGGCAAGACCCTCGTCAAGTACAAGGACGTCAACATCGGCCGGGTCACCAACGTCGAGCTGACCAACGACTACACCAAGGTGCGGGTCACGGCCAAGATCGCCAAGCATGCCGCCGGGCTGATGGTGGAAGACGCGAAGTTCTGGGTCGTCCAGCCGACCGTCAGCTTGAGCGGGGTCTCCGGGCTCAGCACACTGCTTTCGGGTAACTACATCGGTTTCGGCCCGGGGAACGCGCTCAACGCGAAGGACCTCGGATCCTTGGAAATCGGCTCGCCGGTCTACTATCGGCGCCTGCCGGTCGGCCAGGTCATCGCATACGAGCTCGCCCCCGATGGCAACACGGTCCAGATGAAGATATTCATCAAGGCGCCCTACGATACGTACGTGCATCCCGAGACGCGCTTCTGGAACGCGAGCGGAGTGGAGGTGTCCGTCGGTGCGGACGGTGTGAACGTACGCACCGAGTCGCTGGTGGCGCTGCTCATCGGCGGTCTCGCCTTCGACGTTCCACCGTTCGAATCCCGGTCCGGGCTCGCCGCGGCGAACACGGTCTTCACCCTCTACAGCGACCGCGCCGCCGCGATGAAGGCGCCGGACGCCACCGCAAGGCGCTATGTGCTCTATTTCAAGGAGTCGCTGCGAGGGCTCGCCGTCGGAGCGCCGGTGACTTTGCTCGGGTTGCCAGCGGGCGAGGTAACCAGCGTCGGTCTCGCGTTCGACGAAGCGAAGGCGAATGTCCGCCCGCGTGTGGTGATCGCGTTCTATCCCGAGCGCTTGATGACACACGCGAACCAAAAGTCGGAGGCGCGCAATTTCGCGAGCGCATTGCAAGACGAGCAGAAACGTCGCGCTCTTGTGCGACGTCTGGTGGAGGAGCGGGGGCTGCGCGGGCAGCTCAGAAGCGGCAGCCTCCTGACTGGGCAGCTATATGTATCCTTCGACTACCACCCGAACGTGCCCAAGGCGAAGATCGACTTGAGCCAGGAGGAGCCGGAGCTGCCGGTAGTTCCGGGCACCCTCGTCGAGCTGGAGGATAAACTCACCCGCGTCGTCGACAAGATCGACAAGATGCCACTCGAGGCGATCGGCAACGACATCAAGAAGGACCTCGAGAGCCTCGATCAGACTCTGAAGGACGCCAACAAACTGATCAACGATGCCGACGTTAAGTTGGTACCCCAGCTCAAGACCGACCTCGAGGACCTGCACCGTACGCTTGCCGCCGTCGAGCGGGCAATGAACAGCGCCGATACGGCACTCCTGGGGTCTAATGCACCCGCCCAACAGGAATTGCGCGACGCGCTGCAGGAGTTTGCGCGCGCCGCACGCAGCCTGCGCATTCTGACCGACAACCTGGAACGCCAACCGAGCTCGGTGATCCGCGGCAAGACCGAACCGACGAGCGGAGGAAGATGATGGACCGTCTTGCCGCACTCGCGATCGTGTGCATGCTCGCTGCCCTCGCGGCGGGCTGCGCGTCCTCTCCCTCGCGCTTCTACACCTTGAGCGCCACCGCCACGCCGAGCGCGGCGTCGTCGAAGCTCTCGGTCGCCGTGGGCCCGGTTTCGGTACCTGCCGCCGTCGACCGCCCACAGATCGTCGTCAGCACGAGCGCCAACCAGGTGACCCTCGACGATTTCAACCGTTGGGCCTCGCCGCTGCAGGACAACTTTGCGCGCGTGGTCGCCGAAAACCTCGTCGCGCTGCTGGGCACCCCACGAGTAACGCTGTTCCCGCAGACACTGAACGCGGACGTGGATTATCGCGTCCAGATCGAGATCCGGAACTTCGAGTCAGCACCTGGAAAGTCCGCTTCGCTGGATGCAGTCTGGACCGTGCGCCGGACCAAGGACGGGAAGACCGAGACGGGCCGCACCAGCGTGCGCGAGAAAGTCGATGACAACGGCTACGACGCGCTGGCCGCCGCGCATAGCCGCGGCGTCGCACGTTTGAGCCAGGACATCGCCGATGTCGTGCGGACGCTGGATCGCGCCGCACCGTGATCGTATGATGCGCGCGAGACGACCGCGCATATATGATTGCGCGGCGTTATCGGCCGACGCGAGAACGGGGCCTTCACATGACCCTTCGCCGCATCTCAGTTGAACCCGTAAGCATCCCAACAATTGTATCGAACAACCTGGCCGCGGCGCGGTTGTCAGCCGTGTCGTCCACGCGAATCACGCCCAGATGATCACGCCATCGATGCTGACGCGCTTGCAACTCTTTCTGGGTCAGCGTAGGCTGGAAATGCAAGTGGTGCGATTCGTGGATCGGCTCTCGTCGGCGCGAGATCGTGGGTTGCGTCCGGTATCGCATGAAGAACACCATGCAGCCGAGCGCTCCCCCAGTTCATGGCCGCGAGGTATAGCCGATGTTGTAGGAATCGACGACGGGGAGGTACTTTATAGATGAAACTTACTACAGGTCGGCCCCAACGCCGGTAACGAAATATCGGCATACGTTGCGGTGACGCAACGAAACGAAGCCACAGCGATGTGGCGATTCTGCGAAGCCCCGCGATCATGGCGGGGCTTTGCGTTGGCGCGCAGGCAAACCTTGCCCCGCGTAATGCCTGCACCCGCTTCCGGTGAGCAATACGACAATCGCGGAACGTATCCAAGCCGAGGGCAACTTTTCGTGCCGATGAGCTGCAACACCATCCAACGGGTGTGTTGCGCTCCTCACACGCACGGCGCCGATTCCTCGGCATGGTCGTCGATAATGCAGTCACTACCACCCCGGTCATACGCGCGGGCGAGAATAGCCCACAGAACGGTCGATCTATACCAAAGGAGGAAACGGCGATGAAGAGAATCTTCGCAGTGGCAATATCAATAGTATCTTTTGCAGGCGCTACTGTTCAGAGTCTACCTGCTCACGCTGAGAACCATCCGCTCTGGCAGACGTATACCGTTCTCAAGTCAAAGAAATGGGTGGATCTGACGCAGACATTTGATACCGATACTCCGCATTGGAAGGGCTTTCAGGCTATGACTCGGAAGGTTCTATTTGACTACGACAAGGATGGATTCAGGGCAGAAGAGTACTGCCATGTCGGTCAGTGGGGGACACATGTCGATCCGCCAACCCATTTTCACAAGGGACTGCGGTCGCAAGATCAGATCGATGTGAAAGAAATGTTGATGCCGCTTGTGGTTCTTGACGTTCATGCCAAAGTGGCTGCGAATCCCGACTATGTGTTGTCGTTGGCGGACGTTCGCGCGTGGGAAGCCAGACACGGAGCCATTCCCAAAGGGGCCTTTGTCGCAATGCGAACCGACTGGTCCAAGCGTTGGCCCGATATGGATAAGATGCAAAATGTCGGAGCGGATAAGGTCGCGCACTACCCAGGTTGGAGCCAGGAAGTTTTGAGCTATCTCTATGAAACTCGAAAAATTACTGCGTCCGGGCATGAGACAACGGACACCGATCCCGGGATCGCGACCACGAAGGATGATTACTCGCTTGAGTCGTATATTCTGAAACAGAATAAATATCAGATCGAGCTGTTGACCAATCTTGATCAGGTGCCAGAAGCCGGGGCGCTTGTCTCTGTCACCTGGCCGAAGGCGAAAGATGGCTCGGGCTTTCCCGCCAGAGTGTTTGCGATACTGCCGTAGTAGCTGTGGCAAACGGCTGGTCGTAGCGCTTGCCATGCTTCGTTCCTGGCCTAAGTTCGAAACCGCGGTCACGTTCCCGGTCCCGTGCCACGCGCGCTTTGGCCGCCGGCTTCGACTAAGATCCCGAGCGATGGCACGTATCTTCGTAACCGGCGCCGCAGATGGTCTCGGACGGATGGCCGCCAAGCTCATGGTCCCCGCTGGCCACCGGGTCGTTCTCCATGCTCGCAACGAGACGCGGGCGAAGGAGGCTCTCGCCGCGGTTCCCGGAGCGGAAACCGCCGTTGCCGGTGATCTCTCCAGCATCGCGGAGTGCCGGCAGATCGCCGCGCAAGTCAACGCTCTCGGAGCCTTCGATGCGGTGATTCACAACGCCGGCGTCGGCTATCGGGAGCCGCGCCGGATCGCCACCGTGGACGGGCTGCCGCATGTGTTCGCGATCAACACGCTGGCGCCCTACATTCTCACCGCGCTGATCCGCAAGCCGAAACGGTTGGTCTACTTAAGCTCCGGATTGCATCGGAGCGGCGACTCGAGCCTGAAGGATCTCACCTGGAGCGCTCGAACGTGGAACGGCTCGAGCGCCTATCCCGACTCCAAGCTGCACGACGTGCTCCTCGCGTTCGCGGTGGCGCGGAGGTGGCCGGCCGTTCTTTCCAATGCGGTCGATCCCGGTTGGGTGGCGACCAAGATGGGTGGTCCGGGAGCGCCGGACGATCTCGATGCAGGCGCGGAGACGCAGGTGTGGCTCGCGACGAGCAACGATCCCGAGGCCATGGTCACCGGCCAATACTTCTATCATCAGAAGCGACGCGCTGTGGAGGCGGCGGCGCGCGATGAGAAGATTCAGGAGCGGCTGATCGCGGAGTGCGCGAGGATTTCCGGCGTGCCGTTTCCCGACTAGCGTCCCGCCGCGCGCGATTTCGTCGCCCGATCACGCTTGGGCCGGCGGACAGCTCGCACCTTCCCGCTCGTTGCTCCTCCACAGAAGAACCGATCGCCGCCATCGGACTCGAGCCCCGACACGTGCACTCCAGGCGGCA
>WNGK01005739.1_pt1 | contig 20108 bp, 14 predicted proteins | sample 5400601 | NCBI WGS metagenome assembly WNGK01 (sample SAMN13153376, study PRJNA577476) | soil metagenome | isolation source: 60 cm soil or saprolite under Garry oak tree replicate 1 | place: USA:California | collected 2016-06-15
GCCCGGGCTCTTCATCGTCGGCGGCGGGATCAGCCGGAAATCGGATAAGTTCCTGCCGCTGCTGACCGGGCTGACGGCGCCCGTGGTCCCGGCCGCGATGCACAACGACGCCGGCATCATCGGCGCCGCCATGGCAGCCAGCTGACGGCAGTCAGCCGTGCGCACAGGACTCAGCCGATGCCTGCGTGCAGCGGCGTCCAGCCGATGCCTGCGTGCAGCGGCGTCCAGAGAGTGCCAGACGCCCTCGCCGGCCGCCCCCGCCCACAGTCCGGCCACGAAGACGAAGTCGCCTGCCGCCGTCGCACGGCTGTACCCGGCCACCGGTTCCCACGGCGTGCCAGCGGAGACCCTGCGGGTCATCGTGCTACCACCCATCGGCATGCTCTGGCCGGGCAGCCTCGGCCGGGGCAAGGCCAGCCCCGGCCGGCCCGCCGCGGCCAGCCGCCGGTCACGCAGCAGGCGGATCATCTCGATGCCGCCGACGACAAGGCAGGCCGCCAGCGGCCAGAAGGCGATGGCACCGTGCGCCCCCAGCGACACGGGCGCCCGCAGCAGCGCCCCCGGCCTGCTGGCCGCGAGTTGCTGGCTGAACGCAGCCTGGCCGGAACGCTGGCCGACCCAGCGCGCGATCTGGGCGGCTGCCACTCCGCCGCACAGCAGGCCGAGCACGGCAAGTACGCCGTGCCTGCGCACGGCAAGCGCCCAGCCGAGCAGGCCGCAAACCGCGCCGCCAAGCGCGCAGAGCAAGGCGAACCAGCCATCGGCGACGATGAATGCGCTCGTCTCGGGGTTGACCACGTTAGCGCTGCCGCCGCCGGTGGCGGCTAGCACCACGTGCGGCGCCAACGCGGTCCAGGCGAGGCCGGCCAGCAGGCCGAGGAGCGCGCTGCCAGCCACGATGGCAGCGCAGACGGCAGCGGCCACGAGCGCCGGGCGGCCCGCGCCCGCTTTCCCGGCGGCCGGCGTGCAACCACGGCCAGGACGGGAGGAATAAGGGATCTCGCTAATATCCGCCATTCTCCGCAGAAGATTACAGGACATGGCTTCCCGGCCCGCTCCTGCCGATGCCGGGCCGGCCCGCGCGCCACCGCCGCCCGGCCAGATCTGACCAAGCCACCGCCGCCCGGCCAGATCTGACCAAGCGGATTCCTCGCCCCGTTCGGGGCGGGCGGTCAGCCCACGCAGCCAGGGCCGAGCAGCTGCTTGAGGTCAGCCAGCAGCGCCGGGGACGGCTTCACCCGCAGCTTGTCATCCAGCCTGATCACCTTCGTGCGGTTGCCGCTCAGCATGCGCAGATGCACCTCGACGTGGCCCGGGTGCGTACGCAGCACCTCCTTGAGGCGCTCCACCACGGGCGGCACGCACCTGGCTTCCATGATCGATACCACGAAAGGGCCCTGCTCCCCGGTGGGCAGCTCCGGGATGCTCACCTCCATCGCGATCAGCTTCGGTACGTCTTCCCGCCGGTCCAGCCGCCCCTTCACCACGACGATCGCATCCTCGATGATCATGGTCAGCGCGGCCTGGTACGTCGAGGGGAAGAACAGCACCTCGATCGCGCCCTCAAGGTCCTCCAGGGTGGCCGCCGCCCAGGGATTGCCTTGCTTGGTGACCTTCCGCTGGACCCCGGAGAGGATTCCGCCGACGGTGACCAGCTGGCCGTCTCCGCGCTCGGCACGGGAACCGCGTTCCGGCTCCTCGATGGCTGAGCCCACGAGCTGGGCCACCGAGCAGTCGGTGGCCGCCGCGACGATATGTTCCAGGCCGAGCAGCGGGTGGTCGGACACGTAGAGCCCGAGCATCTCGCGCTCGAAGCCCAGCAGCGCTGGCTTGTCCCACTCGCCGTCCGGCACCGGCACGTCGAAGGTCGCCGCCGTCTCGGCGTCCTCGCCGAAGAGCGAGTCCTGGCCGATGGCCTCGTTGCGCTTGACGTCGATGACGGTGTCGATGGCCTGCTCGTGAATGAGCACCAGGCCCTTGCGCGGGCTGCCGAATGAATCGAACGCGCCGGCCTTGATCAGCGACTCGATCACCCGCTTGTTGCAGACGTTGACCGGCACCTTGCGGAGGAACTCCGCGAAGCTGCCGAAGGCGCCCTTGGCGGTGCGCGCAGCGACGATCGCGTCCACTACCGAGGTGCCGACGTTCCGCACGGCCGCCATGCCGAACCTGATGTCCTCGCCGACCGCGGTGAACATCGCGGTGGAGGCGTTCACGTCCGGCGGCAGTACCTTGATGCCCATCCGGCGGCACTCGTTCAGGTAGAGGGCGGACTTGTCCTTGTCGCCGGCCACCGAGGTCAGCAGGCCCGCCATGTACTCGGCCGGGAAGTTGGCCTTCAGGTAGGCGGTCCAGTAGGAGATCAGCGCGTACCCGGCGGCATGGGCCTTATTGAATGCGTAGCCGGAGAACGGGACGAGGGTGTCCCAGATCGTCTTGATCGCATCGTCGGAGTACCCGTTGTCCCGCATGCCGGCCGAGAACGACTCGTACTCGCGGTCCAGGATCTCCTTCTTCTTCTTGCCCATGGCCCAGCGGAGCAGGTCCGCCTTGCCCGGCGTATAGCCGGCCAGCGCTACGGCGGTGGCCATCACGTGCTCCTGGTAGACCATCAGCCCGTAGGTGTCACCGAGGATGTCCTCCAGCGGCGCGGCCAGCTCTGGGTGGATGGGGATGACCTGCTTGCGGCCGGTCTTGCGGTCCGCGTATACCGGCGCGCTGGCCATCGGGCCCGGCCGGTACAGGGCGATGACCGCGGCGATGTCACCGAACTTGTCCGCTCGCATCGCCCGCAGCAGCGCCCGCATCGGGCCGCCGTCGAGCTGGAACACTCCGAGGGTGTCGCCGCGGGCCAGCAGCTCGTAGGTGGGCTTGTCGTCCAGCGGCAGGGTGTCGAGGTCGATCTGCAGGCCCCGGTTAGCGGCGATCCCGGCGACCGCGTCCTCCAGCACCGTCAGGTTGCGAAGGCCGAGGAAGTCCATCTTGAGCAGGCCGATGTCCTCGCAGGCCGGGTAGTCGAACTGCGTGATGATCGCGCCGTCGGCCTCGCGCTTCCACACCGGGATGTGGTCGAGCAGCGGCTCGCTGCTCATGATCACCCCGGCTGCGTGCACGCCGGGCTGGCGGATCAGCCCCTCAAGCCCGCGCGCCGTGTCGATGACCTGGCGGACCTCGGCCTCTGCCTCGTACAGCGCGCGGAGCTCGCCTGCCTCGCTGTGCCGAGGATGATCGGAATCGAAGATCCCGGACAGCGGGATGTCCTTGCCCATCACCGCGGGCGGAAACGCCTTGGTGATCCGGTCGCCGAGCGCGTAGGGGAAGCCGAGCACCCGCGCCGAGTCCTTGACCGCCGCCTTGGCCTTGATGGTGCCGTAGGTGATGATCTGCGCGACCCGGTCTTCGCCGTACCGCTCGGTGACGTACCGGATGACGTCACCGCGCCTGCGCTCGTCGAAGTCGATGTCAAAGTCCGGCATGGTCACGCGGTCGAGGTTGAGGAAGCGCTCGAACACCAGGCCGTGGTAGATCGGGTCCAGGTCGGTAATGCCAAGCGAGTACGCCACGATCGAGCCCGCGCCGGAGCCCCGGCCCGGGCCCACCCTGATGCCGTTTCGCTTGGCCCACATGATGAAGTCGGCGACCACCAGGAAGTAGGCGCAGAACCCCATCTGCTCGATGACGCCGATCTCGTACTCGGCCTGGTTACGGCGCTGCTCGTCGTAGCCGCCGGGGTACCGGCGGTCCATGCCGCTCCATACCTCTTTGCGCAGCCAGCTCTGCTCGGTCTCGCCGTCCGGCAGCGGGAAGCGGGGCATCAGGTTGGACTTGGCGAAGGTGACCTCCGCCCGCTCGGCGATGAGCAGGGTGGAGTCGCAGCCGGCCTGCCACTCCGCCGCGGTACTTGCCGCCCGCATTTCCTGCGGGCTCTTCACGTAGTAGCCGGTGCCCTCGAACTTGAGCCTGCCCGGGTCGGCGAGGTTGGTTCCGGTCTGCACACAGAGCAGGACCTCGTGTGACCGCGCGTCCTCGGGCCTGGTGTAGTGCGAGTCGTTGGTCACGACGTAGGGCAGCGACAGGTCGCGGGCGATCCGGGTCAGGCCGTCCCTGGTGCGCTGCTCGATGCCAAGCCCGTGGTCCATGATCTCCACGAAGAAATTGCCCGGCCCGAAGATGTCACGGTAGGCGGCGGCTGCCGCCACGGCCTGGTCGTACTGGCCGAGCCGGATCCTGGTCTGCACTTCCCCGCTGGGGCAGCCGGTGGTCGCGATGATTCCCTTCGCGTACTCGGACAACAGCTCGCGGTCCATCCGCGGCCTGCGGAAGTACCCCTGCAGGGAAGCCAGCGAGGACAGCCGGAAGATGTTGTGCATGCCCTCGGTGGTCTCGGCCAGCAGCGTCATGTGCGTGTACGCGCCGCCGCCGGATACATCGTCGTCCTTCTGGCCGGGGTCGCCCCACCGGACCGGCTGCTTGAGCCCGCGGTGGTCGGGTGCCACGTACGCCTCGATGCCGATGATCGGCCTGACCCCGGCAGCATTGGCCTTGGACCAGAAGTCGTAGGCGCCGTAGATGTTGCCGTGATCGGTCATGGCAATCGCGGGCATGCCGGTCCGTTGGCATTCGGCGAACAGGTCCTTCAGCCGGGCCGCCCCGTCCAGCATCGAGTACTCGGTGTGCACGTGCAGGTGCACGAACGAGTCGCCGCCTGCCGCAGGGTGCCCGGACCGGCCTGCCGCCATGAAGTACCGCCTCCTTCAGGCATGCTGCCGTCTGCCCGGCCACGCTGACCAGCCAGAATGGCAGCCGCCGCGGTGCGGGCACGCTTGTCTGCGAGACCGGGGGAAGTGACCAGGCGCTGCGCTGGCAGGGACCCGCAGGTGCCGGGCCTTGCTGCCGGCAACCGCGCCGGTCCGGTGGCTCCGACCCTATCGCCCGGACGCCGAATGCGGTCGGCAGCCGCGCCGGTCCGCGCCGCCCGGATGTCACTTTTTCATGATCACGGAGACTTTCGGGGGCACCGCGCCCGGAAGCCCTCCGTGCTGGAACCAGATCCCCGCCGCCGCAGTGATCATGGAACCAGGTCCAGCTGCCGCCGCGGTGACCGCGCCAGGCCCGCGACCGGGCGCGGTCAGCTCTCAGCGCGCAGCACCGCCAGGGCGCTGGCCAGGTCGGCCGGGTACGCACTGGCGAACTCCACCGGCCGGCCGTCCGCCGGGTGACGGAACCCGAGCCGCACCGCATGCAGCCACTGCCTGGCCAGGCCGAGCCGGGCCGCGAGCACCGGGTCCGCCCCGTACAGCCGGTCGCCCGCGCAGGGATGCCTGATCGCCGTCATGTGCACCCGGATCTGGTGGGTCCGGCCGGTCTCCAGGATGAGCTCGACGAGGCTGGCGGCCCGGAACGCCTCCAGCGTGTCGTAATGCGTGACCGACGGCCTGCCCCCGGCGATGACGGCGAACCTGCCGTCGCCTGCCGGGTGCCTGCCGATCGGGGCATCCACGGTTCCGCGCAGCGGATCGGGGTGACCCTGCACGAGAGCGTGGTACCGCTTGTCCACCTCGCGGCCTGCGAAGGCGCGCTTCAGCCCGCTGTACGCGAGCTCGCTCTTGGCCAGCACCATCAGCCCCGAGGTGTTCGCGTCCAGCCGGTGCACGATGCCCTGGCGCTCGGCGGCCCCGCTGGTGGCCAGCGTGTGGCCGGCCGCCAGCAGTCCCTGCAGCACCGTCGGCCCGGTCCAGCCCGGGGTGGGATGGGCCGCGACGCCGGGAGGCTTGGCCACCACCAGGATGTCCGCATCCTCGTAGACCACCGTGAGGCCGGGCACCGGCTCGGCCTGTGGCACGGCAGGCGCCGGCGGCAGCGTCACGTCCAGCCAGTCGCCGGCCGTGACGCGATCCGACTTCGCGGCCGCGGCGCCGCCGACGAGGACGTCGCCGGCCGCGATCAGCTCGGCCGCCCTGGCCCTGGACAGGCCAAACATCCGGGCTAGGGCGGCGTCCAGGCGCTCACCGTCCAGTCCGTCCGGAACCGGCAGCTGGCGCTGGCCCGGCCGCGTCATGCGCCGCCGTCGGATCGGCCGGCCGCGCGGTCTGGCCCGGTTCCGTCGATCCGGAGCCCGCGCCCGGCCAGCAGGACGGCGAGAATCCCGCCGCAGACGATCGCCGAATCGGCCAGGTTGAACACCGGCCAGTGCGGCACCTGGATCCAGTCGACCACGTAACCGCGCAGCGGCCCGGGATACCGCAGCAGCCGGTCTACCAGGTTCCCGGTGGCGCCGCCGAGCAGCAAGCCGAGCGTGCAGGCCCACGGCAGGCTGCGGATCCGGCGGGACGTGCGCAGGATGTAGATGATCACGCCGAGCGCGATGGCGGAGAAGACCAGCGTCATGGAGGTCCCGATGCTGAACGCGGCACCGGGATTCCGGTCCACCCGGAGCGTCAGCAGCCCGCCGAGCAGCCGGACCGGCGGCCGGTCCGACAGGGTGGCGACCACGACCACCTTGGAGACGATATCAACGGTCAGTACCGTTGCGGCGACGGCGAGCAGCACTCGCACCCGGCGCGGCTGCCCGGGCGCGGCCTCCCCGGTCAGCGGCGTTCTTCGCGCTGCTTGCATGCCACGCACAGGGTTGCCCGCGGAAACGCCTGCAACCGCGCCTTCCCGATCGGCTCGCCACACGACTCACAGCTGCCGTAGCTGCCGTCGTCGATCCTGGACAGCGCGCGGTCGCTCTGCGCGAGCAGTTCGCGGGCGTTATGGGTAAGGGCGAGTTCCTGCTCGCGCTCGAATGTCTTCGCGCCGGCATCCGCCTGATCATCGCCCGCATCGCCGACCGCGTCGCTGAGCCGGTCAGCGATATCCGACTCTGCCTTGTCGATCTCCACGCGCAGGTCGGCGACCTCGGCGGCGAGCGTGTCACGGATCCTGGCCAGCTCGGCCTCCGTCCAGCGCCGCTCCCCCTGTCGCACAGGAAGTGCGGCGGCCATCGAACGCGCAGCAGCCGCCATCTCCCGCCTCCTCAGCCCGGCTAGTTAATGATCTTGTTATGCGGGCAGTCACCGGAGGATAAGTGGTTACCGGGCGGACTGCAAACACGCGCGCTGCGCCGACAGCGAAGCACCGGCGGCCGATCGGCTATCCTGAGATCCTGCCCGGCGCTGATGGGGACAGCTGCCGCTGCGGCAGCCAGGAGCGACGCTGGTGCGCCGATCCGCGGGAGGCCGCGCTGCCATGACGAGCGAAGACAATACCCAGCGGCACTTTCCCGCGCTCCCTGCGGTCGTGCACCTGCCGGCCATCGAGCATGAGGTCCTGGCCAGGTGGCAGGCGGGGAACGTGTTCCAGCGCTCGCTGGCGAAAACCGCACGCGGCCCGCTCTGGACCTGCTACGAGGGCCCGCCGACCGCGAACGGCATGCCGGGCGTGCACCACGTCGAGGCCCGGGTATTCAAGGACGCCTTCCCCCGCTTCAAGACCATGCAGGGCTTTCACGTGCCGCGCCGGGCGGGCTGGGACTGCCATGGCCTGCCCGTCGAGGTGGCCGTCGAGAAGGAACTCGGCCTGACCAGCAAGAAAGATATCGAGGCGTACGGCATCGCCGCGTTCAACGAGCGGTGCCGCGAGTCGGTGCTGCGGCATGTCGACGCGTTCGAGGCGCTGACCGGGCGAATGGGCTACTGGGTCGATACCGCACATGCCTACCGGACCATGGATGCCTCGTACATCGAGTCGGTCTGGTGGTCGCTCAAGGTCATCTTCGAGAAGGGCCTGCTGGTCAGGGACTTCCGGGTCAGCCCGTACTGCCCGCGATGCGGGACACCGCTGTCCGACCACGAACTCGGCCAGCCGGACGTCTACCAGGCCGTCACCGACCTGTCGGTGACGGTCCGCTTCCCGCTGCTGACCCTGCCGGACGGCGCAAGCCCGCAGCTGCGCGGCGCCGACCTGCTGGTCTGGACGACCACGCCGTGGACGCTGGTATCGAACACCGCCGTGGCCGTGCACCCGGATGAAACCTACGTGGTAGCCAGGAAGTCCGCTGACGGTGACCGCGTGGTCGTCGCTGAGGCCCTGTTCGGCCGGGTGCTCGGCGAGGGCTGGCACATCGCCGCCCGGCTGCGCGGAGCCGAGCTGGCGGGATCGACGTATCAGCCTCCGTTTAGCCTGGTCGAGATCCCCGCCGAGCACCGGGTGGTGACCGGATCCTTCGTCACCACGGAGGACGGAACCGGGCTCGTGCACCTTGCCCCGGCCTTCGGCGCGGACGACATGGAAACCGGCCGGATACATGGCCTGCCGGTGGTCAACCCAGTCCGGCCGGACGGCAGGTTCGAAGAGCACGTGCCGCTGGTTGGCGGGATGTTCTTCAAGGACGCCGACCCGCCGCTGGCCAGCGACCTGGCCGACCGGGGCCTGCTGTTCCGGTCCGAGCCGCATGAGCACAGCTACCCGCACTGCTGGCGATGCCTTACCCCGCTGCTTTACTACGCGCTGCCCTCCTGGTACATCCGCACTACCGCCGTCAAGGCAGAACTGCTCGCGGAGAACGAGAAAACCAACTGGCAGCCGCCGACGATCAAGCACGGTCGCTACGGGGAGTGGCTGCGCAACAATGTCGACTGGGCGATGTCACGAAGCCGGTACTGGGGTACTCCGCTGCCGCTGTGGCTGTGCGATGACGAGCACGTCACCTGCGCGGGCTCGCTTGCGGAGCTGTCCGAGCTGGCCGGCCGGGACCTGGCCGGGCTCGACCCGCACCGCCCGTTCGTGGACGACGTGGTGATCACTTGCCCGAAATGCGGCGGCCTGGCGCACCGGGTGCCGGAGGTCATCGACACCTGGTATGACTCGGGATCGATGCCGTTCGCCCAGTTCGGCGCCCCGCTGCGGAACAAGGCCGAGTTCGAGAGCGCCTACCCGGCCCAGTTCATCTGCGAGGCGATCGACCAGACCAGGGGCTGGTTCTACGCGCTGATGGCGGTCGGCACGCTGGTCTTCGGCCGGTCCGCCTACCAGAACGTACTTTGCCTCGGCCTGATCGCCGATGACCGCGGCCGCAAGATGAGCAAGCATCTCGGCAATGTCCTTGAGCCGATCCCGCTGATGGATGCGTACGGGGCCGACGCGCTGCGCTGGTTCTTCACCGTCAGCGGCTCGCCGTGGACGACGCGCAAGATCAGTCCTGGCGTGCTTGCGGAGATCGTCCGCAAGATCCTGCTGACCTACTGGAACACCACATCCTTCCTCGTGCTGTACGCGAATGCCGCCGCCGCGCAGGGGAATGCCTGGCATCCGGGACGCAGTACCGAGGCGCCGGACGTCGCCCGCCGCCCGGTGCTTGACCGGTGGGTCCTCAGCGAGCTGCACGCACTGGTGCGTGACGTCACGGCCGACCTGGAGGCGTTCGACTCAGCGGCCGCCGGGCGGCGGATCGCCACCTTCATCGATGACGTGTCCAACTGGTATGTGCGCAGGTCCAGGCGCCGGTTCTGGGAGGGACCCGGCACTCCCGCCGGGGCGGCGGCCTTCAGCACGCTGCATGAGTGCATGGAAACGCTGACCCGGCTGATGGCGCCGCTGACCCCGTTCCTGACCGACTACGTATGGGCGGCGCTGCGCGCCGCTGGCGAGCCAGATTCGGTGCACCTCGCCACCTGGCCAGCCGCCGATGAGGAGCTCATCGACGAGCGACTGTCCGCGCAGATGGCGCTGGCCAGGCGGCTGGTCGAGCTGGGCAGGTCGGCCCGCGCCGCGGCCGTGGTGCGGATTCGCCAGCCGCTGGCGCGCGCGCTCGTCAGCGCGGCCGGCTTCGCCGGCCTGCCCGATGAGCTGCGCGCCCAGGTCGCCGACGAGCTCAACGTCCGGGCGCTCGAAGCGCTTGCCGGCGCCGGCGATGAACTGGTCGACGTGGTGGTCAAGCCGAACTTCCGCGCGCTTGGCCGGCGCTTCGGCAAGACGACTCCTGCGGTGGCTGCCGCGATCGAGGCGGCCGACCCGGCCGCGCTCGCGGCCGGCCTCCGCTCGGCCGGATCGGCACCGGTCCTGGTCAGCGGCGACCCGGTGAATCTGCGCCCGGACGACGTCATCGTCACGCAGACCCCCAGGTCCGGCTGGGCCGTCGCGTCGGAAGGCGGTGAGACGGTCGCGCTCGAGGTCATCATCACTCCGGAGCTGCGCCGCGAGGGTCTCGCCCGCGAGGTAGTGCGGCTCGTGCAGGACGCGCGCAAGGGCGATGGCCTTGACGTCAGCGACCGGATCTCGCTGCAGTGGAGTGCCACCGACCCGGAGCTCATTGCCGCGCTCACCGAGCACGGGCCGATGATCAGTGCCGAGGTGCTGGCTGACCGCTACGGTGAGCGTCCGGCCGGCGGCCCAGAACCGGGCGCCAGCGAGCACTCCGATCCCAGCCTGGGCCTGGCCTTCTGGATCACCCCCGTGCCGCCTGCCCCCGTTGGCTAGCGCGTCCCGGACGGCACTACGCCTCGGCGGGGGCCTTGTCCGGCTGGCAGGCCTTGCACGGCACGCAGTCCGCCGCCTCGGCGGCATCCCTCGTCATCCGCTCCAGGTCTTCGTCGCCGAGGAAGCGGATGAGGAGGCAGTCGCCTCGGTGGTACCTGGTGATTCCAGGAACCACGGTGACCTCGAGGCTCGCCCCTGCTGCCCGGCCGGCCTCGGCAGTACCGGCCGCCGGGGCGGCTTGCCCGCCCCTAGCAGAGTCCGCGCTGGCCGAGGCGGGGCCAGCGGCGCCAGGATCAGGCCCGGCGAGCTCGGCAGGCTGGCCGGCGGCGCCGGCCGGCGCGGCATGCTCCGCTGACGCGGGGGAAGCCGCTGCCGCGGGCGGCGCGGCTGCCCCAGGCCGCCCGGCTGATGCAGGCGGCGCGGCTGCCCCGGGGCGCGCGGCTGACGTAGGCGGCGCGGCTGCCCCAGGGCGCGCGGCTGACGTAGGCGGCGGGACGGTCCCGGCGGCGGATGTGCCCGGCGCGGGAGGCGGAACCGCACCGGCCGGCGAGGCGGACGGCGGAGGTACCGGCGGGGCTGGCGGCGCTGCGGCCTCAGCGCGCCGGGCGGGTGAGACCGGCGAGGCAGACGGGGTAGTCCGGACGGATGGCACGGGACGGACCGGCGCTGGCCGTTCCGCGCCCCCGGCGGAAGATTCCGGACGGCCAGCGTGCGCAGCCGCCCCAGGCCCGGACGACACCGCGCCCCTGGCGGACGGTTCCGGACGGCCAGCGTGCGCAGCCGCCCCAGGCCCGGACGACACCGCGCCCCTGGCGGACGGTTCCGGACGGCCAGCCGGCGCAGCCGCTCCGGGCGGGGCAGCCGCCGCTGCCGTCTCGGCGCGCGGCGAGGCCGGGACCCGGGGCCCCGGCGAGCCGGACCGGGCAGGTGGGGCTGGCCTGGCGGGCGGGGTGGACTTGGTGGCCGGCTCTGAGGTTCCCTGCCCGGCGGAAGGGACCGGCCCGGCAGGCGGCATGGCTGGTGCCAGCCGTCCAGGCCGCGCGGGCATCGCGGACGCTGCGGCCGGAGCCGCCGGCTGCCGGGATGCGGGCGGCTGCTGGGCCGCCGCGGCCGGAGCGGACGGCCGCTCTGGCTGTCGCCCGGCAGGTCCCGGCCCGGCAGTTCCGCGCCCGCCAGTTCTGTGCCCGGCCGCCGCGGCGGGCCGTTCTGGCCTGGCCGGAACACCCGGGCCGCGGGCCGCTGCCTGCCTTTCTGCCTGCCGCCGCTGGTCGTCCCGCGCTGGCCAGGCGCCTGCCGGGCTGGCGGATGTCTCCCGCCCGGCGGATACCGGACTGTTTGCCGCCGCGCGGGCGGCCCGTTCCCTGCCCGGTGCCTGCTCCTTGACTGGTGCGGTCTCCCGGGCTGGAGCAGCCTTCCGGGCCGGGGCCTTGGCCCCGGCTGCCATTTTGTCCCTGGCCGGAACCTCGGCTCTGCCCGCCGCCTTGCCCCTGGCCGCCGCCTTGTCCCGGCCTGCGGCCCGCTTCCTTGCTGTCTTCTCGGCCGGTGCCTCGACAGCCCCTAGCGCAGCCTCCCGCTCGGCGGCCGACAGCGGCGTGCGGTCGGCCGCGGTGTCGCCGAATATCTCGTCGCGCCAGATCACTACCCCGATGACCAGCAGCACCGCCGCCAGGGCACTGACGCCAATGGAAAGGTAGACCAGCAGCAGACTGCTAGTGAAGATCCCTCCGACGAGCAGGCCAATCGCAGCTACGACCACCGCGAGAACTACGCCGAAGCGGCTCACGGCCTGGCTCCACGGACAAAGCTGGCGCTATCCGCCCGATCAGCGGCGATCGTGCTGCGCGGACTCGGACGGGTGGAACCCGCCAGCGTGTGGCACCGGCTCGGGCTGCGAGGTGTACGGATTGGCGACCGTCTGCTGGCCGTTGCGGGCCTCCATGCGTCCCATGCCGGCCGGAACCGCCGGCTGCGGGCCGGTGGCCATGCCCGGGAAGACGCCACTGTCGGTAGCGCCAGCCTCGAGATCACGAAGCTGCCCTTCCAGATATGCCTTGAGCCTGCTGCGGTACTCCCGCTCGAAAGCACGCAGGTCGTCGACGCGCCGCTCGAGCTCCTCGCGCGACTGGACAAGTGACCCCATCGCCTGGCGGTGCCGTTCCTGGGCATCGCGCTCCAGGCTTTCCGCCCGCGCCCTGGCATCGCTGGTGATCTGCTCGGACTGCCGCCTGGCCTTGGTCAGGATCTCGTCAGCCTCGCGCCTGGCCCGGCCAAGGGTTTCGTCGGCCTCGCGCCTTGCGTCGGCGATCGCCTGGTCAGCCGTCTGCTGCGCGAGGGCGAGCACGCGGGCAGCCGTGTCCATGTTGTCCTCGACCGGCTTCATGCCCATCATCACGGCCTCTTGCGGCCTGCGCTCGGGCTCGATTCTCGGCGGCTCCGGCGGGATCAGCTCAGGAGGCGGGTCGGCATGCGGAGCGTTCAGAGCCACCGGCGCCTTGCCGCCGCGCAGCACCTCGGTCAGCTTGCCCCGGAGCTCTTCGTTCTCCTGGATCAGCCGGTCGAGCTCCGCTTCAACCTCATCGAGGAAAGCGTCGACCTCTTCCTCGTCGTAGCCGGGCCTGAGCCTGGTCGTGCTGAACTGCTTGTTCCGCACATCCATCCGCGGGCGTCAGTGGCATGTCATCTCCTTGGCACGCTTGGACGGGTCCCCTGTGGACGCTACCCGATCAGATCAGCTGCACGGCCTGGATCAGGACGAAAACCACCAGGAACAGCACCATGAAGCTGAGGTCCAAGGCGACTCTACCGAGCCGGACCGGCGGAATGTAGCGCCTTAGCAATCTCAGTGGCGGATCGGTCGCCGTGAAGCATGCCTCGGCCAGCACCAGCACAATGCCCGTCGGCTTCCAGTGCGGCGAGAAAGACTGTATCCAGCTGACGATCATCCGCCCGATGAGCAGCAGCAGGTAGATCCAGAGAGCGTAGTACAAGATGATCTTTACGAGCGCCACATCCCTGCCCTGCCCGCGCGGCGGATGCCGGGATGGCTACCGCTGCCGCCGCGCTGCTTAGTTTGCCGTTGCCTTGCTAACTCTGGTTGAAGAAACCTCTCTCCACGATACGGGCCTTGTCCTCGGCAGCCACCTCGACGTTCACCGGGGACAGCAGGAACACCTTGTTCGTCACGCGCTCGATGTTCCCCCGCAGCCCGAAGATCAGGCCAGCCGCGAAGTCGACGAGGCGCTTCGCGTCGCTGTCGACCATCTCGGTCAGGTTCATGATCACCGGAGTGCCATCACGGAAGTGCTCTCCGATCGTACGGGCTTCGTTGTACGTACGCGGATGCAAGGTGGTAATCCGGGCAAGGTCGGTTGTCTGCGTCGCGGTCGCCCCGTGCCGCTCGTGACCGGGCAGGCCATTCTCCACGCTGCCGTCACCGTGGCCAAGGTGAATCTCCTGCCGGTCCCCCGGGTCCAGCAGCGCCTCACCCTGGTCCTCATACTCGTCGTACTCATCGGAGCCGAAATCGTCGGCGTAGCGGTCGTCGAAGCGGTGATCGTCCTCTACCAGGCCGAGATAGACCGCCATCTTGCGCATCGCGCTGGCCATCCTGCAGTCCTCCGTCGCGCTATGGTGCAGCCCCGGCTAACACCGCGTGCCACGCGTCGGACATTACCTGACGAACGCCTGCCGGCTGCCGAGCAACGCCGTACCGACACGCACGTGTGTTGCACCCGCCTCGATCGCCTGCTCAAGATCACCGCTCATACCCGCGGAAATCATCACCGCCGCCGGGTGCGCGGACCGCACGATCGCCGACAGCTCACTGAGCATCGCGAACGCGCTAGCCGGGGGTACTCCGAGTGGCGCCACGGCCATGATGCCACCAAGAACAAGCCCGTCCTGCCCGGCGATCGCATCGGCCACCGGCAGCACCTGATCCGCGGCTGCGCCGCCCCGGCCGGGATCGTCATCCAGGCTGACCTGTACCAGGCAGGTGACCGTGCGCCCGGCCGCCCTGGCCCGCGAGCCGAGTGCCGCGGCCAGCCGGAGCCGGTCGACCGAGTGGATCACGCTGGCAAAGGAGACCACGCTCGCGGCCTTGTTGACCTGGAGCTGCCCGACGAAATGCCAGTTGAGCCGCAGACCGAGCGCAGCGCACTCGGCCGCCTTCGCGGCCGCCTCCTGCGCCCGGTTCTCCCCCACATCGGTTACGCCGAGATCGGCCAGCAGGCGGATGTCAGAGGCCGGGCGGGTTTTGGTCACGGCGATCAGCGTGATCTCTGCCGGGCTGCGGCACGCCGCCTGGCACGCCGCGGCGATCCTGGCCCGGACCGCTGTCAGCCCGGTGCTGATCTCGTTGCGGCGCTTCTCGTCGGCCGGGCTGAGTGATCCTTTCACCGGCCCATCATCACGCGAGCCATACCAGGCCGGCGAATCGGCCGGTCTGGCCATCGCGCCGGTAGGAATACAGTCCAGGGGTCTCGGCGGTGCAGCGTGGATCGCGGCGCACGGCCCGGACGCCTGCCCCGGCCAGCTGCGCGGCCGCCCCGGACCTGATGTCAATGCCCGGGCTGCCTTTCCTTGTACGGCAGGCGGCCTGCGGCACTGCCGCCGCGATCCGCGCCCTGAGCAGCGCGGGCACCTCATAACAGCCGCCGCAGATGGCCGGGCCGAGCGCGGCGCGCATCCGCGCCGGGTCTGCTCCGGCCGCGGTCATGGCACGGACAAGCGCCGGGACGATACCGCCGGCCATTCCCTCCCGGCCCGCGTGCGCCGCGCCGATGATCCCGGCTTGCGGGTCGGCGATCAGGACCGGAGCGCAGTCCGCTACAAGCACGCCAAGGACCAGCCCGGGGACGTCTGTGAAGAGCGCGTCGACTTCGGGGGCAGGGCCAGGACCTTCATCCGCCGCCGCGCCCTGGCTGCCTGCCGCGTAGGCCACATCCGTGCCATGTACCTGTCGCATCCAGGCGATGCGGTCCGCCGGACGGCCGCATGCCTGCGCGGCGAACTGCCGATTGCGGGCCACGGCTGCCGGATCATCGCCCACGCTGGGGCCCAGGTTGAGGCTGTCAAAGGGCGGAGCGCTGACACCGCCATGCCGGCTGGTGAAGGCCGCAAGCGCACCAGGCGCCAGCTCGAACGGGCGCCATGCACCATCCGGGGCAGCGGCGCTGCGCGCCGTCACTTAAGGAAGTCGGGGACGTCGAGCTCGTCATCCTCTTCGAAGACCACGGACCGCCGGCGGGTGGTGGCGGGATCGAAGACGCGCGCAGCGACCGCTGGCTCCGGCCGGGCGGTTCCAGCAGGTCCATCAGTGCCCGCTGACACCGCGGCCGGCCGGCTGGCCGGCCGAGGCGAGGGGACGCTCTCGGTCCTGCTGCCATCGTGCTCGCCGGGTGCCGGCCAGGACGACGCGCGCTGCGGCTGCTCATCGCCTGCGGCCAGGCCAGCGGCCGCGGCCGCGCCGACGGCCTCGGCCGCCCCATCCGCAGGCGTGCTTACGGGTGGCTCGGTCAGGCCCGCGGTTCCTTCCCCTGCCGCCGGCGTCCCGGCCAGAGCCTCCGCAGCATCCGCGCGATCAGGAAAACCAGCGGCGCGCCAGCCTCCGCTGGCGCCGTATCCGTCGGTTCCGGCCGACTCGGCGCCCTGCGCGGTTACCGCGCGCCCCGGCCGGGGCCTGGCGATCCTGCTCTCGTCGAAGCCGGCCGCGATGACGGTGACTCGCACCTCATCGCCGAGCGCATCGTCGATGACCGCGCCGAAGATGATATTGGCATCGGGCGCGGCCGAGTTCGCCACCAGCTGCGCGGCCTCGTTGATCTCGAACAAGCCGAGGTCGGAGCCACCCTGGATGGACAGCAGCACGCCATGCGCGCCGTCGATGCTGGCCTCGAGCAGCGGGCTGGAGATCGCCATCTCGGCGGCGGCGACCGAGCGGTCATCGCCGCGAGCCGAGCCGATGCCCATCAGCGCGGAGCCCGCCCCCGACATCACCGACTTCACGTCAGCGAAGTCGAGGTTGATCAGCCCGGGAGTGGTGATCAGGTCGGTGATCCCCTGCACGCCGGACAGCAGCACCTGGTCCGCCGCCTTGAACGCGTCGAGCACGCTGACATGCCGGTCCGAGATGGACAGCAGCCGGTCGTTCGGGATGACGATCAGCGTGTCCACCTCCTGCCGGAGGCGCTCGATGCCCAGGTCGGCCTGCGCCGCCCGCCGCTTCCCCTCGAAGCCGAACGGCCTGGTGACTACCCCGATCGTGAGAGCGCCGAGCGAGCGCGCGACGCTCGCTACGACGGGAGCGCCGCCGGTGCCGGTCCCGCCGCCCTCGCCGGCCGTGACGAAGACCATGTCGGCCCCCTTGAGGACCTCCTCGATCTCCTCGCGGTGATCTTCAGCAGCCTTGCTGCCTATGTCCGGGTTGGCGCCTGCGCCAAGTCCGCGGGTGAGTTCCCTGCCGACGTCGAGCTTGACGTCGGCGTCGCTCATCAGCAGCGCCTGCGCGTCCGTATTGATGGCAATGAACTCAACGCCCTTGAGCCCCTCGTCGATCATCCGGTTCACGGCATTGACGCCGCCCCCGCCGATACCGACGACCTTGATGACCGCCAGATAGTTCTGCGGTGCTGCCACGAGGAGGAACCTTTCCGCTCGTTTGCGTCTATCTAGTTTCCGTCCGCTGCTTTCTGGCTAGCTGCCCTGCCAGACTGCCCTGCCAGGTTCAGGAAACTTTCCTATTAAGCAGTTTTCCGAAATACGCCCCCATTAGCGTCGGCCGGGCACGTTCCGCGGTTCCGTTAGGTCAACTCTCACCCTCAAGTTGAGATTTAGAGTTATGTCAAGCTGCCGATTGATAGGGACAGTAGGGTCGCCCGCCACCCGGGTCAACTAACCGGGCACCGAGCGGCCGGCGTGTCGCGGCCTGCGGCCGCGAGCGGCTCACGGCCCGGTCACCGCCGTCCGCGGATCACTGACGTCGAAGTAGCGCGCGTGGCCGCGCATCAGGAACTTAAGCTCCCTGGACTTGACCGCGACCTGGCCGGCGCCGCCCCAGTCGATCGTCACGCCGCCGCGGAGCCTGAGCGTCACGGCATCCGCGCTCGGCGCGTCGATGACCCGGACTGACCGGGCAAGCCGGGCAGGCAGTTCCCGCAGCACCGTCGCCGCGGCCAGCACGGCCGGGCTGCCGCGCAGCCCGGCCGGGCCGGCCGCACCGGGCGTATCGAGAACCGGCATGCCGCGTGGCCGGCCTGCCGCGTACCGCAGGCCGACGCCGAACCGGTCGATCAGCCGGTAGCCCCGGCCGCTAGCCACAGCGAACACGGCCGTGCGCTCTTGCACCGCAATTACGATCTTGTCCGGCCATGCCCGGCGAACCTGGGCGGACTGCACCAGCGTGATGCGCTCGACCCGGCGGGCCACCGCGCCCGGGTCAATCCGGACGAGCGGGGTGCCTATCCGGATGCCCGCGTCGGCGATCACCTCGGTCCTCGACACGCCAGCGGGCCCGGTGACCTGCACCGAGCGCACGACGAAGAACTTGGAGCCGAGCAGGGCCCAGGCCGCCCCGGCCACGATCGCGGCCACCGCGAGAGCGAAGAAGGCGGCCTTCCATGGATCCGTCCCGCGCCGGCGCGGTCCGGCCGGCCCCGCGGCCGACGTCCCGGCGGCAGACATCCCGGCGGCACCCGGCGAGACCGCCGCGGGCCCGGCGCCTGAGCCCGCCGCGGCTCCGGGCGCGGTCGAGGTTGCCGGACCGCCTGCCGCGGTGCCGGCCGGGTCCCGGCCAGCCCGCGAAGCCGCGAGCAGCGCCGCGCCCCGGCGGCGGATCACCAGGTACCACCTGCCCGGGCGCGCAGCACGGCAACGATCAGCGGTCCGAGGGCGGTCACGTCCCCGGCGCCCATGGTCAGCACCAGATCGCCCGGCTTCGCGAGGCTGGCGGCTGCCGCCGGAACCTCGGCGCGATCGGGCAGGTAGAGCGCGCCGCCGGGGACGGCAGCTGCCACCAGATTCCCGTTAATGCCCGGTTCCGGATCTTCCCTGGCCGCGTACACGTCAAGCACGATCGCCTCGTCGGCCCGGCCGAGCGCGGCGCCGAATTCGGCGGCGAACAGCCGGGTACGGCTGTACAGGTGCGGCTGGAAGACGGCGATGACCCGGCCGCCGGCCGCGACATCCCTGGCGGCCGTGAGGTCCGCGGCCAGCTCCGTCGGGTGGTGCGCGTAACTGTCGAGCACCCGGACTCCGTCCGCCTCGCCTTTCAGTTCCATCCGGCGCCGCGCGCCGCGGTAGGCGGCGAGCCCGCTGATGGCCTGGCGGGTGGGGAAGCCGAGCTCGAGTGCGGCGGCCAGCGCCGCCGCCGCGTTCAGCGCATTGTGCCTGCCAGGAACTCCGATCTCCACCGGGAGCCCGGCCAGGTCGCTGACCGCGGCTTGCGCCGCCGCGCCGGCCGGGGCCCGCGGCGGTGACGTCACCGTCAGCCGGGTGGCCATGCCGCGCGGGGTCACGCCGCTGACCAGGTAGTCGGCACCAGCCGCGGTGCCGTACGTCCGCACCCGGACGCCGGAACCTGCCGCGGCCGCCGCGAGAGCGCGGGCGCCAGGGTCATCGGCACAGGCCACCAGTAGCCCGCCGGCGGTTATCCGCCGCGCGAAGGCCAGGAAGGCCGCCTCGATCTCGGCCAGGTTCTGGTAGTTGTCCAGATGGTCGGCCTCGATGCAGGTCACGACCGCCAGACAGGGCGAGAGCAGCAGGAACGACCGGTCGCTCTCGTCGGCCTCGGCGATGAACGTCGCGCCGCTGCCGTCGGCGGCCCCGAGCCCGGTCTCGGCCAGGATGCCGCCGATGACATACGACGGGTCGGCCCCGGCGTTGCGCAGGATGGTGGTGAGCATCGATGTGGTCGTTGTCTTGCCATGCGTCCCGGCGATGGCGATACTCCGCTTGCCGAGCATCACCGAGGCCAGCGCTGCCGCCCGGTGCAGCACCCGGATGCCCCGAGTGCGCGCCTCCGTGAGCTCCGGGTTGTCCTGCCTGATGGCGGTGGACACGACCACTGTGTCGGCATCGGCGAGGTTAGCCGCCGCATGGCCCACGCGGACATCGGCGCCGAGGGCGGCAAGCTCGGCAAGCAACTCCGACGGTGCCGCGTCGCTACCGGATACCGGGACGCCCCTGGCCAGCAGGATGCGGGCGATCCCGGACATGCCTGCCCCGCCGATGCCGGTGAAATGCACCCGGCCTAGCTCGCCGACCGGCACCGGGTCCGCTGGCGCCACCAGCCCCATCTGACATTCTCCTGTTCCGCCGGGTTAAGCCCCGTGCTATCCGTTAATGCACGTTCTCGAGCTACGCCCGGCGCCTGCCAGCCCGCCGCCTGCCGCGCCGCAGCACGCGCAGTACCGCCGCGGCCAGCCGCCGGTCGGCATCGCCGCGGCCAAGCTCCGCTGCCGCCTCCGACATCGCGGCGACGAGTTCCGGGTCGAGCAGCACCGGCAGCAGCGTGCCGCGGATCCAGTCCGGCGTCAGGTCGGCGTCGGCCACGATCAGGCCGCCGCCGGCCCGCTCGATCGGAGCCGCGTTCAGCCGCTGCTCCCCGTTGCCGTGCGGCAGCGGGACGTACACGGCGGGCAGCCCGACGGCGG
>WNGK01019432.1_pt1 | contig 20107 bp, 20 predicted proteins | sample 5400601 | NCBI WGS metagenome assembly WNGK01 (sample SAMN13153376, study PRJNA577476) | soil metagenome | isolation source: 60 cm soil or saprolite under Garry oak tree replicate 1 | place: USA:California | collected 2016-06-15
ATGGCGAAAGATGGGATTGAGCGGATGGGCGACTATGGCCAGCCCTCCCTGCTCATGCACCATGTCGATGGACTTTTCTATGCTCAAGCCTGGCTGGATGCGCTTCTCAATGAAAAGCGCCAGCATATGGCCTTCTTTTGTGCTGATCTCTTCACCCACAATAAAATCAAAACGATAATCTCCTTTTGCCCAGAGATCACGCGCCCTTAAAGACCCATCAATGACATCGTGGTCGGTGAGCGCGATCACATCCAACGTGCTGTGATGCTGCACACGGTGAAGAATTTGCTCAACGGTGCCTACGCCGTCACTATAAGTACTGTGCATATGCAGGTCAGCTTTGCCTAACTTACCATGACTGTGTGCCTGTTTTTGCGTCATCTGCCTGCGTTTGCGTAACATTGCCGTCCCCGCAACCATTTCACCCTTCTCTATACGAGTCTCAATAGTTGATTTGTCAGTTGTCATATAGCTGTTGATTATCTCCTTCATTACAATCCCTATTCTTCCAGCGCGGCTTCCGCCTCGATGAGAGCTTCACCGCTTAGTAACAATTCAAGCTGGACAGAGGGATCGATGAGCGTCTCTAAACGTTGCAGACAGTAGTGGTAGCGGCTCCGGTCCATGGAACAATGGACCTGGCGTCCGCTGCGCCGGGTGTGTATGATACCGGCGCGGCGCAGTTTACGAAGATGCCAGGAAACGAGAGGCTGGCTAAGCCCCAATATGCCGGTGAGTTCGGAAACAGTTACCTCGTCCCGGTGGGCAAGGTGGTACACTATTGTCAGACGCGCTACGTCTGCGAGCGCCTTCACCATGATCTTGAGTTCACGCCAGTCGTTCATTGCTCTTCCTGGTAGCGATGTTACATTATCGTATAAACAAAAGTTTAATAAACTTTTGTTTATACGATAGCTTGTTTTGTGGGTTTTGTCAAGATGGGAATTGATCTGTCAGGAGTATGGCAGTGCGCTAATCACAGTACGTGGGTTTCGTATAGACGCCACTCTGGATCGAAGTCGAATTCGGCCAGCTTTTTATCACCCGAGCGTCCACGCCGCAAGACAATGCGTGAATTTTTACCGTCAACCAGTATCCAGCAATCATGAACGCCATCATAACGACAATCTTGTAGCCAGTTTGTGCCGGTATCTATTTCTGCCTCCACTTGCGCCCCAACCTTGTTGATATTTACCAACAAAGCTCTACCACGGACGGTATCCGCGACGGTAAAGTGTCTCTCGTCCAAAACGCGCACAGCATGAGGATGGTCTAAGCCCTCCAGGACGGGTTGCCACTCGCCGGTCTCGCGATCGATGACAATAACCATGCCCTGGTGAAAAAGTGAGGCCAGGAATCGGCCATCGGGCAGTTCTGCCGCTGAATTGATGTGTGTCGTCTGCGCAAGCGTCCCGTACTGTATGGCACGATGATCTGCCAGTTTATCCAAAACCCTGGGGCGACCGGTGGGCGTCAAATCAAAACCGTGGTCGGTGGCCCACCAGCTCCAGAGAATCTCCCCGGCCCGGTTAAATTCCAATAAGAGGTCTAAGCCGGTGCTCGCTACAAGGTAGCCGCGCTGAGTACGGGATATGGAGTGCAGTGCATTGAAAAGAGGTGAACTCACGATATTTTGTCGCACGATACCCAGGTCAGCATCCACCTCGTGGACACCGGAAAAAGAAGTGACAAACACTCCATTGTCGGAAGTTACCATACCTGCGGCCATTTTGAGTTCCAGTGTCTTCTGTGAGCTTCCCATATCTTCGATTAAACACAGCAATCCTCCGAGATCTTCCTGGGGTTTCTGATAACTCCCCAGAACTGTCAAGGGGCATAGAATATCGCTGCTCGTTTGAGTCCAGTGCTTTTTGAGTGTCGAATGCTTCGTTGATATGCAACTGAGTAACAATTTCATCTGTTTACTCTTGAAACCTTTCTACCTGTTCCCAAATACCTGCTCCTGAAAGCCCCGTTGTGCCAAACCAGGCGAGTGGGTCACCGAGGGTGACAACTGCGCCGATCACTATCACTGCTGGCGACTTGATTTTGGTTGCCCTGGCACGTTCGGCGATGTTTTCAACAGTGCCCGCAACCACTTTCTGTTGAGGCACAGTACCCTGTTGGATAACTGCGGCTGGTGTGTCTGGCAAGAGTCCACCGGCGAGCAGTTGTTGGCTGATTTGCCCAAGAGTCTCTACACCCATCAGGATGACCAGAGTGCCTTCCAACTTTGCCAACTGCTCCCAGTTCACAACAGGAGCCGCACTGCTATAGGTATGCTGCTCATGTCCCGTCACAATGGTGACAGAAGATGCGCGGTCGCGATGGGTAACGGGAATGCCCGCGTAAGCTGGCACTGCAATGGCTGAACTCACACCGGGCACAACCTCGAACGGGATGCCAGCATCGGCCAATGCCAGGGCTTCTTCGCCGCCTCGCCCAAAAACGAAGGGGTCGCCCCCTTTCAGACGCGCCACCACACATCCTTGTTGTGCATACTTGATGAGCAGGGCATTGATCTCCTCCTGTTTCATGGAGTGACATCCAGGTTCTTTGCCAACAAACACTCGCCTGGCCTGGGAAGATGCTTCCTCAAGTAGAAGTGGGCTAATCAGGCGGTCGTAGATCACTACATCAGCTGCACGAAGGCAGTACAGACCTTTGAGTGTAATCAATCCAGGATCGCCTGGCCCTGCTCCGACTAAGTAGACCCTGCCGTGCGAAGAATGCCCTGGCGATTGTCGTACCGCGTCAAGACGTTGGTCAGAAGTACGCTCTCCAATATCCCCGCCTCCGTTTCGTTCATACATCACTATTGACATCCTTTATCTCCTTGTTAATTTCTGTCTCCAGTGTGCTTGCCAGAACGTCGATACCGTAATCTTGGAGCAGGGCCGCGGTCAGTGCCATAGCTTCTGTCGTATTTCCGTTGTTGCGCAGATGAGTGCGAGCCAGGCCTGCTAAGCTCAAATACACACCATAGGCCGGTGAAAAGATTTCCTCCAGGCTCTGGCGAATGCGTTTGGCCAGGCCTGGGCTGGCTCCTCCTGTCGAGACAGCGATGGTCAGTTGCCCGCGTCGCAGGACTGAGGGCATAATGAATGAACAATACTGCGGAACATCTACAATGTTGAGCAATTGCCCGCGTTCCTGCGTTTCAGCCCAGATGGACTTCACAAGCTGTGGGTCATTTGTTGCGGCAATTACCACAAAAGCTCCGATCAGATCGCCGGGTTCATAGGCTTTATGTTGCAACGTGACCGCATTATCTTCGGCCTGCCATAAAAGTTCGTTGCAGAACTCAGGACTGATCACTTGCACGCGCGCGCCACTTGCGGAGAGTGCTGCTACCTTCTCCGCCGCTATACCGTCGCCGCCAACGACGATCACCAGGCGGCCACGTAGATCAAGCATTACAGGGTAGTAGTAATTTGGCATGGTCTCTCTCCTCTGCTTAGACATGCGTCTGTACCTGGTCACGCAGGTATTCGAAGCCGACACGGTAGCAGAAATCGCCGAAGGCCTCCGCGGGCATTCGTTCCTCTCTCCATAAGGCGAGCAGAGGACGGACAGTCTTTGCCAATTCATTCAGGTGTATGGAGGACGCATAGAGCGTGTTCAGGCGTGTATTGAGCATGTCACCGCCGAGGTAGATATTGTAGATATCCTTCGTGCGACCTACGAAACCGATGTCTCCCATATAGGGCCTTGCACAGCCATTCGGACAGCCCGTCATTCGTATGCTTAAAGGCTCCTCGGCCAGACCCAATGCCAGAAGATCAGCCTCAACCTGGCGTATCACCATAGGGAGTACACGCTCAGCTTCGGCAAGTGCCAATCCACAGGTCGGCAGCGCGGGGCAGGCCATGGCAAAACGGCGGGTACCCAGACTGGCGGGGTCTGTCGGGATACCGTGGCTGGCGAGGAGGGCCGTCAACGGTTCACGCTGCGCTTCAGGTACATCAGTCAAGAGGATGTTTTGTTGTGCTGTCAAGCGGATGCCGGGTCGAAATTCTTCGATGGCCTGCCGCAGACCTGTGCGCATGCACATGACCGCGTCATCTTTGACTCGCCCGTTCTCGATATACAGACCGAGAAACCAGCGTCCGTCCCCCTGGGAATGCCAGCCCAGGTGATCCTCGACATCGTGCCAGGTAACTGTACGCGGGTCCTGTACACCATGACCCAGCCTTTGTTCCAGTTCAGCTCGGAACCATGCGATGCCCCGTTCCTCCACCACATATTTCATACGCGCGTGCTTGCGGTTCTGGCGGTCGCCGTAGTCGCGCTGAATCTTCACAATCGTCTCAACCACCGCCAGGACCTCATCGACTGTAGCATTGCAGAGAGGTGTAGCCAGTCGGGGATGTGTCTCAGTTTTGCCGTGGGTCATGCCCATACCGCCGCCCACCAGTACAGTGAAGCCAACAAGCTGCTCACCTTCAAGGCAGGCAACAAGGCCAATATCCTGCGTGTACACGTCAATACAGTTGTCACCAGGGAAGGCTATACCCATCTTGAATTTGCGCGGGAGATAGGTAGGGCCATAAATAGGCTCAGTTTCATTTTCCTGGCTAACCGTAACTGTATCTAGCTTTTCACCGTCAACCCAAATTTCGTGATAGGCATGGCTACGTGGAGCCAGGTGCATAGCAAGACGGTGAGCTATTTCTTGAATCTGTGCTTGCGCGCGGTTGGTGGCGGGCGCAGGACAGGCCATCACATTGCGATTCACGTCGCCACAGGCCGCCAGGGTGGATAGAAGAGCCTCGTTTATCGCGTGGATAGTTGAGTGTATATCGCCTTTGAGGATACCATGTAACTGGAAACCCTGGCGTGTTGTGATACGCAGCGTGCCATTGGCATAGCGTCCTGCCAGTTCATCCTCGGTAAGATACTGCTCGGCAGTCACCATCCCGCCAGGGATACGCGAACGTATCATAAACTGGTACGCTTTCTCCGAACCTGCCGCTTTACGCTCCTGGCGAACATCACGGTCCTCCTGCTGGTAAATTCCATGGAACTTGATGAGTTGCGCCTGGTCGTCAGAGAAGTGTGAGGCGCCCTGGTCCAATTCCTCCCGTATCTGCCCGCGCAGATGATCGCTCTCGATTTTGATACGCTCAACCTTACTACCCACCCCTTCTCCTAGAGCAAGCAGGCTATTCTTTGAGTCTTCATAATCGGACATTCAGTATTCCCTCCTTAAAATATCTGCGGTTTGTATAAAAACAGGCTGTTCGTATGCAAATGGTTCTAAGGTCCGTGGTGGAGGGCAATGAGCATCGTCGCTTTTGCTCATTCTACCGGGTATGCGTATTGGCCCGAGCGCAATCGAAACTGCTATCTCACTTCATCGTGACAGTGGAAGAGATCCCTGGCTCCAAATATTGTTGATATAGTAGATCAACAAACTAATAACGCTATATTTACTATACTGTTTATGATGAGGCATTGTCAACCCCTATTCAGCCCTGGGAAATATAGGACAGTTTGAAAGCCATCGCTGCAACGCCGCTGTCGCGCCTACTTTGCAGTCAGCAGCGATGCAAGGATGGCTCACCTTGCCCTAAGGACAAGGTCAAGGGGTGGGGAAAATCACTATAAAAGCAGGACATCCGCGCGGATGCCCTGCTTTTATAGTGATTGAATCATTTAGAACTCAATAACCATCTTCCCGTAAATCGGTCGGAATGACTGCCAACCCGGCATCCGTCATACGCCCATCGCGCAGCAGGCGAGCGACACGAGCGCGATTGGATTCCGACCAGGGACTCCTGGGGCGGCGCGGCGTAAAGCGTCCGGCGTAGGTCTCCGCGTCAATTCCTTTGATTGCGCCATCGATCCAGCCGAAGCAGAGCGCTTCTTCCACCGAATCTTCGTAAGAGATACCTGTCTTGCCTGAGGTCTTTTTGTAGTAGATAAGCCAGATCTCTTTGCGGTCGGCGTGGTGCTGCGCGAGCCACGCGCGCCAATCTTGTCCAGTGCTGACCAGCAGAGTTTCGCCGATTTCCATACGTGCCTGTCCTCGCTTATTCGCTGGCAGCCAGGTTTTCTTGCGGTTGGCTGATTTGCTTAGCTTTGGCGCTGTGTCCCCTGCGGTTGTTGCCCAGGGAGACCAGTCCTACGCCGGTCAGGGTCACCAGGATGGCAACAATCTCAAGGGCCGAGAGATGCTCACCGGCCAATACGACACCGAGACCCACGGCCACCATTGGATTGACGTAGGCGTAACTGGTTGCCAGCGCGGGGCTTACGTGGCGCAGCAGGTAACCGTAGGCGCTGAAGGCCACCAATGAACCAAAGACGACCAGGTAGACTATGGCCCATAGCGACTGGCTGATGGTCAGGTTTGGCGTTCCCTCCCTGGTTACCATGCTCAAGAGAATGAGCACAACGCCGCCTACCAGCATTTGCGCTGAGCTGGACATCAGTCCCGCGGGCAGCGAGATATGCTGGCTCCATGCCGAACCAAGCGCCCAGAATATGGGGGCGAGGAGCAATGCTATGGCTCCCATGGGATTGGCCCAGACACCATTGCCGAAGTTTAAAAGCAAAACGCCTGAGAAGCCTAAGCCCAGTCCGAACCACTCGATGCGCGTAGGCCAGCGTCCCCAGAGGCCGGCGAAGAGTGCCGTCCAGAGAGGTACGGCGGCGATGCCTACCGAAGCCAGTCCTGTTGATACCCACTGCTCAGCGAAGGCAACACCACCGTTGCCTCCTGCCAGTAAGAGCGTACCGATGATGGCCGCCCCAATCCATTGTTTCCTGGTAGGCGCGCGATTGCCTCGCACACGCAAAATCAAAAAAAGAATGCTTCCCGCCATCAAGAAGCGAATGCCGGCCATAAGAAAAGGTGGGAAGCCGAGCAATGCAATACGCATAGCAAGGTATGTCGAGCCCCAGATTATATAGAGGGCGAGTAGGGAGAGCAGGATCAGAAAACGATTGCCGCGAGGCTCCCTGGAAGTATCTTTGGCCGTTGCCAGTCCGTTTCTTAAAGGTTCCCCCTGTGCGATGGCAGCCGGTACGCTATGAAAGCTCTGTTGCATGAATTCCCTATGAGTCTAGAAAAGAAAGAGAGGAGGGACACGGGTATATCCCGCTCCCTCCAAAAGTATAAGAGGCGACCATTCGCTAGTGAAAACCATACCACTGTTGTCTGCGCAGCCATTCAAGGCTGTTGATGCCGTCTAAACTATCGAAGCCCCAGCGTAAGGCTGACATATCAAGAGCAATGATCATAAGCAAAATGATGAGAAGTGCCATCACATGCCCTCCTTCGATCCTTCTCGTGTAGGACCCGTGTGCTTATATGAACTCAATATACATCGGAACATATTACTATATAAAATATAGTAACACATGAAATGTTCTATTACTACAGCCAAGTTGCTCTATAATGCACGCGATTGACTCTCTCCGTCCGTAGGGGCGATGCCTTGGCTCGCCCTCCCAATAACTGATAATATGATAGGATAGTAAGATGATGAATGCTATCTGATTCTTGCGCTGAAACTTTCGCGCGAGAATCTCGTTGAACCAGGAGAGGCTATGTCCAAAGCTGAATTTGACCGTTTGAAATCCGATATTGATGAGCTGGTACCCGATATGGTGGCCTTGCGCCGCGACCTGCACGAACACCCTGAACTTGCCTTTGAAGAGGTGCGCACCTCCGGAATTGTGGCGCAGCGTCTTCGTTCGCTTGGCCTGGAAGTGCAGACAGGCGTCGCCAAAACGGGTGTAGTGGGCCTGTTACGCGGAAGCGCGAGCCAACCAGGCGCCAAAACGATCGCCATTCGCGCCGATATGGATGCCCTTCCCATTTATGAGCTGAATGAGATCGACTATCGTTCCACCATCGATGGCAAGATGCACGCCTGCGGTCACGATGGGCATACCTCTATTGCGCTGGCCGTAGCTGATATCTTGAGCAAACGCCGGGCAGAACTCACCGGCAATGTGAAATTTATCTTTCAACCCGCCGAGGAGGCTATAGGCGGAGCAGAACCGATGGTGAAGGAAGGAGCGATGGAGGGGGTCGACGGCATCATTGGCCTGCACCTGATCAGTGACTATCCGACGGGCCGCGTCGGTGTGCGCTCAGGCACAATCTTTGCCAGCGCCGACAAGTTTGTCTTGACTGTGCGCGGCAAGGGTGGCCATGCCGCAATGCCGGAGACAACGGTTGACCCCATTGTGGTTGCGGCATACATCATCACTGCGCTGCAAACGCTGATCAGCCGTGAGACTTCGCCCTTCAGCCCCGCTGTCATTACCATTGGCAAGGTGGAAGCTGGCACGGCCTTTAATATTATTCCCGAAACGGCGGAATTGCACGGCACAATGCGCGCCTTTAGCGCGGAACATCGTGAGAAGATGTTGCGTCGTATTCGCGAAGTGGCATTGGGCGTGGCCAGCGCCATGGGGGCCAGTTGCGATGTCAGAGTCATTGGTGGCTGTCCACCTTGCACCAATGATGCCTCGATGACAGAGGTGGTACAGTTGGCAGCGGTCGCATCTGTAGGGAAGGAAAAAGTCGATAATGGTGAAGAAGTGATGACCACCGGCAGCGACGATATGGCCGCTTTCCTCAACGCGGTTCCTGGCTGCTACTTCATTGTAGGAGCGAAGAATGAGGCAAAAGGCGCGGCGTACCCACATCACCATCCACGTTTCAACGTAGACGAAGATGCTATGCCTGTTGGGGTCGAGGTTTTGACCAGGGCAGCGCTGGATTTTCTCAAGTAGCAATAACATATGGAACGAGCCTGGCGGAGGGTGGTTTTCCACCCTCCGCCAGGCTCGTTCCATATTCACTACCCTAAAACTGTATCCACCTGTTCGAGCAATTTCTGGCTATTGGCGAAACCGTAATTGACCGCGCGAGCGCGGCCTGCAGCGTCTAACAAGACGGTGGTCGGCACTGTAAGCACGCGATAACGCTGCGTCAGTGCAGGCTCATTTGGCGCGTCGACTTCCACTATCGAGACCTGTTCTCCGTAGGCTTCCACAATTCGTTGGAGCGCGGGCGCCTGGAGTTGGTGACACTGGCTACAATCGGCGCTGCTGAAGGCCAGGATACGCACAGGCGAAATGCTGTTGGGAGATTCCCTCTTCTCTTCTACTGCAAAAGCGGATCCTAGTGGGGCGGTAAGCGCGCGATAGCGCTGCGTTTCGACGAAGCGCCGTCCTGACCAGACGAGCAGCCAGGATACCAGGCCGAGCAGGAGAAGAACGCTTGAGCGTACAAGAACTTCTGGCATCGCGCTCACACGCCTCTCCAATGAAAGCTGCCCTCGTAGCGCACGCGCGGCAACAGGCCGGTGCGTCCCAGGTGATAATATACAAAGCAGCCAGCGCAGAATCCAACCGTCAGATTGATACCGGCCAGCACAAAAACAATCAGATCAAGTCCCCAACCAACAGCCGTCGCGTTCGTCAAGTAGAGGACAAGTGTTGCGGCAATAAGAAAGGTTGCGCCGACACCCTGGGCGAAGCGGTGTGGAGCTGGATCATCCTCGACAATGCGCGGCTTCAATATGCGCAGCGGAATCGCAACTCCGGTATAGACCAGGCGGAAGAGGCTCACAGAGCATGATTAGCGCGGTAAGCGGGACGATAATTGGCAGGTTCAAGAGAAAGGCCAGGCCGGTAAGTAGAACGACACAGGCCTGCGAGAATTTGGCCAGGTGGGTGTCTACACGAGGAATACTCGTTGCGGCGGAGGGTGAGTTGGCTTCCAAGATGTTCTATCTCCTTCTAGAGCCACAGAAGGACCTCTTTGTCCCCATAGCTTACTGTTGATAGCTTTGGTCAGCCAAAGTGGACTTATTCTATCAACAAACTTAACTACCATTAATTGTAGTATCCAGGTGGGGTGTATGTCAAGGAGGAAGTAGGGGCGCAATGAATTGCGCCCGCCTGGGGAGGGGTTTGGGTTACCAATCATCCAGGACGATACAAATCTGTAGGGGCCGATTTATCGTGCCCTGAAGCAAGCTTTGTTACATTCCCATAAGCTCGGAGCGTTTATCGCGCAAGAACTGGGCAATCGCTGCTGGATTATCCCTCTCCAGCGCCATTTTCTTCAAGTCCGAGAGCACCATGCTCCATTGTTCTTTGGCCGGCAGATAGCGATTATCGCGGCTGACGAGATCTTCGAAGATGCGGCGCTCCAATTCGTGCCAGGCTGAGCGGTCGCGTCCATCTATGTCGTCGCCTTCAGGGATATAATCCTGGTCGTTGGTATTATTGTCAACGCGCGCGTAGAGGGGACGGAAATAACTGTTGACCATCTCCTCCATACGGACTCTGTCGAGCGAACCGGCATCGAAGTTCAGTATGCCAATCAGTTGTATCTGGACGAGTGGACGCAAAGAATCATGCTCGTGTTTGTAGCTCTCACGCTTGCAGTAGTCTTCAAGGCGTGCATAGAGCGTTTCCGGCTCGGTCAAGCCATCCACGCGCAGTTCGTGACGCACGAAAGGACGGCGCTTGCTGACCAGGTGAGTGGCGCGGTGATAGCGCGCCGTTTTGTTGAGATCGATAATGCGTTCAGGCTCGTCGGTGTCAATTTCGACGAAATAGTAGCCGCGATCCTCCCACGCCGATTCTTCCGCGCCACAGGTCTCAGTCGAACCGGGGTTATACATCCAACCTTCAAATTCGTAGGGCTTATGAATATGGCCCAACGCCAGGTAATCGACGTGTGAGCGTAGTGGTTGAAACTGTGCCATGGCCGGTAACCCCTGGACGCGCGGGACTATGCCCTCTACGCCGGTGTGCATCATCAGGAGACGATACTCGATTCCAGCGGCCTCTTCCCCTGCGCAAGCGGCGGCCATAGCCTCGGCCAACCCCTCCATGCTGCGGTTGGTGGCCGCCCCCTGCCAGGGGAGGCCATAGACGCGCAAACGCCCGCCAACGAGATCGACGTGCGAACCGCGCATAGTATCTGACTGCCAGCGGCTTATCTGCGGCGCCCCATCGCGCATATACGGAGCGAGAAGCATGAGGTATTCCTGGTGGCACAAAAATTGTAGCCAGGAGGTGCCATCCCGGTAGTAGCTGCGGTCGTGGTTTCCCTCGATCGCAATGACGGGAACATGGCGCTCTTTGAGCTTCTTTAAGCCTTCAATGGCGTGGAGGAGTGTCTGGGCATCGATGGCGCGCTTATTAAACAGGTCTCCGGCAATGACCACAAAATCGACTTGTCGCTGTACCGCAACTTCCATGATATCCCAAAAAGCGCGGCTAAAATCGTTAAATCGTTCGCGCACACCGTACTGTTCGTAGCCGAGGTGCGTATCTGCTATGTGGATAAAAGAAGCTCGCATAATGTTCTCCAGGTGTGGGGTATCGCTAGCGGGTGTTTCCGTTCCGCCTGTTACGGCCATTGCAGCGGCCCGGTCATCCATGCGCGAAATCCGGCGGCAAAGAGAACCAGGGCGGCGATACTGAAGATCAATACGTCCCGGCGCGGATTTTTGCCGCCGGTGGCATAGGTCAATGCTACGGGAATAGCCAGCGCCACGATGCCGCCATAGACGTAGTGCAGGTAATAGAGATCCGTGCCTGTGCCCGGCTTTTGACCAAGCAGTACCAGCGTGACGCCAAAAACTCCCTGCAAAAGGGCATCAATGGCCGTGAATATAAGCAAAATGCGCCAGGGCCGGTAAATAGCCTTCGTCTTCTTCATGAAAAAGAGTACAAATCCCCAGATACCTGCAACCAGGCTGGCAGCAAGTACCAGGAACAGATTGAAATAGTGTAGTTGAAGGATGACATCCAACATTGTGCTCTCCGGAGCCGCTTTTATGTGCGACGAATATAATCAAACAGTTCTTTTTCGCGTGTTAAAACCTGGAACAACTTGTGATCCAGGTGGATAAACCTACTATACCGTGTATAAGCAGGAAAGACAAGTGGGTCCGCTCGCACGTCCATAGGAGGGGCGATGCCTTGTGCTCGCCCTCGTCCCTTGTCCTTGTCCTCACCCCTGTCCCTTGTCCTTGTCCTGTCCCTTGTCCTCTCCCCTTGTCCTCGTCCCTCGCCCTCTAACAGCCCCCATCTAGCCCCCATCCCAACGCTATTTTTCCCAAATTTATATGCTATGCTTAGCATAGCGTTTATTGTTGATGTATTTAGCGGAAATGACTCAGCAATATAACGCGAAGAAGCCCCATTGACTCCCTCTTGCCACTGGTAAGAGCGATGTGGGCACCAAGCGAAGCTCTCTGTTAGTTGTCTGTAGGGGCGATGGCTTGCCTCGCCCTGCAGGAAGGGAAACACCCTTTCAGATACCAGAGCGAAAAGGAGTTACCTTAATGGCTCGTGTCAAATTTGAGCACGTCTACAAGCGTTTCGGCAAAACCGAAATTGTCCGCGATATCAGCCTCGATATCCAGGACAAAGAGTTCCTCGTACTGGTCGGCCCCTCTGGTTGCGGCAAGAGCACCTGCCTGCGCATGGTCGCAGGGTTGGAGGAAGTCAGCGAAGGGGATATCTACATTGGCGACAGGATTGTCAATAGAGTTGATCCAAAGGATCGTGACATCGCCATGGTGTTCCAGAACTACGCCCTCTATCCCCACATGTCGGTCTACGACAATATGGCCTTTGGCCTCAAGTTACGCCATCTGCCCAACAACGACATTCAGAAGCGTGTCCAGGAAGCAGCCGACATCCTCGGCCTTGAGATGTTACTCAAACGCAAACCGAAAGAACTCTCGGGAGGGCAACGCCAGCGCGTCGCGCTGGGCCGCGCCCTGGTGCGTTCGGCACAAGTCTTCCTACTTGACGAACCGCTCTCCAACCTGGATGCGAAACTGCGTGTGCAGACCCGCGCCGAGATCGTCAAGATCCACCAGCGCGTCCAAACCACGTTCATCTACGTGACCCATGACCAGGTTGAGGCCATGACGATGGGGAGCCGTATCGCCGTGCTCAACGCTGGTATCATCCAGCAGCTTGGCGCTCCGCAGGAACTCTACGACCATCCCGCCAACCAGTTTGTCGCGGGCTTCATTGGCTCTCCAGCCATGAATTTCTTCGAAGATGTCAAAGTAACCAGCGATGGCGATAAGACCACGATCGTGATTGACGGCATAGGGCAGGTCGAGGCACCGCCACTCTACGCGGGCATTGTAAGAGAAGCTGCAGGCAAGAAACTTACCTTCGGCATACGCCCTGAGCACCTGGAGGATGTCGCGCTGCTTCCTCCAGAGGCCCAAGATCATTCCACTCTCGAAGCGCCCGTTGAAGTTGTGGAGCACCTTGGCAATGAGTTAATGGTGCATATGGTCGCCGCTGATAAAAATATCGTTGCGCGCCTCGACCCACATTCCAGCGCGCGCGCCGGTAGCGCTATCAGGCTGCATGTCGATACCGATAATATTCATCTCTTCGACTCGGAAACACGCGCGGCGTTCTTTTAACCCCCCTAGGGCGACCCTTGCGGTCGCCCAACTAGTCTACAACTGGAAAGGGTATTTCCTGGTAGAGGGCGCCGCCCAGACCTGCACGGTGTGGTCCCAACTGCCTGAGGCAATGTAGCGGCCGTTAGGGGACCAGGTCACCGCATCTACGGCATTGCTGTGTCCCCTGTAGGTAAAGATAGTAGCTCCTGTGTGTGCGTTCCAGATCTGCACGGTGTGGTCCCAACTGCCTGAAGCAATGTATTGACCGTTGGGAGACCAGGCCAGCGCGCTCACTTCATTGCTGTGTCCATTGTAGGTGAGGAAAAGCTTGCCCGTAAAGGCTTCCCAGATGCGCACCGTTTTGTCTCTGTTCCCGGCGGCGACGTAGCGTCCATCAGGAGACCAGGCCAGCGCCTCGATGATGCCTCCCGTATATTCGGGATACACGCCAACCGTGTATCCTGATTGTGCGTTCCAGATGCGCACTGTATTGTTCCTATCCCCCGAGGCAACGTATTGACCGTCGGGAGACCAGGCCACTGCGTCCAAAAATTCGCTGTGTCCTCTGTAAATGCGGATAGTCTCGCCCGTTTGAGCATACCAGACCTGCACAGTGTGATCCCAACTGCCCGAGGCAATATATTGACCGCCAGGAGCCCAGGCCAGAGCACTCACAGCATTGGTATGTCCCTCATAGATGGTCAGCAGAGAACCTGAAAAAGCATCCCAGACCCGCGCAGTGCCATCCCAACTGCCCGAGGCAATATATTTTCCATCTGGAGACCAGGCCAACGCACTTACGACATTCCTATGTCCTTTGTAAGTGGTGATGATCGCTCCGGTGTGTGCATCCCAGACCTGTACAGTCCCGTCCCAACTGCCCGAGGCAATGAATTGATTGTCAGGAGACCATGCCACTGCATCTACGTAATCACTGTGCCCTTGATAGGTGAAGAGTGTTGCCCCCAGCGGCAGCGAACTGGTGATGCTGGCAGTTAGCAACTGAAAGAGCAGCAGCGCGATCAGAATAAGACAGGCAACGAAGGCAACTGGAAGGGCCTTGCGCGGCGAGAATATGTTACGGCCACCAGCAGTTCTTCGCCTGCCAGGCAAGGAGACACGGGAAGCGCTGCCGCCATTCATCCTCTTCACAGCGTCTCTTTCTTCCTGATCCTGGATTGAAAGCTGAAATGTAGAAAGGCGAGGCAACGGCTTCAGCGCGGGAGGGGGCAACGCGCGCAGGCGGGAATCGAGAAAGTAATAGTCGTCCTGGGCCGCTTCACATGCAGAACAGGTTCGTATATGTGTATCAAGGTCTGCGCGATCAGCGGGCGAGAGATCCTCTCGTCTCAGTGCGATTTTCTCTGCCCAGGCGACGCAGGGTGGTTGGCTTCTCATCGGCCCCGCTTCCCTCCTCTTCTTGTAGTATCCGGCTCGTTCGCGAGCCGCCGGTAGATTTGTCGCAGCTCCTCTTTTCCTCGACTCACGTACTTGCCTATGCAGTTTTCCTTTATATCCAACAGTTCAGCTATTTGCCGTTGTGAGTACTCCTCTACAACATATAAGATAAGACATGGACGGTAGGTAGGAGAAACACGAGCAAGCGCGAGTTTCAGCAATTCTGTTTCCTCCACCTGTTCCTCTGGCCCCGCGATACTGGGTATCTCAGCCCTCAGTGCATACTCATCCAATGGAATTACGCGCAGCAGTTTCGCGTGCTGTTGATAGTTATACGCCCGGTTTGTCGCAATGCGGTAGAGCCAGCTAGCAAAGCATGATGGATCACGAAGGCTCAGTAAAGCCTCCCATGCTTTCAGGAAGACTTCCTGAGTAAGCTCGCACCCGATGCCATCATTGCCAACCATCCGGATCAAGTAACAACATACACGGTCGTTATAACGTTCATAGAGCGCTTCGAAGGCTAACTGGTCACCGCCTTGTGCCCGTAGTACAAGGTTACGCTCGTCTGAGGTGCTTCCTGACTCGGATGAAGGAGCATCTCGTGAATCGTACTCCATTGGCCGACTCCTCAAAACGTCTGCCTATTCCCTCTTCTCAAGGATCGTCGCTAATACCCTACCTGAGCTTGCAAAGTGCTACCCCGCGAAGGTCTGCTATTTCCTCCTGATGATACAATATCCTGCTTAGATTGGCCAGATCCTCCACGGAGCGCGCGGCCAGTTCGGCACGCTTCAGGTGGGTCTCTGCCAGCTCATACAATCTCCGCGCTTTGAGAAAGACTGAAAAATGTATGGCGCCTCGTATCAGGAGCGCAGACATTCCCCGCTCGAACGCGGCCTGGAGAGCCGCCAGCACATTGCTCGCTTCCAGTTCAAGTATCTCGTAGTCTGTTTCGTGCATTTCCACGAAATTGGTATAATACTCAACCATCCGCTCGTAGGCCACTGAGCCATCTTGCCAGGCGCTTGCGTAGTCAAAGATGGTTTGATTATCACGGCTTGCAGCGACAGAAGAGCATGTTTTGAGCAAGTACAATGCTCGAACGGAGCCAGCTGCATCGTTAGTTGCAAACGCTCCTCTGCGCGCCGTAATCGCTCCAGGGCAGCTCGCAGGCGTCGCGGTTGTCCGCTGTATACCTGTGATTGCAGGTACTTCCCTATCAGGGTGAGCGCTAATGTAAGCCCACCCGCGGATTGCGCCAGCGCGCGCGCCGCTCCAGACTCATTGGCGACAAAATCCGGTGTAAAGCGTGCTAAGAGTTTCAAACTCTCTTCTTCATCGAGTTCATGAACGACGATGGCTCCGCCATTAGCGAAATGCAATGCGACTGACGGTATGCGTGTTGTCAGCAAATACGCGCAATTGGGACCTCCCACTTTGAAGGCTAAGGCTTCGTCGATTTTCCAGGCATCATCGATCACCAGCAGCATTCGCCGCGTGCCAATGACATCGCGAATGGCTCTAGCCTGCTCCTCTTCCCCACTCAAAAGCGCTATTTCGCTAGCAGGAATACCCAGTAAGCTGCCCCATCTCCCTAGCAGACCTGTCAAATTTGGCCGGGGTCCCAGACCTACCCAGATAATTCCATCGCAATAATGCCGCTGAATATCGTCATCATAGATGAGTTCGCGAGCAATGGCAGTCTTGCCTACTCCGGGCAGCCCACTGAGGGCTGAAACGTTCTGCCTCTTGCCCGCGCACAAACATTGCTTGAGCTGCTGTAGCAACTCGTCACGGCCAACAAGACCGTCAGTATCCACGAGCGGCGGCGGAATGACCGAGTCAAACAATGGAGATGTATAAACGGAAAACGTACTGGTTCGATGGGACACTCGTTGTTCAGCAACAGCTTGCAGTGTGCTGTCATGCTCTCCCGGAAATAGTCCTAAATCCTGGGCTAACATGCCGAAGAGACTACAGAGCTTCTGCAAGAAATAGGAACTGGGAAAGGCGACCCCACGTTCCCAGCGTCCGATTGTTTTGGGATCGGCTACGCCAATCTGTTCAGCCACGTACTGCCGGGACCATCCACGCCGTTGACGCTCCTGCCTCAACTGCTCGTTTGGGAGCATCTTGATCATTTTTCTCACCTCCTGTCAACTGTTTCGCATTTCCTCGAGAAGGATGATGGGAAATATCTCCTACTACTAGAGACAGGCGAAGTGTGGCAAATATGACAATGAATTTCTGGAAGCAGACCCCTTCTAGCCCCCATAAGGGCGTTCAACGAGAAGCAGTTTCCTTGTACGCTCAGAAGGTATCTAGGTTCCCCTCTGGAAGGAGAAGTCTCCTAACTTACACCTTTTGTGAGGTACTACGTCTTTTAGACGTATCTTAATAGATTGCAATCTTACAGTCCCTCGGAGGGCTAACAAACCTTGGCGTTTTTGTTAAGGTCACTGTAGAGTTTTTATCTATGAAGGAGGGGTCTTTATGCCTATTTTCGATCGTCGTAACCGTCGAGACCTGGATCAACTCGTCGAAGAGTACATCACCACAACCAACATTAACAGACGCCAGTTTTTGCAGCGGGCAACCGCGGCTGGCCTGAGCATCAGCGGGGCTTCGGCCTTGCTGGCAGCCTGCGGTGGTAGCCCCAGCACCAGCACCACCGGCACCCCGGCCACTGTCACATCTATTGACGTGCTGACTGTGTGGAGCGGTAATGAACTGGCTAATTTCCAGTTACAAAACGCGGCGTTCAAACAGAAGACCGGCATTCAGGTCAACGTCGAGTCGACACGCGACCTGCAAACTGTACTGAACACGCGCGTCAGGGGTAACAACCCGCCTGACGTCACTGGTTCGCCTGGAAAAAGCCAGTTCAATACCCTGGCTACTCAGGGCAAAATCGTGGCCCTGGACACAATTTTGGACATGAGCCAGATCCGGCAGAACTACGCCCAGACCTGGATTGATTACGCCTCGTACAACGGACACCTGTACGGCGTGCTACCGAAGGCCAACAGCAAGGGCACCGTCTTTTATAACCCGAAGCAGTTCAAGGCCGCTGGCTATACCGTTCCAACCGACTGGGCTGGCCTGGTTGCCCTTTCGAACCAGATCGCCAGCAGTGGCAAATACCCCTGGTCAATGGGCGTGGCAAGCGGGGCCGCCAGCGGCTGGCCCGCTGCTGACTGGATTGGCCAGATCTACCTCAGCCAGAATGGCCCCGATATGGTTGACAAGTGGGTGGCGCACAAAATTCCCTGGACTGATCCAACCATCAAAAGCGCGTTCCAGTATTACGGCCAGATCGCGCACGGCAGCCACTTCATCAATGGCGCGCCGCAGTCCATCCTGGCCACCGCCTTCCAGGATGCCTCCTACCTGCCATATACTACTCCACCAAAGGCGTACATGTACTACCTGGGTGACTTCACGATAGGGTTCATTACCACTCAGTTTCCCAGCTTGCAGGCTGGAATCGATTACGATTTCTTCTCTTTCCCCACGATCAACTCGACGTACGCGGGCTCGGTCACCGGCGGCGCCGATGTGATATTCGCGATGAAAGATAACAATGGCACGCGCCAGTACATGCAATTTATGTCGTCGGCTGAAGCGCAGACCATCTGGGTGAAGCAAGGCGGCGCGTCCTCCGTGAACAAAGCGGTAGACCTGACCGCCTATCCCAACCAGGTGCAACGCAATGCAGCCAAGCAGTTGAGCACGGCTACCATCTTTAGGGCGAGTCCAGACGACCAGATGCCCACCGCGATGGAGAGCGCATTCTGGAAGGGTACGCTGACCTACATCGCGGATCCAGGGTCACTGGATACTGTACTCAGTGGTCTTGAAACCACTGCTACGCAGGTCTACACGGCCTAGTCAATCCGGAGTAAGCTCAGATGTGGAGAGGCTGCCCCCCGTTGGATCGGTCTCTCCACACCTGACCCTTACTGGCAAAACCGTAATGATATCATTGATTCAAAATACGCGCTTCGCCTTCCCAGTGACGGGGGAGTTTTTTACCTGGTAATCTGCGTACGCTGTGCTACCTGTACATCCTTTTATTTGACAAAGGAGACCGTGTATGGCAACGATAGCTAAAGAACGCGTTTCTGCCGCTATCCCTCCACGTAGAGGGAGGCGAGACATCTCCTGGTCGGCCTGGTTTTGGGTCGGGCCTTCCGTGCTGTTGATCTTGCTCTTTTTCATCTACCCCATGGTCCTCACTATCGTGACCAGCTTTCAACGTACCGATACCTTGGGGAACGTGACGGGGTTCGTCGGGCTGAAATGGTATAGGCAAATCTTCACCGACCCGCAGTATCTCATTGTGTTGAGGAATAACCTGCTCTGGTTGGTCCTGGGGACCATACTGACAGTAGGACTAGGCCTGGTCATTGCGGTACTGGTAGACAGGGTGAAGATCGAGAAAGCGATCAAGTCCACGCTCTTTCTTCCCATGGTGCTTTCAGCTGTGGCAGCCGGCGTCATCTGGCGCTTCGTCTACATCTATGAACCGGCGGGTCAGACCCAGATCGGCCTGCTCAATGCCTTCCTGGGACTTTTCAGTATACCACCCCAGGCCTGGTTCGTGAATGAAGCCGTTAATAACTTCGCGTTGATCGCGATCTATGTCTGGATGTGGACAGGCTTTTCCATGGTGATTCTCTCAGCAGCCCTCAAGGGTATCCCGGACGAAATTATAGAGGCAGCTAACATCGATGGCGCGAGCCGCTTTACCATGTTCTGGCGCATCATGGTCCCGATGATCTACCCGACTCTTACCGTCGTCACCATCACCATGATCATCAATATCCTCAAAATCTTTGATGTCGTCTATATCAATACTGGCGGTGCTTTTCACACGAGTGTGATTGCCCAGGAGTTTTACGACCAGTTGTTCAATTTCCAGAACTATGGCCTGGGAAGCGCGCTAGCAGTGGTCCTGTTCGTGGCGATTCTGCCGGTGATGATTATTAATATTCGTAATTTACGAGCAGAGGAGAGACAGCGATGAGCGCAATGGAACCACAACAGATTGCCGATCTAGCAACGAGCGACCGTGCAAAGAGCGTCTCTGAGAGACTTGAAACGATGGAGCGGCCTCGGTCACCACTGGAGCGTTTCACACGTGCGCTCAGCAGCAGCTCCGTCACCATTCTTGTTGTGCTCATTGCACTCCTGTGGTCGATCCCGACCTTTGGCCTGTTTATTAGTTCGTTCCGTCCACCAGCACTGATCGCTAGCACCGGCTGGTGGACGGGGCTCGT
>WNGK01005338.1_pt1 | contig 20103 bp, 15 predicted proteins | sample 5400601 | NCBI WGS metagenome assembly WNGK01 (sample SAMN13153376, study PRJNA577476) | soil metagenome | isolation source: 60 cm soil or saprolite under Garry oak tree replicate 1 | place: USA:California | collected 2016-06-15
CAGGGAGTGAGCCTTTCTGCGTGATCGACGCGACTAGACTAAGACAAAGCGAAGTGGTACAATGCGGCCCAGAAGGATAGAGGACCTCCACGAAAAGGAAGGAGATAAGGGATGAAAGATCGTTCTGATCGTGCAGCGAGGTTGCAGCTGATCGGACGCATGTTGGCAGGCCAGTCCTGGCGCACAGCCGTAGCAGAGAGCCAGTTGCACCTTTCGCGTGCCACCGCCTACCGTCTGGTCCACTATGCGCGTGATGAAGACAAAGCGACCATGCCTTTCTTAGATGATCGTCATGGTCATCCGTACAAATTGACTGAGCCGATGCAAGTGTGGATCAACGAGGTATGCAGGGAGAACCGGCAGATTCCTTCGAGCCGAGTTCAAAGTGAGCTGAAAAGCCGCTTTGGCGTTGCTGTCAGCGTGAGTCAAATCAATAGGGTACGGGCAACGTTAGGGGTAAGCAACCAGTGGCGTGGACGGGTCCAGGTGCCAGATAAAAAAAACTGAACGAGCCGTCCCCCATGTGGCAGGAAGGGATTGGCTGCTTGTTGCTGCTCGCTGCGGCGAAGCAAACAGGACTGCTTGCCGCTCTGGTTGCGGCGATCATGGAGGTGGCTGATCCAACTCTTCCCGGGCTGAACCCACCCAATCCAGCTGTAGTTATGCGTCTACTCCTCACCTTACTGTTCCTTCCGGTGGCTGGTCTGGCCCGTACCTGGGATTTGCGGAGTTACACTGGCACGATGCTTGCCTTGGTGACAAATCGTGAGCGGGCCTACAGTCAGCGCTACGCTGAACGGTTTCTCGCACGTTTGGCGCATGCTGGAACAGTTGACCGCCTGACAGAGGTAGTAGCAAAGTGGACATGGGAGTTGTGGCAAACAGCACACCCATCTTCTGATCAGCCCTCGGCTCCCGCCTTCTTCTATGTGGACGGTCATCGCAAGGCAGTCTACAGTGATGTGCTCGTCCCGCGAGGACCCGTGGGCAAACTCGGTGGAAAAATTCTGGGATGCAGAGAATTGGTCGTGTTACATGATGCTCAGGGACACCCACTGCTAGTCACGACCCATCGAGGTGACTACCATTTGACGATTGGCTTACCGGAAATGCTCCATCGCTATGAGCAAGCGGTTGGACAGACAATGATGCAGCGGGTGGTGGTAGATCGGGAAGGGATGGCCGCAGAATTCCTTGCGCAACTTACGCTCGAAGGGCGACAGGTCATCACGCTCCTCAAAGCCGACCAATACGAAGGCGAGCAGTCATTTGAGCAGGTAGGAGCATGGCAGCCCTGGCGCACCAATCGACATGGTCAGGTGATCTGTGAAGTCGCAGCAGCTCGTTTCACTTTGAAGCGACCAGACAATGCTCTTCCTCCGTTAGAGGTCGAGGTCGCCCTGATGCGTGACTGGCGCAAGCTCCACGTGGTTGAAGGAGTTGGTGAAGCACCCAATGTCCAGGATTGGCAAGCTGACCTTGCTCCGCAGCAACAGCGCTTCTGGGAAGAAGGATGGCAAGCTCTGCCTACACCACCTGCTCCCACCACGCCAAAACTGATCTCGGTGATTACGACAAAGCCAGGCATGGAAGCGGTGGAGCTGGCCCAAACCTACTTTAGACGCTGGAATTGTCAGGAAAATGCGATTCGCGACTGGTTAATTCCGCTCAATCTGGATACCAATCATGGGTATGCAAAAGAGCGGGTGCTGAACTCAGAACTGGCCAAACGTCAACTCGTGGTGGAAGGTAGACAACAGCGTCTGGAACACCTGGCACAGACCAGCAGAGCCCGGCTAGCCCAACTCGAGGAACAGGATCACCGCCTCAAAGAGCAAACTCAGGCTTATGAGCAACGCAGAGACGAACTGGTCGTCCAGGTCATGCAATGGGAAGCAGCAGGCCAAACAGAAGAACGGGGCTACTTTCCTGTCAAAGCTCGCCAACTGGCGGTAGACTGGGAGATGCGCCAGCGCAAAGCCAGGTTGGAAAAGAATGCGGTGCGCCGCCAAGCTCTCTTGAACAAATGTGAGGGCTATTGCCAAGAATTGCGTCAGGTTCTCAGGCGACAAGACGATCTTGAGGCGCAAGCGCGTGAGATGTATGAACTCGATCATGCGAAAGACCAAATCATGACGCTGTTCAAGGTAGCACTGGCCAATGTGGGGATGTGGGTGCGAGATCAGTATTTTGGCGAGAGCTACCAGCACTCGAGTTGGCAGCGTTTGTTGCCTTTTTTCAAAGGAAGTGGGCGAATTACCACAACGGAGGGCGAGGTACAGCTCGAAATGTGTGCCTTCAACAACCGGGATCTCGCCTGCGATGTCGAGGAAGTCTGTCGCAACGTGAACACCCGTGGAGCAACCCTCCCAGACGGCAGGCGGTTAGTGATGGCTGTTGGGGAGCGGCTTCGTGCTCATCCCTTACATACACCGGCGCCGCTGGTGCAAACCGGATAAGTCTCACTTTACATGCGTCGATCACGCAGAAAGGCTCACTCCCTGCACGTCATTGTACCAGAGGAAGGTATCTCAGTCTAGATGGGCAGCTGCCTCTTTGCCTAATCCCCTGCTAGCAGGGTTTCACCCCCAGTCGATCATCTGCCCATCTAGAGTAAGAATGGTGGGCAGGAACCGGCTTTCCCAGTCTCATGCAGAGATGCGCAGGTTCTCCTGTGGGCAGACTCCCTGTTAATACTGTCACAGACTCTTCATGCGCGTGATGAGAACAATTCCCTTGTCAGCCAGTTGTTTTAGGATTTCATCCACTGAGAGTAGTTTCTCTGTATCTATAACGGTGGACATTTGTGGAGGGATAGTCACGGTCAACTGGCCTGGTTTAGAAACTTGCGCATAGGTCAACCCATTTTTATCAGGATAGGCGATAAGCACCTTAGCTGGCATCCATGAGCTACTATCCGTTTTAAGTTCTACTGCATACCACTCCATATAAGGCTTCGCAAGCATATAGGGGTTTTTCTTTGGGTTTGATGCTTCTTGTAAAGCATGTTGTACCTCATCTATTCCGAGAAGTTTAAGATCAACAGTGCGCATTACTTCCTCAATAGAAGCGAGACTATGACATGCGTAAATAAGCATCATCAGCTTATCCGAGTCTTGAAAGAAGGAGAGAAGTGAGGGATTGACAGCTAAAGCTTTCTGGATGGTATCAAGCATCAAATTGTAAGCATCACTGTACCCATACATAAGTGCGAGCATGGCAGTGACCTGGCCTTCTGGATCATCCTGATGCTGTAGGGCTTCTTTTAACCAGTGAATAGCTTCGAGTTTTGGGGGAGTAGGTTTTACGCTTGCAAATTGCGTGTTGTGCATTGAGGTCACAGGGCCGCCTACATTTTCAGGAAGAAACCCGAACTGGAAATAAACAAGAAACTGCGTATAGAAACTATTTATCACTTCATAACCCACACGCAATCCCAGGAAACTGCGAGCGCCATGCAAGTCTGGAGACTTTTGCAAGGCTTCGGTCACTAATTTCTCTGCTTGCTCCCAATCACGGGAGTTGGTGGCCTGGAAAAAGGCTAACATCCCCTCTACTTGCTGTTTTATCTGCCTTTCGTATTCCCCACGTAGTTCCTGCTCAAACTTATTGACTACCGCTTGCTTTGCCTCTTCAACCACCTGCTCAACACGATCCCGCAACTGTATTTGAGTAAGAATTGCAACGAGCGCGACAATTAACCCGCCAACCGCAAAAATAGCGCCCATGATGCTGCCAAGCACCGAAAGCAATGTCCCTGCATCACTGATAGAGAACCCAAACGCACGCGCCAGTATGAGAAGAATAGCCCAGATAATAAGGTACGCGAGGGGTATGCCCACAACGAAAGCGACAGTTCTCCAAATTGTTTGCCTCATCTGTATCACTACCTCAATTCAATCGTGCTGATGTCCAATATTCAGAAACATGCCTCAATGTTCGTTCTTTAACTGTGTCCATTTCACAACCCCATTCCCTAGCGCTCTTACAAGGCTATTCCTACTCACATCAACGAAGAACAGGTCCGGTCATATAATTGGTTTTGTCCAGCGCGGCGCATGGTTTTAAGGCTATTTTCTTTGTCCGGCTGCGCCTGGTTCATCCCGCAACCTTCTCGATAAAGGAAACTGCATCACCTGGCGCTAAAATCTCACCACGAAAGCCACATCGCCGGATCGCCGCAATTTTGTTGAGAAAATGTCTGTCAAAGGTGACGAAGATAGATTGGTCTGGGTAGGTGGTATGAACCGCATTGGTGAGATGATTGTAGAGTCCAAGTGAGTCATTCTTCTTATTTCCCCACTTACGATAGATTTCCTCAAAGATGATTGCCAGTGCCTCCCGCTCATCTTGCTCTAAAGTGTCGAAGGCGGGTGTTGGCCACTCCTGCGGTGCTTGTGGGGAATGTGGAATATAGGGAAGCTTTTTATTGTCTAGTTCAAACATCGCTTCTCGCCTGGTGTCAATTATGCCACGTTTCGCACACTCTTGATCGAGATAATCACGCCAGTAAAAAGGGATTTGAGGAAACATGGCAGAGTGAAGACACTGGTTCAGTGCCATCTCTCGGTCAACACCAAAGGTAAACGTGCCTTGTACGTTAAAGGCGACTGTGCGCGGCCCCTTAAAGTTGTGTTCGCTGGCAATACCAATTTCTACAAGCCATGCGAGTAGTTCCTGAACGCTCCGCTCCTCGCCTGGGGGCTGCCTTTCAAGCATTGTACTCAATGTCGTGGCAACAGTGATTTTCCCCTTTCGGTTGAAGGTGAGCAATTGACGCGCATATGTCGCAACAGGCTCAATATTCTTGCGTAGGTCAATGAGAATGTTGTTGTCAAGCGTCACAAGTCTTGCAGTGGTCATAGAAACTCTCAATTTCGAGGTGTATAAAAAAACAATACTTTCTCAAAGGCTTCTGCCTTTACGACGCCAGTGGTTGGGGTCTGGGCAGAAATCTACTTTGATACACGTTGGTATCCCCAAACAAGTAAAAATTCACATACCTTTCTGTTAAATCTTCTAAAGCCTGTACCTCTTCTCCGACTGGTACATGTATCCTCACATTCGGGTCTCCACGATGCAGCAAACCGTTTCGGATACGGTTGAACTGCTTAAATGCGGTTTTGTCGTTCTCGTACCCTGGCATTTTCGCTTGATCTGCAAACGTGTTAAACCTATTTATCAGCGAGGGTCTTATTTTATCGGTAAGTTCTTTGAGGGAATTACTTAACCGTTCTGTATCTTCCCCTCCTTGTGCTTGGATGAAATCTTGAAGCGACTGAATATGAGTGCTGAGGTCTTCTGATAATGTTCCCCTGACACCATCGAGGATCATTTCAAGAGGGATAAAAAGCGCGTTGAACTTAGCGATAATGCCTCGTTCTGGCCATGCTTCTATCAACCACCCCAAAATCTTTCCAATTTTTTGCGTTGCTGTTTCATCTACTTTTCCTAGCTCTGGAAACATCTGAGAAATAGCGTCTAAACCTAGCTGGTTTAACTGCACACTTTCGAGGATTTGAATTGCACTGCCCGCATGATTGTATGCACGCTGCTCATTATGAAACGCCACAAAATTTTCATTAAGCAACTCTTGGAGAAATTGCGGGTGAAACCGCAGGCCGAGTACCCCACAAATGAAATCCATTGCGACCTTGAAATCGTCCTTATGGGTCTCTGCCCTCCTGAGAAGTTCCAGATTTGCTTCCTGATCGTTTCGATAAAACGCCGCGAACAACTCATCAGAAACCTCCTCCTCCTGAGAACAGATTATTTCCATAAAAAAGTTTCGAGGATAGGATGACTGCGTAGCGTCTGCTTGATACTCGTAGTGGCCTATTCTGGATTGTTCGCCAGGGATAAGGTACTTATCATGCTCAGTTTCGATGGTGATGCCAAACTTTGGCTTATTTCCCATGTATAGCTCCATTTGGAGATGATCTCCAAACGGAAAAACAAGAGTGAATGGCTGCTGGTTGTCTAGTGAACAGCCCATTGCGTCATAAAGCCTGCGAGCGCCAATTCTGACCGTTTTCATGGAATTATCCTGTCTTTCATGTAGCTAGGCTAATACGCTGTAGTTTGTGCCGTGATAGCATTTCATTTTCTGATGACAAACCCTTGAAGCTGTGTTGCTCCTAAGCCATCTCTTGTATCAAGCTTATAAGGTTCTTAAAATAGTCCTCTGAAGCTGAAAGCAGCATACCCGTCTCATTATAGGTAAAAAGCGGCTCGGCATCATCAGCATTCTCATCGTGAATAGCATAGTTGCGGCGACTGCGTAACCTCTCCGTTTGATTTTCAAAAATTGTGCGGTCGGGTACGGTTGGGAGAACTTTATTACGTTGAGTCAACCGATGGTTCGTGATTACTTTCCAAGTGGTCTCAATTACTTCACCGATTTGTGGAGATTTTTCGAGCATTTTAGCCAGTTTCGCACCATCCGAGGTAGCTTGTATATCCGGCTTACTAGCGAGAAGCAGTGCGAGTTTCATCCATAAGCTTTCAGAAGCAGCACCAATCGACATTGAGGCACTCAGATATAAGCCAACTTTGAACGCATCAATGCTTTCTCGTATGCACCGTTTAGCTCGTGAGTGCAACTGAGTTTGATCGAGACGGGAAAGGAAAACATCTCCACTCGCAAGCCGAGCATTCTGACGCTGAAATGCTGTACTGAGGCGATATTCATAATAAACGGCTGGTAAAGAGACAGTGCATATACGAGGCGTGCCAGAACCATGAGAATAAGTAGCCTGGAACGAAACCTGCGTAGTATCTGTCTCTAAAAGTATTCTACCTCCTCTTATCAGGGGGCCAGATGCAACGAGAGCGCCACTGGTGTGAAGCAGTTGGATCGCTTCACATGCAATAGCTTCTCCTTTCACATAGTTTAGATCAGGAGTGATACTCATAAATCCTGGTGGAATTGGGCCTTTCTCGGCAAATACTGTCGGGCAAGCCCGTCTTATAAGGATTTCGGATTTCTCCATATGTCCAATAGGCTGAGAACTGAGGTGTTCGAGGACATTTCGCTTTGCCATTTCTATATCCAACATTTCAGGCATCGTGTAGCTGAGGATATACTCACGAAGTTCATTAGTGTCCAATTACTCTTTCTCCTTACAGTCCTGCTCCGTTATAAGTCTTGAAGAGAGGTGATATGGCTCATTTGCAATTCGCAAGTATGCGCTTGTAGTTCAGGACTCAGGCTGTTCCACCACATAGGTGAAGCATAGACAAGCGATACTCTAAGTGCGGTGTGAATAATATTTTGGCGTATATCCTCTTCTGATGAACTATTAAGTTCGAGGTTATCTAAAAAACTCGTTGCCCATTTATTGCTCTTAAACCATGTGACCACACAGATGCTTGCATTGAGGTTTTTATCAGGAAAGAACGAAAACGTCATTACATCCTCTGGCGTGAGAATGTTACTCCCATTGGCGATACTTCGAGCGTCTTCTATGCCTTGATAGGAGATAACCGCATCTGTGCCTGCAAAACAGGGATCAATATGCAGTACCCTTGTGACCCATTGAAGTTGCCCATAATCCCGCGTTTCAAGGATATTTTCAAGCATCTGGCGGGCTTCAACCAACGTCCTGAGCGAGAAAATGCGCTGAAGCTGCAACGCGCTTTCAGCGTCTTTATTGGAGAGGAAGAACTCTAGCATTTCTTCTAAATGCGGGTTCCAGGTCTTAAAACACAATGCGCGGTATGCAAGCAAGGCAACTTGCATTGGATGGGAAGTAAAGCCTGTATTTTCAAGCTCTGCAAAAATGCCATTGTCATGTTCCTGACAGAAGATCGGATACGTGACTTCTTGCCGAATACCAACCCTTCTTGGTTGTTGATAGACGCGCTCCCATTCATGGCCCTGGATCGTATTTACAACTATGTTATTATCGGTGGCTTCCCAAGTGAGAACTTTCTCCTCTTCATCTGCTAAGAGTTCAAGTGTTGACTCTGCAATAATATGAGAATCGATGGGCCTCTCCCTACAGCCAGGATAAAGGCAGCGACTATTATTTTGGAAACTTCTCAGCATTTTAAGAAGAGGTTGCACGAATTGCAAATCTGCTTTTGTGTCCATTGAATGACCTTTACTGTCCAGTAACTACTATCCTCGCGGCTCTACCGATATTGCTACTCATACGAGATGAAAAAATCTTCTATTGCATCCTGGATCAAATCCAGTGGGTTTCGACCAGCTTCTTTCATTTTCAGCAGTTCCACTAAGTGCCGGTCTTCAAAGAACAAAATGACCTTTCGTTCCTGCGAATAAATGGTATTTCGCATTCTCATCGCGCTCTCAGAAGCGCCTTTTCTACTGAAAATAATTCCAATTTTGCCGATGGTATCTTTCAGGTAGTTGCGTGTTTGATTAACCTCGTCCTTATCAAAAAGATCGGTTAAGTTCTTAAATTCACAAAGCAGGAAATTAGCCGCAAACTCCTCGCGGATTTCCTCCCAACCTTGTTTGACTCCCCTAAGCGAAAATAGCGCATCCCGTCTCTCTAAACCCTTTAGAGTTCTTGCTTGTATTCTGGGGGGCTTGAACGGTGGGACAAGAACTTCGGTTAAAATCTCTGTGCATATCTCCTCATACAAGCGGGCATCATCCCAACCTGGCTTACATTGAGCGAGTCGCTCAGTGAGGCTTAACTGCTTTGGTTCTAGCTGGACGGTTGACTCGTGGAAAAATTGTGGGAGTAGCGTGCCAAATTGTTCTTGCAACTTTGGGAATTGCCCAATTAAAACCAATAATCGTTCTCCGTCCCAAACTTCAAGCGTTTGCGCCGCTTCTAAATTGGTTCTGGCGACAACCTCTTTTGCAAAAGAGCTTAAATTGGTGTTTGTGATAAGCAAGGCTTTATCAGCCTTACTCTTTTGCATATATGCAAGCAGTTGGTCTAAATCCGCACGCCCAATTCTGGCAGCAGCATAATATTTAACTTCTATGATCCATAGTTGTTGGATGACTTCACCTGCCGGCGATTTAGAAGGATAGACAGCGCGGAAGTCAAACCCTTTTTCTCTTCCTTGCGGGCGGGTTATCTCTGAAAAATCCAAATGCTCTAACAGTTCATAAACGAGTTCTTCAAAGATAAGAGGCTTCATAGATTTTGGGATCACTGACTCTTCATCGGCAGCTTTCTGCGGCGTAGGGCTTTTTGAGGTTTCTTGGGCGGATTTTGTAAGCTGGCCCCGCATTTCTAAATATTGCTCAATTGTTTCCACACGACGAAAACGACGAACACCTCTAATCAACGTGCATTTCCAGCCATTGACAAGCTTATGAAAGAAGTTATGAAGGTCTCGTTCTCCACTAAGCAATAATCCTGCTCTTCGAATGGATATTTCAGACATATGCAGTTTTTGACAGACTTCATCACTGGCAACTTCTAAAATTTCCTTTCCCGCAGCAACATATTTCTCCGCGCAAAACCGTAAAACACGCACAAAGTCTGCAAGATCGTCCTTTGCATGGGGAAGCAGATACATCGCTGCCACTGTAAGATATGCTTCAAGAGTAGGCTGCCATTTCACCGGCTTGCCATTAGTGAAGCTATCTGGCAGACTCCTTTCTACCTCATCGACCTCCATCTCAGGACAGGCATCGAGGAAATATTCTTCCAAATACCCGTATGTAGGCCATTTCCCGTTCACATGGAAGTAGTCAAATACGGCTTGCATATAAAGACGCTGATGGTCAGTTAAGTCCATAATCTTCTCTACTTAGTCTTCCGTGAATAGCTTTTCATCCCACGCCAAACCCAACTCTATTTATTGAGAGCCGGACTACTGCGGTACCCCGTGATTACTTTTCAAATTCGCCGTAGATCGCGCCTCCTAGCTGGCGCATCAGCACAATGAATTTGCTCACATCCTCTTTCATGAGTGGATATTTCCTTCCCAGCAGATGAGCATAGGCAGATTGTTTTTTTACGAAATCACTATCGACGACTCCGGCGTTATGCTCATAAATGTGTCTGACCTGGAACATGAGAAAGAGAAAGTCACTGTCGGCGAGTGTTAAATACTGGCTGATGTGCTTTCCCGTCAGAGTCGCCAGCACTTGATCCAGCCTTAAAAGATTTTGAAAAAGATTATTAGGGTCTACTGGTATGACCGGATGTTTTTTTCTGAGCGCTTTCCCCAGAGCATCAAAAGCGGAGACCGTTCCTATCAGTGCATCTTTGATAAGATCGGCCCGAATATGTTCGCCAATAGACTCCTCCCCGGACAACATCAGTTTTCCATTTGAGGCGTCCAATGACTTGTCAAAGATGACCCGTCCGTTGAGCCTGCCACAAATGGGACAATTTGAAAAGACCCCATAAATTGCAAAGATCGTCCCGCAGGTATCGCAAGTAACATCGGTCTCTAAAATCTTTTCCTGGTAGTATTGAATTGGAAAATCTGGCACGGTTGCGCTAATCTTCAGTTGAACGAAACCATTTGAGGGCGTTCGTATACTGTTTAGATCATCAGCAAGTTCACGAAACATCGGCCCAAGAAACTCCCTTGCCGCAACACTCAAAAGATATTCACGCTGGTCATTAGTGAGAAAGTCTCCTAATATCTCAGTATGCCCACAATAGGGACAAATACCCTGGGTCGTGGTCAAATCTGTGACCGGTTTTATCTTAAAATACATACCACAGGCCGGACATTCTCTGCCAAATAAGCCATTCTCGTCAGTTTCCATTGGTACGCCAATTGACTTTTCGCTCATTATCATTCCTTTTCTAAAGGGCTGTTGTTGAGTATACCGCTACGTTGTTACCCTATCGATAACCCGCGCCCTTGCTCGCAGACCCCTGAATGTTACACCTTTTGTTATTCAATGTCCTCGTAGAGATATGGAGCATCTAGTCCCTGCGGGTATCGCTCTGTCTCCAACTGTTTATATACATCCCAATATACCGGCACCTCTATATTGTGAACATAACGATCGTAAATACTCCTTGATGCTGAATATTTGTAGTTCTTTCCATTCGCCCTAGCTTCTGCCCGTTTCCTGCGCCGCTCCTCCTGCCACACTCTAAAATCTTCATCTCTCTTTGCTTCAGCAGCACGTACAATTTCTCGTGCCTGGTCTTCTAACTCCCTACGCAACTGCGCCTTTCGAGCGCGTATCTTCTCATTCCTTTCAACTACCGGCTCCAACCGGGCATAGCTTTCCTGATAATTCGCCTCGTCGTCTAAGCAATCACAGGTGAGTCGTATCCGTGTCTCTGAACGAGGGTCGCCGGAGTTGTACCAGAAAGTGACGTGTTGTAGCTCGCCTTTCCCACAGGTACAAGGAACACTGCCATTAACCGTTTCATCACTCGGCCATCTCTCGTAGTTTTCTGGTCGAATACTGTAGGGTATGCCTGGCAACCTCGCTCTTACCGTCGTTCCTTCGGGGTTTCTCTCCTCGCTCTTCTTGAAAAGCTGCGTTGCTTTCCATTTCTCCTTGTTTGCTTCGTTAGAATAAGGTGTTGCCAGTGACCGCTTGAACGTTGATCCATCCTCCCTGCGGAATATCTTATATGCTATCGGTTTTTTAGGGGAACTCTCCCCGCTCCCAACTATCCAGACACTTCCATCAGTGTACTCAAATCCAATCCATTTAGACTTCTTTGCGTGTCCACCGGCTGTAGTCAAACGCATGTCTATTCCTCTTTTTCACTGATAGCCTACTTAATTACCCTATAGATAATCCTAACTCACCCTGTAGCGCCTCCGGCTGCTGAACTCGCTGCGCCAGCATGAACGCACCAACCTCCGAGAGCATCTTTTCTACTGCCCTCTGGCTTTGTACTGTGCGATGGCTATTATAGAGGGTTCGTAAATAAAGTGTCTACTCAGCAGCCAAAAGGGATAATAGTGCCTCTTTAACAAGTAGCGATTTTCTGCTATCTCTCTCCTCCTAATGAAGGACCCATGGGGTGCGCAACGAGAATCATAACTGAACAATAGAATAGGACAGCCATGCGGAGGAAAATGAGCAGTCAGCATCCATGTGAAGATGATCACGGCTGCGGTATCAGCACAGCCCACTTAGGGCTGCACGTCGAGAGCCATCAGATCCAGCAAGAACTGAAATGCTTGAGACTGCCACTTGCTCTGCAGGTAGATCACCTGAGTAGAGAGATGGCTCTCGTGAATAAACGGGATCGCCAGGAGCTTGCCTTGTGCGACTTCTTCCTGCACCGCCACGCATGGCAAGAAGGCGACACCCAGGCCGTACATGACGCATTGCTTGATGGCTTCGAGACTGCCAAACGCACCGACAATCTGGTGCGGAGTCGCAGACTGCCTGAGCATTTGGAGCAAGAAGGCCCGATAAGTACACCCCTCTTCGGTGAGAATGAAACGCGCGTGTGCCAGATCCTGGGCGCTCAGTTCTGACAAGTGGCTGTAAGGAGAGTCTGGCCGGACAACGATGGCAAACTCCTCCTGGCGCAGCGGCACACAGACCAACTCTGGATCTGCGCAGAGACGATCCAGGATCAGACCGAGATCGCATTGCCCCTCTTTCACCGCCCGCACAATCGAGGCTTCGTTCCCGGATTGCAAGGCAAGGGTGATTCTGGGATACCTCTCGCGAAAGGTCTGGAGCACACGAGGCAGATAGAAAGCCGCCAGGGTTTCTATCGTCCCAATAGTCACGGTTCCGGTATGCTCTTCAGAGAGCTGTGTTTTCACCTCTGCCTGCAAGGCCAGAATCTGCCGAGCGTAGGGGAGAAGCACTTCCCCAGCCTGGGTGAGCTGCATTTTGCGGCCAGCGCGTTCAAACAAGACCATTCCATACTGCTCTTCGAGTTTCTGGATCTGTGTCGTCACACTCGATTGGGCGTAGCCTAAGGCTTCTGCCGCTCGTGTAAAGTTCCCCCACTTCGCGACCTCACAGAAGGTGTGCAGGTAAATAAAGTCCATCGGCGCTTCTCCATCAACAATTTTGATACTTGCTATCAAGAAGTATAGCTACCACTGATGGGAAAGTCTATGCTAGAGTACACATGCACCACGCGGTGCGCATTCGTCCAATTCTGACAACAGCACAAGGAGTCTATTGCTATGAGTTCAACTCCCTCCCATTTTTCACTCGTCCTGGAGACGCCGCCAGCCAGTCCCGAAGCGGCCCACCGTCATTTTCTTGCCAAACTCTCCGTCGAGACGGACGCCTCGGATGTCATGCTGGATCTGCAACGGGGGCAGCACAGCTTTCTGCTCATTGATGCGAGATCCGCGCAGGAGTTCGAGGAATGCCACATTCCCGGAGCCATCAGCCTGCCCTATCGCAAAATTACCGCCGAGTCTACTGCCCAGTTCTCCAAAGCACAGCCCATCGTTGCCTATTGCTGGTCCCCTGCCTGCAATGCTGCAACCAAAGCTGCGGCCAGACTGAGCGCGCTGGGGTTCCAGGTCAAAGAGATGCTTGGAGGCATTGAATACTGGCGGCGCGAAGGAGGGGTGGTGGAGGGAACACTTGGAGAACAGGCTCCGCTCATTCACTGAGCCGCGCATCGAATTGTGTGCTTTTCCACCCTTTTTCCATCTGCTCCCTCGTGCTGTGACATGCTCCTGGTGTGCTCATCTGAACGATTCTGGGAGAGAAAACGCATCCCGTTCGCGCGGGTCACAAGCTGGAAATGTGTCCGAGCATTCAACATCAGACTTGCTGATGTTTCTCAGGATACTTGGTTCATACAGAGGTTTGGTGAAACCTCTTCAGTAATGTTGGCAATATCTCTGAAGCTGCGCTCAAAAAGAAACACTTTTCCATTCAGATAAACCCCTCATTCACCAAAGCTGTGTATGAACCGAAGATTGAGCCAATTTACCAAAAACCGACGCGAAAGACTGGCTTCTGCCTGCATAGATGAATCCTGTGTACTTACGCCAGCTTTCTTCTTTACAACGGCTCGGATTACCAGTATGATAGGCACATATTGTAGAGGGGAAGCAATATCGTAGATGGCAACGAACATAACAGCGGGCAGCACGACGAACCGGCAGAAGATACGGCAGTGCCTGCGTGATTTCAACTTCAAAACGCTCTTCGTGGAAGAATTAGGTTGGGATATCCTGGGCGAACATCCTCTCGTGATTCCTGTCGACGGTACCACCTATGTGCTGCGGCCACTGGTAGAAAAGCGCGGCGTGAGGGTCTTCGTCTGTGATCCGAATGCCGATGGCCACATCCCCGCTGATGGAGTGTTGCGCAAGATCGAGCGCGAAGTGATCCGCTACGCTTACGAGCACTTTATCATCTATGTGGACGCAGCCAGGGAAAACCAGGTCTGGCAGTGGGTCAAACGCGAGCAGGGCAAGCGGCTGGTCTCGCGCATGCATCGCTATCACAAAGGACAATCGGGGGAGTTGCTGGCCCAGAAACTGGAGCGACTGGCCATCGGGCTGGAAGAGGAAGAGCGCCTGCAGATGACCGAGGTGGCCGGGCGCGTAGCAAGGGCTTTCGATGTCGAACGCGTCACAAAGAAGTTCTATGACCGCTTCAAACGCGAACACGCCGCATTCCTGAACCTCATCGGTGGAATTGAGGCACAAACTGACCGCGAGTGGTATGCCTCCCTCATGCTCAACCGCCTGATGTTCATCTATTTCATCCAGCACAAGGGCTTCCTGGATACAAAGGCACCAGGTCAGCTCGATGGCGATCCCAATTATCTCTCAAGCCGACTCAAACGCGTGCAGCAGGAGCGGGGCGAGGACCAGTTCCATACCTTCTACCGCTACTTCCTGCTGAAACTCTTTCATGAGGGGCTGAGCCAGCGGGAACATGCACCAGAACTCGAGGCGCTGCTGGGCAGCGTGCCCTATCTCAACGGCGGGCTGTTCGATGTCCATGTGCTAGAACGCGCGAACCCGGAGATCACCATCCCCGACGAGGCGTTTGAGCAGCTCTTCGCGTTCCTCGATGAGTTCGACTGGTATCTGGATGACCGCCCGCTGCGCAGCGATCGCGAGATCAACCCCGACGTGCTCGGTTACATCTTCGAGAAATATATCAACCAGAAGCAGATGGGGGCCTACTATACCAAAGAGGATATCACCGAGTACATCAGCAAACACACCATCCTTCCTTTCCTCCTCAACGCTGCCGAGCAAAAATGCCAGATCGCCTTCCGACCAGACGGGCCCGTCTGGTCACTGCTGCGCGAGAACCCTGACGTCTACATCCATGATGCCGTCAAGAAAGGGTGCGCGGTGCCCTTGCCACCGGAAATCGAGGCGGGCATCCATGACGTGGCACAACGCGGCGAGTGGAACAAGCCCGCACCGGAAGCCTACGCCCTCCCAACGGAGATCTGGCGCGAGGTCGTGGTGCGACGCACGCGCTACCAGGACCTCCGAGCGAAACTGGCATCTGGCGAGATCACCTCGGTCAACGACCTCATCACCTTCAACCTGGACAGCCGCCGCTTTGCTGAGGATGTCATCACCTACTGCACGGGTACCGACCTCCTGCGGGCGCTGTATGACAGCATCGAGCAGGTGACGGTGCTTGATCCGACCTGCGGATCAGGTGCATTCCTGTTCGCGGCGCTGGGTATTCTCGAAGGACTCTATGAGTCCTGCCTGGAACGCATGGGGGACCTGATCGAAGAGCGCGAGGTGCTGGATGCGACCATCCCCCCAGAGAGGCGGCATAGCTCCCCCGATATCGCCCACTTCCGGGCCATCCTGGAGCGGGTCAAGCAGCACCCCAGCCACAGCTACTTCATTTTCAAGTCGATCATCGTCAACAATCTCTACGGCGTCGATATCATGGAAGAGGCCACCGAAATCTGCAAGCTGCGCCTCTTCCTCAAACTCGTCTCCCAGGTCGGGCGATTTGACGATATCGAGCCGTTGCCCGATATCGATTTCAACATCCGCGCCGGCAATACCCTGGTCGGCTTTGCTTCCCATGACGAGACGAAACAGGCCATCGAGGGCAAGACAGTGGGGAAGGCTGTGCAAAGCCAGATGATCTTCGATGATCGGCTGGAGCGCGTCGAGCAGAAAGCGCAGGACATCGAGCGCGCCTTCGAGCAGTTCCGCGCATTGCAGACGAAACAGGATCTTGATCCTGCAGCTCTGGCAGCGCACAAGCGACACCTCCAGCACATGTTGGGGATACTACGGGTGGAACTAGATGGCTACCTGGCCTCGGAATACGGCATTGACCGTAACAGCATCCCTAAAAGAGAAGAATATGATGCCAGATTTGCACAATGGCAGCAGCGCCACCAGCCGTTCCATTGGTGGGTAGAGTTTTACGGGATTATGAAGAAAGGCGGGTTCGATGTGATTATCGGGAATCCGCCCTATGTGGAGTATAACAAGGTACGGAAAGAGTATCAGATACTCAACTATCAAACAGAAGGGTGCGGTAATTTATATGCTTTTACAATGGAACGATCATTTGCCATACTGAAAGAAAGGGCGCGGTTTGGTATGATTGTTCAGCTTTCTTCTGTTTGCACTGATCGTATGGCTGATTTACAGGATAAGCTTCGTTCCGCCTCGTCTCAAATTTGGGTCAGTAATTATGATGATAGGCCAGCCAAGCTCTTTGACGGGTTAGAGCATATTAGAGCATCAATAATTATTACCAGGGCAAAGGATAACAATGTGGCTGATGTAAAGCCTTTCATAAATTCAACCAATTTAATCCGCTGGTATACTGAATGCAGATCCACCCTATTCGATTTGGTGATCTATGATACTATCGTTGGCTTAGATATACCAGGTAGTATTCCCAAGATAGGAAATGATTCACTTAAACAAGTAATAGAAAAAGTTCGTGAGAAAAACCAATCTGTTGGTGATATATACGATCAACATGGTCAGTATCGGGTGTATTATTATCGATCTCCTTTATATTGGATACGAGGAATGGATTTCTTACCTAACTTTGAGTCTGCAACAGCTACACGATCCGTACATCACTTCAAGGATTTCAATTTACCCGATGCAGCCTTAATTCAAGCAGTTGGGTGTCTTATCAACAGCAGTTTATTTTATGTATGGTTTATTGTGTATGGAAATGGGCGTAATGTTGCCCTTAGAGATATTCAGACATTTCCTTGTGATGTAAGGCAGTTACTCTCTCAGCAAGGGAAGATCCTTGTTGAGCTTTTCACGAGATTGATGGAGGATTATAGATATCACTCTAGAATGAAAATCAGGAAAGATGGAGTAAAGCTACAAGAATTTTCTCCATCGCACTCCAAACCACTCATGGATGAAATAGACCGCATGCTTGCCAAACACTATGGATTCACGGACGAAGAACTGGATTTCATCATCAACTATGACATCAAGTACCGTATGGGGCGGGAAAGCGCTGACGAAGACGAGGAGTAAGCCCCATGCCGCGCATCTTTGACAACATTGAAAACCACTTGCTCGAAGCCCTGCAAGACACCTTGAAGGTCTCGCAGCACGCCGACTTCTGCGTTGGCTACTTTAACCTGCGCGGCTGGCAACATCTCGACCGTCTGATGGAGCAATGGCAAGGCGGCGCAACTGGCAGCTGCCGCCTCTTGATCGGCATGGCAGAGCGGCCAGAAGACGAGATGCGCAAGCTGTTCAGCCTGCGCGGCGGCCAGGAGATTGACCAAGCGACGGTGGTGCGCCTCAAGCAGCGCATGGCACAGGAGTTTCGCCAGCAATTGGTGATGGGCGCGCCGACCAACCAGGACCAGGAAGGGCTGCGCCGCCTGAGCGCGCAACTCAAAGCAAAGCGCGTAATCGTCAAGCTCTTTTTGCGCCACAAACTGCACGCCAAACTCTACTTACTCTACCAGCAGAGCCGCATCACCCCTATCGTGGGCTACCTTGGTAGTAGCAACCTTACCCTGGCGGGTCTCCAGCACCAGGGCGAACTCAACGTCGATGTGCTGGACAGCGATGCCTGCAAGAAACTCGAACGCTGGTTTCACGAGCGGTGGGATGATCGTTGGTGCCTGGACATCTCCGATGAGCTGGCCGAGATCATCGATGAGAGCTGGGCGCGCGACGAGGTGCCTCCGCCCTACTACATCTACCTCAAGATGGCCTATCACCTCTCGCAGGAAGCGCGCGCCGGGCTGCAAGATTTCAGCATCCCCACCATCTTCAAGAACCAGTTGTTTGACTACCAGATGGCCGCCGTCAAAATCGCCGCTCATCACCTCAATAAACGCGGCGGCGTGCTCATCGGCGATGTCGTTGGCCTGGGCAAGACGCTCATGGCGACGGCGCTCGCGCGCATCATGCAGGACGACTTCGGCCTGGAGACGTTGGTGATCTGCCCCAAGAACCTGACCCGTATGTGGCAGCAGTACATGGACGAGTACGGGCTGGTCTCCAGAGTCATCTCCGTGACCAACGTCCAGAACGAGCTGCCCGACCTGCGCCGTTTCCGCCTGGTGGTAATCGACGAAAGCCATAACCTGCGCAACCGCGAGGGCAAGCGCTACAAGGCCATCAAAGACTATATCGAGAAGAACGAGAGCAAGTGCATCCTGCTCTCGGCCACGCCCTACAACAAGACCTACCTCGATCTCTCGGCGCAGCTACGCCTGTTCCTTTCAGACGAAGAGAGCCGCGACCTGGGCGTTCGCCCAGAGCGGCTGCTGCGTGAGATCGGTGAAACAACATTCAACAGTCGCTATCAAGCCCCGGTCCGCTCATTAGCGGCGTTCGAGCAGAGCGAGTACGCCGACGACTGGCGCGACCTCATGCGGCTCTTCCTGGTGCGGCGCACGCGCAGCTTCATCCAGGACAACTACGCCCAGACCGACCAGGCTACCGGGCGCACCTATCTGGTTTTCAACGACGGGCGGCGTTCCTATTTCCCCGCGCGTGTCCCGCGCACCGTCAAGTTCCTCATCGAGAACGAACGAACGGGCGATCCCTACGCGCTGCTCTATGCTGACGATGTGGTGCAGATCGTCAATGGGTTGAACTTGCCGCGCTACGGCCTCGCCAATTACATCGCGAAATCGCCGAAAGAGCGGCCAACCCCTGCGGAAGCAAAGCAGCTGGACAATCTCTCGCACGCCGGCAAACGCCTGATGGGTTTCTGTCGCACCAACCTGTTCAAACGCCTGGAGAGCGGTGGGCCAGCCTTCATCCAGGCGGTGGAGCGGCACATCCTGCGCAACTTCGTCTATCTGCACGCCATCGACGCGGGGCTGGACCTGCCGCTTGGCACGCAAGACGCCGCGCTGCTCGACGCGCGTGCCAACGACGAGGACGAAGAGGCGTTCTTGCCCGAGACGGCGGAGGAGAACGAAGGCGCGATCTCCACCCTCGGCGAGATTGAGATGGCGGAGCCGCTCTCCAGTGAGACCACCTTTCGCAGGCGCGCCGCCGAGGTCTACGCGCAGTATACGGGGCCGCTGCGCCGCCCACCGTGCTAGACATTTGTGGCACCTGGGATGCCAGCCGCGACGCCAAACTCGCCGCGCTCTACGACCTGCTCACGCGGCAGCACCCCAACGAAAAAGTGCTGATCTTCACCCAGTTCGCCGATACCGTGCGCTACCTCACCGTGCAGCTCAAAGCGCGCGGGATGCTGTCAATGGAGGGCGTCACCGGCGACTCGGATGATCCGACCGACCTGGCCTGGCGGTTCAGCCCTGTCAGCAATGAGAGGCGCAGCCAAGTCAGTCCGGCTAATGAATTGCGCGTGCTCGTTGCCACGGATGTGCTCTCCGAAGGACAGAACTTGCAAGACGCCGCCATCGTGGTCAATTACGACCTCCCCTGGGCCATCATCCGCCTGATCCAGCGCGCGGGCCGTGTGGACCGCATCGGCCAGATGTCAGATACCATCTATTGTTACTCGTTTCTGCCCGCCGATGGCGTGGAGCGACTCATCCGCCTGCGCGCGCGTGTGCGCCAGCGTCTCCAGCAAAACGCCGAAGTGGTAGGCACCGACGAAGCCTTTTTTGAAGACGAGTTGACGGAAACGGCAATGGTGGCTTTTGAAGACTTGTATAACGAGAAAGCCGGGGTACTGGATGGCGAGGCCGATAGCGAGGTCGATCTGGCATCGCAGGCCTATCAAATCTGGAAAAACGCCATTGATGCCAACCCGAAGCTTAAAGG
>WNGK01002444.1_pt1 | contig 20099 bp, 17 predicted proteins | sample 5400601 | NCBI WGS metagenome assembly WNGK01 (sample SAMN13153376, study PRJNA577476) | soil metagenome | isolation source: 60 cm soil or saprolite under Garry oak tree replicate 1 | place: USA:California | collected 2016-06-15
GCGGAGGAGCGGTCTGTAAAACCGTCGGCTCAGCCTACGTTGGTTCGAACCCAACACCTGCCACACTGTGATGTCGCAAGACATCGAGGACACGGCGAACCCACATAAGGGTCGCGGTGTTTTCTTTGGCCAGCCCGGTCGCTTGCCGGTGGGCTGGTAGTCGCGGTCGGGGTTGAGGATCAGCTCGCGCAGGAGTTCGCCGGTGCCGGCGTTGATGACGCGGATGTGCAGGTCCTGGACGAGGAGCAGGACGCGGGTTCCGGCGTGGGCCCGCCCGATGCCGATGTGGTGGAGCCTGCCGTTGTGGCGGAGGGTGACGAGCCCGGTGGCGTCGATGCGGTCGGTGCGGACGCGGTCGTGGGTGTCGGCTGAGCGGTCGCCCGGGCCGGCCTTCGGCCGGGCGGCGTAAGCGGTGGCGGGGGTGGCCCGGCCGGGCAGGGAGCGGTGCGGGCGCCGCTCGTTGTATATGCCGGCGAAGGTGTCTAGCAGGGACTGGAGCTCGGCGAGGGTGGCGGGCTGGTGCGGCTGGGCGCGGAGCCAGTTCTTCATGGTCTGCTGGAAGCGCTCGACTTTGCCCTGGGTCTGGGGGGTGGTTCGGCTTGCTGTTCTTCTGGGTGATGCCGAGGCGGCGCAGTTCGTGCTCGAGGGCGTTGCGGCCGCCCTTGCCGCCTGAGAGGCGGGTGGTGAAGACCATGCCGTTGTCGGTCAGGGTCGAGGCCGGGACGCCGTGCTGCTCGCACGCTGCGCGGAAGGCCAGCAGCACAGCGGGCCCGGTGACGCGGTCGTGGGCGGTGACGGACAGGGCGTAGCGGGAGTGGTCGTCGAGCCAGGTCAGGATCTCGGTGTCCGTCCCGCCGGCGAGCGGGTAGTGGGTGAAGTCGGACTGCCAGCGCTCGTTCGGCATGTCCGCCTGGAACCGGATGTAGGACGACTTCGGCCGCTTGGCCGGGGCGGGAGTGACCAGCCCGGCCCGGTTCAGGTACCTGCTGACGGTCGCGGCCGAGACGTTGACCTGGTGATGCTGCTGCAGGTGCCAGGCGATGGTCTGCGGGCCGGCGTCCAGGCCCTGGCCGGCGAGGTCCTTGCGCAGACGGATGATCAGGTCGGCGGCGTCGGCGCTGATCGCGGAGGGGGAGGTCTTCGGCCGCCGGGACCGCGGCTCGAACGCTGCGTCGCCCTCGGCCTGGTAGCGGGCCAGCAGCGCGTAGACCCAGGACCGGGCGACCCCGTAAGCCCGCGCGACCTCGCTGACCGGGCGCTTCTCGCCAGTGACGGCGGTGATGACGAGCCTGGCCTTTGACATCCCGGCAGCCTCTGACCAGCAAGATCATCGTGGCGGGAGGCGCGCCGCTGCCTGTCCTGGATGTCTTGAGACACCCTGTCCTCGATGTCCTGAACCTAGACACAACACCTGCCACACATTTCCGCAGGTCAGAGCCGGTGACGCTGGATTGCGTCACCGGCTTTCCGCGTGAAAGGGAGCGGTTCATCAGATCGTCGGCTGTGTCCTGTGGGCTATGCGTGGGCCGGATCCGGCCATCGCCAGGCCTCGGCGGGAATCGCTTAAGATGCGATCTGACCTGCGGAAACGCTAGTGACGGCGAGCGTGTGCATACGGTGCTGCGGGCATGCCGGACCCGGTGTCCGTGGGCTGTGCGCGGGACCGGGGACCGGTTCACGTACAGATAGCGGACAGGGTCCCGGACGGTGCCGACGGTGCGCATAACCGCTCGCTTTCCCACACCGTGACGACCGTGTCGCGCTGGTATCGGCTTATACCCGGTCTATCCGTACGATGGTGATCAGGTCCCCTTCGACCTCGTACAGCACCCGGTAAGGGCCGACGCGCAGCCTGCGGTAGGCGCCGCGGACGAACGCGTCCGGAGGCGCCGGATCGTCAGCTAAGCTTCCACGGCGCGGTTGACGGCCATCATCCCGGCCTGGTCGGCCATGAAGCGGACGAAGGTTGCCTGCGCGATCTCTGACCATATGATCCTCACCGGGAGGCGCCGAACACCTCAGCCATGAACTCCTCGTGCGACTTCAGGCCCGGCCGCCCGGCCGCCTTCCACGCCTCGTGCTCGGCGATGGCGGCGTCGATCTCGGCTTCCTCGACCTGCTCGGCGGATGCGCGGTCCCGCAGGGCCTTCAGCGTGTGGTACTCGTGCATCGGAACCACTACAGCGGTTTCGCCGCCGAGGCGGATGACGTCGTGACCGTCGTGCTCTGAAGGCTGCGCGCTCATGCCACGATGCTAACCCGCCGCGCCGCCAGCCCGACCGTCTCAACGGCGCGGGCGCGCCGAAACCCCATGGTTCGTGATTTCCGGGATCGCATTCGGCCTGGCTCCGGGCTCGTGACGCACTAGCCATACCTAATGAGCCGCTGCCGCTGCGCCGAATACCCGGCGAAGTCGAGGCAGGGCGTGCGTCCGTGGCAGGTCGCTGGCTTGTGGGTGGATGTCTGTAAAAGGCGTCTTCTTCGTCCACCCAGGTTCGATCCCTGGACCTGCCGTTAGTTTCCGCAGGCCAGCGCCGGTGACGTCGGACTCCGTCACCGCCAGAAGCAACACGGCCCGGCGCTGGGGTGAAGATGAAGCAGGATCCGGATCTCGGTCTTGCCTGCAGCGCTGGGCCGCAGTTGCTCCAGATTGCGCAGCCTGGAGTCGGCGATCCGGTCCACCGCGGGGTGATCGCCGGAACGCTCCTCGCCCGGAGATCGCGATCTCCAGCCGGTCAGCGCGGCCGGGATCACGCACCGTCCCGATGAATAGCTCCATGTCCTTGTAGCCGTCCCGCGAACCCTCGCAGTGCATCCACAGCCACTTATCAGGATCGTCCGATTCGTCCTTATCCTCGGCCGATCTCCCGCCCATGTCGACGCCAGTGCCGGCCAGACCTCACCGGTCGCCAGGTCGATGCGTCCGCCGCCGTATACCGGGTCGCCTTCGAGGATGCCGGCCAGTTCGTCCAGATCCACCGGAAGAGGGCGGAGATCCCGTACCCACACCGCTTCCCAGCCACGCCTCGAGCTGATCGGCCAGCACGTCGTCGCCCTCCCAGCTCCGTTCCCGCAACGCGGCGACCATACGGCCCGTGGCCTTTGTAGCGCCGTCCGCGCGCTGCTCAAGCGCGGCCAGCACTCAGTCGCCGAAGGCTTGCAGGCGATTCTCCGGCACGACAGGATCTGTCATCTCCATGACGGCCGTGGCGAAGGCGGGGCAGCCTCCGGTCCCCAGTGCGGCGCCTGGTGGGTCACATGGTGCCCGGGGCGCGCCGCTTCTTCTGGACCGGCAGGGCGACGATGCCGGGACGACGGCCGGCATTCCGGAGGAACTCGCGGCCAGGCTGGTGAGCGCGGCCGGTGCGCGCGTGACCGGGGTGGAACTTCACCCGGCCGGGGCAGAGGTCAGGGAAGTGACTGCGGAGACCTTCGCGGCCCGGGTCGAGCTCGGCGGGTTGCCGGATGCCAGGTATGTCACCGCGCGCCTGGATGCGGGCCTGGCGCTGGCTGCGGTCGCGGGTGCCCCGGTCCGGGTCCCCGGCCCGGTGATGGACCGGCTGGCCGTGCCGGTACCGGATGGCGACCTGCTTGCCCCGTTCCGGGACCGCGGGCCCGGGCATCTCATCATCGACCGCCGGGTCGGCCATGTCCTGTATGCCGGGCCTGATGGTCCTGGTGAGCGGCCCCGGTTCGAGCCGCGCAACATGGCTTTCGGTGACGGGCTGGACCGGTGGGACCTGGATGGCGGTCCGGGTGAGGAGGCCGGGTCTGGTCCGCTGGACTATTCCGCCGCCGCCGAAGGCCAGTGCGCGGTGCTGTCCTCGGCAGCCGCCGAGCCTCGTGGTTCGGCGGTCCTGGTGCAGGCAGTGTTCGCCGATGATTTCCTCGGCGCGACGGCCGTGTTCGGCGGTGAGTTCCGTACCGAGGATGCCGCGGGGCGTGCCGGGCTGCGCCTGGAGATCCTCAGAGAACCAGGATGGCGTGTGAGCCCGGATCGCCGGGAGAATCATGCCGTCACCGTGACCGGCAGCCGGGACTGGTCCAGGCAGGAGATCACCGTGCCGGTTCCTGAGGACGCTGACATCATCCGGTTCGGCATCGTCCTGGCCGGCCGCGGCCGGGTCTGGCTGCGCGACCCCGAACTACGACGCGGCATCGGATGAGACGGGACCGGCCTGCCGTGGGTGACGGCGCGGGGATCTCCGACGGGGACCTGGTGCGGCTGGCCCGCGACGAGGACCCGGTGGCGTTCCGGCTGCTGGTGGAGCGGCATCAGCCGATGGTCCGTGCCCGCGCGGCGGGCCTGGGCGCCGATCCCGGCGACGTGGACGACATCATGCAGGAGTCGTTCCTGCGGGCGTTCCTCGCGCTGGACCGGCTGCGGGACCCGGACCGGTTCGCCGCCTGGCTGTCTGGCATCACGGCGAACGTCTGCCGCGGCCTGCGGCGCCGCGACCAGGCCATGCTGCTGCCCGACTGGCCCGAGCCGCTGCACCCGGCTGCCAGCGACGGCCTGCCCTCGGCGGACGACCTGGACCGCGCCGACGCGCTGCGGGCGGCCATGGCCAGCCTGCCCGCCGGCCAGCGGCGGGCCGTCGCCGTGCACTACTACGCCGACCTGCCCGCCCGGCAGATCCCCGGACCGGAAGGCGCGGCCCGGGTGAGCCTGCACAAGGCGCGGCGCCGGCTGCGCGCCTACCTCACCCAGCACCGCCCCGACCTTGTCCCCGCCGTCTCCAGGAGACCGCAGATGACGACCGTCCGCATCGCCCGTATCGTCCGCCCTGGCCGGCGGCGCCCAACGGGCCACCTGACCGCCGGCCACGACCGCGCCCAAATCGTCGTGCCCAGAGATGATGCAGGGGGGAAGGTCAGCTCCGAGAGGCTCTGGCCATCACCCCCTACTTATGTCGTCGTGCTCGAAGATGACATGGGAGGCCGCGAGCTGCCCGTGTGGCTGCGGCCCTTCGAGGCCACCGCCTGGAACGGCTTCTCGGCCAGAGGGACGAGGAAGCTGGCACGCCGCAGGCCCGCACCGCCGACGACCTCGCCGGCCGGATGCTGCGCGCGATCGGCTCCACCGTGACCGCGGTGGACATCGACGAGCTGGGCCCGGAGGTGACCGCGGCGCGGATCGCGCTGACCGGCCCGGCCGGAGCACGGCAGGTCACCGCCCGGCTCGCCGACGGGCTTGCCGTCGCGATCACCGCCGCAGCGCCGGTCCGGGTAGCGGACGCGGTGATGGCCCGGCTCGCGGTCCCCGCCGGGACCACGCCCGCCCCCGATCCCGGGCAGCCCGGCAGTCCCGGCCCGGCGCGCCCGCGCCGACGTCCCCGGCCCCGCCATGAGCCGCGCAACCTGGCCTTCGCCGGCGGACTGGACGGCTGGCGGTTCGGCGGCAGCTTCACCGGGCACGCCAGCCAGTCCCGCTGGCACGACTACACCTGCGCCACCGAGCACGGGATTGCGGTGATCTCCTCGGCCGTTCCCGGGCCAGCCGGGTTCGCCGTCTTGGGCCAGGAAGTCTTCGCCGACGATTACCGTGGCTCGACGGTGGCCTTCCGGGGCGAGGTCCGCCTCACCGCGGACGGCACCGGCCGCGCGGGTCTGTTCCTGCGGCTCACGCCGGGGCACGCCCGGCCGTATCCGTCGGAACCGCTGACTGGGCAAGCCGTCCTCGCCGATCCCGGCGACACTTTCGCCCAGGTACCCAGTGCCAGCGAATGGACCAGGTACGAGGTCGCCGCGGAGATTCCCGGCGGCTGCGACGTCATCGTGTTCGGCATCTGCCTGGCCGGTCCTGGCCGGATCGAGCTGCGGAACCCGGAACTGGTCCGCCGCATATGAACGATCAACCCGGCCGTAACATCCACCAGCAGGCCCGGGCGAGCCGTGTCGGCGGCACTTCCACGATGGGACGCCGCAGATTCCGGCCAGACGCGATCGCAGCCCGGCCCGGAATCGCGGTCGCGGCGATCGCGGCCGGGCACGCGCCAAGGTCCGGCCACGCCAGTGCCGCGTACCGGCTGCTCGGCATGCTGCCGCTGCCCCGGCCAGTGACGGCAGCGCTCGCCCCGTTTGCTCGCCCCGCGCGGACCGCCGTGATGCTGATCGTGTTGCTGCTCGGCGCGGCCACGGGATCACGAGGCGCCTGGCGGCGTGCCGTCCTTGCCGTAACGGTCGGCATCGTCCTGCTGACAGCGGCATGTGGCGGCTCGTCTGCTGGCTCTGCTGGTTCGACTGGCTCATCCCAGGCAGGAGGGTCAACGACCTACCAGAACGAACTCCTCGCCTATGCGCAGTGCATGCGCGCCCACGGCATGCCGAACTTCCCCGACCCTGACAGCAACGGGGTCTTCGACCTGAGGGGACTCCACTCGCAGGCCAGCCAGCAGCAGGTGGCTAACAAGACCTGCCAGCACCTGGCCCCGAACGGCGGCCAGCTGACCCAGGCTCAGCGGCAGCAGACCCTCAATCAGCTGCTGAAGCTGGCGCGGTGTATGCGCTCCCACGGGTACCGGCAGTTTCCCGACCCCATCGAAAGCGGCGACAAAATCGGCCTGACCCTTCATGGCAGCGGCATCAGCCCGGCGATAGCCCGATCGCCGCAGTTCCAGGCCGCGCAGCGCACCTGCCAGCTGCAGGCGGGACTGCCGGCAGGTGCGCCGTGAGCGAGACGGTTTCCCGGGGCCGGGAGGCCGGCCACCAGGCGGATGGCCTGGCGGCCGCCGCGGCCGGGGTGGCGCGTTGGCGTGGCCGGGGCCGCTGGGTGGCGGCGGGGCTGGTGGTCGTACTAGCAGCGAGCGGGGTTGTGTCCGCGTGGTATGCCGGCGCGTTTTCCTCCGCTGCTTCGTCCGGGGGCGGGCAGGGGACGCCCGCTCCCGCAACGGCGGCGGTAACCCGGCGGGATCTGTCGTCGCAGACCCCCGTGAACGCGACGCTGGGGTATGCGGGGTCCTACACGGTGCGCGGGCACGGCGGCGGGACGCTGACGTGGCTGCCGGCGCCGGGGCAGGTGATCGGCCAGGGGCAGGTGCTGTACCAGACCGACAATGGCAGCCCGGTGGTGCTGCTGTACGGCAGCGTCCCGGCGTGGCGGACCCTGGACGAGGGGATGACCGGCGCTGATGTGACCCAGCTGAACCATGACCTGGTGGCGCTCGGGGATGCCAGCAGCTCGCAGATCGCCTCGCTGGGCTGGGATTACTTCTCCTGGGCGACGCAGGCAGGAGTGCAGAAGCTGCAGTCGGCGCTGGGGGTCTCCAGCCCGCCGGGGTCGCTGTCGCTGGGGTCGGCGGTGTTCGAGCCGGGCGCGATCCGGGTCACTACTGTGCAAGGCAGCCTGGGCGAGCTGGCGTCCGGGCCGGTGCTGGCGGCGACTGCGGACCAGCATGTGGTGATGATCAACCTGAGCGCCGCCCAGCAGTCGGAGGTAAAGGCCGGGGAGGCGGTGACCGTGACGCTGCCGGACGGTGCCAGCACGCCGGGGGTGATCTCCTCGGTAGGCACGGTGGCGACCGGGTCGGGCAGCAACGCGACGATCCCGGTGACGGTCACGTTGACGCACCCGCAGGCGGCAGGGAGCCTGGATCAGGCGCCGGTGACGGTGCAGATCACCACCTCCAGCGTCAGCAACGTGCTGGTGGTGCCCGTGGGGGCGCTGCTGGCGCAGTCCTCGGGCGGGTACGCGGTCGAGGTGACCGGGCGGGGGAACAGCCGTCACCTGGTGCCGGTGCAAGTGGGGATCTTCGATGACGCCGACGGGCTGGTGCAGGTGACCGGGGCGCTGACCCCCGGGCAGCGTGTCGTGGTGCCCGCGTCATGAGCGCGGTCCTGGAACTGACCGGGGTGAGCAAGACCTACCCGGGGTCGCCGCCGGTGCGGGCGCTGGACCGGGTCAGCTTGATGATGGCGGCCGGGGAGCTGACCGGCATCGTGGGCCCGTCCGGGTCGGGCAAGAGCACGCTGCTGCACTTGATGGGCACCCTGGACAAGCCCACCACCGGGACGATACGGGTCACCGGCATCGACATCGCGCGGATCACCGACCGGGACCTGTCGGCGCTGCGAGCGTCCCGGATCGGGTTCGTGTTCCAGCAGTTCTTCCTCGCCGAGCACCAGAAGGTGCTCGACAACGTGGCCGACGGGCTGCTGTATGCCGGGGTCGCACGGGCCAGGCGCCGTCGGCTCGCCCTCGCCGCGCTGGAGCGGGTCGGGCTGGCTCACCGAGCCGCGGCCCGGCCCACGCAGCTCTCGGGCGGAGAGCGGCAGCGGGTGGCCATCGCCCGGGCCGTCGTGGGCGGCCCGCCGGTGGTGCTGGCCGACGAGCCGACCGGCAACCTGGACTCGGGCACCGGCACCGGCATCCTGGCCCTGCTGGAAGAACTCAACGCCCACGGCACCACGATCATCGTGATCACCCACGACCACGCGGTCGCCGCCCGGATGCGGCGCCACATCGAGATGCTCGACGGACATGTCATCGCCGACACCAGCGGAGAACCATCGTGACCACCATGTCCGGACGGCCGGCCGCCCCGCTCGCGCCGTCCGCGGCCCGGCTACGTCCCGCTGACCTGGCCGGGCTGGCCAGCGTCGGGCTGCGCACCCGCAAGCTGCGCGCGTCGCTGTCGGCGCTGGGTATCGCGATCGGGGTCGCGGCGATCGTGGCGGTGCTAGGCCTGGCCCGCTCCTCCCAGGCTGGGCTGCTGGCCGAGATCAGCCGGCTGGGCACCAACCTGCTGACCGTGCAGAACGGGCAGAGCCTGACCGGCGGAACCGCCGAACTGCCGGCCGCCGCCCCCGGCATGATCAGCGAGCTCCCGGGTGTCACCGCGGTGCAGGACACCGGGAGGGTCGGCAACGTCAACGCCTACCGCAGCCCGTACATCCCCTCGATCAACACCAACGCGCTGAGCGTCCAGGCCGCTACCCTGGACCTGCCCGGCGTGCTGGGCACGACGATCGCCCAGGGCAGCTACCTCAACGCCGCCACCGCCCGCGAGCCGGTCGCGGTGCTCGGCGCCGCCGCCGCGCAACGGCTGGGCACCGACCGGGTCTGGCCCGGGATGCGGATCTGGATCGGCGGTCAGTGGTTTTATGTCGTGGGCATCCTCAACCCCGCGACCCTGGCCCCCGAGATCGACTCCTCGATCCTGATCGGCTTCCCGACTGCGGAGAAACACCTGGGCTTCGACGGGCACCCCTCCGAGATCTACCTCCGGGCCAACGACAGCCAGGTCACCGCCGTCGACAACCTGCTCGGCGCGCAGGTCAACCCGGAAAACCCCAGCCAGGTCGACGTCTCCCAGCCTTCGGACGCGCTGACCGCCCAAGCGGACGCGGCCGGCACGTTCGACACGCTGTTCCTGGGCCTGGGCGCGATCGCGCTGCTGGTCGGCGCGGTCGGGGTGGCCAACATCATGGTCATCTCGGTGCTGGAACGCCGCCACGAGATCGGGCTGCGCCGCGCGCTAGGCGCCACCAGAGGCCAGATCCGCATCCAGTTCCTGTCTGAGGCCATCCTGCTGGCCCTGGCCGGGGGCGCGGCAGCTGGTTCCTGGCCGCCTCGGCGGCCGGGCTGGGCGCGGCCGGGCTCACGGCCCCCGGCGCCACGGCGGCCAGCGCCTCACCCGGCAGCCTAGAGAGGCAGCACCGACTTCAGCCGGATCCGGAAGCTGCTCAACGCCGAGGGCTGACCGGGCGGGCGATCCGGGGCAGGGGCCGGGTCGTCGCTGGCAGACGCGCCACAGCAGTCGCCGAGGTGAAACGTCGGAACGCCGCGTGCAGCACTCGACCGACGTCGCAGCCCTTTTGCCTGATGAACCAGGCCGCTGTCGTATGCCGCGATGACGAGCTGGGCGCGGTCGCGTGCGCCGAGTTTCATGAGCAGGCGGCCGACGTGTGTCTTGGCTGTGGACAGGGAGACATTCAGCCGGGTTGCGATCTCGGTGTTGGACAGGCCGAGCCCGATGAGGGTCAGAATCTCGCGTTCTCGTCCGGTTACCCGTCCGGCAGCGACGCAGACTGCCTGTCAGGTGCCGGATGGCGGGTGAATTCGGCGATGAGCCGCCTGCTGACGCCGGGGGTGGCGGCCGAGCCGGGTCGTTTCCACTGTTATCCCCCCGTCCCGGCGGATGTCCTGCGCCGTCGTTTGATTACCCTCTGTAGTCGGGTCGCACACCTGAGGGAATACCCCGGACCTGGAGTGATGGGCGCGGGAGTCATCCGTGTGCATTCATACGGGAAACACGGGCATGATATCGGATTCAGGAGATGACCCGATATTGATGATGTAGACCGTTGCCGCCTCATCATCGACTTCGTACAGGACCCGGATGTCGCCCGCGTGCAACCGGTAGACGCCTGTGGTACCCACGCGACCACACCCTGCGGGTACGGCTGATCAGCCAGCAAGGCGACGGCCCGGCGCGTACGGACGAACAGGTCCTTATCCTCGCTGCGGAGGCGGGCCAGGTTACGAAGCGCCGTCTCCCGGAAGACGACGGTCAGGCTCACGCCAAGGTTTCTGCGTCGATCCGGTCGAGCGCGGCATCCAGTTCATCGAGGCTTATCCCGTCTCGCCCGGCGGCCTTATCCGCCAGGTGCGCGGCCAGCGCCGCCCGGTCCTCGAGATCGGCGAGGTCATCGATGTTGATCAGTGCGGCGACCGGCTTGCCGTGCTCGCTGATCGTGACGGGACGATGGCTTTGCCGCGCCTCGGCGACGAGCTCACCCAGGTGCGTCTGCGCCGCAGTCAACGGATAGGCCATACATCGACGGTAACACCGTGCGGTAACCATAGCGGGCAGGAACACGCACGACCAGGTCGGCATGGCCCGCGGTGCGACGGCCGGGCGTGCTGCTATCTGCTATCCGTCGCCGCAATGCGCCGAGATGCTGGCACTCGGACCCGGCCGCCCGGCCGGTCAGCGAAGCGGCGCGCGTTCATAGCTGGCCCCGCCGGTTTCGCTGCCCCAGAGCCGCGCATGCGACCTGAGTCCGTGCAGATGGGCCTGATATGCGCTGCCCGGCGGCAGCGTTCGAGGCGCAGGCGTTGGCGCCTATCGTTCAGGCACTGTCGGTACTTGTGTCACTACGATTCACGTATCCCGCACCGCCCTCGACGCCGCCTACCATAAGAGCCGAAGGCAGCGGCGACCCGGAAAACGGTGCTGAATCCGTGCTGACACCCTGCCGCCCAACAGGCTATCTACCTGCGAAAACTGCCCGCCGGTCCACGATCACCCAGATCTACGAGGGCACCAACCAGATCCAGCGCATGGTGATGGCCCGCCAACTCCTAAAGGGCTGACTTTAGATCGCTGAGCTGGGATTTCTCCGGCCTGCTGTACCGTGAAACGGGCCGTCCGGCGCCCAGTCGGGCGGCCCGTTCTCGTGTCCAGTTTGCCCGATTGATGCCAGTTATTTCCCGTCTCGGTTAGCCCGCAGCACGGTATATCGGCTTGCATTATAGCGTAGGACGGTATAGCGTGAGCTGAGTCAACGTGATGAGCAAGGCGCGGAGGACGACATGAGAGACCGGCTGGACCGCTGGGCCGACCCGCCGCTGCTGGTGCTGGCCAGCCTGGCCGAGGAGCCCAAGCACGGGTATGCCATCACGCAGGACATCGCGGAGACGATGGGGGTGCGGCTCAGCGCCGGCACGCTGTACGCGGTGATCTCGCGGCTGGAGTCACGCGGGCTGATCGAGCCGCTGGAGCCGGAGGACCGGCGGCGTCCCTACCGGCTCACCGCGGCCGGGGCGCGGGAGTTGGCGGAGCAGTCCGAGCGGATGCACCAGGTGTCCTCCGTCGCGCAGCGGCGGCTGCGCGCCAGCTACGGCTGGGCCAGCGCATGAGCGCCCCGCAGGCCCCGCGGACCTGGGGAGCCGGTGTCCTGGCGCGCGCGGCGCTGGGCCTCTACCCGGCGGCGTGGCGAGCCCGCTACCGGGATGAGGTCCGTGCCCTGCTGGAGGATTCCGGAGCCGGCTTGCGGGCCGCCGCGAGCCTGGTCTGGCATGCGGTTCCCGCGTGGGTCCGGCGGTCGCGGCACCTGTATGACCGGCCGGAGCGTATGCGTGCCAGTCTCGGCACGGTGCTGGCGGCGTGGGCGGTGCTGGCCGGCCTGGCGGCCGTCTTCGTGCAGCTCGCCCAGGCCCAGGGATCTCTGCAACGCCTTACGCTGGCACGCCATCCGGTCATCCAGTGGTCGTACTGGGTATTCGACGGGGCGCTCATCGTTTCCGTGCTGGCCGTGGCCGCCGGGGGCCTGCCGCTGTGGCTGCGCATGTTCCGCGACGTCCGCGGCGCTCGCCGCCGGCGTGAAGTGGCCTGCCTGCTCGCGCCGGTTGCCGTGCCCGTTGCCTATCTCGCCGTGAGTGCCGCGATAGCCGGCCTTGTCCGTCAGGCTGGCCAGGGGATCGTGCCGTGGCAGGCCAGGCCCGTGGTGGACCTGGCGAACGGCAACCTCGGCCCGTGGTGGTTCCTGGCGCTGGTACTTCTCGGGTTCGCCGCCGCTGCGGTTTCCGCGGCCGGACCGGGCCTGGCGCTGCGCAGGCTGCGCCCCGATGGCCCGGCCGTCACCCGTGCCACCCGCGCCGCGGGCCTCGCCGCGGCGACGATGGTCCTGGCCGGTGCCGCCAGCATCGTCGCCGCGGTCGGCCTGTACCTGTGGGCGCCCGCGTACGCGGGCTACCACGAGAGCTGGCAGCTCGCCATCTACCTCCCTGCTATCCTGCTGGCCGCCGCCGTCGCGATCGTCAGCGCCGCGCGCGGCATCCGGGCCACCCGTTCGCCCGCCACGGCCTGAGATCTGCGCGCGGACCCGCACGGGTTGCTGGGCGGGTAGCCCGTAGCGCCGGGACAACGAGTCCCAGACGTTTCCGGGCACCGCGGCGTACCCTCGGCGCCCATGGTCGGCACGGGGCCGCGTTGGCATTCACCACCCATGAGCCGCCCCGGCCTGTTCTCTTCCGTGGCGGCGTGCCGAGTCGGCAGCGGCGTGCCGCCACGGAACTCCTCGGGCCGGGCGCTTCCGGAACGGTATCCGCCGATTATCAAGGATCACATGAGCATGGAAGACACGATCGAAGTGACCGGGCTGCGGAAGCGGTTCGGGCAGACCGTGGCGCTGGACGGGATGTCCTTCACCGTCCGGCCAGGCCAGGTCACCGGGTTCGTCGGCCCGAACGGCGCCGGGAAGTCCACCACGATGCGGGTGATCCTGGGCCTGGACGCACCCGACGAGGGCCGCGCGCTGGTCGGCGGGCGGCCGTACGCGGCCCTGCGCTACCCGCTCACCCGGGTCGGGTCGCTGCTGGACGCGTCCGCGCTGCAGCCCGGCCGCACCGGCCGCAACCACCTGCTGTGGCTGGCCCGCTCCCAGGGGATTCCCGACGGCCGTGTCGACGCGGTGCTCGGCCAGGTCGGCCTAGAGAAGGCGGCCCGCCGGAAGGCCGGCGGGTACTCGCTGGGCATGCGGCAGCGGCTGGGTATCGCCGCAGCGCTGCTCGGCGACCCGCCCATGTTGGTGCTGGATGAGCCGTTCAACGGTATGGATCCCGAAGGGATCATCTGGATGCGCGGGTTCCTGCGCGCGCTGGCCGCCCAAGGCCGGGCGGTGCTCGTCTCCAGTCACCTGATGAGCGAGCTGGAGGACACCGCCAGCCACCTGGTGATCGTGGGCCGCGGCAGGGTGATCGCCGACACTAGCACCCGGGACCTGCTGGCTGCCGCGTCCGGCGACCGGGTCACGCTGCGCACGACCGCGGCCGGCGCGGCGATGAAGGTACTGGCGCGGGACGGGGCTGAGGTCGCCGCTACCGGACCCGGCGCGCTGGTAGTTTCCGGGCTTCCCGCCGAACGGGTCGTGGTGCTCCTGTCCGGCAGCGCCGTGCCGTTCTCGGAGGTGTCGGCGCACCGCGCGAGCCTGGAGGAGGCATACCTGGAACTCACCCGCCACGCGGTGGAGTTCCGCGCAGCCGCCGGGGAGGCAGCACGGTGACCGCCATGACGGTGGCGCCGGAACATCCCGGCACCCGGGCAGCGGGCTTCGGCAGGCTGCTGTACGCCGAGTGGACCAAGTTCCGTACGGTCCGCGGCTGGGTCATTGCCATGGTGATCGCGGCGCTGCTAACCGCCGGGGTCGGGATCTGGGCCACGTCCGGCTATCACGGTTTGCCGTGCGGGAACGTGCTGCCGAACGGCCAGACCATCGGCGAGGCCTGCCCTGCTCCGCCGCTCGGCCCGGACGGTGAGATGGTAACGGACAGCTTCTATTTCGTGCGCCAGCAGTTGCCCGGCAACGGCACCATGACCGCGCGTGTGACCGGGCTGGCTGGCTCGGCTACGCAGGACATCCAAGGCGGGACGTCCGAGCTCCAGCCGTGGGCCAAGGCCGGGATCATCGTCAAGGCAAGCCTCCGGCAGGGCTCGGCGTACGCGGCGGTAATGATCACCGCTAGCCACGGGGCGCGGATGCAGTACGACTACACGCAGGACATCGCCGGCATGCTCGGCGCTGTGTCCACCACCTCCCCGCGGTGGCTGCGGCTGGTCCGCTCCGGTGACACGCTCACCGGATACGGCTCCGCCGACGGTACTCACTGGACCCGGATGGGTGCCGCCCGCCTGGCTGGGCTGCCCTCGATGGTGCAGGTCGGCCTGTTCGTCACCTCTCCGGATGCGGTGACGGACGAGAACGCCGGTCCCGCCCTCGCCAGCGCTGTGTTCGACCACGTCACCGTGTCGGGCACCCGGCCCGGCAGCGGGTGGACTGGCGATAACGTCGCCGGCCCGGCGTACGCGTCGGTGAGCGGCGGATTCCGCCAGACAGGCGGTACTTTCACGGTGCGCGGGTCCGGTGACATAGCGCCCGCCGTGGCCAACGTGGGGGGCAGCGGCAGGCCCGCTGATCAGGGTGTCATCGGGGCGTTCGCCGGGCTGATCGTGGTGATCGTGGTGGGGACGATGTTCATCACCGCCGAATACCGGCGCGGCCTGATCCGCATCACGCTCGCCGCGACCCCGCGGCGCGGCCAGGTGCTGGCCGCCAAAGCGATCGTGATCGGCGCGGTCACCTTCGCCGCCGGGCTGGTCGGCGCCACCGTGGCGGTCCTGCTCGGCGAGCGCATGCTACGCGGCAGCGGCTTTTATGTGTACCCGGTCGGCGGGCTCACGCAGGTGCGCGTGGTGGCCGGCACCGCGGCGCTGCTCGCCGTGGCCGCCGTCCTCGCCTTGGCCCTGGGCGCGATCATGCGGCACGGCGCCGGGCCGGTCACCGCCGTCATCGCGCTGATCGTCATACCGTACTTCTTCACCGGCCCGCTGGCCGTCCTACGCGGCCCTGCCGCGGAATGGCTGCTGCGCGTCGCCCCCGCCGCCGCCTTCGCCATCCAGCAGACCCTCCCGGCCTACCCCCAGGTCAGCAGCGCATACATGCCGCAGTACGGGTACTACCCGCTGGCGCCGTGGGCTGGTCTCGCGGTGCTGTGCGCCTGGGCCGCGCTCGCCTTGAGCCTGGCCGCGTTCCTGCTCCGCCGGAGAGACGCATGAGCCGGGCGCTGCGCGCCGAGTGGACCAAGCTACGCACCCTGCCCGGCACCGGCTGGCTGCTACTCGGTGTCGTCGTGCTCACCGTCGCCGTCAGCGCGGCCGCGTCTGCGGCGCTGTCCTGCCAGTCCTCGGCCGCCTGCCATCCCGACATCACTAAGCTCAGCCTCACCGGCACCGACCTGGGCCAGGCGGTCGTGGCCATCGTCGCGGTCCTGGCGGTCACCGGGGAGTACGCCACCGGCATGATCCGGACCACCCTTGCCGCGGTGCCCCGCAGGACCGTCATGCTAGCCGCCAAGGCCGCCGCCGTCACCGCCCTGGTGCTGGCCGCCGGCGCCGTCGCCATCCTCGGCTCGCTGCTGGCCGGGCGGCTGATCCTGCCCGCCCAGGGGTACATCCCGGCGAACGGCTACCCCGACCTGTCCCTGGCCGACGGCCCGGTAATGCGCGCCGCCGCTGGATCGGTGCTCTACCTCGCCCTGATCGCACTGCTCAGCCTCGGCATCGCCACCGCCGTGCGGGACGCCGCGGCCGCCATCGGGATCGTGCTCGGCGTGCTGTACATCTTCCCGATCCTTGGCCCGGCGGTCACCGGCCCGGGATGGCAGCGGCACCTGCAGCAGATCGGGCCGATGACGGCCGGGCTGCAGATCCAGGCCAGCACCGGCCTGCGCACCCTGCCGATCAGCCCCTGGGCGGGCCTCGGCGTGCTCGCCGCCTGGGCCGCCGCGGCCCTCCTGGCCGGCGGCGTCGTGCTCCGCCTCCGCGACGCCTGAGACAGCCCCCAGGCTCCCGCCGGGAGAACGGAGCTGAGACCTGACGGGTCCAGCAGGCAAGGCTCCAGCACGGCGACCCGGGGGCAGCCATCCCGGACCGGCCGTGTTCGATCCAGGACATGGCCGTCTATGGGTGGTTCTTGCCATGAAGCCAGATCCTGCCTTCCATGACAGCCCAAAGTAACTGAGCGTCAGCGGCAGCTGTGTATGTTCACATAGAGGTTTATTCAGCTGATCGCATAGAAATGCAGGCCAATGACGGCTGAGATAGTTTCGGGGAACGTTCCGATCGGCCGACGGTAATCAGTGTGCATGATCCGCCAGGTCTTAAAGTTCGCAATGACTTGCTCGATGATGTAGCGGATCTTGTTAACCTGCGTGTTGAATTCCTTCTGCCAGTCAAGGAGTTCGCCGCCAGGTGGTTTCTTTAAGTGCCCGTTTGGAAACTAGTGCGCGTCAGGCAGTTTGCCTGACGCGCACAGCAGCACGTTCTGGAGAGCGTTCGCCCGGGCAAGACGGCCTTCGAGCGGGCTTTCGTGACATCAGGTCCGCTCGCTGAGCATGATGCGGTGGCCGTCGGGGGACCGCAGGACCATTTCCCGACGGCCCCATGGCTCGTCCGTCGGAGGCTTCAGCACCTCGGCCTTCTCCGCCAGGGCGCGCGCGTAGTAGCCGTCAACAGCTTCGACCGTCAGGTATGCGACGTAGCTATGGTCGCCAAGCTCAGACGCTGGGATTGCATCTGGGCAGCGCCCGAGCATGAAGGTCACATTCCCGGCTGTGCAGAAGGTCCAGTTACCTGGATCAGGCTCAGTCATGTCGCAACCGAGCACATCAGCGAACCATGCGGCCGAACGGTCAAGATCCCTGATAGCTAGCACCGGGTCAGAACGGAGGAGGTTCATACCGGCATCGTAAGGCGCTGCCGCGCCCCTTGGCCCCGGGCAGACGTTGCCTGACGCGGCACTAGATAGCGCTCGATTGAACCGCTGGTCGCCGGCGGGCGAGGCGCCGGGTCATGGTGATGGTCATCGCCACTAAGGGCGTGATCATTTCATTACCGACATAGCCCTTGTCGCCGGGCCAGTTCCCAGGATCAAGCGTTAGCAGGACTCCGGATTCGATCAGGTAGTAGCTGTGGTGCAGGTGGATGGTGGTGAGGTTGTCGCGCGTTCCGTTGAACTTCGGTGGCGGTCCTCATGATCGTCGGGCGGCGATCACGTTGTCTTGGCCGACGTCAGGAGCTCGTGAGGATGACGAGTTGCTGGGTCGCCCGGGTCATCGCGACGTAGCGGTCGACCGCTCCTTCGATGCCCTTGCCGAACGCCTCTGGGTCGATGAGGACGACCAGATCGAACTCGAGCCCCTTCGACAGTTCCGGGGTCAGCGACCGGACGCGGGACGTCGCCCCGAACGTGGGATCGCCGATGGCGCAGGCGATCCCCTCGGCATGCGCGGCGAGCCAGGTGTCGAGGATCGAGCCCAGATCCGAAGCAGATCCGTGCACGACGGGGACGCCGGTGCTGCGGATGGAGGTCGGCACGTTGGCGTCCGGGAGCACGGCCCGGATGACCGGCTCGGCTTCCGCCATGACCTCTTCTGGCGTCCGGTAGTTGATGTTCAGGGAGGCCAGTTTGATCCGGTCGAACCCGACCCGCTCGAGCCGTTCCTGCCACGACTCCGTGAACCCGTGCCGGGCCTGAGCGCGGTCCCCGACGATGGTGAAGCTCCGGGACGGGCAGCGGAGCAGCAGCATCTGCCACTCCGCGTCGGTCAGTTCCTGCGCCTCGTCCACGACGATGTGCGCGAACGGGCCGGCGAGCAGGTCCGGGTCGGCGCTGGGCAGTGCGGACTCGTTAACCAGGGCGTCCTGGAAGTCCTCACCGCGCAGCATCGTCACCAGGCCTACGCCGTATTCGTCGTCGACGGCCTCAATCAGGTTGTCGACGACGCTGGCCATGCGCTCGCGTTCGGCGGCGACAGTGGCCTCATGCCGGCGCTTACGCCGTGACGCCTCCGGGTCGCCGAGCTGCTGCCGTGCCGCGTCCAGGAGCGGCAGGTCGGACACCGTCCAGGCCTGGGCATCCCCGCGCTGCAGCTTCGCGATGTCATCGGGGCTGAGCCAGGGAGCGCACAGCCGCAGGTAGGCGGGTACCGACCACAGATCTCCAACGAGGTCAGCCGCATCGATCAGCGGCCACGCGCGGTTGAAAGTCGTGCGTAGCTCCCTGTTCTGCAGCAGTGACCGGCGGATCAGGTCAGCCGGGGCGTCCCCGTCGTGGGAGTCCATCAGGATCGTGAGCAGCGCCTCCCAGATCTCCTCGCGCGCCTCGTTGTGCGGAGTACCGGGGGCCGGTGCTTCGAACGCCTCGGCCCAGTCGCCGGCGCTCAGCCTGATGGCGGACCAGTGGGTCTCGACCGTCATCGGTTTGGTGGGTGGGTTCTCGTAGAACCGGACGGCCGTCTCGATCGCGGTCACCAGGTTCGCGGACGACTTCAGGAGAGCCACGTTCGGATCGGTCTCGGTCACTGCCGCGGCTCCCTCGGCGACCAGGTCCCGCAGGGTGCAGGTCTGCACGCCCTCCTCTCCGAGGCTGGGGAGGACGTCAGCGACGTAGGCCAGGTAGGGCTGGTGCGGACCGACGAACAGCACGCCGCCCCGGCGGTGACCGAGGCGAGGGTCGGAGTACAGGAGGTAGGCGGTGCGGTGCAGGGCGACGACGGTCTTGCCCGTACCCGGACCTCCGTCGACGACGAGAGCGCCCCGGGATCCCGCGCGGATGATGGCGTCCTGGTCGGCCTGGATGGTGCCGAGCACGTCTCGCATCCGGGCCGACCGGCTGCTGCCCAGGCTGGCGATGAATGCGGACTGGTCGTCGAGCGCGGCGTGCCCGTCAAGCCCGTCCGCGGTGAACACCTCGTCCCAGTAGTCGCTGACCCGGCCGCGGGTCCAGCGATACCTGCGGCGGCTGGCCAGACCCATCGGGTTGGCGTGGGTCGCACCGAAGAACGGCTCAGCCGCAGGGGAACGCCAGTCGAGCAGCAGCCGGCGACCCGCGCTGTCGGTGAGGCCAAGCCGTCCGATGTACACGGGCTCGGGGTTGTCTGCGCTGACGATGCGTCCGAGGCATAGGTCCAGGCCGAAGCGACGCAGGATGCGCAGGCGAGCGGTCAGCCGGTGGATCTCGATGTCCCGGTCCATCGCCTCCTGGCCTATGCCGCCGGGCGCCTTGCGCTCGGCATCGAGGCGGCCGGACAGGCTGGCGATCGACTGCTCGAGGCTCTCCGCGAGGGCCGCGAAGTGCTGCTCGTCGCCGGCGATCAGCGCCGGGTCGGCCTTGGCGGAGAGGCGGTCGGGAAGGTCAAATGCGCTGGTAGTCAGGGGGTTCACGGCATCAGCTCCGATCTGAGGTCGCTTGCAACCATGGGGCGCAGCAAGGCGCCTGGACCGGCGTGAGGAACCTGGTGGCCATGACGGGCTACGCTCCGCCTGACGTCGGCCTCGTGGCCGCTGCCGGTTCAGGTCGCCAGGGTTTGCAGGTTCTCGTGTTCTGGGTCCTGGCTCGACGATCCGTGTGGTTCACGCGGACACGGGCGGCCTTTCCCGGCTGATCACGTCGAGCAGCAGCGTCGCGGCCACCGTCGCCCCGTCGGTGCGGATCGTGCCGGCCACGGCGGCCGCTCGCGCGCGGGTCTCGGGGGTCAGGGCCGTTCTGAGCGCGGCGGACAGGGACTCGGTGGTCGGGGCCGGACCGTCGTGGGCCGC
>WNGK01003475.1_pt1 | contig 20097 bp, 15 predicted proteins | sample 5400601 | NCBI WGS metagenome assembly WNGK01 (sample SAMN13153376, study PRJNA577476) | soil metagenome | isolation source: 60 cm soil or saprolite under Garry oak tree replicate 1 | place: USA:California | collected 2016-06-15
AGCCTCGGCCTGAGCCCGGATGGCAGGGTATTCCTCGCTTTTCCACTTCTCGACTGCCCCGGGGTTCTGCTGATAGGCGCGGTGCAAAGGCCGCTGCGGCGACAAGCCGAGCTTCCGCAAAAGCCGTCCCACCGAAACCACGGACAGCGACACCCTGAATTCGCGGCGGATCACCTCGCGGACCATCTCCCGGGTCCACAGCGCGAACTCGAACTGCATCTGCCGCGGGTCCTGGCCCACGATCAGCGAATACAGCCGGGACAACTGCGGCCCGGCCAGCTTCGGCGGGCGGCCGGGCACCGGCTTTGCCGCCAGCGCGTCCTTCCCGCCCTCGCGGTATTTCGCCAGCCACCCGTACACCGTCTTGCGGTGCAGCCCCAGCGCCGCGGCCGCATCCTCCGGATGAACGCCTTCCCCGACCTGCTCAACAGCCCGGAACCGCAGCACCTCGAGCGTCTTGTGATCAAGCTTCCGGCCATCATTTTCGCGCACGTTCCATTATCGCAGCTCACAAGATCAAAGTCGAGCTACTTTCGAACTCCTTAGTAAGCGCTGGAATTACCCGAGTTGAATTGACGGTTGCCGTCGCCTTTTCTGCCGATGGCGACATCGGCACCTGGGCGGGCGTGAGCAGGCTGAACAGCCGCCCGGCACTGCCCTGGCACAACTTATGAATTTTACGTTTTGGTGAGACGGAAGACTGGCGAGGGCATCCCTTTCAGCCGGTTTGGCAAATCGTGCTTTATGTATACCATGGCTACATCGTGCAGGCGGGCCCGTTATCCGCCCTCGTGTGCGGTCGCGACGCGTTGCGCTCGATACCGCTGTGGATTGTCTATGAATTGTCGCTCCATGTCGTGCGGAAAACCGGCTGCCAGGAGGGTTCTTTACGTTGGCATTGAAGGAATTTTACAATTCTGGTAGCTCTGCATCCCGAGAAACGACCCGCACGTCCCGGCAGCCCGGCCGGCACCGGGTCAGGCGGCAGCAGCCCGGCGTCCCGGCCGGCCGGGACCGCCTCTACGAGATCGACCTGCTGCGAATCACCGCTGCGCTAGCGGTCGTCTTCTATCACTACACGTTCTCCGGCTACGCCGGTCACCTAACGTACATCGCGTTCCCTGGCGTCAGCACCGTCACGCGCTACGGCTACCTGGGCGTCGACATGTTCTTCACGGTCAGCGGCTTCGTCGTTCTGCTCAGCGCATGGGGGCGGCGGCCGCATGAGTTCGTCATCTCCCGTGTCGTCCGCCTCTACCCGGCGTACTGGGTGGCCGTCACGGTCACCGCGATCGTCGCGATCACGCTCAGTCGCGAGCTGTTCAAGGTCTCGCCGGCGCAGTACGTCGCGAACCTGACGATGTTCAACTCGCTGCCCAACATCGCGAACGTCGATGTCGTCTACTGGACGCTGTGGGCAGAGATCCGCTTCTACCTGCTCGTGTTCGTGCTCGCGTGGATCGGCATCACCCGGGCGCGAGTCGTCACGGTGCTGTGGCTGTGGCTCGCCGCCACGGCGCTGATGGAGGCGCACGTCGGGCCGGCCGGCCTGGCCGGTAAGGCCGACCTGATCGTGCAGTCACAATGGTCGCACTATTTCATCGCCGGCATGGCGCTGTGCCTGATCTACCGCACCGGCTTCTGCTGGCAACTCGGCGCCGTATTGGTGATCGCGTATGGCAACGCGGTCTACCAGGCAATCAAGTTTGCGCAGCGCGTCTCCGACCGCTACCACCAGGCCCTGCACCCACCGGTGATCGTCGTCGTCATTACGGTCATCTTCGTCGTCATGACGCTCATCGCATTGCGGGTGACAAGGCGATTCGGGCGGCCGTGGTTCGCCGTGGCTGGCGCGCTCACGTACCCGCTTTACCTGGTGCATGCATACAACGGGTTCGTGCTCTTCAACCTCCTTGGCGGCGTGCTGAATCGCTGGGTGCTGCTGGTGCTGATGGTCACCGGGATGGGCTGCGCGGCTTACGCGATCCACCAGTTTGTGGAAGTCAGGTTCGCGCCGCGGCTCAAGCGTGCACTCTTGCATCTGGCCAGGCCCGGGCCCGGCTCGTAATCGGCGTGCCGGGGCAGTGCTGGCTCGTTGCTACCGTCCGGGTATGGATCTGCGCCGGCGCCCGGGCGGGCGCGTGCTTGCCGGGCTGGCGGCTGCCGTTCTCGTGATCGCCGCGGTGGCCGTGGTTCTCGTCGTCACCAGCCGTCCCGCGCCGGTCAGCATGCGGAATCTGCGGATCGCCGTTACCGATGGCCCGCTCGACAACCAGGACGTGGTGCTCGACGCCAGCTTCTTCACCCCGGCGGGCAGTGGCCGGGTGCCTGCCGTCCTGCTGGCGCACGGGTTCGGCGAGACCAAGAACGCCGTCCGCGGCGAAGCTGAGCAGCTGGCACGCGGCGGCTTCGCGGTGCTGACCTGGTCGGCCCGCGGGTTCGGCAAGTCCACCGGCCAGATCGCGCTCGACTCGCCTGACTACGAGGTCAAGGATGTCGAGCAGCTGGTCAGCTGGCTGGCCAGGCAGCCGCGGGTGCTGCTCGACCGGCCGGGAGATCCCCGGGTGGGCATCGCCGGGGCGTCCTATGGCGGCGGGATCGCGCTGCTAGCGGCCGGTTATGACCATCGGATCGATGCGATCGTCCCGCAGATCACCTGGCATAACCTGGCGACCGCGCTGTTCCCGGACGCGGCAGGCGGCGGGCCGCAGGATGGCGTCTTCAAAAGGCAATGGGCCGGCCTGCTTTTCACTCAGGGGTCTGTCGGCTTCGGGACGGCCGGCCAGGGTGGTGCGGGCCAGGGCGGTGCCGGTCAGGGCGCGGGCCAGGGCGGCGCGGGCCAGGGCGGTGCCGGCCAGGGTGGTGCGGGCCAGGGCGGCGCGGGCCAGCTGGGTACGGCCGGCCAGGCCGCGGTGGCGCGGGCTGCCCAGTGCGGCCGGTTCCTGCCCCAGGTGTGCGCCGTCTACCGGCAGGTCGCCACGCTCGGGAAGCCGACTCCGCAGGCGATCTCGCTGCTGCTGCGGTCCAGCCCGGCGAGCGTCGCCAGCCGGATCGACGTCCCCACCCTGCTCATCCAGGGCAAGCACGACTCATTGTTCGGGCTGGATCAGGCCGACGCGAACTACCAGTCCATCCGGCGCAACGGCGCCCCGGTCGACATGGTCTGGTTCGCCGGCGGGCACGACGGCGGCAATCAGGAGACCAGCCGGGTCAGCGCCCTGACCGAGCAGTGGCTCGATCGGTGGCTGAAGCCGCCGAACCAGCCGTTCCGCCCCGGCCCCGGCACGGGCACCGGCACCGGCACCGGCTCAGCCGGCGGCGGCGCCACTGGAGCGAGCGCAGGCAGCGCCACAGGGGCGAGCGCAGGCAGCGCCGCCAGGGCGAGCGCCGCTACCGGCGAGCCAGCCTTCGCGGTGACCAGGAACCTGGGCTTCGACCCGTCGAGCAACACCGAGATACTCGGCGTCGCCACCGCGCCGAGCTACCCGGGCCTCGGCGGGACCAGGCAGACGATGCTGCGGCTGGCCGGGCCGCCGCAGACGATCGTCCGCCCGCCGGGCGGCTGGCCGGCCTCGATCTCGGTCTTTCCCGGGCTCGGCTCGCTCGGCGGGCTCACCTTCGACATGCCGGGCCAGAGCGCGGCCTTCATGTCTGCGCCGCTGCGGGCGCCGATTCAGGTCACCGGAGCGCCCTCGGTACGGATCCGGCTCGGCGGTGCGGCCACGGTCACGCTCTTCGCCAAGGTCTACGACGTGGACCAGGCGGGTAACGCCACCCTGCCCGATCAGCTCGCCGCGCCGCTGCAGGTGACCGGGGCCGCCACGGGGCAGGATGTCACCGTCCGGCTCCCGGCGCTCGACTACGACTTCGCCGCCGGGCACCGGCTTCGCCTCGTGCTGACGACCACCGACTTCGCCTACGCGACTCCGCGGCAGGCCGCGACGTACCAGGTGGCACTGGCCGGCCCGGGGCTGTCGCTGCCGTCCGACCCGGACCTTGCCGTGATTAACGGAGGCGTGCCGTGGTGGACGTGGGCAGCGCCGCTGGCGGCCCTCGCCGCGGCCGCCATGATCCTTGCCGCCGGCCGGCGCCGGCCGCGGGATGAGCTGGTACCCGCGCTGGCCGAGGTCCCGCTGGAGATCACCGGCCTGACTAAGCGCTACCGCGATGGCCAGCTCGCGGTCGACGGGCTGTCCCTGCGGGTGGACCGCGGGCAGATACTCGGGCTGCTCGGGCCGAACGGCGCCGGGAAGACGACCACGCTGCGGATCCTGATGGGACTGATCCACCAGGACGCGGGCACCATCATGATCTTCGGCCGGCCGGTCCGGCCCGGCGCGCCTGCGCTGTCCCGGCTCGGCTCGTTCGTCGAGGGGCCCGGTTTCCTGCCGCACCTGTCCGGCCGCGCCAACCTGGACCTGTACTGGCGGGCGACCGGCCGGCCGGCCGCCGATTCGCGCCTGGCGGATGTGCTCGCGATCGCGGGCCTCGGCACGGCAGCCGACCGCCCGGTGCGGGCTTACTCGCGCGGCATGCGCCAGCGGCTGGCCATCGCCCAGGCCATGCTGGGCCTGCCGGATCTGCTGGTGCTCGACGAGCCGATGAACGGCCTTGACCCGCCCCAGATCAGGGAGATGCGTGACGTCCTCGTCCAGTACGCGGCGGACGGCCGGACGGTGATCCTGTCCAGCCACATGCTCGCGGAGGTCGAGCAGACCTGCACCCACGTGGTGGTGATGAGCATGGGCCGGCGCCTCGCGGCCGGCCCGGTCGGCGAGATCGTGGGCATGGGTTCCGCGCTCGTCGTGGGCACGACGCAGGCGCAGCGGGCGGTCGCCGTGCTCGCCGGGCTGGACGGGATCGAGGGCGCCGAGCGGCACCCCGAAGGCGTGCTCGTGCATCCGGACGGCGTCGCTGCATCCGCCGTGGTCGCCGCCCTGGTGGGAGCCGGCATCCCAGTGGACCGGGTGATGCCGAACCGCCGTCTCGAAGACGCGTTCCTGGCCCTGATCGCCGGCTCGGCAGATCCGGCAGATCCGGCAGGTCCGGCAGGTCCGGCAGGTCCGGCAGGTCCGGCAGCTCCGGCCTATCCGGCTGGCAGCGGCGGGGCGGAGCAGCAATGACAGCCGCGCGGACCAGCGCAAGCGCGCCTGGATACAGCCCGCGGCGGACCCTGCCATTCCGGGTGGAGGCGGTCCGCCAGCTACGACGCAGGCGCACGATGATCGCGTTTGGAATCTTGCTGGTCTTGCCGTGGGTCCTGGTCGGCGCCTTCGAGGTCAGCGGCCCGGCGTCGGCGGGAAATGGGACGCCCGGGCTGGTCGCGATGGCGACCCGCGGCGGCCTCAACTTCGCGGCGTTCAGCTTCTTCGTATCGGCCGGCTTCCTGCTGGTGGTGGCGGTGGCGCTGTTCTGCGGTGACACGGTCGCGAGCGAGGCAAGCTGGTCATCGCTGCGGTACCTGCTGGCCGCGCCGGTGCCGCGCGCCAGGCTGCTGCGGCAGAAGCTAGCCGTCGCGCTCACCTATTCTTCCGTCGCGATCACCACGCTGGCGGTCATGGCGCTGGTCGCGGGAACGGTGGCGTTCGGCTGGCATCCGCTGCGGCTGCCTGCGACCGGGGTTGACCTGCCGGCCGGGACCGCGTTCGCCCGGCTGGGCATCGTGCTCGGCTATGTGCTGATCACCGAGCTCGTAGTGGCGGCGGTGGCGTTCCTGCTGTCGGTCTCGACCGACTCACCGCTCGGCGCGGTGGGCGGGGCGGTCGGCCTGGTGATCGTCAGCAACATCCTGGACGCGGTGACCGCCCTGGGGTCCTGGCGGGAGATCCTGCCGACCCACTGGCAGTTCTCCTGGCTGGAGGCGCTGCAGTCACAGGTCACCTGGAATGGCATGATCGAGGGCGCGTCGGTCTCGGTCTGCTACGCGCTGATCCTCTTCGCGCTTGCCTTCCGCCGTTTCCGGGTACGCGACATCGTCTCCTGACAAGCTGGTGCCCGGAACCCATTGCCTACGGCAGCGCGCGCCGCTAGCAAGGACGTGAGACGATACCGCGACATCCGGGGAGACGCGACATCCGGGGAGAAAGGTGGCGCGTTGGTGTGGGAACGGCTCGAACAGTATGAGTTGCGGCGTGTGGCCCGCGGAACGGGCGGCCAGGAGACCGGGCCGCGTCCGGCGCCGTCCCTGCCCATCGGCACTGATCTCCTGCCGCAGATCGAGCACATCGTTGTCCTGATGATGGAGAACCACTCCTACGACAACTATTTCGGCATGCTGCGCGGCCGCGGCGAGGGCTTCACGCTCGGAGCAGATGGCGAGCCCGAGGTGTCCAACGCGGGCGCCGACGGCGAAGCCGTCCGCGCCCATCACCTGCCCGCCACGGTCCAGCAATCGCAGGCACCATCGCAGAGCTGGCACGCGAGCCATCTGCAGTGGGGCGGGGGGAAATGCGATGGGTTCGTGACCAGCACCCAGACGGTGCTGCCCGATGCCGGTGTCGATGCCGCCACCAGCATGGGCTACTGGTCCGAAGATGACCTGCCGTTCTATTACGGCATCGCCCGGACTTTCCCGCTGGCCGATCACTGGTTCAGCTCATGCCTGGGCCCCACGTTCCCCAACCGCCGCTTCCTCATCGCGGGAACGGCGCACGGCCTCATCGATGACCTGCCGTTCGATCTTTTCGACTACCCGCCGGCCGGGACCATCTTCGACATGCTGACCAGGCACGGCATTTCCTGGGTCAACTACCACCCGGTGGCGGCGGATACCGCCAGGTTCAGGCGCTACGCGCATCACAAGCGCCGCATGGCCCGGCGGCGACTGCTGGCCGTGGGCAGGCGGTTCCGGGGCGTGACCCAGGGGATTCAGAAGGACCTGCAGTTCACGGCGAATGTCTATCCGCTGGGCATCGGCCGGTACATGATGCATGTCCGCAGCACCGACCAGTTTTTCACGGATGCTGATAACGGCACGCTGCCCGCGTTCAGCATCGTGGACCCTGACTTCGATAACTACTCTGAGGAGAACCCGCAGGACATCCGGAAGGGCGAGAGCTTCGCCGCCGAGGTGATCAACAGGGTCATGCGGGGTAAGGGGTGGCCTCGCACGCTGCTGATCTGGGTGTATGACGAGCATGGCGGCTACCATGACCATGTTTCGCCGCCCGCTGCTATCCCGCCCGATGACGTCGAGGGACGCAGCCTCATCGGCAGCCCGACGCGGCTCCATGCCCTCCTGCGGCCGATCTTTCCCGGCTTGGTCAAGAACGCGGAGAATCTGGCGGAAGGTCCGCATCGCTACGACCGGTACGGGTTCCGGGTGCCCGCGGTGATCGTCTCACCGTATGCGCGGCCGGACTACGTCTGTACCAAGGTGCTTGACCACACATCAGTGCTCAAGCTCCTGGAGCAGAAGTGGAACCTGCCCGCGCTCACCGCGCGGGACGCAGCGGCCAGCCCGCCGCTTGATGCGCTGGACCTCACCGGGCCGCCTGCCTTCCTCGACGCTCCGTCCCTGCCGGAACCCAGCCTGAAATGGGGTTCCTGGTAATGCGGCGGCCGTGGTCGGCTGTGGCCGGCTGGCCGCCCAGTCGCTAGCGGCCGCTTACCGGGCGGCGCTGGGCTCGCTGGCATCGTCAAGCGGCCCGGGGTAGGCCTGCGCGGCTCGCTTCTCAAGGCGCTTCATGTGCCGGCGCATGTAGAAGATCAGCGCGGCTATGATCACGACGACCAGAACGCCGCTCGCAACGGTCACCACCGTGCCGACCCTGTGCGCGGCAGCGCCCAGCAGGTACGCGCCGGTCCCGATCAAGGCTGCCCACAGGATCCCCCCCGCGGCGTTGTAGCCGAGGAATCGGCGCCAGCTCATCATGTTGGTGCCGGCCAGGAATGCGGCGTAGGTACGCAGCACCGTGATGAACCGGCCGACGAACACCACGCCGCCGCCATGGCGATCGAAGAGGTAGCGGCCCACCTTGAGCTTCGCCTCGTCCACATGCACGCGGTGGCCGTAGCGGCGCAGCAGCCGGTAACCCCCGCCGCGCCCGATGAGGTAGCCCAGGTTGTCGCCGGCGATGGCGGCGACGCTAGCCACGGCCACTAGGTAGACAAGGCTGAGCCGGTGCGTGTTGCCAGCGAACAGGGCGGCAGCGATCAGCGTGGTCTCGCCGGGGATGGGCAGGCCCACGCTCTCAAGGCCGACGGCAAGGAAGACCGCCCAATAGCCGTATGTCTGGACTAGGTGCTCGATAGTAGCTGTCACGGGGCCTCCATCCGTTCGCCCAGCTAGCTGCTCCTTGCCGATGGGCAGCGGGAACACCGATCCGGGCGCGGTATCGGCCCGGTACCGCGCAGTACCCCGCATCGGACTGGCTATGCAGGCTGCCGCACCCCGAGTGCCGCGCACCGGCATGCATAGGCCGTCCGGACCGGGGTAATGGCGGCTGGCCAATGAGAACGCTGACTCAGCGCGAGAACCCGAGAGGTGACAACCGGGATGCCATCGATATCGTCACAGTCCGCCAGCGTGTCCGCCAGCGCCCGGCGCGCATCCGACAGCCCGGCGGCCGTCACGTACAAGCCAGCGAAGGCAGGCGGCATCGACAAGGCGCTGCTCACGCTGCGCAATCAGCCATTCGGCGAGTTCCTGCTGTTCCTCGCGGCGCTCGGCCTGGTCATCTTCGGCGTTTATGCCCTCTGCGAGGCTCGCTGGCGAAAGGTCTGATCCGCCGCCGCGGGGTCCGCCGCATCCTCTGCAGTCCGGCCGTGACCGGCGAGAAGCACCATAACCATCATTTACGGGCCCACGGGGGCACCCGCAGAGTTCGGCCTGCTGAACCGGGGGAAGGGTGCCGAGGACCGGCTACGGCGCTGGCCCGGCAGGCGGTCAGTACCCGACGTCCCTGGACAGCAGCTCGTCCCAGCGCTCGCGCCGGACCACCAGCCTGCCGCCGCCGCCGTCGGCGAATACCACCGGGATCCGCCGGGCGCCGTTGTAGTTGTTCGACATGGTGTAGCAGTACGCCCCCGTCACCGGGACCGCCAGCAGGTCCCCGACGCGCGGATCCCGCAGCGGCACTCCCGCGCTGAGCACGTCACCCGACTCGCAGTGCCTGCCGACCACGTTGGCCGGCTGGCCGCCGCCGACCCGGTCCGCGATCGTGGCCTCGAACCGCTGGCCGACCAGCGCCACCTCCAGGTTGTCGCCCATCCCGCCGTCGACCCCGACGAAGGTCACCGGGCCCGGCTTGACGGTGGTGACCCGGTACACCGTGACGCCGCCGCGAGCCACCAGGCTGCGCCCGGGCTCGATCAGGATCCTGGCGCCAGCCGGCAGGTGCCCGCGAGCCGCCCCGGTCAGCGAGTCCAGGTACCCGGCCAGGGTCGGCGGCTGGTCGGCGTAGGTGTACCGGCAGCCGAGGCCGCCGCCGAGGTCGTAGACGCCGAACTCGCCGAGTGCGGCCAGCGGCGCGACCGCGGCGGCGAGTTCCCCCGCGTCCAGGATCTGCGAGCCGACATGCGTGTGCAGGCCGTCCATGCGCAGCCGGCCGGCCGCCTCGATCCGCGCGATGGCCTGCCGCGCGCCGGCCGGCGCCAGGCCGAACTTCGAGTCCGCATGCCCGGTCGCGTAGGCCGGGTAGGTCGAGCTCTGCACGCCGGGAATCACCCGGACCAGGCAGCCCTGCACCTGGCCGGCCGGCACCACCGCCTCCAGCCGGTCGATGTCGTCGAAGTTGTCGACCACGACGGTGCCCACCCCGGAGCTGACGGCGAGCTCGATCTCCTCGGTCGTCTTGGCGTTGCCGTGCATGATCAGAGTGGCCGGATCGGCGCCCGCGGCGAGCGCGGTCACGATCTCCCCGCCGCCGGCCACGTCCAGCCACAGCCCCTCGGACACCATCAGGCGCTGCACGGCGGTGCAGGGGAACGCCTTGGACGCGAAGGCCACCTGCGAGCGGGGCCACCGGGCGGCCAGCAGCTGCCGGTAGTCGCGGGCCTGCTGCCGCACCGCCCCCTCGTCGACCACCAGCGCCGGGGTGCCATACTCCGCGGCCAGCTCATCAAGCCGGCATCCGCCGACCCGCAGCATGCCGTCGCTGCCACGCGAGGTGCCGGGCGGGAAGAGCCCGATCACATCCGCGCCGGTCACGTCATCCCACTATTTCCGCGCGACGCCGCCCCACAGGGCCGCCGGGCTGGCCGCCGTGCGCGCGGAGTCCGGTCGCCACTGCTGCGCTCGCACCAGGCCGGGCTGCACTAGCTCAAGGCCGTCGAAGAAACGGGCCACCCCGGCCTGGTCGCGGAAGCTGACCTTCTCCGCCATCATCTGATTCAGCCGCTCGGCCATCTTGGCCATCTTCTCCGGCTCGATGTCACTGGCCGGATGCGAGATCGCCAGGTAGCTCCCCGGCGGCACGGCGCGCATCAGCGTGGCGACGATCCCGTACGGATCATCATCCGCCGGGATGTGCTGCAGTATTGCCATCAGCATGACGGCGACCGGCTGGCTGAAATCCAGCGTATCCGCCGCGCCGTCGGTGATCTTGCCGGTCTCGCGCAGGTCGGCGTCGATGTAATCGGTGGCGCCGTGCGGGCCGCTGGTCAGCAGGGCACGCGCATGGGCCAGCACGACCGGGTCGTTGTCCACGTAGACGATCCGGCTCTCCGGCGCCACCGACTGGGCGACTTCGTGGGTGTTGTTGGCGGTCGGAATGCCGGTGCCGATGTCAAGGAACTGACGGATTCCGCACTCGCCGGCCAGGAACCGCACTGCCCGGGCCAGGAAGGCGCGGTTGGCCCGCACCGAGAAGACGATGTCCGGGTACGCGGCGATGGCCTGGTCGCCCGCCGCCCGGTCAGCGGCGAAATTGTCCTTCCCGCCCAGCCAGTAGTCGTACACCCGGGCGACGTGCGCCACGCTGGTGTCGAATGTGGCCGGCTCGCCCTCGGCGGAATCGCGGTCAGCTGTCAATGATCTGCCTTCCCTTGGCGGCCTGCAGCAGCGGGTCGGAGCTTAGCGTCCCTCAGGCGGCATAACGGCGCAAGCCCGGCAGCTCGTGCGCGTTGCCGGGCCAGGACCAGTGCATGCCGTCCGCAGGTTCCGGCGTCCGGGGACCGACTCAGCCAGCCAGGACGTCCGCGAGGTTGAACCGGACCGGTTCCTCAAGCTGCCCGAAACCGCAGGAGGCCGGGTCGCGGTCCGGGCGCCAGCGGACGAACTGGGTGGTGTGCCGGAACCGGGTGCCCTCCATGTGGTCGTAGCGGACCTCGACGACCCGTTCTGGCCGCAGCGGGACGAACGACAGGTCCTTGCCGGCGTTCCAGCGGCTGGTCTCCGCCTCCCGCGGGTTGCGCACGCCGGCCTCCTGGCTGGCCCAGTTCCACGGATGCTCGTCGAAGCTGGTGACCAGCGGCTGCAGCTCCGTCAGCAGCTCGCGGCGACGGGCCATCGGGAATGCGCCGATGACCCCGACGCTGGCGAGCTGGCCGGCGTCGTTGTAGAGGCCGAGCAGCAGCGACCCGATGGCGTCCGGCCCGCTCTTGTGCGGCCGGTAGCCGGCCACGACGCAGTCGGCCGTCCGCTCGTGCTTCACCTTGAACATGACCCGTTTATCCGGCTCGTAGCTGCCGTCCAGCGGCTTGGCGACCAGCCCGTCCAGCCCGGCGCCCTCGAACTGCCGGAACCATTCGCTGGCCACCCCGATGTCGGTGGTCGCCGGGGTGAGGTGCACCGGCGGCCCGGCGGCCGCGAGCGCCTCTTCCAGGGCTGCCCGGCGCTCGGCGAACGGGCGGTCGGTATAGTCCGCATCGCCCGCGGCCAGCAGGTCGAACGCGACGAACGCGGCAGGCGTCTGCTCGGCGAGCAGCCTGACCCGGCTGTCGGCGGGATGGATGCGCTGCAGCAACGCCTCGAAGTCAAGCCGCAGGCCGTCGGAACTGGGGATGATGATCTCCCCGTCGATCACGCATTTCTCCGGCAGGTTCGCCGTGACAGCCGTCACGATCTCGGGGAAGTAGCGGGTCATCGGCCGCTCGTTGCGGCTGCCGATCTCGACCTCGTCGCCGTCCCGGAAGATGATCGACCGGAAGCCGTCCCATTTCGGCTCGTAGCTGAGCCTGCCCTTCGGGATCTCCTTGACCGACTTGGCGAGCATCGGCGCCACCGGCGGCATCACAGGTAGGTGCATAACCCCATGCTCGCCGGCCGCCGCCGCCGGTACCGCCCCCACCCCGGGGAAATGGCCTGCTAGCCCCGCCCGCCCCGGTCCGGGACCTCCGGGGTACCGCGCAGTGACGGCGGCAGCGGTCACCGCGGCCGGCCGGCCGTTGCGATCACCCCGCGGGCTGTCCTGCTGGCCAGCAGATGACCTCCGGCCCTGGCTGGCCGGCGTGCAGCGCGGCGACCAGGCCGGCCCGCCGCTGCAGCACGGCCCGCTGGTTCACGTAGCCCTTGTCCGTGATCTCTCCCGCTGCCAGCGATGGCGGCTCGGCCAGTAGCAGGAGTCGCAGGATCCGCTGGGATGTCCCGGTGCGCATCGCGTTGTAACGGTCAAGCGCGGCCGCCGCCGCGGCCCGGACGGCCGGGTCAGTCACCAGCGCCGGGAGCGCGGCCTGCGGCGCGCCTTCGCCCGTCCCGGCGATCTGCGCTGCCCGCTGCGGGCTGAGCCAGCCGAGCGCGCCGATGAAGCCGGCGTCATGGCCGGTCAGCACGGCGTCCTGCAGCAGGCCGCCGCTCGCCGACAGCAACTCAGGGCGGAGCGTCCCGACCCGGACCCAGGTGCCGGTGGCCAGCTTGAAGTCCTCGGCGATCCGGCCGTCGAACCGCAGCCCCGCGTCCGGGGCACCCGGGTCGATCAGCGCGACCGCGTCGCCGGTCCGGTAGAAGCCGTCGGCGTCGAATGCCGCCTCGGTCAGGTCCGGCCTGCCCAGGTAGCCCGGGGTCACGGCCGGCCCCCTTACCCGGATCTCCAGCCGGCCGCCGGCCGGGGCGAGCTTGATCTCCACGCCGGGCAGCGGCACGCCGATGCAGTCGGACCGCCCGGACGAGAAATGCGCGGACGTGGCCGCCGGCGCGGTCTCGGTCGCGCCCCAGGACGTCGTCATCGGCGCCGCAGAGCCCGCCGCCGCGGCCAGTTCCCCGATCGCATCCCAGAGCCGCTGCGGCAGCGCCGCCCCCGCGTAGAACACCAGCCGGAGCCTGCGGAAAAACCGCGCGGCCAGGTCACGATCGCGGTCAAGGAACGGCATCAGCGCGGCGTAGCCGGCTGGAACGTTGTAGTACACCGTCGGGCTCACGTCAGCGAGGTTGCGCACGGTCCGCTCGATCATGCCCGGCGCCGGCCGCCCGTCGTCAATCCACAGCGTCCCGGCGTTCGCGATGACCTGATTGACATTGTGGTTACCGCCGAACGTGTGGCTCCACGGCAGCCAGTCGAGCAGGACCGGCGGCTCGTCCGCCAGGAACGGCCAGGCCTGCCGGATCATCTGCTGGTTGGCGCACATCATCCGGTGCGTGTTGAGCACGCCCTTGGGGTGTCCCGTCGATCCCGAGGTGAACAGGACCTTCGCGACGGTGTCAGGTCCGACCGCGTCCGCCCGTTCGTCAACGCGGCTCGTCACCGGCGTCTCAGCGAGTTCGCCGAACGCGGTCGCCCGGGCGTCCCCGGCCCAGCCGGACATGGTGATCACGGTGCAGCGCGCGCCGCCGTCGGCCTCAGGGCCGCCGCCGCCGGCCGGGCCTGCACCGCCGGCCGGGCCTGTACCGGCGCCCGGGCCGGCCACCGCGCGCAGCGCCTGAGCGTAGGCGTCGCCGTCGTCGGCGAAGACGACCGCCGGGCGGACCAGGCAGGACATCACCCGTAGCGTCGCATGATCACTGGCCAGCAGTGCGTAAGCGGTGCTGACCGGGACCGCGGGCACGCCGATGGTGTAGCAGGCCAGGGTCAGCAGCAGGTGCTCGATCGAGTTGCCCGACAAGATCATCACCGGTCTGGCGGCCGGGCCGCAGCGGTCGAGCAGGCCCTGGGCCAGACCGTCCACCTGGCGGCGCGCTTCGGTGTAGCTCAGCGTCCGCCAGCCGGCCGCGGCCCGCTGCGCCACCAGTATCCGGTCCGGATGCGCCGCAGCGGCGGCCCGGAACATCCCGGCCATGCTCCCTGCGTACGGCTCAAGCGGAATCCCGGAGCGCAGCACGGTCGATCCGTCCGGAAACGTCGATGCCGTCGTGACCGGCTCAGCGAAGATCCGCGTCATGCCGCCACCTCCGGCTACACAGTAAGGTCAGCCTGGCACGACGGGGAGTTTGTCCGGCGACTCCACGCCAGCGCGGTTCCAGCCCGGCTGAACCGGCCGGCCTGCGGGCCCCGCGCCGCTGCGAGGCAGGACTGAGGCTGAGAAGATTATTCATGGACCCTCGGCATGCGATCTTGTTCGAGCCCGTCACGATCGGTCCTAAGACGCTGCCCAACCGCTTTTACCAGGTGCCGCACGCGTCCGGGTTCGGCAGCCTCAAGCCCCGCACCCAGGCCGCGTTCCGCGCGATCAAGGCCGAGGGCGGCTGGGGCGGAGTGTGCGTGGAGTACGCGCCGGTCTCGCGTGACTCGGATGAGGTGCCCGCGGTCGCGGCAGGCTTCTGGGACGACTCCGACGCCCGCGCGCTCGCACTGACCGCGGATGCGATTCACGCTCATGGCGCGCTGGCTGGCCTTGAGCTCTTCCATGGCGGCGGACTCAGCGTCAACGGCGAGTCGCGGTCGGCCCGGCTCGCGCCGACCCAGCTCGCATCCGAGGTCCAGTTCGGGTCGCTGGCCAAGGAGATGACCGCGGCCGACATCGCGCGGGTGCAGCGGGACTGGGCCGAGGCCGCCAGGCGGGCCGCCGGCGCGGGCTTCGACATCGTCTACGTCTATGGCGCGCACGGCTACCTGGTGACCCAGTTCCTTTCACCGGTGACGAACCGGCGGACCGACGGTTATGGCGGCACGCTGGCCGGCCGGGGACGGTTCTGGCTGGAGACCCTGGAGGCGGTGCGCGCGGCGGTCGGCGACGAGTGCGCGGTTGCCACCCGGATCGCCGTGCATGGCGCCGACGGCCTGCCCGGCGTCCAGGCGGACGAGATGCTCGAGCTGGTAGCGATGGCGGACCACCTGGTCGACCTCTGGGACGTCAACGTCGGCTCCTGGCCGGAGGACTCCGGTACCTCCAGGTACTACCCGGAAGGAAGCCAGCGGCCGTGGACCGATCGCGTCCGTGCGGCCACCTCGAAGCCGGTCGTCGCCGTCGGCCGCTACTCCAGCCCGGACCTGATGGCCGACGTCATCCGGTCCGGCGCGGCCGACCTGATCGGCGCGGCCCGTCAGGCCATCGCGGACCCGTTCCTGCCCCGCAAGATCGCTGATGGCCGGCTCGACGAGATACGCGAATGCACCGGCTCCAACATATGCATCCTGCGCGAGGAGGCGTTCCGCCACGTCGGCTGCGTGCAGAACGCCACGGCCGGCGAGGAGTACCGCCGCGGCTGGCACCCCGAGGTCTTCTCGCGCGCCGCCAACGCGGAGCAGCCTGCACTGGTCGTGGGCGCCGGGCCGGCCGGCCTGGAATGCGCGATCGTGCTGGGCAAGCGGGGTTTCACGGCCGTCCACCTGATCGAGGCGGAGCCCGAGATCGGCGGTCGGCTGCGGTGGACGCGACGGCTGCCGACGCTCGGCGACTGGGGCCGGATCGTCGACTGGCGCGCCATACAGCTGGGCAAGCTGCCCGGCGTCGAGGTGATAACCGGGCACCAGATGACGGCCGCGGAGATACTCGGCTACGGCGCCGGCATCGTGGTGATCGCGACCGGGTCGACGTGGCGGGGCGACGGTGTCCAGCCAGGCCGGCCGGACCGGATCTCCGGCGCCGACCCGGGCCTCGCCCATGTGCTGACCCCCGAGCAGGTCGCCGCGGGGAAGCGCCCGCCAGGCCCGAGCGTCATCGTCTACGACACGGACGGTTACTACGTCGCGCCTGGGGTGGCCGAGTTGCTGGCCGGCGAGGGCTTCAAGGTCACTGTGGTGACCACGTTCCCCGTGCTGTCGCCCGTCTCCGACGAGACCCTGGAGGGCGGGATGCTCCGCGCCCATCTGCACCGCCACGGCGTGCATGTCCAGCGCGGCATCACGATCACCGGGATCGAGCCCGGCTCGGCCCGCGGTCACGACGAGTATGCGGAGCCATGGTCCGCCAGCTGCCACGGGACCGTGCTGGTCACGCAGCAGGCGTCGAAGGACGAGCTGTACCGGGAGCTGACCGGCGACCCAGCCGCGCTGGCGAGAGCGGGAATCCAGGCGGCATACCTGATCGGCGATGCCGTGGCACCCCGGCTGATCTCCGAAGCGGTCTTCGACGGGCACCGCCTGGCCCGCGAGATCGACCTGCCGGACGCGGCAGTCCCCGCCCCCTTCCTGCGCGAGCACCCGGACCTCGCTTCGCACCGACAGCGGACAGTGCAGGACTGATGACGCTCCCCTCGGGTCCCCGTGCCTCGTTCTTCGACGTGGCAGACCCGGCCTTCTCGCTGAGGTCGGCCGAGGTGCACCGGGCGAGGGAGGCCGGCTGGTACGCGCGGACTAGCTACGGTCTGGCCGTGCAGCGCTATGACCAGGTGGCCCGGCTGATGCGGCGATCTGGCTGCCGAACAGCGGTAACACCGGGCCTGCCAGGCTGCCGATCGCCTTTACCTGGGTGCAGGAGTAGTGCCGGGCCGAGCCCTGCCGGATAGTCAGGCCCTGGTACGAACCGACCCGAGTTGACCGTATTCGAGCTTTCGTGATCGTGTTAGCCTCCTCCCAGGCTGGCCGGGGTCCGGCCGGCGCGATCAGAGCAGAGGGACGCACGAGGACATGTGTGGCATCGTCGGTCTCCGGTTGAAGAATCCGGTTCTCTATCCGATGCTCGGCGAGTTCGTGGTTCCGATGCTCGATGTGCTGGCGTCCCGCGGGCCGGACTCGACCGGCGTGGCGATCTACCGGCGTGGCGATCTACCGCCATGACACGCCGCAGGGAGCGCTGAAATACTCCCTGTCCGCCCCGGCTGATGACTACGACTGGGCCGGTTATGTCGCCGCGGTTGAGGCCGAGGCCGGCCTGCCCGTCGCGTTCCGGCGGCGAGGCCGCGACGCGGTGGTAGTGACCAGCCTCGGCGCGGAGCGCGGCCCGAGCCTGCTGGCGCGAATCGACCCGTCCGTGCGGTTGTTCGGCTACGGCGCGGCCATCGAGGTGTACAAGGACGTCGGCCCGGCGGCCGAGGTGTGCGCCCGCTACGGCGTCGCTGGCATGAGCGGTTACCAGGCGATCGGGCACACCCGGATGGCGACCGAGTCGGCCGTCACGACCGAGCACTCACACCCGTTCGCCGTCGCTGCCGACCTGGCACTGGTGCACAACGGGTCCTTCTCGAACTATGCGAGCATCCGCCGTGAGCTGGCCGCCGGGGGTGCCCGATTCGATACCGACAACGATTCCGAGGTGGCTGCACGCTACATAGCACGCCAGATGAGCGCTGGCGCGGACCTCGCCGACGCGCTACGCGGCACGGCGAAGGTGTTTGACGGGTTCTTCACGCTGCTGGTGGCCTCCGGCCAGGCATTCGCCGTGGTCCGCGACTCCTTTGCGTGCAAGCCGATGGTGGTGGCCGAAACCGAGGACTACGTGGCTGTCGCTTCGGAGTACGTGGCGCTGGCCGATCTCCCCGGGGTGGAGAAAGCGAAGGTCTTCGAGCCAATGCCCGAGGAGATCTACACATGGCAGGCGTAACGGCGGTCGAGCTCAGCTGCGCCGAGCTCTCGGTGCGCGAGGTGAACTCGGCGCTGCGCAAGCTGCCGGATGGCGCGGTCGTTCGCATCACCGAGCCGAGAGGCCGGCACAACCTCGCGGTCGGGCTCTCGACTGGTCTCGACATCACGATCGCCGGCAATGCCGGGTACTTCATCGGAGGCCTCTGCGACGGCCCGGACATCATCGTCGACGGCTTCGTCGGCTGGTCGGTGGGCGAGAATCTCATGTCCGGGACGATCCGGGTGCGAGGGAACGCTTCCGAGTGCGCCGGCGCGTCGGCGCGAGGCGGCCTGATCATGATCGAAGGCGACGCGTCATCGCGGGCCGGGATCTCACTCAAGGGCGGGACGATCGCGATCGCCGGAGACGTGGGGCACATGAGCGGGTTCATGGCGCAAGCCGGGACCATCCTCGTCGGCGGCGACGCGGCCGGTTCGCTCGGCGACTCGCTCTACGAAACCGTGATCTACGTCGGGGGGAAGATCAAGTCGCTCGGTGCCGACGCGCGCGTCGAGGAACTCAGCGGCGACGACGTCAGGCAGGTGCGCGAGCTTGCGACCGCGGCCGGTTTCTCGCACATCTGCGCCGAGGACGTCACCAAGGTCGGGTCCGCCCGGACCCTGTACCGCTTCGACGCGCTGAAGGACCAGAAATACTGATGGAACCTGACCACCTCGGCGGTGCCAGACCGCATCCTGACGACCGGGCGGACTCTATGGGCCGGCCAGCAGCTGACTCTCCGCCGCACGCCGACGGCCGCCGGCTGCCGTGCACCGGCACCACGCCGAGCCACAGCTTCCCGCCCGAGGTGATCGGCCAGATTCACGAGATGGCGGAGGCCGGGAGGTACGAGATACGCGGGTGGGGCGCCAAGCGCCAGGTACCCACGTTTGACGACCTCGTGTTCCTCACCGCGTCGCTGACCCGCTATCCGCTGGAGGGCTACCGGGAACTCTGCGACACGACGACCGTGCTCGGCACCAGGTTCGCCAGCCGCCCGCTCGAGCTCGCGATCCCGATCACGATCGCGGGAATGAGCTTCGGCGCTCTGTCCGCGCATGCCAAGGAGGCGCTCGGCAGGGCCGCGACGGCAGTGGGCACCTCCACGACCACCGGTGACGGCGGGATGACGCCAGAAGAGCGCAAGGCGTCGCGGCTGCTGGTCTACCAGTGCCTGCCCTCGCGGTACGGGTTCAACACCGGCGACCTCCGCGCCGCCGACGCGATCGAGGTGGTGATCGGCCAGGGCGCCAAGCCGGGCGGCGGCGGGATGCTCCTCGGCCAGAAAGTCAGCGAGCGCGTGGCCGGCATGCGGACGCTGCCCCCCGGCATCGACCAGCGATCCGCATCGCGGCATCCGGACTGGACCGGTCCCGACGACCTGCGGATCAAGATCGAGGAGCTGCGCGAGGCGACCGGCTGGGAAAAGCCCGTCTACGTGAAGCTGGGCGCGACCAGGGTTGATCATGACGTCAAGCTGGCCGTCGCCGCGGGCGCCGACGTGGTGGTGGTCGACGGAATGCAGGGCGGGACCGGGGCCACCCAGACCGTGTTCATCGAGCACGCGGGTATCCCGACGCTCCCCGCCGTGCGGATCGCCGCTGAGGCGCTGCGGGAGATCGGCAAGGCCGACGAGGTGCAGCTCATCGTCTCGGGTGGCATCCGCTCGGGCGCGGACGTGGCGAAGGCGCTCGCGCTCGGGGCGACCGCGGTCTCGATCGGGGTCGGGGCGTTGATCGCGCTCGGCTGCAACCGGAGTAGCTATCACGCGAACGGCCGCGACCACGATGCCACGGCCGGCTATCAGGCGATCGGCACGGCCCCTGGCTACTGCCATCACTGCCACACCGGGCTGTGCCCGGTCGGGGTGACGACCCAGGATCCTGAGCTTGAGCGCCGCCTCGACCCGGAGGTGGGCGCGCGGTGGATGACCAACTACCTGAAGGCGCTCACGATGGAGCTCACCGCCCTGGCTAGGGCCTGCGGCAAATCCAACGTCCACCACCTCGAACCCGATGATCTCGTGGCGCTGACTATCGAGGCCGCGGCGATGGCCAAGGTGCCGCTGGCCGGCACCGACTGGATACCCGGGCACGGCAGCTAACCACCCGAGAAAGAGGAAACCCATGTACGAGAGACTGCTGGTGGCCGTGGACCACTCGGAAATATCCGGGCGCGTGCTGGCCGCTGCCCAGAACCTGGCGTCCCTGTCCAAGGCTAAGGTGTGGGTGCTGCACCTCAGAGAACGGGAGGTCATCGACCGGATGGGGCTGGTGCCGAGCG
>WNGK01005702.1_pt2 | contig 20096 bp, 18 predicted proteins | sample 5400601 | NCBI WGS metagenome assembly WNGK01 (sample SAMN13153376, study PRJNA577476) | soil metagenome | isolation source: 60 cm soil or saprolite under Garry oak tree replicate 1 | place: USA:California | collected 2016-06-15
TCGGCTGGTGCGAAGAGATGGATTTCCACGAGATCAAAGTTTCACTGAAATCTTCCACGGTACTCACCGCGGTCGAGGCATATCGTCGCTTCGCGCAACGTTCGGATTATCCCCTGCACCTTGGTATTACAGAGGCTGGCACGCTGGTCTCAGGGTCAGTAAAATCCTCTGTTGGGCTGGGGCTGCTCCTCGCAGATGGCATCGGTGATACCCTGCGTGTGAGCCTGAGCGCGGAGCCAGAGGAAGAAATTCCGGTAGCGTATGAGATTTTGCGCTCGCTTGAGCTGCGCAATCGCGGTGTCACTTTTGTTTCCTGTCCCTCGTGTGGGCGCGTCGAAATCGACGTCATCCAGGTCGCAAATGAAGTGGAAAAGCGCCTCTCCAAAGTTCAAACACCCATTCACGTTGCCGTCATGGGCTGCGTCGTCAATGGGCCAGGCGAATCGCGCGATGCCGATGTCGGGTTGGCTGGAGGCAAGGGAAGAGGTGTAATCTTCCGCAAAGGTGAAGTGATTAAGACAGTTCCCGAGGACCAGTTCCTTGACGCCGTCTTGAAGGAAGTAGCGAGCTTGTTACCCGAGTATGAAGCGAAGCTGGTGTACCCAGAAGGTGGAATACAGGAGACCGCTGGTCGCCACCGCACCCGCGCCGAAGGTACGGGCCTACCTATCCTGAAATCCTGAAATCCGCAAGTCGGCCTTGCAATCTATGCAACAGCAAAGCGACTTCACATGAAGTCGCTGTATTTTTGCGGCGCCAGGCCAGGAATTGGGAAGAGACATTGCCATTTCGCTAGCTGAATGTGTGTGCTATACTATTTCCAGATTCAGCAATAATTATTCATTCGTTTTGCATACAAATGGTGGGGGAGATACATTATGCCACTTGAAGGACAGTATCTAGGTAGATACTTTCTTGTACGCCTCCTTGGCAGTGGAGGCATGGGCGATGTCTATATTGCTATGGATAGCACCGTCAACCGGCAGGTAGCCATCAAAGTGATTCGCGCCGAGGTTTCCCCATTTCCTGATCCTGATGCAGGCAGAGAGGCAGCTCGACTCTTCCAACGTGAAGTCAAGGCAATCGCCGGGCTGGATCACCCTCATATATTGCCCCTCTACGACTACGGTGAGATTACTTTGTCTGGCACAACACTCACATATATGGTCATGCCGTATCGCGAGGAGGGGACTCTCGCCACCTGGTTATCGCAAAGCGGCAACTATCACTCGCTTTCTCCTATAACTTTTGCATCCATTTTGCAGCAAGCTGCAAGCGCCCTCCAATATGCTCATGACCGCCAGATTGTGCACCAGGATGTCAAGCCTTCTAACTTTCTCATTCGCAAAGATGAGCAGAATCCGCATATTCCCTATTTGCAGTTAGCCGATTTTGGCGTTGCGAAATTCACCAGTACAACGACCAACGCGAGCCAGTCAATTCGTGGCACGCCCGCTTATATGGCTCCTGAACAGTGGGAAGGAAACCCCGTATTCGCGACCGACCAGTATGCGCTTGCCATCATGGCTTACGAACTACTGACGGGTCGTACTCCCTTCCAGGGTGGAATTACGCAGGTGATGTACCAGCATTTGACCGTCCAGCCCCAACCGCCCGGCGTGTACAACCCGCATATTCCCGCGGACATCAATGAAGTCGTTTTGCATGCCCTGGCAAAAAAGCCGGAGAGCCGTTTCCGTACCATCTCTGCTTTTGCAAATGCTTTTCAACAGGCGGTGCAGAGTATGGATGTGCCCGCGCTCCTGAATATGCAGAGTGGCGTTGCGCCGTCTACAGACAAACATGCAGCACAAAATAAATCGAATCTCAACAGCGCCTCTGCGACATTGGTTATCAGCGGGGACGAGGCTTTGCATGGCACTATCCGTACGTTGTCTCTCTCTGGAGGACAGCGTATTTCTGTTTCTATACCGGCAGGTACCCCGAATGGTCACGTTATCCAATTGCATGGCGCGGGACAAGACTCCAGCGACGGAAGTCAAATAGGCACTATTCTACTCACAATTGCCGTTACACCTGACGAGCAGACTGTTTACTCTGAACCATCAAACAGGGACGAGCAGACTGTTTACTCTGAACCATCAAACAGGGACGCGCAGACTTTCGCCAGTACTCCTCCCTATAATCTCAAAGGTAACCAGGTGGTTAGTGGCATTGACAAACCTCGCCCTCGCCGTTCCTTCGGCGTTACAGCTCTCCTACTGATCGGATTGGTTTTAGTGGTGATTGTCGGAAGCGGTATTTTTTTCGCCAGGGCCAGTTTGGGGACTGGAGGAGGTAATAGCGGATCCAACACGCCTGTCGTTGCTCATACACAGGTTCCAACTACACAGGTTCCAACCACGGGTATCACGCAACCACCTGCCACGACAGATCCCTATACCGGTAAAGGTATACTCGCATTTGATGATCCCCTGGTCAATAACAGCCAGGGTCATACCTGGACGGAGGGTACAAACCAGCGGGGAGCAACATGCCAATTCACTGCTCAGGGTTACCACGTTACTCAGCCAGCATCAGGATTCTTTCATTCTTGTACTGAGCAGGTCAACGACTACGTAAACTTTGTCTTTGAAATACAGGTAACCATGCTTTCAGGCGATTATGTTGGCATGTTCTTCCGTAATAATCTTACTGACTCAAGCTACTATCTCTTTCGCGTTGATACGGCGGGTCACTATTATCTCGATCTCTACACAGCCGCGAACCCTGATGGGCTAATCTTGAGGCAGAACACTATCGCGCCTGTTAATTTTGGACAGACCTATGTGCTGGCCGTTGTAGCTAATTTTGAGAACATTGACCTGTATATAAATCATCAAAAAATAGACAGTGTAACCGATGGCACGCTCACCCATGGTCATTTAGGCGTGCTGGTTGGCAATGCCGGTAATGCTGCCGCTGCGCTATTTCAGAACGCCAGGGTTTGGACTTTATAAATTTGCTCCCAGGTCACGGTTCGCGCAAAAGCGGTTTCTCGTCATAAACCTTGCATCTGTGGAGAGCTAATGTTATACTTTGGCGGGGTGTAAAGACGAAACAACACATTTCTTTCCCGGCCTGGCGATACCACGAACATATATCTCAAAATTTCTAGAGGGGAGCTACTTCGATGCCTCCTTCAACCTTCTGGCAAGTTATAAGCAGGAGAAGGTATGTATTCGCATCTATGAATGACAGGCGTTTTCTCGCCAAATTCATAGGGGTGATATTTCTTATCATCTTAATTAGCATAGAAATAGGGCCGCTCATCGGGCATTCCGTGCATGCAGAGATCACGCCGCTCAATCACACGGTTTCAAGTGTTGACATGACCTGCCGTCAAATAGCCTATTCACCTGATGGCAACCCCTTTGGGTTATGTCCCGGCCCATTTCCGCGGGGTGGCAATTGCGTCTGGTGGCCGTGGGAGATGTGGCATCTTCTCGGCTATGACCTGCCGCACAACTGGGGGAATGCCGCCAATTGGGTAGCTGATGCCGTGCGTGCTGGCCTTCCCCTGGGAAAGACTCCTCGTGTAGGCTCAATCGCTGTTTTTCCCAAAGGAGACGGTGTCTGGGCATTCACTCCTCTTGGCCACGTGGCTTTTGTCACCGCGGTCAGCGCTGATGCTTCCTCCTTCAACGTGACCTATCAAAACTATGGCGATGCTACCTCTATGCACGTTGGGATAGACTATCCTGTCTCAGTCATCAATGAACCCCGTTTCCAGAATAATAGTTTGCGCTTTATATATTTCCCCAGGCCCATAGATGCCCACCTCTTTGAACGGCTGCCGGGTGGAAATAACAATAGCCTCGGTGGAGTTACAAAAGCAAATAACCAGTTGATGGCTTCTTTTAATAGTACATCTAATGATACATCATCGTCAGGAACGGGTAATCAGCTCTCGTTGGGTCTGCCTCCTTCTTCTACAGACCAGGAATTCAATGCCGACTTCGGAGGTACCGGTGTCAGCGACCTGTTACTTTATAATCGTGTGAAGGGCAGCCTGAGCGTACTGGCTCTCTCCGGTGAACTGTTCCGCTTAGAACAGCAGCATCTACCGCGTGCTGCCATCAACGAAATCGCGGCGGAAAAAAATACGCTCACCCCACAACTTGTCAGCCTTGCCGATTCAACTACTCCAGCTAACGGTTGGGGGCAATCATTGGATATTCATATTGGTGATTTCGCTGGCACTGGACGAACGGATATCTTGCTTTATGATCGTGTCACCGGTAAATTGCAGTTAATCAGCCTTAGCCCGCAACTCACTATCCAAAAACACGTAACTTTGCAAGGTTGGGGATCTGGTTGGGAATTGTATGTTGGTAGACTCGATGGCCATCGCAGCACTATCTTTATGTACAATCGAATGGTTAACTCTGTAACAATACTGGGGCCGACGCCTACTCCAAATCCTATTCCACCTCCGCAAGTAACCAATCCGCCGAATCCGACGCCAGGCAATTCACCAACGCCTGCTCAATCACCAACACCCACGCGAACTCCGACACCCACGCGAACTCCGACACCAAGTCCGAGTCCCAGTCCGAGCCCGAGTCCGAGTCCGAGCCCAAGCCCGAGTCCCAGCCCGACCCCGACCCCGACCCCGACTCCTTGCGCAACGCAGACGCCGACCCAGACGCCCACGGAATACCCACAGGCTCATCGAAAGAGTTGTCCGACTCCGACTCCGACTCCGACGTCTACGCCGGGCGAGAAAACAAACACGAGCCAGACACCTGTTACAAAATCATTGTTACGTGAATCGATCATTCCCAATCAAGGACTTCCAATAGATAATGATCTCAATGCCTCGCTCAGTGGGTCTACCACGACTGTGGTCGTCACTAACGTGATTGTGGTCAACTTCGATCAAAACTTTAAGATATTCCATTTTAAACAATACACTCTACTCGATAACTCGTGGGAGATCTACGTTGGGAGTTTTGTTAGCTCCAGTCAGGATGCGCTCTTTCTTTATGATCGTTTGCTCGGTGAGGCCCGCCTTTTGAGCTTTGATGCCAATTTGCATATCGTTCATTATCAGCCGGTGCATAGTCTCGATGCAAATTGGGAGGTATTCAGTGGAGATTTTATGGGGGCAGGTCGCGCGCAAGTGTTATTGTATAATCCCGGCACTGGTGAAGCCCAAATTTTAGTGTTGAAGAGCAATCTTGCCATAGCGAATACACAGAGTTTTTCTGGCTGGGGCACAAATCAGGCACTCTATGTTGGTCACTTCGGCACGGCAACGTTGAATGTCATGCTCTACGACCCACAGGCAATACAGAGTACATTTATTGCTTTCGATACCTCCCTTGTGATTATCAATCAGGATACTGTGCCAGCATGGGATAATCGCTGGCAAATACTGATAGGTTCCTTCCTTGATCGTTCGCGTTGCTTAGTTGCTCACAATTGTTCAGTTGGCGATGATATCCTGGTCTTGAATCGCCACACCGGCCAGATGCAGCAATTTGTCTTCTCCTTTGGCACCCTTTTACAGGTGACCGATAATCGTTCACAAGGCTACGTGCGGAATGGAGTGGCGCCAGCAGCTAGCTTGACTCCAGTGAATGCATCGACTTATAGCCTGTTGACTACCTTGAGCACGACCATCAGGGCCGAGGAACTGTTTTGATCGCTGGACAACTGCCATCCTTGTTTGATGGATACAAAGTGCCAGGGGCATGGTAGAATGACTGCTATGCACAACATATTTTTAATTGGCCTCTCCGGGAGCGGGAAAAGCACTGTTGGTCGCATCCTGGCGCAGCGGTTGGACAAACCTTTCTTTGATCTTGATGCGCTCATTGAAAGTGAATGTGGGGAGGGCGTTTCCGCTATTTTCGCGCGTTACGGGGAAGAGTATTTTCGCTCTTGTGAGAGTCGCGTGCTTGCGCGCGTTGCTCAAACAGAGGAGAATGCCGTCATAGCAGCTGGCGGAGGTATCGTCACAAGTACGGAAAATCGCTCGCTTCTCCGCGCGCGTGGTGTGTGTGTCTACCTGTCGGTTGACCCCGAGACCGCGCTTGAAAGGTTAAATACACAACGTACAGAAAGGCTGGCCCAGGGTGAATCACCCGAAATTCGTCCCCTGTTGGCCGGTTCTGAGCCGCTGAAAGCCTTGCAAAAGCTGCTGCTTGCTCGCTCAAAGTGGTATGAGGAAGCTCATTTCACTTGTTCAACTCGGAGCAAGTCTGCTGAACGAGTTGCTCAGGAAATTATAGCCATGTTCATCAGCTCAGGAGAGCTTGTCGAAGAACCTCACATCCTGCTTGTGCGGGGTATCAATGTGGGCAAGGGCTATAACGTTGTGGTCGATTGGGGTGGTCTGGGCAGGCTTGGACAGAATCTGAAGATGTTGGGCTTACCTCCCAGGGTCTTTCTCATTACCGATAGCCATGTTCGCGATCTCTATGCCTCTATGATCATGGGAAACCTCTCGTTTTTCGGCTTCGACGCTGAACTTTATACTCTACCCGCGGGCGAAGCCAGTAAATCGCGGGAGCAGCTTCAAGCGCTCTATGATTGGTTGATAGAGCGCCGCGCAGAACGCGGCGAGGCAATTATTGCCCTTGGCGGCGGCGTGGTGGGTGACCTTGCCGGGTATGCCGCGGCTACGTACTTGCGGGGCGTTCCTCTGGTGCAGGTCCCGACATCGTTGCTTGCGCAGGTGGATGCCGCCGTTGGCGGTAAAACAGGCATCAATCATGCCAGGGGAAAGAATCTGATTGGCGCCTTTTACCATCCGCGCCTGGTGTTGGTTGATCCCTCAACACTCTTGACGCTTCCTACACGCGAACGGACTGAGGGGTGGGCAGAAGTTATAAAGTATGGTATCATACTCGATACAAAATTGATTGCCCAGCTTGAGGAAAATGCGGTCACCTTACGAGAGTTCGCTCATCCCCCTGCTGCGCTGCTTTGTCAAATTGTCGCGCGCTGCATCGCTTTGAAAGCAGAAATCGTAGAGGAGGATGAGCGTGAAGAGGGGCGGCGAAAGCTGTATCGCTGGGTATGGTAGTAGCTGCTACAATTGCTCAGCGGGCGGGTATGTTCCCTAAAACAGGGTTGATGCGACAGAACAGGCTTCTCAAGGCGTTGGGTTTACCAGTTGCCTATGCCGGACATGCCCAGGTAAAGGATATCCTGTCTGCTATACAATTAGATAAGAAAATGGCGCAGAAACAGGTACGTTGGGTTATGCCCCGGCGCCTGGGGAACGTTATTGTGACGCCCATGCCTGATGACCTGGTGACAAGCGTAATCACAGCATTTTTTACAGAGTAAAGGCATTGAGACAATGTTAAATATATTGATCTTGAACGGTCCCAATTTAAATACCTTGGGAACTCGCGAACCTGCTATTTATGGGACGGTGACCCTGCCGCAAATTTGCGTAATGCTACAAAGACGAGGTGAAGAATTGGAAACAACAGTGGAATGTTTCCAATCGAACCATGAGGGCGCGCTCATTGACTATCTGCAGGAGCACGGAGGCGGGGCCGACGGCATTATCATCAATCCAGGAGCGTTGACACACTACTCTATTGCATTACACGATGCCCTGGCGGCGGTGAAAGCGCCTGTTATCGAAGTACATCTGAGTAATATCTATGCTCGTGAACCATTTCGTCATCAATCGCTGATTGCGCCGCTCTGTCGAGGACATATTGTTGGACTGGGGTGGCGTGGATATCTTCTGGCTTTGGAGTCACTGGTTGAACTGGCACGCGAGCAGCTCAAAGAGGGAAATGTATGAGTCAAGCAGCAATCATTCAACTGCGAACATGGATGGCCGAACAAGGGCTGGACGCCTATATGGTGACACAGCCGCAGAGCCGATCGTATTTAAGCGGCTGGCACAATGATGATGTCGAAGGCGCGGGCCTGTTGCTGGTGGGAAAACAGCAACAGATTTTGCTTACCAATCCACTCTATAAAGAAGTGGCCGAGCATGACGCGGTGGGCTGGCAGGTAACAGTGCCCTCATCACATGAATATGGGCCGGCCATTGTCGTCACAGCTCAGGAACATGACTGGCGAAAAATCGGTTTCGAGTCAACAGCTATCACGTACTCAGAGTATGAAAAGATTCGTAGCGCTGGCGAAGGTATCTTTACGTTCCATCCTTATGAAGATAGCTTTGTGGAAAAACTGCGCCAGGTGAAGCAGCCACATGAATTAGAGCTACTCAGACGCGCTATTGCTATCACCGATGAAACTTTTGCGCATATTTGTAGCTGGATTGAGCCTGGTATGACGGAGAAGGAAATACAGTGGGAGATTCTGCGCTATATGATAGTATTGGGTGCGGACAGCCAATCATTTGAAACAATTGTAGCTTCCGGTCCTCATGGTTCAATGCCGCACGCTCATGCCAGTGAGCGGCGTATCCAGCGGGGTGAACTCATCACTATTGACATGGGCGCTCGTTACAAAGGGTATTGTGCTGATATGACCCGTACTATTTGCCTTGGTGAACCATCAGAGCCACGTATGCAAGAGATATATGACGCGGTCCTCAACGCCATGAAGACCTGTGAAGCTGGCCTCTTTGCGGGCATGGCTGGTAACGCAGCCGACGCTGTAGCGCGCGATGCATTGAACGCGGCGGGCCTCGCGGAATATTATGTTCACAGTACCGGCCATGGCGTTGGATTACAAGTCCACGAAGGACCTGGCCTCTCCAAGCGGTCTCCAGATGACATGATTTTGCCCGCAGGAGCCGTAGTTACGGTCGAGCCTGGAGTGTATATCCCTGGCTGGAGTGGGGCGCGTATCGAAGATTGTGTATTGATAACAGAGAACGGCGCCGAAGTCTTGACCCAGTCACCAACAGTACTGGTGTTACAGCGCTAATGCTAAGGTCGCGAATCACCGCGCTTACCTGGAAAGTACAAGGAGCTATGCCAGATGATATCTACAGGTGACCTGAAGAAAGGTATAACCATTGAATTTGAAGGGCAACTTTGCAGTGTGCTCGAGTGGCAGCACGTCAAAATGGGTCGTGGCGGCGCGATAGTGCGCATGAAATTGCGCAACCTTCGCACGGGGGCCACCTTTGACCGGACATGTGACGCAGGCGACAAATTTAAACGTCTCTACCTGGATCGTAGCACTGTAACCTACCAGTATCAGGACGGCGACCAGTATCATTTCATGGATACGAGCACTTACGATGACGTTGTGCTGAGCGGCGAACAGCTCGGCGATGCCAAAAACTTTCTGATTGACAATCTGGAGCTTGATCTCATCACCTTTGAAGAGAAGCCAATTTCTGTTGAGCCGCCTGAAAAAGTAGTCTTGCGTGTGACCTATACAGAGCCTGGTTTCAAGGGTGATACCGCTACGGGAGGCACCAAACCGGCTACTACAGAGACCGGTTTCATTGTACAGGTACCACTTTTTGTTTCAAATGGCGATTTAATTCGCGTCAATACAACGTCGGGAGCATACGTAGAGCGCGCGTAGGTCCTGTGCATGCATGTTCACATATGCGCCAGAAGAGAAAGCAGCATGGACGTAAAGCAGGGTACCCACCAGACCGGACGCCATAGAGAGACCCGTGAGCCTCCTTCCATTACACATAATGACAAAGATCAGCTTCACTATGGTGAAAGCATAGCGGCTAGAGTTATGAGTATTGAGCAATTGCGGCGCCTGGTGCAGTTGCTCGATCGTAGTGACGTCTCGGAGCTGGAATTCAAGCTGACTGAAGAAGGCACGCGGCTGCTGCTGCGCAAAGCGAAGCCTTCTGAAAACCATGAACGGCAGGAGGGAGCCGCCATTACCTCTCAATTTATCGTATCTCCCTCACATAACCCATTGACTGTGCCTGATTTACCCGCGGAAACAAAACATTATATTACCTCTCACCTGGTAGGTATCTTCCATACCTGGGCCAAACCAAGAGGAGGCGCACTGGTAGCGGTTGGTGATCGCGTCAATGTCGGGCAGCTCGTAGCAACTATTGAGTCACTGAACGTTATCAATGAAGTAGAGTCATCCTTCGCTGGTCGTGTCGTTGAAATTCTTGTCCTGGAAGGGCAGTCAGTGGAGTACGGCCAGAAGCTCATGATTATCGATACTTCTGCTGAGAGTGAGGGGCAATAATGCAATTATTTGATGCCCCATCAATTTTAAGCGTCACTCAATTGTCCCGTTATCTGAAAGAATTGCTGGAGACGGATGACATTTTGCAGAATATCTGGGTGCAAGGTGAAATCTCAGGCTGCAAGACCTACTCATCCGGCCATTGTTATTTCACTCTCAAAGATGCTGAGTCACAATTGCAGTGCGTCTTTTTTAAACACGCCCGTTTGCGTTCGTCAGCGCCCGACCTTCGTGATGGTATGGGCGTTGCTGCCTTTGGGCGTATCTCCTTCTACGAGCGAGATGGCAAGCTTCAGCTCTATGTTGAAGGCGTCGAACTCATAGGTGAAGGCGCGCTTTTTCTGCGCTTCGAACAACTCAAGGCGCGTTTAGCGGCAGAAGGTCTCTTTGATGAAAATCGTAAGCGCCCTTTGCCTTCGAAACCCGCTGTTATTGGCATTGTCACCTCACCCCAGGCTGCGGCGCTGCGTGATATGCTGCGCGTTCTTCACTCACGGTACCCTTTAGCTGAAGTTATCCTTGCCCCAACTCTGGTGCAAGGAAGTGAAGCCCCTGCCTCTATCGCTGCTGCAATTGACCTCCTCAACGAACATGGTGAAGTGGACGTAATCATTGTTGGACGGGGAGGCGGCTCCATCGAAGAATTGTGGGCATTCAACGAAGAGGTCGTGGCCCGTGCTATTGCCCGTTCGCGTATTCCTGTCATCAGCGGTGTCGGCCACGAAACTGATTTCACCATTACCGATTTGGTCGCGGATTACCGCGCTTCGACACCAACGGCAGCGGCCTCCGCCGCTGTGCCTGATATCGCGGACTGGCAAATCGAACTACGGGAAAAGCAGCAGGAATTAACCGGACTGTTGGTGGAGCATCTTGGTGATTTGGGGGAGAAGCTAGAGCGCACACGACGTGACCTGCAGCGAGCCAATCCCCGCAATCTGCTCGATAGCCGCCGCCAGCAACTTGACGACACGACTGAGCTTTTACAAACACACGTACAGCACATCCTCTCATTGCGCGGTGAGCGTCTGAGCGGATTGGCTCTGCGTTTGCATGCCCTCAGCCCCTTAATTACCATCGCGCGCGGCTATGCTGTGGTGCGTCGTGACATCGACTCAACGATAGTCACCAGCACACGGCAGGCGCATCCAGGCGATGCCTTGACGATCCAGGTGACTGATGGCAGTATTCCCGTCAAGGTCCGTACTACTTGAAATACTAAGGCACAGTGCAACTACAGAATATGGGGCGCGACGTCCTCTAATCGTCGCATGGATGGTGAAGCATGGATTCATTATCATTTGAAGATGCGTATGCGCGGCTGGAAGCTGCGGTCACTGCTTTGCAAGATGGACAGATGCCGCTTGAACGCGCTCTGCAATATTATGAAGAAGGCGTGAAGCTGGCACAGCATTGCAATGAATTGCTACAAAAGGCAGAGCTGCGCCTGCAACAACTCAGCGTTGATAGCCAGGGTATGATCGTATTACAGCCATTGGAATTGCCGTAGAGGGGATGATACAGGACAAACGATGGATAGTTCTCTACTAAATAATCGTATCCTGATGGCAGCGCTTCTGGCATGGGCAGTTGCGCAGATCGTTAAAACTATCTATGAGCTTGTTCGCCAGCGGAAACTCGTTTTCAGTCGACTCGTTTCATCAGGTGGAATGCCAAGCTCACACTCCGCGTTAGTAACAGGGCTTGCCACCGCTGCCGGACGCGTTTCCGGATTTAGTTCAGCCTCTTTTGCCATTGCTGCTGTGCTGGCTGCCATAGTGATGTATGACGCCGCCGGAGTGCGCCGGGCCGTCAGCATCCAGGCGCGCATTCTCAATCAAATGATAGACGAAGCGTTTCAGGGACATCCCTTTGCCGAAAAACGCCTGCGTGAATTGATAGGACACACCCCTGTACAGGTGATAGTTGGCGGTCTACTGGGTATTTTCATCGGCCTGCTTGCCACCTTCTGACTGGCTTTGACGCAGGCGAGTAATGACCTGGCCATTACTGGACGCTTACTAAGACCTTGTGCTATGCTTGTAAAAAGAGTCATCCAGATGAACAAACAAGCATAGCACAAGGATTATTATGCCTTTTTCAACAAAGAAGCCTGTTACTCTTCTTCCGATGCTGGTCACTCTCGCCGTCGCTGGAGGCGCGACGGCTGCCCTGGCAGCGCAAGTCTATCGTCGACCGGTTGAGACGGCGGTATCTGTCGCTCGCGCTGGTTTGCTGCTGGCTGGTGTGCGCGAGGAAACGTGTGATGTCGGAAACTTCCCCATCCATTTCTATTGCGCTGGTCGTCGTGGGACTCCTGTTGTGCTGATTCATGGTATGGGGAACTCGGCAGAAGTCTGGTCGTCAGTCATTGTGCGTTTGCGCAAAGAATGCCTGGTGTACGCGCTTGATTTACCGGGATTTGGCAAAACGCCTGCAGCGCCTGAAGGCTATAATATCGCGACCCACGCGCTCTATGTGAAACGCTTTATCGACGCGTTGGGCTATCCGCGGGTAACGCTGGTGGGCAATTCGCTTGGCGGCTGGATTGCCACGCGTTTTGCTGTAGCCTATCCTGAACGCGTCGATCGTCTCTATTTACTCAACAGCGCTGGTTTGAGACACGAGCAGATGAATTCTCCCTATGCGATAGATAGGGCTGCGGCGCAGCGCTCCGCGAATCATATGCTGGGTTATCCATTGCCCTTGCCCGGCTTCATCCTGGATGCCATTGTGCGTATCTCGCAAATGCCTGCCTATACCAATTTCGTGACTGGCTACGACTCCCAGGAAGAGCTGGATAGCGTATTGTCGCAGGTTCATGCCCCGACAACAATTATTTGGGGAGAGCAGGATAAGGTTTTTCCCATTACCTGTGCTCGTGACCTGCACTCGGGCATAGCTCACTCTGAACTTATCATCTTGCAGGGAGTTGGGCATTTGCCACAGATGCAGGCGAGCGCTAAAGTGGCGAAAATCATCTTGAAAGATTGCGCTCTGCGAGAGGAGCAGTGAATGAAAGCGGCTCCTTTTCTAAACCTGGAGTCGCTCCGGATGTTTCTTGTGCCAGTAGCGCATATAGCCCTGCGCTGTCATCTGGTAATTCGACGCGATCTCATATCTTTGCAGCATGTGTGGATCGCGTGCGACGCGTTGTAGTTCTGGCTGGGTCTTCTCGATCAGCAGCGCGATGATTTCAGCCTCGCTCCTGCCTTTGCGCATGGCTTCCAGCACGAAATCGCCCCAGGCGGAGAGTTTCTCGCGCAGCCGGCCAAAATGTTGCGCAACGTCTTTGACAGCGCCAAAGTGTGCCAGGTACAGGATGTCGGGGCGCAGGCTGCGCGCAAGACTGATGCTATCCGACCAGGCTTCAAGATCAAGGTCAGGCGGTGGAGTAGGCGGCTTGATATAGTCGATGCCAGGGAGTTTCACACCCGCCAGGTCACCCACAAACAACTCGCCCGAATGCACGTCGAAAAAGATAACGTGATGCACGGCGTGTCCAGGAGTATAGTGTACCTCGAGCCGCCGGCCCGCTACTTTGAGGATATCTCCTCCTTCGATGCTGTGGAGGCGCTCTTCTGGCGTCGATTCAATCTCTCCCCAAAGCAGGCGCATACGTTCCCCATAGATGCGCGTTGCGCTGGCGACCACCTTAGAGGTGTCAATGAGATGGGGGGCGCCCTTACTGTGTACGTACACCTGCGCTTTTGGTAGTTGCCGTACCAGTGAGCCTGTTGCTCCGGCGTGATCCAGGTGAACATGGGTTAGCAGGATATGCGTCACATCCTGTGGATCAAAACCTGTTGCTCGAATTGCTTTCAATAATGACTCGAGCGTACTGGCGGGTCCGGGATCGATAATAGCGAGTTCGTTCTCCCCAGCGAGGAGATATGAGCCGATAATCTCTTCTTCGCCGAGGAATGGCAGAGAGATCTGCCACGCCCCGGCACTAATTTGCGTAACCTTCGCCAAGGAAAGTCCTCCCTCTATTTTTTAACCGAGATGGCTTTGGCCTGAGTGAAGAGCAGGAGATAATCTTTGCCTCCCGCCTTGGAGTCTGTGCCGGACATATTGAAACCACCGAAGGGGTGGACGCCGACGAGCGCGCCCGTGCATTTACGGTTGAAGTACAGGTTCCCGACATGGTACTCCTCTTTCGCCCGTTCGATACGCTGCGCATCCTGTGAGTAGAGCGCGCCTGTCAGGCCATACTCGGTGTCGTTGGCAATATGCATGGCGTCAGCAAAATCTCTGGCTTTTATCACAGCCAGCACCGGTCCGAAAATTTCTTCCTGGGCAATATGCGCGTGGGGGTCCACGTCCGCGATCACCGTTGGTTCGATGAAGTAGCCTGGACCATGATGTCCTCCGCCAACCGCCAGGCGGCCCTCGCCTTTGCCAATCTCGATGTAGCGGGTTATTTTCTTAAACGCGTTCTCATCGACCACTGGTCCCATGTACGTTTCTGGCTGTGTGACATCGCCCATTGTCAGTTGCTTCGTTTTCTGGATGACCTTCTGCAAGACCTGGTCGTACACTTTGTCAACGACGATGGCGCGCGAACCTGCAGAACATTTCTGTCCCTGGAAGCCAAAAGCGGAAGCGACGATGCCAGAGGCCGCGGCCTCGAGATCAGCCGTTTCGTCCACGACCACTGCATCTTTTCCGCCCATTTCCAGGATGGTGCGTTTCAGCCAGCGCTGCCCTTTGCGGGGTTTCGCCGCGAGTTCATTGATGCGCAGGCCTACCTCGCGCGAGCCGGTGAAGGCGATATAACGCACCTGGGGATTCTCAATCAAGGCATCGCCGATGGTTGACCCTGGTCCTGGCAGGAAGTTGACCACGCCCGCGGGCAGTCCTGCATCTTCCAGTATACGCGTGAACTGCGCGGCGATAGCAGGTGAGGCGCTGGCGGGTTTGAGCACGACGGTGTTGCCTGCCACAAAGGATGCGCTGGTCATGCCGACCATAATCGCGCAGGGGAAATTCCAGGGCGGGATGACGGCTCCCACGCCCAGAGGAATGTATACGAGCTGGTTATCTTCACCTTCGGTATGCGTAATGGGTTGCTCCTCCGCCAGGCGCATCATCTCCCGCGCGTAGTACTCCATGAAGTCGATGGCCTCAGCGGTGTCGCCATCGGCCTCGGGCCAGCTCTTCCCAACTTCATAGATCATCCAGGCATTAAGATAAAAGCGTCGCTGGCGCATCAAGTCGGCAGCCGCGAAGAGGTAGCCCGCTCGCTCTTCCGCGGGCACTCGCTTCCAGCTTTCAAAAGCGGTTGCGGCAGCCTGCACGGCCTCGTTGGCCTGTTCGATGGTGGCGCGTGAAAAATAGCCGATGACCTGGTCGGGCTGCGAGGGATTGACGGAGGCGAACGTGTCCTCGTTCATGATCTTCTTGCCGCCGATGACGAGCGGGTATGTGCGCCCCAGTTCGCTTTTGACCTGTTCCAGGGCTTCTATCTGGGCCTTGCGGTTCTCTTCTTTGCTAAAGTCGATAAAGGGTTGGTTTTTGAACGGCGTCTGCGCGCGCGCTGCTACGCTTTCGATGGTATTCTTCATCAAGTTCACTCCTTGAAAACACTGCGTTGTGTGGAACTACTTCTTTCTCTCATTGTATCTCATGAGAGAGGGGCATGGTAAGGGCGTACAGGGCGTTCAAACGGTCCTCATGTGTGAGAATGATTTTCCGGGTGTGCTCGCGAAATTTGGGTGAATAGCGAGTAAATTGCTCGCTTAATTTTCAGAACGTGTGAACTCTTGTGGGAGAAGGGTTTCCGAGCGCGCTCGCTAACTTGGGCGTATACCGAGTAACTTGCACGGTATTTTTCAGAGAGCATATTCTCTGATGAGAGTAGGGTTTCGGGTGCGCTCGCTAATTTTGGCGAATACCAAGTAAATTGCGCGGTATTTTTCAAAGTATGTAAACTCCTTTGAGGTGAGTGTTCTTGTTGTTATATTCCAAATCACCCTGGTTGATTCGGTACTATTTGGGTTGATATGAGCAAAAGAACAACTTTTAAATTGCCATGCCCTTTGTAGGTAAAACCTTGAAAACAGGAGAAAATGACGGTACGCTAAGAGTAGCCCATCTTGATGTGAGGTGAATGTCATGGTGAAGGAGTAGTTCATGCAGATTGACGTAGCTCGAGAGATCGATATCGACGAGATGGTCGCTCTGGACGCCCTGGTGAGTGGGAACTCGAGCCGGCGAAACTTGATCACACAGACCGTCAAGCAGCACCAGGGCTATCTTGCTCGTCAAGAGAACCGGATCGTCGGATTTCTCCTGATGCATCAACATTTCTTTGAGCTCCCCTTCATCGAATTGCTGCTAGTGCATCCGTCTTTTCGACGTCAGGGAATTGGGACGGCTTTAATGCAGCATATAGAGACGCTCTCTACACCAGGCAAGCTGTTTACCTCGACGAATGTTTCCAATGAGCGGATGCAACGACTTTGTGAGCGATTAGGCTATATTCGCAGTGGCATCATTGAAAATCTGGATGAGGACGATCCTGAACTTTTTTACTTCAAGCGACTTTCCTAATTCTCTCTCTATTTCATGCGCACCAGTTTCACCAGTTGCCTCAGGTTTGGCCTTTGTCCGTACATCAATATGCCGAAACGATAGATGCGCGCGGAGATCAGCGCGCAGATGAAGATGGCAATGATCATGAGCACAATAGTTAATACAATCTCCCACCAGGCTACTCCGCCTGCCCCAATACGCATGAGCATCGTCGTGGGGGTCCAGAAAGGAACGTACGAAATCACTCTTACCCACGTCGCATCGGGAGTGTATATGCCAAAGAAGCTCACGATGTATCCAATCATGAACAGCCATGTGAGGAGCTGTACCGCATTTTGAACCTCATCCTGCCGTTTCACCAACGCCCCCATGGCAGCAAACAGTGTCGAGTACAGCAAAAAGCCCAGGATGAAGTAGACGAGAAGCAGCAGGAGCAGCGAAATGGTAACACTGGTGATAAGGATAATACCGTCAAGGCTCTCTCCGCGTAATTCCCTCAATATGGTCGAAGTCGGCGTCGTAGGAGTAGAGGAGATGTGAGCCTTGTTGTTCCATCGAAGCAATGATAAGGGTATCACCGAAGTCGAGCCTGGTGGAAGCATAGAGGTCAAGTGCCCGCAAGACACTCACACGGTTTTGAACGTGAAACTGCGGCAGGCGAACGAGAGCAGCGAGCATCTCCTGAATAGCGCTGCGAGCAATATGGTAGAGCCTGGGGGAGGAAAGCACGTATACGGCATCAGCAATCACCGTATCAGGAGTTTGAACGCTGAGAAGTCCCTGTTCAACCTGCTCGAACAGCGCTGTTGCTGCAGCCTGTTTCCCTGGATCATCTCCCGTCAGAAAACGAATGATTACATCCGTATCGATGAATGGTTGCGTCACGAGTTCGGCTCGTTCTTTGCGGCAAAGCGATCCTCATACGCGATTCGTTGCACCTGCTGCCAGGATATGGGTTTCGGCAAGCGCCCCGCGGCGCCGCGCAGCGAAGCAATGTTTGGATAACGAGGAACTCTCACCCGCACGACCCCTTCCTCGTCGATGATAAATGCGATCTTGTCATGGGTTTTGATGCCAAGATACGCGCGAACTTCAGCAGGAATGGTCACCTGTCCCTTGCTGGTAACGGTGGAAACAATTTCTTTCATCCGGATTCCTCCTTACAATTGGCCTTTCGATGTAAGGAAATTATACCATTTCTCCTTACTTCTGTCAATTAGTTGCGCACAGAGGAAGAAAGGGGATCAGCATGCATTGGAACTTTTGGGAAACTGGCGGAGTATAATGGAGACATGATGGGGTGACTCCCCGGCACTGTTGTTGAAGTCTGCGAACAGGACTCAGTTGTTTTATTGCATTTTGAAAGGCGGATTCTTTATGACTCAGTTAGCCACCAACGTATCGTCCAATCGTATCCTTGCCTGGCTCAGATCATTGCTGCTGGCAGTAACACCCAAAACGCTCTTTATCACCAGCCCCCGTGTGCGCATCTTCCTGCTCTCCTTCGCCATGCTCTTCTTCGAGCTGCTGTGCATCCGCTGGATACCATCATACGTGCGCTTCCTGAGCTATTTCAATAACTTCGTCCTGCTCGCCTCGTTCCTGGGAATCGGCCTGGGCATGCTCACAGCACGTCGCCAACGTTTCTGGTTCCCGCCCTTTCCGCTGATGGTGCTCCTACTCGTCATCATTGTCAGGTGGAACAAGTTTGACCTGCTCATCAGTTCGACGCAGGTGCTCTACTACGGAGTTGGCGAAACGCAGGGCGCAACTGCAGATAACTATGCCGTGCTGCCTATAATTTTCGGACTGGTCGCCGCCTGTTTCATTCCGCTCGCGCGGTCTTTCGGGCAGCTTTTCACGCAAATTAAGCCGCTCACCTCCTATACCTTCGACATCATCGGCAGCCTGATAGGCATCGCCTGCTTCTCCGTTATCGCCTATTTCGCCCTTCCGCCGCTCGTCTGGTTTATTATCCTGATGCTCCTCATCCTGGCGCTAAGCTCCCGCCAAACGGTTATGTTCGTTGCTTCCGCATTTCTGGTCAGCCTTATCATTGTTGGGCAATTGCAGAGCGGCGCCTATTGGTCGCCCTACTACAAAATCCTGCTCCATCCCCTGCCGCAGGGTGGTTACATTGTCGATGTCAACAACGCTGGCGGTCACCAGGCCATGGTTCCCTGGCAGTACAAGGAACCCTTCTATCGTCGTGTGTACGAACTCTTCAATGGTAATTCATTTCACCATGCCCTGATCCTGGGCGCGGGCAGCGGCTCCGATACCTCCATGGCCCTCGCCTACGGGGTCAAATCAATCACCGCCGTGGAGATCGATCCTACTATCCAGCAACTCGGCGTGCGCTTCAACCCTGACCAACCATACAGCGACCCCCGCGTGAAAGCCGTCATCAACGATGGCCGCTCCTTCCTCCAGAACGATACTGGGAAATATGACCTGATCATTTTCGCCCTGCCCGACTCGCTCACTCTCACTTCGAGTAACACCAGTTTGCGGCTCGAAAGCTTCCTGCTCACAGAGGAGTCGATTCAGGCTGCCCGGGCGCGCTTAACCAGCAATGGCCTCATCGTCTTCTACAACTTTTACCGCCAGGACTGGCTGGTGCAGAAACTGGCTAACATGGCGGGACATGCCTTCAACCAGCAGCCACTTGTCACGACCTACGGCGGCTGGGGTCGGGCAGCCTCCATCATGGTCGGCCCGCGCCTGCGAACGCTCCCACCGGGTATGTTCGGCCCCTATCATGAAACTGCTTCCACGACCAAAGAATTACGCATCATCGGAGAGGGCTATTACTCTTTGACAAATGACACGATGGCAAGCGACGACTGGCCCTTCCTCTACTTGCGCGATTACAGCTTCCCCATCATATACATTCTTGGCCTGCTGATGGTGGCTTTCTTCGCTGTTGGCGGCACTCTCCTGCTCGCTCCGCGCAAAACCTTGCGCCGTTTCGACTGGCACATGTTCTTCCTCGGCGTTGCCTTCATGCTGCTCGAAGTCAAAAGCCTGACCACCTTCTCGCTGCTCTTCGGGAGTACCTGGTTTGTCAACTCCCTGGTCTTCTTTGCCATTCTCAGCAGCGTCCTGCTGGCCATTCTCGTCAGTAGTCGCCTCAAAATACGCCGCATCGGCATCTGGTATATCTTGCTCTTCGGAATGCTCACCTTGAACCTTATCCTCCCGCCCGCAGCCTTGCTGCTGGGCAACCCCATCGCCCGCTACCTTTTCGCCAGCATCCTGGCCTTTACGCCGGTCTTCCTGGCAAACATCATCTTCGCCAGCTCCTTCCGCGATAGCGAAGCCGGGGATATCTCCTTCGCTTCCAACCTTCTCGGCATCATGGTTGGTGGAAGCCTCGAGTACTTCAGTATGCTGTTCGGCTATCACTGGCTGCTTGTTTTGGTGATACT
>WNGK01017025.1_pt1 | contig 20090 bp, 16 predicted proteins | sample 5400601 | NCBI WGS metagenome assembly WNGK01 (sample SAMN13153376, study PRJNA577476) | soil metagenome | isolation source: 60 cm soil or saprolite under Garry oak tree replicate 1 | place: USA:California | collected 2016-06-15
TGCATAAATTCGGCCTCTTGTCCACCGGCAAAGCGCAGGTAGACACTGGACTGGTCGGCGTTGGTGACATCATGCCAGACGCGCTTATGCTCAATACCACGTACACTGACTACAGGATCGGGGATCAATTGGAGGATCCAGTCCAGGTAATGCGATCCCCAGTCATAGAAGACTCCCCCCGAAATTGGCTCGTGAGAATGCCAGTAGTCACAGGGATGGGCGTACCCACCGATAAATGTCTCCATATGAAAGACAGCGCCAATGACATCGCGCTTGAGCACTTGCTGAATGGCGAGGAAGTCGGGGTCCCAGCGCCGGCACTGGTAGACGGTCAGAGCGCGCTGCCGTTCTCTGGCAAGTTCTATCATCTCATCGGCTTCAGCAGTTGTTAAACAAAAGGGCTTTTCGGAGACAACCTGTTTGCCTGCGCGTAACATCTGCATAGAAATAGATGCATGGGTATTGGGTGGAGTCGAGACGATTACGAGATCGATAGCGGGATCTTCTGCTACCTGCTGGAGATCAGTACAGGCACGTACGCCTGGAAAAGCCTGTTGCGCCAAGGCTAAACGCTCCTCGTTGCGATCACAGACAAGCGCATATTCCAATCCAGGCACATTGCTTATGGCGCTACCATGTTCGAAGCCGATGACCCCGTAGCCAATCATAGCCACACGAGTGGGACGTTCTTGTGTCTCCACACCTGAAACGTAGCGAATAGCACGAGCGATCATTTGCTGGAAGACGGGATGAACACGTGTCTCCGGCTGGCTGCCCAGGGTGGTGCAGAAGACGCGGCCCTGACCATGACTGCGGGTGTAGGCCAGGGTGTAGGCAGTATAGCGCCAGGAGGTACGCCAGAGGATCTCAGCATCTGAAGGAACTCTGCCCAACAGGTAGACCGCCTCAAGCACGGCAAAGGAGGGATCAACGCGGCGAGTGATATAGTGATTGGCATTGGCCACACGGGCGATAATTTCACTACGCGGCGTACAGGCGCCATGAATATTGCCCAGTACCTCGCCCAACAGGTCATATTCGTGGTAAGCCTCTGCTGCATCGCCGGTGCAAACCAATCCGCCTCCATGCTCAACAAAAGTACAGAGCGCTTCTTCCTGGTGGGAGTTGATGGGCCCTATATCACCATTGAGCACAACCACCTGTCCCGGAGTTGGGGTCAAATGTTCTAATAAATGTGGGGCAGTGATAACCAGGGCATCTTTTTCAGCAAACATCGTTCAACTCCTATTGGGCGAATATAATCAGGCGGCAGGGCAACCCACATAATACATCAACTTCTCTTTTCATGATAATGTTGGTGTGTATGCGAATGGTCAGGCCAGTGTCGATGCTCATGCGAGTGCATTGTACCAGCTGGCGGTAGTTCATACGTTGGATGGGTATGGGTTCCTTCGAGATGGTGGGGCTGATCATGACCAGGCCAGTGATCTTCATGGTTGTAGTTCGCTACCAGGAGGCTTTCGCCATGGTGCCAGCGATCGCGGAAGATGTCATAATTCTTCTTGCTCCTGGTAGCCTGCTCATCCTCGCTCAGGCTATACCACTCTCTATGGGGATGCTTCTCGATACGCTCCGCAACCAGCGGTGTCGTAACGACGCGATAGCCAGAAGTTTTGAAAAAGAAGCTGTAGTAGATGTCCATTAAGCGGTAAAAGCGGAATTTTTCGTCAATCCAGCCAACTTCTGGCAGCAGTTCCCGGCGGAAGGCCATCAGGTAACCTTCAATGGCATCGACATCCGGGCCTGCTGCTTCACGAAAGTCGCGCAAGTCATCCGTCACCAGGCCATAGGGACCTACCACGCCAATATTGCTGTCGGCTAGAGTCTGCGCTAATGGTTCCCAGATGTTGTCCTTGACCTCAATAGAGGTGTCCATGAGAATGATGTAGTGGCCCTTACTGGCGCGCATGGTGGCGTTGCGACCGGCGGCAAAGCCCAGGTTGTGATCGGCGAAGATCACCTGTAGACCGGTGCGCTGCCCATCATCTCCCTTTAGATCGCCACGGCGTGCCAATTGCTGAAGATAGGCCAGTGTATCATCGGTCGAGCCATTATCAATGATTACAAGTTCGATGTGATGAGAAGCGCTATGCCGGCAGATACTCTGGATACATCGCTCGAGGTCTTCCCGGCTATTGTGTGCCAGGAGGTTCACCGAAAACTCAAAGAGATCAGGCGACGACGTGTTATCGGTGACATCGATAGAACTGGAAATGACGGTGAACTCCTCTTCTGGCCGGCGGGGGACCACCAGGGAGCCGCGCGCAGTATCTCGCAGTTCGTAGCCGGCCGATTTAAGCTCGTGGCGAATCTGGTCGGCCGGTTCGTAATTTTTACCATGACGTAGAACGCCGCGCTCCCGTACTTGCGCGGCAACAGGAGATGGTACGGCTGCCAGGTATACCTCGGGATCGCGCTTCCTTTCTGGCTGCTCGCTTTGCAAATAGTTCTTGAGGTCAAAACCAAGAATACGATCAAAATCCAGCAGCAGGCGTAACCTGGTAGTGGCGGCTTCTTCACCTGAGCGCAGCAAGTTCCAGACAATGGCCATAGCACGAGGGATATTCAGGTCATTCTCGACTTGTGCCAGGAATGCATCGCGCCAGGGATTTGCTCCAATTGGTTCACCTGAGAAGACGCGAGCCCTATCGGACCGGGTCAATAAGTGATAGGCATATGCGCGTAATCGCTCCAGGGAGGTCTGGGCGGCTTGCAAGGCGCGGAAAGTAAAATTCAGGCGACTGCGATAGAGTGCGTTGGTGTAAAAGTAGCGCAGGGCCATGGGATCAAAGCCGCGGGCCTCGATTTCAGAGCAGGTGTAGGCATTGCCGGTGGATTTGGCCATCTTCTGCCCATCGGCCAGCAGGTGTTGAGCATGAACCCAATAATTGACGAATGGTTGGCCGGTAAAGCCCTCGCTCTGGGCGATTTCGTCTTCATGATGGGGAAAGATATTATCCACGCCACCAGTGTGTATGTCAAAATGCTCACCGAGGTACTTTATTGACATGGCGCTGCACTCGATATGCCAGCCGGGGAAACCACGCCCCCAGGGACTATCCCAGGCCATTTCGCGGCCCTCTTCTGCCGGTTTCCACAGCGGGAAATCTTCTGGATTATGCCGGTCAGTATCTACGCCTTCACGCACGCCTGCCAGCATGTTTTCAAGCTGATTACCGGAGAGCTTACCGTAGCCGGGGAAGCGTTTAATATCGTAGTAGATATAGCCATTGACTTCGTAGGCAATGCCTTTCGCCAGCAGACCTGCAATGATGGCTATCATCTCAGGAATGTGCTGGGTGGCGCGAGGAAAGATGCTGGCCGGTAGTATATTGAGCTTGGCTTCATCATCATGGAATGCCTCGGTGTAGAATTGCGCGATCTGCAGCGAGGTCTTGCCCTCTTTGCGCGCCTGGGCCAATATTTTATCCTCGCCGCGATCGACCGCCTCCTGGCGCATATGACCGACATCGGTGATATTTTTGACGTGCAGTACCTCAAAGCCACGATACTCGAAGTCGCGGCGTATCCAGTCGGCCATGGTAAAGGTGCGCAGGTTGCCAATGTGGATGTACCGGTAGACTGTGGGGCCACACGAATACATCTTGATTTTGCCAGGATCTATAGGAACAATCTCTTCAATGCTTCGAGACAGGGTATTGTATATTCTCATGATGCGGCGTGTGACTTTCCATGATCTAACAGAGCTAAGGTCATGTATTCTGAACTGATATTCTATTTCTATGGTACGAGCTATTCTCAACGCTTGTCAAGAAATAGTTGCCAAAAATCCAGGCAATTATGACATTGCCTACATTCCTGACTTTAACCTACGCCCGTTGACGAACGAACTGGGCGGGCGGTTGGACTACGGCCAACCGTGGTGCTGCTTCCAGCCGGATATGGGTCACGGCCTTGGTGAGGGTCTGCGGTTCGTCCTGCCTTGTGCGGCGATGGTTACGCTGCTTCATGGTCATGCTCCTACTTCGCTCTGTCTCTATATACCTCTTCTTCGCAAGAGGGGAAGATGTGGTAGTCTTTCCCTCTCACTCCTGCTCTTACGAGACTCGCTGCTATCTGGTAACGGAAACCTTAGATGCTATCGAATACGTTGCGGAAAAACGCATGGTTCAGTTGACAGCCTGCTTGATACTATCCTACCATTCTAAAAACACCTGGTGCTACTCAAAAAGGAAGGACGCATGCCAAAAGATTACCTAGCCTAAATGCTGAGAGGGGTTCTCACCTTACGTGTCGCAATACTTGAGAGCGGGCACTTTTACAGAAATGAAAGAGGTCATGCAATATGACCTCTTCTTAAGTGTTATGTGACTGCTATATCATATATAAAAAGATCAGCTACTGGGTCATTTCCTTTACAATGCGTTGTACACGAGCACCTTCGGCTCGTCCCTTCGTCTCTTTAATGGCAAGGGGCATCACGCGCTTGAACTCCTTCCCCTGCTGGTCAATCAGCCTGGCAACGATTTCACGCACGTCATCATCGCTAAGCTGTGATACCTGGAGATAGCTTTGGAGAATGTCCAGTTCACGCTGCTCTTTCTCGACCAGGTCGGTACGTCCTCCCTGTTTGTACAATGGAATAGCCTGGCTGCGCTTCCTGACTTCCTGCTCCAGGACGCGTAAGCTGTCTCCCTCTGTGAGGGGCTGTCCATACTCCGGGTTTTTGCGGTCTGTCGTGATTCAGCCATGAGTTCTCTTTCTCCTCACTCACTTAAAAACATTGTTTGCTATGTGTCAAGTATACTACAGAGCGGTGAAAAAATCATCTTCAGAAACTTTGTAAACATGTCTTATCCCACATTGAATGGCACAAGAGAACTATATCGCCCATCAACTTCGTCTAAGAACATGGAACTCTATATTTCATCTGAATAAAAGTAAGCTCAAGAGAAGGTATTTATGTATCACTGGAACAAAATTCTTTTGAAGCGTCTTAGAATTAGTTCTTATGGGGTAGCGGCTCTTGTAATCATAGCGCTGGCTGTATTGCTGCGTATTTTTCTGATAGTGAAGGGCTGGCCCGAGACCGATAGCCTGACTTTTAGCCACAACTTTAGAGGTGAATTGGTGATAGAATCCATCAAAGAGAAGTCAAGATAAGAGAAAGGTCGCGCATAAAGGAGGTTCTCGTGCGTCAAGCATTTGCTCGTGTGTCGTCTAGTCGTATCTGGTCCTGGCTCTGGTCGTGGCTGCGTGTTGATACACCGAAGCAGCCCTTCATCACCGATCCCAGAGCGCGCATCTTCCTGGTCTCCTTCGCGATGCTCTTCTTCGAGTTGCTCTGTATCCGCTGGATTCCATCCTACGTCCGCTATTTGAGCTACTTCAACAACTTCATCTTGATGGCATCGTTCCTGGGCATCGGCCTTGGCATGCTCTCGGCGCGGCGCAAGAATTTCTGGTTCCTGCCTTTCCCCCTGCTGGTGCTCATCATGGTCATCGTCGTCGCGCTGAACAAGTTCGACCTGCGTATCAACTCGACCGACGTCCTCTATTACGGAGCAGGTGAAGCGCAAAGCGCAAAGGCAGAGAACTTCCTCGTCCTGCCCCTCATCTTCGGCATGGTGACCCTCTGCTTCATCCCCCTGTCCCGCACGTTTGGCCAGTTGTTCACCCAGGTCAAGCCATTGACCGCCTACACCTTTGACATCATCGGCAGCCTGACCGGAATCGCCTGCTTCTTTATCATTTCCTATCTTGCTCTACCGCCGATCCTCTGGTTTATTGTCCTGGCGGCGTCTATCCTGCTGCTCAGTAGCAGAACAGTCTTGGCTGCGACCGCTGCACTGTTCCTCGCAAGCATGGTCATCGTCTGGCAACTCCAGATCGGTACCTACTGGTCACCCTACTACAAGATCATCCTCCACCCCGCCATTCCGAGCGGCTATATCGTCGATGTGAACAATGCTGGAGGTCACCAGTCGATGATCCCCTGGCAGTACAAGGAGCCCTTCTACCGCCGCGTGTACGAGCTTTTCCCTGGTAGTTCGTTCCATCACGCGCTCATCGTGGGCGCAGGCAGCGGGTCCGATACTGCTACCGCGCTGGCCTACGGCGTCCAGTCGGTCACCGCGGTGGAGATCGACCCTACTATCCTGCAACTCGGAAAGCAATTCAATCCGGACCACCCCTATAGCGATTCGCGGGTAAAGCTCGTCGTCAACGATGGCCGCAACTTCCTGGAGAATACGACCGAGCGCTATGACCTGATCATCTTCGCGCTGCCCGATTCGCTCACTCTCACGTCCAGTAACACCAGCCTGCGCCTGGAGAGCTTCTTGCTGACACAGAACTCCATTGCCACAGCACGAGCGCATCTGACCAAGAATGGCTTGCTGATCCTCTACAACTTCTACCGTACTAACTGGCTGCTTGACAAGCTGGTGAACATGGTGGGACATACCTTCAACCAGGAACCACTCATCTCGACCTACGGCGGGCGCGGGCGTGGTGCACTCATCATGGCAGGACCGCGCTTGACGGAGCTTTCGCCGGGCGAATTCGGCCTCTACCACGAGGACCCGAAGGCAAGGAATAATGATAGACTGCATGTCATCGGCGAGGGCTACTACCCGCTGACTACTACGAGCACCCCGGCCACCGACGATTGGCCGTTCCTCTACCTAGTCGATCACAGTTTCCCGCTGATCTATATTGAGGGACTTGCTATGGTCCTCGCGTTCGCCCTCGGAGGGACCCTTACACTCGCCCCGCGCAAGGCGCTGCGCCACTTCGACTGGCACATGTTCTTCCTGGGGGCCGCCTTCATGCTCCTTGAGGTCAAGAGCCTGACCACCTTCTCACTCCTGTTCGGCAGCACCTGGCTGGTCAACTCGCTGGTCTTCTTTGCCATCCTCAGCAGCGTGCTGCTAGCCATACTTGTGAACAGACGACTCAAGATCAGGCGTATCGCCCCCATTTACCTGCTGCTGTTCGGCACTCTCATCCTCAACATCCTCCTGCCGCCCGAAGCGCTTCTACTGAGCAACCCGGTCGTTCGTTATATCCTCGCGAGCGCACTGGCCTTCACGCCGGTGTTCCTGGCCAACATCATTTTCACGAACTCGTTCCGCGATAGCGAGACCGCCGACATCGCCTTCGCCTCGAACCTGCTGGGCATCATGGTCGGAGGAGGACTGGAGTACTTTAGCATGCTGATCGGCTACCGCCTGCTGCTCATCCCGGTGATCGTGTTCTATGCTCTCGCCTTGCTGCTGCGTGGCCGTAGTGGTCAAAAGGCGCAGGGGCAGGAAGCAGAGGCAGGAGGTGCTTTTATTTGACGACGGGACAGATATCACCATTTGAAAGACGTTATCCCATTAGGAACTCTGTAGCTGAAAGATTGGCTTCTCCACCTTATTTGTAAGAATCGGCTTGTTGGAGAATCGTTATAAACAACCACGACCTTCCTCCCGCGGGTGGTTTTGAAAGCAACAACATCGAGTTTACCTGGATTTATTGAAGCAATACGAAAGCTTCCCGGATCTACTATCTTGCTAACTTGAGCAAGTTCATAGTAGTCTTTGGTAAAGGAGAAGCTTCCCGTTTGTTGGTTAATAGTGACCAGACCTGTGCAATGGTTGCATCCATTGCCTATCTTTGGTCCCCCATTCCTGTCCAACGCCAGGTTCCAAAGCATAATTCCCTTCACCCAATGCCTCATTGTATTGGTTATCAACTGACCCGGAGACCATGGAGCAATACCAGGTGAGTTTTCAGTTATGTACTGCTCTATCGTGGGATACCTTTGTTGTATATTTTCCATCACCAAAGGATCACCATGGTACCCATGCCATGCTATTCCGCCAACATAGGGTTCCGCAATCTTATCCCTTAAGATCTCTACAGGATAATTTGCCCCATCCCAATTCTGATCATAAACCAGAATTTTTGTAGAGAGATGAGCGTTTTCCATTGCAGGTCCTAAGTAAGATCCGATAAAATGTGCTTCCTGCTTGGCGCTAAACAACATTCCCGGGTACGTTGACACTGGACTAAATGGTTCATTCTGAACTGTCATGGCATATATCGGCATCCCCCGTTCTTCATATGCCTGAAGGAACTTTACCAGGTATTTTGCATAGACATCGTACATGGTCGAATCAAGTGTCCCTACCTTACCGTTGGAAGTTCCAAGCATGGATGCGTTCGTTTTCATCCATGCTGGTGGACTCCACGGGGATGCTATTATTTTTAATTTGGGATTCAACCTCATCGCCTGCTTTAACAGAGGGATGATATAAGCTTCGTCGTGAGCAATGGAAAACCTATTCAAATCGGGATCCTGCTGCTCATCATACGAGTACATTCCACTTACTGTGAAGTCAGAGGCTCCAATTGGAATCCTCAGAACACTTAAACCAATCCCTTCACGAGGATCGAATAGTGAATACATTACGCGATTACGCTGATCCTGGCTCATCTTTGTTCCGATGAGCCACGCAGAAGTGTCAGTCATAGCTGCTCCATAACCAACAATCTCCTGAAATTGTTGGTGTTCATTTACTTCAATCGTTGGTAAAACCTTTTGGTTCATCCTATTATCTGGCATAAAGTGAATAGGGAGCTGCTCAGAAAACAACTCGTTTCTATTGGTGCTCCATACTCTCACCTCAGGCTCATGAGGCTCAACCTGAAATGGAAAAGCAACAAAAAAGATTACTATGACAATGGAAATGAACAAAATATTTCTCAATCGAATCAATGTTTTATGATTGATCATAGAGCGTACTCCGGTACAATTCCAGAGAGACTCGACTTTGGCACTTTTGTAGAAATAGCCAGGAGAGGCCCGGCACCCGTCTTTGGATGGTCTCCTAAATGGGATCAAAAGCAGCAGCCTCATAGAAGCGAGTTGCCCGCTCTATCTCGGTCGTATCTTGGATCAGCAAGACCCGCTCCGCCTGTTCCATCACCGCTCGCGTCTGCTGCACATGCGGCTGGATCAGTTTCTCATGGCTGACCGCCGGCGTCGCCAAGAAACGATAGGCCGCATACACATCCGCCTCCGTCTGCATCTGGGCGGGCAGGGAGGCGGCCGGATCGTGGGCGATGGCGGCGCCCATCTTTACCGCTCGCTCGGTGCGGCTCTGGTGGCCCAAGCGCACCGACCCAAAGGTCTGCTCGGCCCAGGACTGGGCCGACAACAAGATGTGTGCGTTCATCGTCTCCCCTCTTTCTCTGGTCGTGATCAATCTTTTCTTGATCTATTCTATCACCCATTCACCCCTAAAGTTGTGGCTAAAAGTCAGTTGGCCAAACAACTCGAAGGCTCCTTATGTGTTTCCTGCAAGGTCTGATTTTGCCCTTGCGGCTGTTCGAAATCCTATACTTTCAAGTGGGCATTACCGGCGGTTGATACTTGATGGCTATATAATATATCAACCGGAAAATTCTCCATAGACAATCATCAATATAGTTAGCCCTTAATATTGGTGAGAACAGTTGTGTCCAGGAGCGCTCCGCTGAGGTGTGCTCCTTCCAGGTGTGCTCCGCCCAGATTCGCCCCGCTCAGGTTGGCTCCTTTGAGATTGGCCCCTCTGAGATCGGCTCCGCTCAAATTGGCTCCGCTCAGGTCCGAACCGGTGAGCTGTGCCATATAGAGGTCTATCCCGCTGAGGTTCGCACCGCTCAAATTGGCCTGCCGGAGATCGGCCCCGCTCAGGTCGGCTTGACTAAGATCGACCTGAACGAGGTGCGCATTGCTCAGGTTAGTCTCGCTAAGATTAGCTCCGCCCATGTTTGTACCACTAAGCTCTATCCCGCTCAAGTTGGCACTGCTCAGGTTGGCCGCCCTGAGATCAGCCCTGCTGAGATCAGCGTTTCTGAGGTCGGCTCCGCTCAAATTGGCGCTTCTGAGATCGGCTCCAGTGCACTGCGCTAGATAGAGAGAGGCCCCCCTCAAGTTTGCTTTGTTCAGATTAGCTCCGTTGAGGTTTGCTCCACTCAGGTTAGCCCCATTCAGGTTTATCCCGCTAAAGTTGATCCTGCTGAGGTTTGTACTGCTGAAGTTTACACGACTAAAGTTCGCTCCCTCGAGAATGGCTTCAGCCAGGTATGCATCTCTGAGATCGGCTCCATTGAGATGTACCTGCCTCAGGTCCGTCTTGTTGAGAATGGCATGGCTCAGATCGGCTCCGCTCAGGTCGGCTCCACTCAGGTTCGCTCTGCTCAAATTGGCCCTGATGAGGTTAGTTCTACTGAGGTATGCAAGACTGAGATTGGCTGCGCTCAGGTCGGCATCCGTGAGGATAGCCCTGCTGAGATCGGCTTTCGTGAGGGTTGTGACCCTGAGATTGGCTCCGTTCAGGTCAGCCTCGCTCAGGTCGGCATCCGTGAGGTTGGCTCCATTGAGGCGCGCGAGCCCCAGGTCTGTTCCGATGAGATGGGCTCCGATGAGGTTTGCACCGGTGAGATTTACACCGTTAAGGTTTACGCCATTGAGATTTGTCCCATTGAGGTTGGCTTCCCTGAGATCGGCTCCACTCAGGTCTACCTGTATGAGATTCGTTCCGTTGAGGTTGGCCCCGTTAAGATTGGCTCCACTGAGGCTGGCTTCCCTGAGGTCTGCTCCGCTGAGGTCGGCTTGAACGAGATTTGCCCCGTTAAGTTTCACTGCACTGAGATTCGCTCCCTGCAGGCATGCTCCACTGAGGTCTACTTGATAGAGATAGGCCCCGCTAAGAAATATACCATTGAGGTTGGCCCTACTCAGGTTTACGCCATTGAGGTTTGTCCCTTTGAGGTTCGCTTTCCTGAGGTCTGCTCCACTGAGATTTACCAGGCTGAGGTTGGCTGCGTTGAGATTGGCTCCATTGAGGTTCGCCTGTTTGAGGTCCGCTCCACTGAGGTCTGTCCCTCTGAGGATTGCATCCCTGAGATTCGCCCCAATAAGACGGGCTCCGATGAAACGGGCCCCGCTGAGGTTGGGTTGTATCTCTAGATGCTTCTCTCTCCAAATATTCCAGGCAGTTGAGCCTTTTTTGAGAAGGTTGACATGCTGCGAATTTGCCATACGCTTTACCTCCCGTTTAATTGCTGTAATTATATGGTCACAGGAGATGTCTGAGCAAGCAATTAGCCGTTTTGTCAGTAAAAGAGATATGTGTATCCTTTCTAGCAATGCACCCAGTATTACATACTGTGGGGCAATAATCCCATGCCGGCAGAGGCAAAGCCTCTGCCACATCCCTATTGTAGTGTTTGCGCATGGGGCATTTCCGCAAGAGATATGTGTATCCTTCCTTGCTATCTCTCCAGTATTAGATACTGTGGGGCAACAGTCCCATGCCGGCAGAGGCAAACCCTCTGCCGCATCCCTATTGTAGTGTTTGCGCATGGGGCATTTCCGGCGGAAATGCCCCATGCGCAAACACTACAAAAAATCTTTCCGGTCGCCGAAGGCGACCATGCTCAAGGAGATACCAATCCATGCATTACCTCGCGCTTGCCTGCGATTATGATGGGACGCTAGCCAAAGACGGCGTCGTCAGTCCACGAACGATAGATGCGCTGGAACGCGTCAAGGCCTCTGGTCGCAAACTACTTCTGGTTACCGGTCGCTTGTTGGAGGACTTGCAAAACGCTTTTCCACGACTGGATCTTTTTGCCTATGTCGTTGCAGAGAATGGCGCGCTGCTCTATAATCCCGCTGACTCGACGGAGAAATTGCTGGGAGAGGCTCCTCCCAGGGAGTTTCTTGAGGCGCTACAGGATACGAGACGACGGTGGTTGAGGTAATCCGCAAACTGGGGCTTGAACTGCAGGTGATCTTTAATAAGGGGGCAGTGATGATACTGCCAGCAGGGGTGAATAAGGGTACGGGGCTGATTATAGCACTACGCGAACTGAAGCTTTCAGCGGACAATGTGGTTAGCGTCGGCGATGCTGAGAATGATCATTCGTTCTTATCGCTGTGTGGATTCTCGGTGGCCGTCGCTAACGCCCTCCCTGCACTCAAAGAGCAGGCTGACTATACGACCAGGGGCGACCGTGGAGATGGTGTGACCGAGCTGATTGAGCAGCTTCTCGCCGATGACTTGCAGACATTAGAGCAACGCATTGGTCGGCACGCTCCCCGATAGTCACCTCAGCCCTTGTACAAGATGAGGCTGGATTGACCATTACTGAGAGGTCCCTTTTGGCCTCACTCTGATCTCTTCGAGCCTGGCATAATCCGGGAGCGGATCTCCCAGCAGCGGCAGGGCATACTCGTAGAAGGCTGGCGTAACCATCATAGTCTCTGCATCAAAGTACTCAGCTGGCAGCGCTCGTTGCTGATCGGCAATCTTCACCAGTTCTTCCTGACCCGTGGTACAGCGATAGGGAGTCGTACCCTGGCGTACGAGCGTAATCATAATGTCGCTCTCGCCCTGCAGTCCAGCACGTACGCCTGCCTGTCCGACACGATATGCCTCATCTTGATCCGTTCGCGAAATACAACTCCATTGCAAGTCTCCATAATTCTCAGTGCGTCCTTGCAATCCCAAATGATGCTCGATACTCTTCACCAGCGCCTGTCCGGCTCCGCTTATTTGAGGATGGTGAAAGGCATCTGTCTGGTCGGGCTCTGCCATGCCAAGAAAGCGCCCCTGCTCGTCATGAATGGCCTCCGAGGTGGCAATGACCACTGTGCCCACCCGGCGATAGACGGCCTCAACCCGCTCGAGAAACTGCTCTTCCCGGAAAGGATGTTCTGGCACCAGTATCAGATGAGGCGGATCAGCTTCATCGCGCTTGCCAAGGGCTGAGGCTGAGACCAACCAGCCTGCCGTTCGTCCAGGTATCTCGATGACCTTGATAGGAGCAGTCGCACGCAGAGCACGCATATTGAGCGTTGAGTCTATCATCGCCTGGGCAAAGAAGCGGCCCGCGCTGCCATAGCCGGGGCAGTGATCGGTAGCGGGCAGGTCGTTGTCGATGGTTTTCGGCAGGCTGATCATGGCAAGGTCATGGCCCTGCTCTCTGGCTGCTTGAGCCAGGCGATGGCTCGTATCCGCCGAGTCGTTTCCACCGGTGTAGAGCACATAGCCAATGTTGTAACGCCGCAGTAGCGTAAGAATGCGCTCCACGTCGCCATCCTGAAGCTGGTAGCGGCAGGAACCAATGCAGGCTGTCGCCGCAGATCGATCAGGTCTTCTTTAAGCAGCCCTTCAATGCCATAGTGCATGCCATAAATCTCACCAACGCGTGCATCAGTGTGTGCCGCTTCAAAGGCGCCTACCAGACTCGCATTGATGACAGCTGTGGCTCCGCCCGATTGTCCAATGAGCAGATTCCTCTGCCTTGCTGATGACATGATTCAACCTCCTCACAAACATGTTCCTTCGGTTCTTCTCATTAATACGCCAACCACGGGCAGAAGGTAACAGCTTCGACCCTCTACGTGGCTTCGACTGAAGAGCTTAAAAAGCTGACACGAGATGTCAGATATGACGTGGTAGAATGATTGTGCTTACGAGAAACACAGAGATTTTGGAGACAGATTGCCGCTGTCTGCCGGAGGTGCTGGCTTGTCCAAAAGAGAATTCACCCTTACCGATGAATATCAGTATAACCATAGTAGCCCGGTGCGCTGGATTGTCTCGCATGTTTTGCGCTACAAACGCTATATTGCCAGCTTCATGCTGGCATCGATTGTAACAAATATACTCTACGCGTTCGTACCTCTTCTCACCGGCATGGCCTTCAACGCGGTATTGCAGGGAGCAGGCAGCCAGTTAGTAAGATTTGCTGTTCTCATTCTGGCTGTCGTCCTGGTTGGTGGAGTGATTGATTTGACGGCCCGGCTCTCGTCCGAGATTTTAGGGAAGCGCCTGGCAACAGACGCACGCGACGAGCTGTACTTGAACCTGCTGGGTAAAAGCCAGACCTTTCACAATCGACAGCGAGTAGGCGATATCATGGCCCGCGCGGCCAACGATATGGCCCGGCTCAGCGATATGATCGTGCCTGGCTTCGACTCCATTATTGATTCGTTCACAAGCCTCATTATTGTCATCACCTTTATCGGCTTTCTCCAACCACAGCTCCTCCTGGCACCTCTGCTTTATACTGTCGTCTTTGTGATAGCCTTACGCGCTTACTCACACCAGCTCCAGCCAGTATCCGACGAGTTGCGCAACCAGTTTGGCAAGATGAATGCAGTTCTAACCGAGACCGTGTCGGGCATCGAGGTAGTGAAAGCAACAGCCCAGGAGAAGCAGGAGCAAGTTAAGTTCGAAAAAAATGCCAGGCGCTATCGAGACTTTTTCATCCAGGATGGAGAGATCCAGGCGCGCTATCTACCTCCTCTGCTACTGATGATCGCCCTGGCCGGAGCTTTTTTGCATGGTCTCTACCTTGTAACGCACGGCCAGCTTTCCATAGGCAACCTGGTGGCATACATGGGTTTGATGGCCGTCATACGCTTTCCTACATTTATCTCCATCTGGTCGTTCAACCTGGTTCAGCTGGGCATAGCAGGGGCTGGACGCATCTTAAAAATACTGAAAGAGGAGACGCAACTCGATGAGAACGTGGATGGCTACAGTGGAGAAATGGGCGGGGAGATCGTTTTTGATAATGTCACCTTCAGCTACGGCAGCACCCCGGTGCTGAAGCATATCTCTTTCCGTGCTGAACCAGGACAGACCGTTGCCATTGTCGGTCAGACAGGTGCGGGCAAAAGCACGCTGACGAAACTCGTCAACCGCATCTACGATGTTGATGAGGGACGTATTCTTATCGATGGCATCGATGTGCGCGAGTGGAGCCTGGATGCACTGCGCTCACAGATCTCGACGATTGAGCAGGACATCTTCCTCTTTTCGCGGTCGATCACAGAAAATATTGCTTATGGTCTGGGCCAGAAAGCAGATCAAGCAGCTATCGAGCAGGCCGCACAGGATGCCCAGGCGCACGAGTTTATTCTGAGCTTTAAGGATGGCTACGAGACGGTTATTGGTGAGCGGGGTGTCACTCTTTCAGGTGGACAGCGCCAACGCCTGGCTATTGCACGCGCCCTGCTCACGGACCCCCGCATCCTGATTTTAGATGACTCAACCAGCGCCATCGATAGCGCGACGGAGGATGAAATACAGAAAGCTATTCGTCGCCTCTTGCAGGGGCGCACGACGTTACTGATTACTCACCGTCTTTCACAGATACGCTGGGCCGATAAAATTTTGGTGCTGAGACAAGGGGAGCTGGTCGACCAGGGTACGCACACCGAGTTGCTGAACCGCTGCGAGTTGTACCGCCGCATTTTCATGCACTATGACAATGTGCCAGGGCAAGGGCAACCGCAAGGATCGCCTCTACTATACGAGGGACCGGCCCGCCAAACAATGTCATCCTGAGCGCAGCGAAGGATCTCGCTGGTGCCACCGATTGTCATCCTGAGCGCAGCGAAGGATCTCACTCCTGGGGCAACGAGATCCTTCGCTGCGCTCAGGATGACAGGGCGGGAGCCAGGGGTCTGCCAACCTGGGTGTATATGCGGCCTAGATGATGGGGATTGAGCGACCCTTGCCCTCGTCCTGGAGCTGGTTTCTACAAAGGAGATTACACTTGGGCTTTATCATGGATGGCCTTGATGCTGAGACATATGACCGGAAATATGCTGATAGTCAACTGGTTGCTCGCATTATAGGTTACTTTCGACCACAATTGACGATAATGCTGTTTGTCGCTGTGCTCGTTCTGCTGAACTCCCTGATGGATACCGCGTATCCACTTTTGATAGCGCGTAGCCTTGACACGCTGGCAGCGGACAGATCACTACAAACCATTGCCATATTGGTCGCCGTTATCTTAGTCACGGGTGTCTTCTCATGGATATTCAACTTTCTACGCCAGCGCTACACTGCGCGTTCGGTAGGCAATGTGGTACTGAACTTGCAGCAGGATGCCTTTGCAGCCATTGTCGCTCGTGACATGTCTTTCTATGATGAATACCCATCTGGTAAGATTGTTAGCCGCGTGACATCCGATACCGAGCAGTTTGCTACGGTGGTCACGCTCACGCTCAACCTTCTGAGCCAGCTTTTGCTTTTCTTTCTCATTGCAGCCGTCCTGTTCTACATCAATTTGCGTCTTGCGCTGCTGGCATTGACCATTACCCCCATCATCATTTGTATCGCCCTGGCCTTCAGGTGGATTGCGCGGCGTACTACCCGGCGATCGCAGAGGTCGCTCGCCAGGGTCAACTCCAACGTGCAAGAGGTTATCAGCGGAATTACTGTGGCCAAGAACTTTCGCCAGGAACAGAACATGTACAACGAGTTCAAGAAGGTAAATGAGCAGTCGTACCATGTGAATGTCCGCTCTGGCTTTGTCTACAATGGCGTCTTTCCTCTCCTGTTCCTGGTAGCAAACATCGGCACTACCATCGTCGTCTACTTCGGCGGACTCAATGTGTTAGATCGCAGCATCTCGGCGGGTGAGTGGTTTCTCTTTGTGCAGAGTATTGGTATTCTCTGGCTGCCCCTTACGAGTATTGCCTCGTTCTGGAGCCAGTTTCAACTCGGGCTTTCGGCGAGCGAACGCGTCTTTGCCTTGATCGATGCCGAGCCCCGGGTGCGACAAATTGACCAGCAGCCAGTGCACCGCCTCGCCGGTCGCATCGAGTTCAAGGACGTGTTTTTCCAATATACCGATCAACAGGCCGTGCTGGCGGGCTTCAACCTGACCATTAAAGCCGGTGAGACCGTGGCCCTGGTGGGACATACCGGGGCTGGTAAATCGAGTCTGGGCAAGCTGGTCGCCCGGTTCTATGAATTCCAGGGAGGGCAGATACTGATCGATGGACGCGACATTCGTACTCTCGATCTGCAAGCGTATCATCGCCAACTGGGGATTGTGCCGCAGGTGCCATTTCTCTTCTCTGGTTCGGTAGCCGATAACATTCGCTATGCCCGGCCTGAGGCAACGGACGAGGAAGTAGCCGGGGTGGCTCAACGCATCGGCTGGGGAGACTGGCTCGAAGCATTGCCGGATGGCCTCGATACCGAGGTTGGCGAGGAAGGAAAGGCGCTTTCCATGGGGCAGAGACAGCTTGTTGCGCTGGCCAGGGTATTACTACAGAACCCGTCCATCATCGTTCTCGATGAAGCAACGGCCAGCGTCGATCCTCTTACCGAGGCGCAGATTCAAGAGGGGCTTGACCTGGTGCTGCAAGACCGCACAGCCATTATCATCGCTCATCGCCTCTCGACCATTCGCCATGCCGACCGTATCATCGTCCTGGAGCGTGGTCGCATCGTCGAGGAAGGTAGCCACGATGCGTTGATGCGCCAGGGAGGACACTACGCCCACCTTTACAATACCTACTTTCGTCACCAGTCACCGGACTACCAGCCTGGAGAGGGCTTCGTGCCCGTACGCATATCACTGGCTGAGACTGAACTATGACTTTAGGGCAATCGTTAGCCGCTATGCTGTAGTCCTTTGGCTAGAATGTACTCCAGGCTCTTCAACGTAACATCGTCACTGTAAAAGTTGCCGTGCTTCGTCACACCCGAAGAGAGTCCGTCGCCTCCGCTCGCCAGAGACCAGACAATGCGCTGCAACTGGGGAACATTGAAGTATGCAAAACTGGACAGAACATCTTGTACATTGTAAGGGGCTTCACCTGTGTAATATCGCTGCATTCCCAGTAAGGGAGTATCTATTTCATCTTCGAAAATACCGGATACTAGGTAGAGCAGCGAGTGTGGATAGACCAGGAACACTAACACATCTGCTAGCTCCACCAGGTCGCTCATCCCAAAAAGTCGCACTGAGCCTATGCGCTGTGCACATTTCGTAAGCGTGTCGGAGAAGAGCTTGAAGGTGCAGGCAGGTGCGAGAAGGACGATATCAAAGGTCACATCCTGCGGCAGGTACGTGTCGGCCCTTTGTAGCAATTGGCAGATGTAAATCGAGCCAGCACTATGACCAACCAGGGTGATATGCGGGCGTTGACCGCTTTCACAATAGGCCTTAAGGCCCTGCAAAAATGCCGTCCCCCCATACCGGTTCGGGTCATCGCCAAATGCATCGATCGTTTCTTGCTTCATATCATCCCAAATGCCCTTGCCAATATTAGCGAGGTAAAACTGGCGCAGGATCTCTTCGACAACCGTGGCATACAAGCCGTGATCACGTCGTTGGGAGAAGCGATCAATGACATGTGACAGCACTTGAAGAGACTGTTCTATGATGACCAGGAGAGGGCTTGTCTCAGGGATCGGGTTCAGTACGGCCGGAGACATGAGGGTGTGGGTGGAGGCTCTAACCTGTGTACCCTTCGCCGCCTCCTGGGCACGAATCACATCAGGTGACAGGAGCGAGCTGCTGATGGCTTGCGATTCCTGTTGCAAGACGTTGTCGTTACTTTGAACCTTGAGAAACTGCTCTTTCTCAGCATCTTGTAGTCGCTCGTTTTGAGGCATTGCATGAGGGTTCACTGAGGCGAATGGTACGGATCCATTGGCTGGTTGGCGCAATTCATTCCAAATATCAACTTCATCTGGAAGCTCCAGGTCTGGACCAGGCGCTTTACTTGCTGCAGCACTCTGTATGACCTTCGCATTGTAGATCTGACTAAGATTCGTCGAGAGTACCTCAAGTAATCCCGTCTCCCAGATGAAGAACACCTGATATGCTCCGATATCCTTGTAGCGTTCCATGATGCGCTCAGCACTGGCCATTCCACTCTGCATATCAGTGAGCCCGCCGTGGAAAAAAACAGCCAGTTTATCGCGCTCAGGAGCCGTTGATAACGTTGTGAAGAGGTGATCCAGGTCAGCCTTCTTCGTCATGTCGAAGATACCGTTTTTGAGATTGATGTAATGATCTTTATCTAGCAAAACACTCTTCTCCCCTATCAGTCAGAGCTTTTCAGCGCAGGCTAGATTAAAGCTACCATTTGGTCCTGGTGAACAGTGAGCGCACACGTTCGGCTCCACCGGTGGTGATTGGATCACCGTGCCCAACGGCAACAATCTCTGCATCGAAGTCCCCCATGCGGTTCAAGGTGGCCTGGTGCTGTTTTTCGTTGAGGTTAAATGCGTACCAACCCCCGGCGAATTCTGGCCACGTGGCGATAGCATCACCGGCGAAGAGCGCTCGTTTTTGCTGCCAATAGAAGGACAGGTGCCCCGGTGAATGTCCAGCTGCGTGCATTACCTCTATAGGGCCAATCTTGTCCCCTTCCGTCACATAGTGATCGACCGGGCAAGGAGGATGTTGGCCAAACCCGAGGGCTAAACCAACCTGGAGCGGGTAGACCTGCAAATAGAGGCGCAAAGGACGCATCGGCACTACCGTAATCCCTTGCGCCTTGCGCTCACCAGAGATGATATCGGCTTCCCATTCGTGGGCGTAGACGGTCGCGCCACTCGCCTTCTTGAGGGCAGCCAACCCACCCAGGTGGGAACGGTGGGCGTGCGTCAATATGATGTTCTTCAGATCTGTGACCGAGCGGCCAATACTCTTTATCTGGTCAAGGATGCGCTGTCCATCGGTATCCCACAGGGTATCGATCACCGTCAGTTCCTTGCCATCGTCAAGCAGGAAAGCATGGACGTGGCCGCCTTCCTGTTGTGATAGACTATAGATACCAGGGGCGATTTCCATTGATAATTCCTCCTTATGTTTGTGTGTATTTTGCGTGCGCTGACGCGCACGCAAAATACACACAAACATGTCTTACAACTTGGGGTCGCCTGCGGCGACCCACCTGTACAGGTCTATTGCCCCTACAGTTTAAATGGTCCTGGGCAGCGGGGACCAATGGATTAGAGATTCGCCAGGTATTTCAGGGCAGTAACGCTAGGAAGAAAAAAGTATGCGCTGCCACGGGTGATTACGAAACGGGGAAACCCGGTTACCGTTTGGTTTCCCTTCTCGGTGGGAATCACGAATCTACTCTCCGCAGGCGAATTGTTGCCCACCAGCGGATCTCGTGTATTGTTCACACCGGCAAAGTCACCGTCATTCAGCCACGTACTCATGATAAATTCGAATTGCTCTTTCAGGCTGCCATTAATGAACAGGCCGAGCAGCCCGCGTTCGATGCCATC
>WNGK01002448.1_pt1 | contig 20087 bp, 22 predicted proteins | sample 5400601 | NCBI WGS metagenome assembly WNGK01 (sample SAMN13153376, study PRJNA577476) | soil metagenome | isolation source: 60 cm soil or saprolite under Garry oak tree replicate 1 | place: USA:California | collected 2016-06-15
ATCAAGGATCACTACATTTTCGAGGTCGCTGATTCCACGTTTTTTCATCGCTTCTTGCCAGCGAAGATCGGCGCGGATGGCCTGCTCCAAAATCTTGGCATCATCCTCGAGAAGCGAGGGCTGAACGCCTGGGATTTCTTTCCAGGAAAGCATGGCCTTCGCTTTGAGATCAACCAGCGCCTCGAAGGTCCGATTGCTGGTGCGTTCGTACACGACCACAAAAGCCTCGCGTCGCATCGGACCGTCCGGCTGGAAGCCGACCACCTCGTCCTTGGGAGGCTCGTGAAGCTCGATAAGTGAGAAGCGCGTGCTCTCCATGATTTTTCCTTGAGCTTTCAGGACGTCAACGGTGGCAACAATTTCATCCTTGCTGAGCGCGTCGAGTGGATGGTCTGTGGGACCCGCGCAGAAGTGATGTAACTCAGTCCAGAACACCACATGGCAAGCCACATACTTCCCATTTGAAGATGTAGGAACCTCGGCCGGGTCTTGCAAGGCGAGATTGATAGCATGCTGCGTTCCCTCCTTCCCCAAGAGCCCGAAAACTCCTGGTCTCCCTGGCCCTTGGTGTGGGTCAATGTGTCCTTAACGATTCGGTCCAGTTGACAATCACGTTCAGTGGCGGCGAAGTTTCCTCTCCAACCAGGGTGGTTACGAGAAAGCGCTGGCCATCGGCGGCAACGTCATAGGAAGTGCCAAAAAAATCGGCTGCCGCGTGGAGTTGGAAGAGTGGTTTCGCCGCACCGGGATCCAAGGATTGTCCCGCGCGTATGGGCACTGCCATCAGCTTCTGGTCCAGAGCCACATAAAAGAGTTCCTTCCCGTCGTGCGACCACTGGGGTTGCTTACCTCCAGCGCCCGAGATTTGCCATTTGCCGCCAGTCGAGAGGAATCGCTGGGCATAGACCTCCCACTTACCAGATTCATCCGACACGTATGCAATCCAACGCCCGTCCGGAGATAGGCGCGCATCGGTCTCGTTGAACTGCGTCCGCAAAACCGGTTGCGGTGTCTGACCGTCGTTGAGCGGCATCGCCCATATGTTCCAGTTTGTGCCCAGCTCATTTGCCATATACACCACGTAGCGTCCATCGCGCGACCAATCGGTAGCAATGCTATCGACGCCGCTGTGCATGAGCCGCCGTTCTTCAGAACCGCCGGCCACGTTTTTCTGGAACAGGTTTGGTGGCAAGCCGTCACGTGGAGAAGTGAAGATTACGCCGTTCCCGTCAGGAGCCCAGATCGGATTGAGGTCGTAGTCTCCGAATGTGAAACGCGTTGGAACGCCGCGTGCATCGATTAGCCATACGGAGAAGTCCGTATCAGATTGGAGACGATTAACCAGTACGGTGCGCCCATCGGGAGAGATCCGGGGACCGCGAAATGGGCCCACTGGCCCAAGAGTTCCCAGCTGCCTGCCATCTCGCCGGTACCAGACCAATTGCGTTGGGTTGAAGCGCCTTCCGGTCCAGTAAACCAGCACACCATTGTTTGAAACAGAGAAGGCATAACCACCACCACTTGCCGCTTCCACGGTGTCCACAACGCGAATCGGCTCTCCTGAAGTCTGTGCTCGCTCGGCATCGAATCGCTGAGCCATCAGGACTCCGTTTCGCCCAAATAGCAGATAGCCAGGCTCTACATACGTCGCTGTCGAATTCTCGCGCAGCACCAAGTGGTGCTCCTTGGACTCGAGTGAGCCCAGGTGAACGCCCAGATCGTCTCGGCCGTATACGAGAAACAGGAAGTGATGGCCATCGGGAAGAAATGCCGGCCAGATATGGTTAGCTTCATCGTGGGCCTTGTACGCTTCCGTGACAGCCACAGGTTGGCCTCCCGAAGCCGGAACACGGTACAAGACTCCCTCGAAGTTCGGTGCGAATACGATCACGCCCTCCCGGTTCCAGGTCGCTCCGCCGGGGTCCGCGCCAGCATCGCAGATGACCTCTGGCTGTCCCCCGGTAGGATCAATCTTTTTCAACTTGGAATGGGAAAAGAACCCGATCAGCTTGCTGTCCGGCGACCAGAACGGGCTGTCGGCATCGTCGGTTCCTGGCAGCGCTCTCGCTTCCAGCGAGTCTAGAGGACGAACCCAGAGAGAGCGTTGTCCCCCACGGTCAACGGCAGTGAAAGCAACTCGCACTCCATCTGGGGAAATCGCAAGAAGCTTTTCAAGAGAAGAAAAGCTGGCATTCGGCGGCGGAGGTATGGCAAGCCGAAGCAGCGTTGGATTTGCATTTGTGCGGTGGAAGATAAGCACAGCACCCAGGGCCAGAGTGGCCACAGTGAGCAGCCCTGCGGTCGTTTGCCACAGACTGAGGAACCTCTTCGGGGCCTGATCACTCGTGGTTGCGATCGAGGTGAGCACGATACTGATGTCGTGCGCCGACTGCCAGCGCTCATCGGGGGTCTTGGCAAGTGCAGTCCGGATCAGCCCGTCCAGTTCTGCCGCCGATGAGAATGGAGATGCAGTAAGGGGTTTTGGTTCGGACGCAAGAATCGCCGCGATAACACTCGCTGGCGTCTTTCCGCTGAAGGCAGGCTTGCCGGTCGCCATCTCGTAGAGCAAAGCGCCGAAGGCAAAGATGTCCGACCGGACGTCTGCCTCTTTCCCCTCCAGTTGCTCGGGCGCCATGTACTGGAAGGTACCGACAATCGTTCCTTCTACCGTAAGCCGGTTCGAGAGAGTTGGTGTGCCCACACTAGCGCTTGCGATGAACGCTGCTTCTGCCGGTTTGGCCAAGCCGAAGTCCATCAGTTTCGCTCCCGCCTTCGTCAGCATGATGTTGCCCGGCTTCAGGTCGCGATGGACGATACCCTGCCGGTGCGCTTTGTCGAGGGCATCGGCGATCTCGATCCCGATCTTCAGCACCTGTTCGATCGGCAGCGCGCCTTTCTGCAACCGGTCAGCCAGAGTCTGGCCTTCCAGGTACTCCATCACCAGAAAGTCGACGCCGTCTTGCGTGCCGACGTCGTACAAGGCGCAGATGTGCGGATGATTCAAGGAAGAGATCGCGCGGGCCTCGCGCTCGAAACGCTGCTTCGCATCAGGGTTCGACGATAGATGCTCGGGCAAGACTTTGATCGCGACAGTCCGCTCCAGCCGGGTGTCACGTGCGCGATAGACTTCGCCCATCCCTCCCGCGCCCAGCGGCGCCTGAATCTCGTAGGGTCCGAGTTTCATACCCGAGGAGAGGGACATAATGCGCGCATTATAGCGCCGCTTTGGGCGCGTTTCCTGCCGTCGCATTCCGGGCCTCGAAGAGTACGCTCCCTTCTGGCCCTTCAACCTCCGAGCGTCGTCTGCCGCGACCCGGGATCGGCGAGTCGATTCTTTCCGCACTCCAACTCAATATGGAGCAGATCTCGCAAAAGGGATGCGTCCATGGCTCTTGCGCTAGGCCGGTGAGGGTGCCGAAATACAACCTCGTCGGAGCTGTTTACAGTAGAACCTAAGCGAGTTTGGCCGGGGAACTTGGTTTCATGCGGTGTGCTGTTTGGTGCGCGCTACGTACTTTCCGAACCGCCTAGCGTAAAGTTCGGTGCAAGGAGGCGGCCTATGTCTCCTCGGATGACCCGTCGCAGCATACTTCAAGAATGCCTCGCGTTAGGCTCGTTGACAATCATTTCTTCAGCCTCAGCAACCGAACTGATTGCGGCCTGGGACGAGCACGAGAAGTTGGTGAGAAAACCGACTCCATGGAACGAACTCGGTCCGTTCTACAAAAAGAGCGCACCGCAGACAGCGTCCTTGCGAGCACCTGGCGATGCCGGGATGCCGCTTTCGGTCAGTGGGCAGGTATTTGATGTCCGTGGTGAGATCGTCCCCCTCGCCAAGATCGAGGTCTGGCAGACCGATCACCTCGGTCACTATGACCTCGATGGCTACCGATACTGTGCCACGCTTATCGGCGATTCTGCTGGCAAGTATTTTTTTGAGAGCGTCATTCCCGGTCACTATCCGGATCGTGTGTGCCAGCACATTCACTACCTTGTTACCGCTCCCGGCCACAAGCCGATCACGACACAGCTCTATTTCGCGACCGATTCGGTGTTCGAAGGGGACCCCAGTCGTAACTTCCGTCGCGAGCCGCTGTTGGCAAGTGCCGAGCTGGTGCGGCCAGTTGTCCTTCGTGGAGACCCGAAAAATCTTCTTGCCGATGTAAGCTTCGAGCTTGTGATGGAGCGGCTGTGATTCACGCGCGAAGTGCTCTTTTATTTGTTGTTTGTATGGCATCTTCCTGCCTCGCACAGACACGCCGCGAAATGATCATCACTACCCCGGTCAGAGTCGAAGCTTTTGTAGTAGCCCGGAACGGCAAAATCGCGGCGGGCTGGGGTAACGACGGCAGAGTCAGAATGTGGAATTTAACAAGTCGCCAGGTGCTCCGCGCAGGGAGACCTAGACAGGGAACAGCGCTGGTGCGTAGCATCGCAAACCACGACGCCCCAACCCCCCGCGACCCGTGGTGCTTCCCTTGAACGGCCTGCAATCCTACGTCAGGCCGAGTCTCCTACGGATTTCCGCAGCTATATCTTCAGGTAACTTTTCCGCTCGGACGGTAATGGCGTCCTGTGGCTCTTCGAGTGTATCGAATTGACTGGCCCCGAGAAGCGGGTTGGCGAAATGGCCTCGCCGCGAAAGCAGTCGCTGAGAAATCAATTCCCTGCTTGCTTTCAGGTAGACGAATCTCACTTCGGGTCCGATATCCAGCTTCTCGCGGTAAGCGTGCCGTAGCGCCGAACACGCCAATACCACATCTTGCTGTTCGGAAGTCCACCGCAGCTCGGCCGTACGGATGGCCTCTAGCCACGGCTCACGGTCCGACTCATCGAGCGCGGTTCCCTGCCTGATTTTTTCAATGTTCGCGGCTGAGTGAAAATCGTCCGCGTCCACGAACCTCCATCCCAGTTGCTCGGCTAGTAATTTCCCGATCGTTGTCTTGCCTGCCCCCGCCACACCCATCACGACAACAATCAAAAGGAACTCCCACCGTCCTGCGCAACTTGATCTAAGCCGTAACTTACCACGCGCAGTCCGAGCTGGTTTCTCTTTATATCTCCACATATCTCCACGGCAGGCGCGCCGCGGCTTCGGGGAGGGGTCCTAGCTCATAAATACCTGAGAGGCGAATTCGTGCGATCCTGGGGTTGCTCTGGGATAACCGCGAAGCGCCGTGACAGGACGCTGGGAACTGAACGATGAACAGTGGGCCGTGGTGGAGCCGGTGCTGCGGCCAGTTCGGCGGGCGGATAATCGCGGCCGCCCGTGGCATGATACGCGGGCGGTGCTGAACGGTGTGCTCTGGGTTCTGGGAACCGGGGCACAGTGGCGCGAGATGCCGGAGAAATATCCTCCGTACCAGACGTGCCACCGCCGGCTCCAACAGTGGGTGCGGAGCGGCAAGCTGGACGAGGCACTGAAGCAACTGGCCCCACGAGCGGGGACAGCTAAATCTGGAAGAGGCGTTCGTCGATGCCACCTTCGCGAGCGCCAAAAAGGGGGCTTCGCCGTTGGTCCCACCCGTCGCGGCAAGGGCACGAAAATCATTGCTATCGCCGCTGATAACAGTCTTCCTCTCGCCGTATCTGTCGACAGCGCTTCGCCGGCCGAGTGCCAGCTTGTGGAATACGTTCTGGCCGGAAGCTTCCTCGACCATCTCCCCGCCCGGCTCATCGGTGACAAGGCCTACGACTCGGACCCGCTCGACCGCAGGCTCCATGAGGAATACGGCATCGAGATGATCGCGCCCCAACCGGCGCAACCGGAGCAGTAGTCAGGATGGCCGCAAACTGCGCCGCTACTGCAGGCGCTGGAAAGTCGAGAGCCTCTTTGCATGGCTGCGCAACTTCCGCCGCCTTGTCACCCGATGGGAATATCACATCGAGAATTTCCTCAGCTTCGTCCACCTTGCCTGCCTCCACATGCTGCTCAGGCATTTATGAGGCCAGTTCCAGAACCCCGGGAGTACATTTCGTCCCGACATCGAAAATCACTCTCACTCCCGGCGGAACTGCCTCCGTCCACAATTCGTATCTTTATCTATGAAAAAGCAACTTGCTCTCGGCGCCGTTGGTGCGATCCTCATTGCTCTTGCAGCATTCTTTCTTGGCTTGAGGATGAATTTTCATCCGGAGAACCAGAAGCCAGGCAAATTCCCGGAGCAGTTGGTCTATGTTCGCTCCGCAGACGATGTTGTCGGCGGCGGTGTCCTCTTTGCTTCCACGAGCTCGCCATCGAAGCCTCTGGCGATCATCTGGGTGCACGGTTGGGGAGCGAATTTCTATACCCCGAGCTACGTTGGAATCGGGCGGGAGCTGGCGGAGCGAGGGTTTCCAACCATCTCGGTCAATACGCGCATGCACGACATAGGGAACGTTGAGAAATACACACTCCTCGGGAAGCGAGTGCGGGGCGGCGGGTACTGGGGCATCACCAGCGAGGACGCGCGAGATATCGCCGCTTGGATTGATTACGCTCAGCAGTTGGGATACAGCCGGGTCGTCCTGGTGGGCCACAGCGCCGGCTGGGCCAGTGTCGCCCGTTATCAGGCCGATTCGCAGGACCGCCGCGTCGCCGGATTAGTCTTTGGTTCCCCGGGCGTAGGATACTCGCCCCAACCAGACGACCCGCAACTGCTTGCCCAAGCGAAGAAGCTCGTGGACGAAGCCGCCGGTGAGGACCTGATCCGGCTGCCCCACCGTTCTACGCCTTCGTTTGTCAGTGCTGCGACAGGGCTTGACATCGCCAACACACCGCGTCAGTACAAGGACTTCTTTGGAACCCAGACTCCGGATGCTGCCATCACCAGAGTCACGTGTCCGGTACTAGCTTTCTTCGGATCGAAGGATGACATCGGAGGCGAAAAGGGCCTCGCACTGCTTACATCTTCGGTTCGGCGGCTGGCCCATGGTCCAGCCAGGGTAGATACCGCCATGATCGCAAATGGTAACCACGAGTACGTGGGAGAAGAGGCACAGGTTGCCCAAGTAATCACGCGGTGGATTGAAACAGAAGTGGAGGGCCACTGAGTTGCTGCCCACGCCCTCACGACCGTCGTTTAGAACGCCGACGCAGGAAGAGGACTCCGATGACAAGCACAATCAGGGCTCCTAGAACTTGTCTCATGAACCCCTCTGAGCCCGGTGAGGCCGCGCATGGAACCGACCCCAAGAGCGGGGCTCATGCTGTCTATGGGAGCCGCTGATCTATTTATGAGAGCAGTTGTAGACCCCAATCATGAAGACAGTCTCTGCGGCTTGAAGATCATTCCCTGACTGCTTCTGCTGTTCATGATTACGAGTAGAGGTTCTGTGAATTGGAGGTGCCGAACGCAGCCCTGTTCTTCAACCGCGGGTTGCGCAGTCAGCCACTTCCAGTCCACCGAACCCTCCCCTGCATCTGGGTTCGCCGTGAAGTAGCCGATGCGAAATGCCGTCAGGTTTTGGAAAAAATGACTCCCTTGCGAAGGAGTGACGCGAAAGTCGCGGAATCCCGCTTCCACAATCACTCGAGCTCCTGAGATTTCGTCCCACTCCACCGGAATTCCCAGCCACGGGTCGTTCGATCCCCACCTCCCTACTCCAATCAACAAGTAAGGACGGTTCTGTTGGTTCAGCGTGCCGTTGAAATGTGCCACTGCTTTGGCCACCTCCTGACTGCGACCGCGCTCAAAGCGGTGGGAGTCCACAACTACGAGGTCGTGCAGGTTCTCGAGTCTTCCATTGCCCAGGACCTTCGTGCTCCGGCAAATCAGCATCTCTGGGTCGACGTTCTCGATCGCTAATTCTTCGCGGTCGTGCGAGAGCGTGAGTGGCCGGATTTGCAGAAATCCAAATTCCGCTGCTTCTTGTCCCGTACGCGGCAGGCGAACGGCAAATTCAATCTCTACGGGATGACCTAAAGCGTCCTCACCGGACTTCACCAGAAGCTCCAGAATCGCAGCCAGCGGAAACACTCCGTGCTTGAGCATGGGCGCAAAGCTCACAATGCGCGTCCCCGTGCGGCTGAGGCCGTCATAGACAGCGTGGTTATCGGCCGAATACGTGGAGCCGACGGATTGCAACGTGCCATCCTCTTCGGCCATCTCGAGCCCGAATCGCACTTCGCGCAGCTCGCTGGATCCGCCGTGCTGGCCGCCATGGACTGCCAGCGCCCAAAACTCCGACTGGGAGTTGGCTAGAATGTCCTCCACCGACGAGAATTGCACGAGATTTTTCGGATAGCGTGGACAAAACATCAAGCACTTTCCTCCGTCCACCACCGTCCGCCCCAGCCCCAACGCAACCGCCGCAATTCCATCTGCAAAAGTCATTGGTGGCACGGGATAGAAATTGTGGGACCGCACGACTCCCGAGAAATCCGGGTAAAACCGTTGCCCATGCATCGACCCCACAACCTGCTGCAGGATGACTGCCATTTTCTCTTCTTCCAGGCGAAATGGCGTGGCTCGTACATAGGCCTTCGCATGCGTGCTGAATGTCGAAGCGTAGATGCGCTTAATGGCCTCGCTGAGTTGCTCTAAGCGCAGTCGATCATCCTGTTGCCAGTTGCCCAACATAAAGGTCTCGTATACGCCAGTGAAGGGTTGATATTGTGAGTCCTCCAGCAGGCTCGAGGAACGCACGGCCAGCGGATAGTGCACCTCGGCAAGAAATGCCTTCAGGTCAGCCTCGAGCGACGCCGGCAACGCGGCGGACAGGAACCGCTGCTGAAGCTCACATTCATCATCACAATGCAAGGCGAAATCCTGGAGGTTGTTTTCGCCGAGAAATTGATCGAACACATCTGTAGCCAAAACCACTGCCGGCGGTACTGCAACCCGAACTCCCGGAAAACGGCGCGTGATGCGGAGCGTCCGCAAGAGATGGCGCACGAATGCCAAGCCGCGCGCCTTGCCGCCGAGCGACCCGGAGCCGATTCTCAGGAAGCCTGATTCCGAAGGCTTGAACGTATCGGCCTTGAAGTCCCCGATCAGCACGTCACTTTGCTCCCGCCGGTATTCATTGATGGATTCAATCAAATTCTGCCGTAAGTGCTCGATGGTTCGGAAGTCGCTGACCTTGCGAGGGCGTAGCTTGGCGGCCAGCGCAAACTCGGTCCGCGCCATGAGCCAGTGGGAGAAGTGGTTGCGCTGTGCATGGAAGGCGATACTCTCCGCCGGGACGCTCTGCAGCTGTTCTTCAAGCGTATTCAGGTCGCTCGCCCGCCCCACTTCGGTTTGGTCTGGCATGCGAAACACAAAGTCGCCGAAGCCCAGTTGCTCGGTGAGGATCCGCCGCAAATCGCGAAGCAGCGTTGGCGAACGCTTGCGCAGAAAGGAGTATCCCTCAGCATGCGCTCGCGGTCGGAATTCAGTGCGGCTGGTTTGTAAAACCACAGGCACGTCCGGTACCAGGCTCTTCACGGTGCGCGCCAGCTCAAAACCGGCCTCGGGACTGAGTCTGCCATCCCATGGGAACTCTACGTCCGAGACAACGCCGAACAGGTAATCACGATATTGCTGGACTAGCTCCGAAGCGTCTTCATAATTCGAGCTGAGCAGAATCTTGGGGCGGGCTTGCATTCGCACCAGCTTGTGGGCAATGTTGACGCCCTCCTGGATCACCCGTCGCGATTGCTTGATGAGTTCGGTGTAAATCACCGGCAGAAACGCGGAATAATAGCGGATATTGTCTTCCACAACCAGCAAGACCGGCACACCCATGGCTTGCGTGTCATGCAAGACATTGCGCTTGTCTTCGATGTATTTGACGATCGCGATCAGGATGCGGGCATTCCCCTGCCACAGGAAAATCCGTTCGATATGAGTGATTGGATTGCGTGCGATGAAATTTTTTACTTCCCGGTAATCGTAGGCCAGCACTACTACAGGGACATCCAAACCCGCGCTTCTGACCTCGGCAGCCAGCTGGGCGGCGTTCATATTACCGACCGCGAGATTGGTGACAATCAAATTGAACTGCGGTTGCGATCGCGCCAGGGCTAGCGCTTCAGCGCAACTCGAAACATGTGTAATTCCAGGAATCTGCTGCGGACTCAGTTCGAGCGATTCGTCGATCAACAACTCGTTGAGCCGTCCATCTTCCCGCAGAATGAAAGAGTCGTATAGGCTCGACACCAGAAGGATGTTATGCACTTTGAAGGGCATCAGGTTTTCGAAGCCTTCAAAGCGTTCTTCGGCGTCGAGAATCCGCTCGGCCATCTGCGGCAAATTCATGTGTTAATCTCCGGCCTTAATTTCCGAGATTGCAAAAAATGATACGGGATGGATTTCGTCCACCCCGTAGCTCACATCGCTGATCAAACTGCTGAACCGAGGCCTAGACGAGTCCCTGATCCAACATCGCGTTCGCCACCTTAAGGAAGCCGCCAATGTTGGCCCCGTTCACCAGATTGCCCGGCGTACCGTATTCCGCCGCCGTTTCGTAGCAGGTCTTGTGGATGGCGATCATGATCTTGTGGAGACGGTCATCCACTTCCTCGCGAGTCCAAGTCAGCCGGGCACTGTTCTGCGCCATTTCGAGGCCCGATGTAGCCACGCCTCCGGCGTTAGCCGCCTTGGCTGGCCCGTACAGGACCTTGGCTTCCAGGAACATCTTGGTCGCTTCGAGCGTGCTTGGCATATTCGCCCCCTCAGCCACCAGCTTGCAGCCATGGTTAATAAGGTTCGCCGCATCTTTTGTGGTGATCTCATTCTGCGTAGCGCTCGGAAACGCGCAATCGCCCTTGATGTTCCACAGCGGATTGTGGTCCAGTTTGATGTCCGTAGGCATGAAGACTGCCTTCTTGAACTTGTCCGCGTAATCACGGATGCGCCCGCGCCGTACATTCTTCAACTCCATGACCCAAGCCAGTTTTTCCCGGTCGATGCCGTCTGGGTCGTAGACGACACCGTTTGAATCCGACACTGTGACCGGCTTCGCTCCTAAATCCAGTAATTTTTCGATCGTGTATTGCGATACGTTACCGCTGCCCGAAACCAAGCAGATTTTGCCCTCCAGCGAGTCCTGTCTGCTCTTGAGCATCTCTGCGGCGAAATAGACACAGCCGTAGCCGGTCGCTTCCGGACGAATTAGAGAACCGCCCCAGCTCAAGCCTTTTCCCGTCAGGACTCCAGTGAACTCATTGCGGAGACGCTTATATTGGCCAAACATAAAACCGATCTCGCGGCCACCCACTCCGATGTCACCAGCCGGAACGTCAGTGTCTGGTCCAATGTGACGCTGGAGTTCGGTCATGAAGCTCTGGCAGAAACGCATCACTTCGTTGTCACTCTTCCCCTTGGGATCAAAATCCGACCCCCCTTTTCCACCGCCCATGGGCAGCGTGGTAAGCGAGTTCTTGAATACCTGTTCGAATGCCAGGAACTTCAAGATGCCCAGATTTACAGAAGCATGGAAGCGCAGGCCGCCCTTGTACGGACCAATGGCGCTGTTCATCTCGATGCGAAAACCGCGATTCACCTGAATATTTCCCTGATCATCAAACCAAGGCACGCGGAACATAATCACACGCTCCGGTTCCACAATCCGCTCCAGCAAACGGGCCGATTGGTATTCCGGATGCTTCGCCAGCACCAACCTCAGTGATTCGAACACTTCCTGAACGGCCTGATGGAATTCCGGCTCCGCGGGATTCTTCGCTTTCACACCGATCATTACTTCTTCCATGTATTCCCGAGGAGCGTTAATTCCGGACGGCGTCATAATGCCAGAACTCATATTCCTACCCTCCATCGCTACAAACCTTCCAATTCTAATTCTAGTTTCTCTGTCTGGCTCGCGGTGTTACAGATTTATCGGAATTCAATATCAGCCGCCACCGTGTGTGGCAGAGCCCGGTGGTGGTATACACCCAGGAGCGGTGAGATTCAAGATGTTTGGGGATTAAGAACCTGGACCAGTTGGACTGGACCAACCTGACGTTCAGGGAATCCGTGAGTGGAGGAAAGGTGAGCGGGAGACGGGGTTCGAACCCAAAGCTCACCAGGCGCGGGACGCCAGAAGTTGCCTGCGCCGCAGGTGTCATTACCTGAGCGGTGGAGCTGTTGTCCGGCGGAACCGCGGCCGCCACTGAGTTCGTAATCAGAGACAAGACCAGGACTGTCCCACAGCGCGCCGCCGTTATCTCGACCGGCTGCACGCAGTGCCTCGGGAGGCCGCCGCGCAGGCGGCCTTTCGTCAGGGCGCCGGTGCTCATGCGGGTGCTGCTGGTGGTGCCGGTGGGGGTGACGATGATCATCATGATGATGATCGCGATGACCGATAGATTCCCCTGGCCGTGCTGATCGCCGCCGTCATCAGCAGTAACATTGAATTGTTATTGTATATTTCAATAGCTCATAGCCTATTGTTCCATGCTCGTAAGTAGGCTATAGCCTATCAGTCTGGCGACGTGGGCAGATACACCGCATCATTGCGGTAGCCAGCGAACGCTCCAGCGGGAATGAGACCCGCGGCCACGCAGGGCTTGAACAATTCGCGCCCACCTACGAGAATCTTCTGCAAGAGCTGGCCAAAACGAAGCCGTTCAAACAGGTATTCCCGCGACGGTGATCGCAACCCGAATGATATTCCTGGCCTGTTTCATTACGAGATGCAGGTCAGCGGATGGCACCAAGGCCATGAAAAGCAGTGGAAGGCACGCAAGCAAAGCGCAACGTTTTGCGGAACGTCCGACGTGGAGACTCGAACCCCAGACCTCTAACGTGTCCATTGTGAGGTCAATAACCTAGAACCCTTTGTCCGCATTGTTTTTCCGCACTTCGCTATATGCAACAACGCCTTAACGGGTTTGGTGACGAATTGGTGACGAGTTTTTCTGCTTGTGCGAAGCGAAATGGTTTCGACACACAACCGCGAATGCTGAAGCTTCAAGTCCGAGCGGCCTTTCGCGCGGCCTCCATCACGGTTTTCTTCATCCGGTTTTCGCCTGCCCAATACAAGCTGATCTCGTGGCCATCGGGATCATTGAGATAGGCGTGCCGCCAGCCCCAAGGCATCATGCGTGGCAGTTGGGTGATGTAGAAGCCTCGTTTCTGGAGCTTCCGGCAGAAGTTGTCGAGATCGCGGACTTCGAAGTACAGGCGCAAACCTTCGCTCGAAACAGAAACCGCCGGACCGGCCTGATGCAGCGCGATGGTTCCATCGCCACCTGGCGCGCGCAGGCGCGCATACACCTGCGTACCTTCATAGCGGAAGTCTTCAATGAGTTTGAATCCAAGCAAATCACGGTAGAAACGAAGTCCGCGATCCACGTCTTTAACGTAGATCATGGCGTGGTTGAAGGTAAGCTTTCCTTCAGTATCCATGGGGACGGAAACCTTGTTCCGTCGCGGTCTGGTTTGCCTGGCAGACGACCTCTTCGCGGCGCGCGGATTCTGAGTCTTTTTCGCGGAGGCTTTCCTTGCTGTTGGTTTCTTCATCGAGTCGTCAGCTGATATCGCTTAGGTTGGGCAACGCAAGTATCGGCGGGGGTACAGCAACTGTCAAGTCTGTGAGCCATCAAGGAGTCTGTGAACCATCAAGGTAGTTATCAGTCTTGAAGCCTTCATGCTCGTCAGATTACGCTTGAATGATTTCAGTTGCGTGGGTCTATGCTTTTTTGTCCTGTACTGGGCAAATCCACGCCAGATTTGTATTGCCAGCCTAGCAGCCCGTGGTGAAGGTCGCGAAAGCGACGGCCAATACTACGCCGAACGCAAGCGCTTGATCGTCGTGCCAGCCACGCCTCCGATGGTGCCGAGCACCGCTCCGGGGAGAATCATCATTATGGGTAACTCGAACACTTCAGGGAGGCCGCCACTGGCGCGGATTGCCGCCATCGTATCCGCGTCGTGCCGGATCGCCAGAAGGCCCGCGGCGCCGATAGCGCTGATAACAGCGCCGATGGCAGTCGCTGCAACACCGGTGAGCGTGCCCGCGAAGAGCGAACCAGAGCGCAAGGATGCCCAAAGCCCCGCTGCCACCAGGATCCCGGCGCCAAGGAACGTCGACACGGTCGATCGAGCGTGGAAATCCACCGGCGGCGCAAGCCAATCGAGCGCCGTTCGGGTGACGAACGCCGCACCGAAGAGAACTGCCCATACGCGGGCGCTGCGCGATACGAATCCGAGCACCTGCATCACGTACCATGCGTCCGCTCCTCGCTGTCCGCGGACTGGATGAATACTGTCTCGGTATTCTTCAAGAAGATCTCCCGACACGCTGTCGAAATCGGCAGGTTTGAGGAACACTCGCAGCAACGCTTCAGCCCAACTGGGAGGTGTCGCAGTCATACGCATCCTTTCAGTGGCCACTTGAGGCCTTGCCACGAACTGTCGATGGCGGCTCGCGCGTCGTTGAGTGCGCGCACACCCTTGGGCTGCAGATGGTAGAAACGTCGCGCCCGGCCGCCACGCACCGGCGTACCGGGTCCGAGTCGAGACGAAACGACTCTCTTCCTCTCGAGTCGTTCCAGGGTTGCGTGAACAGCGCCAGCCGCGACGTCGCGCTCCAGTCGTGTCTGCACCTCTTTCAGAATCGCACGACCGTACGCGTTTTCCCCGAGCCTAACGACCGCGAGCAGGAAGTCGCGGGTGTGATCCAAAGTCATCAAAATCATAATCACACCTCGCAAGACATCCACCGAATCGAGGCGAACCCGCACCAGCGGGATTGCCCTGCCCTCCTCCACGGCAGCATTGTTGGCGTTGGTGGTGGCCAGCATCGTTGTAGCTTCCATCGCTCTAGCTCCCCGAGTTAACTGCGTGCCTAGCTTGGCAAATGGAACTCGCACTCCTGGAAAGATTCCGGAGTTGTAGGAAAACCATTGGGCGGGGTCCCGCGCCTACTTGCTTTCGCTCGTAGCCAAGTACGTTCCCAGTCCGATCATCATGGCCCCACTCACTGTTCTCTGCCTGCGGCGGAATATTGCCGAGGATCGAATCTTCATCCCCAACGGCCAGGCGAGTAGGATCACGATCAGATCCGCGGAGGTATTCAGAGCCACCGAAACAGTCCCCAGCAGGATGAACTGCAGGAACACATTTCCGGTCTCCCGGTTGACGAACTGCGGGATGAAGGAGAGAAAGAACAACGCGGTCTTGGGATTGAGCACTTCCGTCGCCACGCCCTGCCAGAGCGGATTTCGAGCTGCCGCGCCGGTCGCCGCCGGGACATCGTCTGTGGAGAATCTCTCTTGCCTTCGCGCATCAAGGATCATTCTCACACCTAAGAAGCAGAGGTAAGCCGCACCCACATACTTCACGGTTGAGAACGCCAGAGCAGATCGGTTCAGGATGACGGAAACTCCGAGGGCCGCTGCAAAAACGTGTACCATGCCCCCAAGAAACGTGCCCAGCGCGGAGAGCACTCCTTCATGTTTCCCTCCGGCTAGACTTCTGGCCAGCACGTAAAGCATTCCCGGTCCCGGGGCCACGGCAAGCAATACCGCTGCCGTCAGAAATAACAACAGTCGCGCGGAATCGAACATGATGAAAAGATTGTACGACAGGAGGTTATAGCCGGCGCCAGGTTGCTGCTCCAGCGCCGTCATCTCCGTCGGCGAGGTATTCATGTAGTCGCATACCGAAAAAATCGGGGATCCGGCGTGATGGGGCAAAAGCCGTGGCTCTCTTAGAATCGCATCGCACGGGTTACTGGCTCCGTCGTATCCGGGGTCACGTAACTGCACCTGCATTTCAGAAGTTCGCTTTCAGCCGCCCTGAGCACCAACGCACACCCGCTCCTCGCCAGCCGGGGAAAACCAATTATCGAAGACGAACCGGTGGGCGGTCAGGACCGGTTCTTCATTTCTTAGTAAGTGAGAGTCAATTCTTGGTTCGTTTTTCCACAGGATCTTGGACAGTTACGGACATTAACCCTTCGGCGCAGGGAAAGCATTCGGGAAATTGTGGAGCGGGAGACGGGGATCGAACCCGCAACCACCGGCTTGGGAAGCCGATGCTCTACCATTGAGCTACTCCCGCTCTGCTGGCAGAGTATATCGCAAAGTCCCCTAACACCTCCCCAATCTGTTCCGACAAAAGGGTGCGCGGTTGCCGAACAGGGATCGTAGATCCTGAACCCTTTATTGACAGTGAATCGGACTTTTCCCGTTCATCAAACAATGTCATACGCTCGCGAATTGCTCCTTGATAACAACCGCCCTGTATGGCACCCGGTGAAAAACGTCCCCGAAACAAAGTGCAAACTCGCGTCAATGGCTTACTGCGCGAATGCTTTAGCCGAGAGTTGCTGCTCTCGTTCCAATAGCAAACTACTCGCCCGCTGACGAGCTCTCGCGATCTGCTCCGGTTTCAAGACCGTTTCCAGCGAACGAAGCAGGTCTTTTCCCCGTGGGTCCTGGGCGAGCGATGCGGCCGTAATCCAGGCGTAGGCCGCCTCCGGATTTTTTCCCGTGCCTCGGCCCTCCGCGTACATATATCCGAGCTTGATGCGGGCTCCCGTATGTCCCTGGACAGCAGATTTTCGGAACCAGCGAAACGCTGCGGCATTGTCTTGCGGAACACCGTCGCCTCTCAAATACATGTCGGCAAGATTGTTCTTCCCCAAAGCATTACCGGCACCAGCCGCTTTGCCATACCAGGTGGCTGCGGTCGAAGTGTTCCTCTGACGGCCCAGCCCTTGATCGTACATATAACCGAGATTCGTCTGTGCGCTGCTATCGCCAGCCTCAGCCCCTTTCTGAAACCAGCGAGACGCTTCCTCGAAGTCCGGCCGCACACCCTGTCCCTCCAGGTAGAGAATCCCGAGGTTATAGTAGGCGCGAGCGAAGTGCTGATCGGCAGCCGCTCGTAGCCAGCGCAATGCGGCGCCGTAGTTGACGGGAGTACCCCAACCATTGATGTGCATCACGGCAAGGTTAACCTGGGCCGGGGCGTATCCTCGTTGCGCCGCCTGCCCGAACCAGGTGAGCGCTTCTTTCGCACTGTAATCTGGGCCAATCGCCAGGATGGATGCAATTCCCATCTGGTTCTGTTCAAAGGCCTGGCCCCGCAGGGCCATCTCGTGAACAATCTTGCTGTCGCAAACCCTTGCATCAGCGCCTAACCGAAAGCGATCAGATGCTGCAGTTGACCAGCAATGACGAAGACTGTTGTCCGGTTTGGTCGCCGGATGGCCGTTCGATCGCCTTCTCGCGCTTTGCCAACAAAGAGTTCGCGATCCATGTTGTGCCCTCAGAGATTGGGGGGGAACAGAAGCAGGAACCGGAGAGAAAGGAGTCGGAAAAGAAGCTGACCACCAGGGCCGCGGCCTATGTGGTGCCTCCCGCGCGCACGGGCGAGCGCAAGCTCGATGCCAGCGACGTCACTCCCCGGCACGGCGAACTGAATTGGTCGCCCGATGGTAAATCCATAGTCTTCACGGCGGAGGCCGGCCTCTTGGTGATCTCACTCGAAAACTCCACCTTGCACCGCTTGACTGAGCCTCCGCCCCTTGCGCAGGATTGGGGGCCTTCATTTTCACCCGACGGTCAGAAGCTGCTTTTTATTCGCGAGCACCAAGTTGGCCAGCCGGATGAAATCATGGTGACCTCTGCTACGGGTGGCGATGCGACTCGAATGCTTTCGGAGCCCGGCCAGGTCGAGGGCCCGCCCCAATGGTCGTTTGACGGCCGATTAGACGGGTGAAGTCTCTTGTTCTCGACTATTACCATAATCTTCAATGACTTGCCGAGGTTGTGGTTTTTCGGTGTGTCGCAAAAGGTGTCGTGACCTTTTCCGTTTACGCCGCTGCTTCAGTTCCCTGCGGACGGTAATCGAGCGCTGCGCGCACGATTTCCAGTTCCGGATGCTGATAATGCATCGCTGTCTTTACGTCGCGATGCCCCATCGTTCTCATGACGGCAGCAAGGTTTCCGGTTCGCATCAGAACCCGTGTACCGTAGTCATGTCGCGCACAGTACAGGACCAATTCTTTCGGAAGGCCAGCCTTGTTGCGAGCTTTTCGAAAGAGATTACAGATCGACCGCAGATGCCCCGATGCAGAGCGCTTTGACGGAAATACCCAGCCCTCCTGCCTCGTGGCACGTCTGTACTGCAAAGTTTCAAAGACTCGCCCACTCATAGGAACGAGCCGTCGTCCCTCTGGAGTCTTGCTGTCTGGCACAAAAATCACTCGATTTTGCCAGTCCAAGTTTTCGATACGCATCTGGTAGAGTTCTCGCTCATTCCTCATTCCGGTGTCACGCATCAGGATGACAATATCGCGGAAAAGGTCACGAGTTCGTGGTCGCCACTTGCAATCGGAAGCTCCCACAATCAGTTTTTTTTCTGCTTCGTCGTCAAGCCGAAGGTGTCGCCCATGCTCTTTCATCATTTTGATCTTCGGAGCGTGGCCGATCACCTTCCACTCTTCCGCTTTGTGTAGCATTCGTCGTAATGTCCGTAAAGCACAGTTGGCATTCGCTGCCGAGCCGGGAAACTTCAATTGCTCGGCACAATCACTGGCGATCTGATCGACTCGCAATGCCGCAACAGATGTCGCCTTGAGCAGTCGCCAGCCGTTGCGGTAGAACTTCCTGGTTTTCTCTTCTAGTCTGCTGTTGCTTACCCAATCAAGAAACCGCTCAGCGAAACCTCCGAGAACAGGAGGCATGCTTGGGAGCGGATCGGTGTTTTCCATTGCCGAAGCTAATTTCAGGCTTGCTACTTGTAGCGCCCTGACGGACTTAGTTTCCTGCGCGAGCAAAACCTTTCAAGACTTAAGGTGCAGAGATGCAATCAGCCGGCCAAGAAAGCAATTCCAGCGATGCCCCCCACTTCAAGAATAAACGGGCCACCAGCGTTGACTGGTGGCCCGAAATGCACTTACAGCAGGCTCTAGAAGGTCAGATGCATACCAAACTCCAGCACTCGAGGTGAACCCATACCGAATACGCCGCTTCCATTCCCGACACGGAAGGCTTGAGCGCTCGGATTCTGAGTTCCAGCGGCAATACTACGTACCCCTCCCACGCCGCGACCAGGAACGTCGCCGTTTCAGTCGCGTTTATATCACTCCGCGCTACCCTGCGCTTCCGCCCCTCGCGCAGTGCCTCCGCCATGGCGTCGCGCTAGTCCTTATAAACTCATGCCGTCCTTCTGCGGAATCCCTCTCAAGACCTGATATCTCTTGAGACAAGTTAAGCAAGGGGCAGCCACGCAGAAAAGGGCCACCCGTCCCGAGGACGGGTGGCTGGGCTTCCGAACTCAGTGGCGGTTTAGAACGTTAAGCGCAAGCCGAATTCGAGTTGCCGTGGCGAACCGAGCGAGTAGACGCCCGTGCCGTTGCCGACCCGAAGCGACCCTTGAGTCGACTGAGTGGTTCCGTTAACCGACTGCGCATTGCCGTTCAAGAGGCCGCTCATGACAGACGGCGGCAGGTTGAAGTTGGCGAAGTTGAACAGGTTGTAGATGCCCACGCTAGGTTCAATGGTGTATCGATCCATGAACGTGTGCCTCCACGCCAGCCTTAAGTCGGTGGCTCGGAGCCATCCGAAATCTACCTGGCTGCCGGGATCATTGTTGCAACCGGCTTGCGAAGTCGGCGGCGGTGGGCAAATGGCCGGAGATACGCCACCCAAGGCCTGCAGCTGCGCAAGCGTCATGATACCGTTGGCGATCAAGACCTTACCCGCAGGTGTCGCCTGATTTGCCTGGGTAGCGTTGTAGTTGCTGATACGGTTGGTCAGACCGGCAGCGTTGACGCTGCGGTCAAACGCCCCGAGCTTTGTCCCCGGGAGAGGATCCTGAACGCTTCCGTCCCCGGTAAAGTCCGTGCGGAAGATTTCGCCGCCTGAGCCTGTGTTGGGAACATCAAGCGCGCTCGCCAATGGGCTGTCGAAGTGAGAGATCAGCCCAATGCGGAATCCGGCTGGTACATCCACATACCCGCCAAAAGACAACTGGTGGGTACGATCCAGCAGCGTAGGTCCGAAGTACCGGCCAGGGTTGTTGTTGTCGGCGGCAATCACGACAAAGTCCAGATCGTTGTCAGACGCCACTCCGTTAGCCTGCTGGCCGCCGGTACTGGAGAACTGTGACAGGCTGTAGGACACCTGGAAGTTCGCCGCTTTGATGCCGCGCATCGGGTTGGTCACG
>WNGK01007413.1_pt1 | contig 20079 bp, 11 predicted proteins | sample 5400601 | NCBI WGS metagenome assembly WNGK01 (sample SAMN13153376, study PRJNA577476) | soil metagenome | isolation source: 60 cm soil or saprolite under Garry oak tree replicate 1 | place: USA:California | collected 2016-06-15
GTAATCGGCTCCGGCGTCCCACCCGGCACAACCCGGTAAAGTCGCTGATCCGCAAAATTGGAAAAATACACTACACCGTCCTTGACCGCGAAAGCCCCACCACCATACTCGTGCACCCGCGTACGCACATTAAATGGAGATGGAGTTCTCTCCACAATCGTCCCGTCAGCCTTCCGCTGCACCACCACACTCCTTCCCTGCTCCTCTGGACGTGATTCAATCCAGTAGACATCCTGCCCATCAAGCGCAATCAGCCCAAACCCAATAGGATCGGCTACATTCTTCCCCGCAATGGTCATCTCCGCCGTAATCGGCGATTTCCACGAGCCGTAGGGCGCAATTTGTGGGTTCATGGGGTGGGTTCTCCTTTGCAATGTCGTAGTTTATCCTCTCCTTTGTTCCTATTTTTCCTCAATCTCGCTACTCACCACAAGCGACCAGAGACCATCATAAACGTAATCCTTTGCCGTACGCCCCCAACTATCCCGCTCATTAAACTTGGAGTCTTGAATGGCCCGGACAAAACTTGCTTCAAGAAGTTGTCTTATTGTGGCATAGCGCTTGCCCAATTGCGCTAGTGCAGAAGCGCAGGCAGTACGTACTTCATGATCCTCGTCTAACAAACAGGACCAGAGGAGATCAATAGTTGCGCTATCTCCCTGACCAACCTGACCCAATAGACACGCTAAGGCAGCACGTAAGAACGAGATGTCCGATACCCTTAACCCTTCACCTATTACCACTATTATCTCAGTAGAGACTTGCCCTAATTGCCCAAGGCTCCTTGCTGCCTGATAACGTACGCTCCCATCGACATCTCCCAATGCCATCAGCAGCGCCGCTATCACCTCGCTCGATGTCTGTTCCAATTGCCCAAGGCCCCATGCCGCTTGAGAACGCACTATGGCAGCGGCATCTCCCAATGCCATCAGCAGCGCCGCTACCACCTCGCTCGATGTCTGCCTCGATTGACCTAGGCTCCCTGCTACCTGATAACGTACCATAGCATCGGCATCTCCCAATGCCATCAGCAGCGACGCTACCACCTCGCTCGATGTCTGTCCTAAATGTCCCAAGCCCCCTGCCGCTTGGATACGTACATTTGCATCGGTATCATGTAACGCCCCTAACAGCGCTGCCACTGCCTCACTTGATGTCTGTCCCAATAGCCCCAGACTTTCTGCTGCCTGATAACGTACTCTCACATCAGCATCTCGCAGCGCCGCCAGCAGCGCCGCCACGACCTCGCTCGATGCTTGTCCCAATTGCCACAGGTTCCTTGCTGCCTGGGAACGTACGATCGCATCGGCATCTCGCAACGCCGTAATGAGATGTGGAAGTAATATGACTGCTCCTTCACTTCCTCCTAAATATGAGAGCTTTTCATCCAAAGCCTGTCTATAACGGCTGAAGCGAGCAGAGCCAGCATTATACAGCAATTCCTTCGCTAATCGCTCACTTAACTGGTTTAGCAATCTGGGGCGTACAGGGATATTATCACCCAAGCAACGCAGGGCAAAGAGGTAATCCTGTCCCAATAGTTCTTCGTATGGACTACGGGGGAACCTGAGTTCTTGCGCCTCGTCTCCCTTGGCCAGGATAGCGGTCTCTACTAACTCGCCAGCCTCTGTGGGGTATTCCAGACCTACGAAGCCCAAGGCGAGCAAGATAGGTTCCTCCCAGCGTGGGGCGTGTAAATGTTCGCGTATCAACCTAGCTCTTGTTCTACTGCGCGCAACTAGGTAACGAGCCGTATAGTACTCCTCGAATGTCAGGTGCATAAAGCCGTAGCGTTTGGGAGCGCGCTCTACGAACAGGCCGGTATGTTTATGTATTGCGACCAAAAACTTTCGAATTTCTTCTGTGATTTTCGGGTTAGGGTCATCCGGGTCCCAGCGCAAGTCGTTTAGGCGCGCCCACGCCTCACCCAGCACCCCGTAGACTTCGCGTTCGGTGGCAGTGCCCGTCGGTTTGTTCTCATGCAGCCAGTAGGCCAGGGTACTGAGCAGTGGAGTAAGGAAATCCTCTTTGAGCAAAGCGGATTCCAGAACTAAGGCCGATTCTGGGACGCCCTGCGCTGGACGCCAGGTACGCGCCAGGGCATCGGCAGCCAGTTTGTAGAGTTCAATGCGCCTTTGTGGTAGTTTAGCGCCGGTGCGGTGAATCAACGCGAGTATGCGGAGGAGCAATGGATTTGAGGCAAGGCGGCGCACTCCGGGGTTCTGGACAGCGCGCATGATGCCATCGATTTCCCGTTTCGCGGTCTTTGTGCGCTCCTGGAGAGAGAGTTCTGGCGTCTCGGCATCTTCTACAGCCTGGCACCAGCGTTCCAAAAAGCGGCGCATCTGCGGTTTGTTCATCTCCCGCACAGTGTAATGGGTAAACGATTCTCCTACCTGGGCGCTGCGATAACCGGCAATGCGGCTGGTAATCACAAAGCGGTTGGACTTGCCGCCATAACGCCGCACAAAATCTTCTATCTGTCTCACCACGTCCAAGCGTTCTCCGGAGCTGGCGATCTCATCCAGGCCATCCAGCAGAACTAGGCAGTTGCCTTCATCCAGTTCGCTCTGCAAGAGATCGGCAAGCCCCTGTTTCGGGCATTCATGCACCTCATAGCAGTGAGCGAGAAATTCGCTGAGGGATTGTCTTTTCTGGGCATCGGCTTCCGCGTACTCGGCGATGCGCAATAGAATAGGGAAGCGCGGTACGCCCAGTCCCGTTCCCGCTGAAGTATGACCATCGCGCAGCGCTTCCGCGTGTTTGAGAGCAAGATAGCGTAACAGCGTGCTTTTACCGCTGCCGGGGTCCCCCAGAATCACCACGCGCTCATAGCGGGTGACGGCATCGGCGAGTTCAAGTATCTCCGCCGGTTTCTCTCGTTGCAAGCGGCGATCAAAACGCATCTGTAGTTCATCATACCTGTCCTCTCGCTCTTCGGCAGCGAGGCTGGCAATGACAGCCTTCTCTTCCAGCTCAGCTCGTTCCTGCTCGAACACCTGGCGATCTGCTGTACTCAGTGCGTCACCATATTGAGCTTGCAGGGAAATATAGACATCGGCGAGTTTGACCTGAACCTGACGCTGTGTCTGGAAAACGCCTCGTGAATCAAGGTAGAGATTGCGCCCGATCAACCAGCGCAGGTAGTCCTGGCGCGTGCCGAAAGTAGCCTTTTCCGCGCCGAACTGCCGACGCAGCGCCTGTAACGCTTCGGTGGTCGCATCGATTGCCCGGCTGATGTTTAGATCCCGCAGGACCTCCTTCCCTTTTAGCTGGTGGGCAAGATCTTCCAGGAAATCTACGGCAATCGGTTCCAGTTCGCGAATATAGAAAGCGCGCCGCTCAGGGTTTTGTATATTGAGCGAGTCGGCCCAGAGGGATGCCAGCTCACTGGCATCCGGTTGCCCATCCATAAGCAAGAATTGCGCAAGTATCGGCGCACCCTCGTGCTGGAAAAAGCTGGCATCGAAGTTGCTCGCTACCCATTGGGGATGCTGCCGATTCAATTGCTCAAAAGCCCCTCCCAGGGCCTCTTTCAATGCCTTTCTGGTAGGATCGAGACCCAATTTCTCCTTTACACGATCCCCTAGCTTCCCGGCGCCTTTTTCAATGGTGTAACCAATGATTTCATTAATGATGGCGGTCAGAATGACATCTTCGATCAGCATATATTGCTCCTACCTGCCCTGCACTATTGCTCAAGTTCTGCTGTATTGTACCAGGGGGAAGAGTTTGTAGCAATATCTTTTCGGATCTCTCTCCCGACACGTTTCGTAGACCCCCGCGCCTGACGCCCACCAGGGGCGTCACTACATTTCAACCAGCCCCACTCCCCTCACCCCAGCCATGAGGATGGGGGAGGTGGTTGGGCCAGGCCAAATGTAGTGACGCCCCTGGTGGGCGTCAGGTGTATCTTTTGTATGCTATACTTCGATAGACACCATCATTCGAGGTCTTTATGCTAACAAGCACCCCAGTTTGCAAGAGTATTACGAGCAGTGACGGAAGAAAAGGAGGATAAGGCGCACTCATGACGCCGTCAGCAACTCCCCCTCGCCTAATGGTCCCAGCGTCGTCAACACCTGCTTATCGCGCATGGGGAAGCGGCGTAAGGCACGAATTACATCCTCGGTCGTGATCTTCTCGACGCGCTCAACCTCTTCATCGACGCTTAGCAGGCGGCCCTCTGTGACCCAGTCGTTCGCAAGCGAGCGCATGCGGGCAAAGGTAGATTCGCTGCTGAGTACCATGTTGCTGATCCACTTATCTTTGGCGCGGCGTAGTTCGTCCTCGTGCACGCCGTCCTCCAACAGGCTATCCAGTTCGGCGCGCAGCATCTTGAGCACCTGTGGGGCCTCCTCCGGTGTAGAGTTGGCCTCCATGATCATCATGCCTGTCCCCTCCATCGCCCAGATACCCGCGCTGGCGGATTCCGCCAGACCTTTCTGGTGAATGTTCCAGTAGAGACGCGAGCCGTCGCTGTCTCCCAGAATGCTCCCACCAAGCACGGCGGCATAATAATCGGGGTCTTTCACATCTACGGCTGGCATGGCGAGAATCATGATCTGCTGCTTGAGCTTCGGATCGAGCATGATTTCATTGCGGGGTTGCGCCGGTTCGTAGGGTTCAACGCTGCGCCCGGCATCACCCGTGCGCCAGTTGGCGCAGTGCTCTTCCGCGAGCTGGACAACGTGATCCCAATCAAAGTTGCCCGCTATGGCGAGAATCAGGTTATTGGCGGCATAGCGGCGCTTCCAGTAATCGCGCATCTGCTCAATGCGCATATTACGAATACTCTCGCGCGACCCAAGCACATCGTGTCCCAGCGGATGTCCATCGAAATAGACCTGCATCATACGCCGGAACGCCAGGTTGTAGGGCTGATCTTCTGAGCGCGCAATCTCGTTGACGATGACCTCTTTCTCCATATCGAAATCGCTCTCGGCAAGACGCGGGTACATCATATCGCTCAACAGATCAAGGGCGCGTTCGAGATACTCACCCAATATACGCGCATAGTAGACGGTGGCTTCATGCGAAGTAAAGGCATTGAGTTCCGCGCCAATCTTGTTAAATTCGAGCGTAATATCCTGCCAGTCCAGCGTTTGCGTTCCCTTGAAGACCATATGCTCCAGAAAATGGGAGACACCCGCGATAGACGGGTCCGGCTCGTCACGCGAACCGGTACAGACATAGTAGGATACCGCCACAGACTCAAAATCGGGCATTGGTTGACCCACGATTTGCAGGCCATTGGACAGGCGATGTGTATGAAAAACCATACCATTTGTTGGTGACATGGAGTACTCCTCTAGCATTGGGGTGCATATTGTTTCTTTATAGCATGATAGCCCTGGGAGAGATGCGTTGTCAAATCATTCCTGAGAACCTGAATTTTCTCATGCTGTTTATGAATGAGTTGTGGTATACTTACGCAAAAAGGTGGGGAATGATGGGTCAAAAACAAGAAGGATAACAATTATGAGTGAGTATCAATACACCATTATCCTCCATCCAGACACTGAGGAGGGAGGCTATACAGTAACAGTACCAGCCTTACCTGGTTGTGTGACGCAAGGAGAAACCCTGGAAGAAGCTATTGCTATGGCTAAAGATGCTATCCGTCTACACATTGAGGGGCTTATCGATGTCGGTGAATCGATACCGGAGGAACGTGAGCATCCCCAGGCAATCATTATCAATGTTGCGGCCTGATGCTTCTATAATAAATACTACGCCTGTTAGTGCTTCCCGCTTGATACTCGAGGTGAAATCAGATGTCTACCGCTATATGGGGAGAGTCAGAAACCCGGTCAGATGAAAACTATCCCCTGTCGCTGCTGAAAAACCTCCTGCAACAGATGATGGAGCAGTTTACGGCTCAAGGAGCCTGCCTCGCGCTGTACGATGAAAATATCCGCCAGATGGTCATTCGTTTGCACCTGCGCGCGCACATCAGTAGCCCTTCCAGCGCGGCCAACAATAATATAGAAGATATCGTCACTGTTCCTCTTAATCCTCGTAAAGCACCAGGTATCACCAGGCCGTTAAATCCATCGGCCTCGGCGCTTGGGCGCATGAGACGCCTTTCCAAACCTTTACCACCGCTTGATCCTGTCACCCTCCAGCCATTACCGTCTCATACGACGCTTTTCTCCCTCGGAGAAGCCTATACATTTGGACAGGGCCTGATCGGGACGACCTGGCGAAAAAATGAACCCATCATATTGCGCAGTGACGAATACGCTGCCGCTCACCCTGTAGACAGCCAGCCATTGGCCCAAAACGAGCGTGTGCCAACCTGCTTTTTTGCCATTCCGATCCAGGACCCACCCGTGCTTTCAACGCAGTCAACACAACCTGTGCAACCAATGCAGCCGCCCACGCAGCGACCACAAAATATGCTCGGTGTCATCGTTCTCTATCAAACTCTTCCTGGCGCTAGCTTTCAGCAAAGACAAAGCGATGAAGCACTATTATGGGCCGAACGCTTCGGGCTATACCTCCAGAATGATCGCCTGCAAAGTTCACAGATACGCACCAATGACTATATGAAGCGATTGCAGCAGATCAGTACCGCCTTTCCCTCAGACGTAATCCTCTCGAAGCTCGTCGAAAACGTCTACCAATTTGTGACGGCGGTTGTGCCTATCTCCTCTATGCTGCTGACCTTCTATGATCGCGACACGAAGAAAATTTACGATGTTTTCGCTATCGATCATGGCAAACGCCTTGAAGGGCTGCATGAACAGCCCGTGATCGCCCAGCAAGGCGACCGCCCTTGCTGGTGGCATATCACCCAGGAGCAGCAATGCACCCTCTTGATACCGGCAATTCAACAAGAACCCGAGTCTGTTCAGCAATACGAAGAACTCTTGAAAGGCACGTGGGGAGACCAGAGCAGCGCGGAGAGTTTCCTCTTACTCCCCATGAAAATGTTTACACGTGTGGTCGGCTCACTCTCGCTTGCCAGTATGCGCCCTGACGCATTCAGCGCTGAAGATATTCTCGCCCTGGAAACCATGGTGCAGCAGATCACGGTGGGTATCGAAAATGCCAAACTCTACGATCGCGCTAACCAGTCGGTAAAGAGGGCTAGACAGCGCGAAGAATCGCTGGCGGCTATGAATAGCGCCCTGCTGGCTATCAGCAGCGTCTTGAATCTGACAGAGTTGCTGCACAAATTCGTTGAAACCTCGGCTAAACTGGTAGAGGCCGGATTATGCACGTTCTTTCAACTCACCCCTGATGGCGAAGAGCTGGTCGCGCAGGCCATCTACGATAGAACGGGCAAATGGAAGGATGCGACGCAGACCAGCAGCCGCGAGAAACATGATGACTTGATCGAGATGATCCGCCTGCCCTTTCACAACTCCCTGCTGGCAGAGATGGTGGAAGCAGGCTCATTTTTCTACCTGGATACCATGATGCTCGAGGAACTGGCACAGGCCAGCGGCGAAGGCGGAGCAATTTTCCTGCGCGAAACCCACAGTCACAAAATGCTCATGATCCCGGTGCGCTACCAGACAGAAATCGTTGGCATCCTGGCTGTGCATACACCCTGGCATGACCGCGTATTCCGCCCCGAAGAGGTCAGTACCCTGCTGGCGATTTCGAGCCAGGCCGCCAGCGCCATTCGCAATGCGCAGCTCTTTGAACAGATACGCGATGCCAACGCTGAATTGAAGCGCATGGACAAACTCAAGGATGAATTTATCGTCACCGCTTCTCACGAATTGCGTACGCCGCTCAGCGCCATCAGCGGCTACGCTTCACTGCTCAAACGCCAGAGTTCGCGCATTACGCCACAGCAAGTCCTGCGCTATGGCACCAAAATCTCCGGGGCCACCCAGCAACTCATCGACCTGGTCGCCAATATGACCGAGGCTGCGAAAATGGGCGCGATTGATAAAAAACTGGAGTTGCAGGTCGGCCCGGTACAGTTACTGGCGGCTGCGGAAATCGCTTCGACCATGCTCAGCATCAACATCGAGCAAAATATCACCATGCACATCGACCCGCAGTTGTGGGTCACCTGCGATGCCCTGCCCCTGCGCCAGGTCATCACCAACCTGTTAGACAACGCGGCCAAGTATTCTCCGCCGACCGGTCAAATTGTGATCACTGCGAGCGAAGCCAACCTTTCGCAGCTCCCCGAAGGTCAGGTCGATTACAGCAAGCTTGTCAATGGCGAGGACCCGGAAGTCGTGCTCGTGCGCGTACGCGATGAAGGGGACGGCATTCCCCTTGAAGATCAAGAGAAAATCTTCGAAAAGTTCGTCCGCGCCTCCCGTTCATTAACTACCCCGGTACGCGGTTCAGGCCTGGGACTCTATATCTGCCGCCGCTACATCGAAGCCATGGGCGGCAAACTCTGGCTAGAGATGAGCGTCCCCGGCGAAGGCTCGATCTTCAGCTTCTATCTCCCACGCATAGAAGCGCCGCCCATTGAAAGTTAAGCCCTGGAGGTCAACATGAAAGTGCTGGTTGTCGATGATGATCCCATCATTCGCGATATGATGGCTGATATCCTCGAATGCGAAGGATACCCTATTTGCGTCGCGCGCAACGGCATGGAAGCCTTGAAACTGCTGCGCAGCGATGAGCACTACCTGGTTTTCCTCGACGTCATGATGCCCGTGATGAGCGGCAAAGATGTGTGTGAGCAGCTCGAAACAGAACCCCACGTGCGCCAACAACATATCATCATTTTGATGTCAGCGTTGGATAAGTTAGAAGAGGTCACATCTTGCAAAGTTGATGGGATTATCCCAAAACCTTTTGTAGTGGAAGATGTGATCCAGGCGTTAGAACCCTACATGCAATAATGGGGTGCCAAGGGACGGAATCGAACCGACGACACCAGCATTTTCAGTGCTGTGCTCTACCAACTGAGCTACCTTGGCATGACGCTTTTTACGTTTCTACGCAGCCCACTATAGCATGACCCTCCTGATCCGTCAATAGATTCTTTCTAGCCAATTTCTCCTATGTCTCAACATATTTCAAGCTTATCCATGGTGACGATACGCTAATATGCACATCTGTATCAATTTATTTGATTACGGGGAAATGTGGGGGTTATGTGAGGTTTTGTGATCTGTGTGACCAAGGCAAACATGGAAAGGTTCACTTGCATATGCAAACACTCCAACGAGACTTGAAGCCAATGCCGCCGGATGTAGGGGCCCAATTTATCGCGCCCTCCCCGTCAAGCAGCGGAACAGGTCTAAGGCACGTTCTTGCACGGCATCCAGTGGCAACTATTGTAATCGGACACATCAGTGTGGTGGCAGTGATCGGGATACTTTTACTTGGAAACGGACTGGGGATGCATCTATTTGGCGCGTTTGCCCAATCCCCCTGCTCCAATGGCGACCATGCGTATGTGGTTATGAGCGGCGATACCCTCGGTGGCATCGCGGCGCGCTACGGCACTACCTGGGGCCGTCTCGCTTCATACAATCATATCGCGAACCCCAATATGATTTACATCAATCAGAAGGTCTGCATTCCTGGCCACGGGGTAAGCAACGGACCGCCACCAGCGCGCGGGCAGGGGAACTCCTTCCCCTACGGGCAATGTACCTGGTTCGCGGCCCAACGTTACTACCAGATGCATGGCATCTATGTTCCCTGGACAACCCTATCGGACGCCTGGCAGTGGACAGCCCGCGCGAACGATTTCCACTGGCGGGTTTCCAGCAGGCCTACAGTGGGAGCCATTGTAGACCTGCAGCCCTGGGTACAAGGAGCCTATGGCCTGGGCCACGTCGCGGTGGTCGAGCAAATCCTTAGCAACGGGAACGTAATCGCCAGTAATATGAACTGGGGCTACTACTACTGGAAGGTGGTCAACGTAGAGTTCTCTCCTGGTCCAGGAGTTACATTTCTCTCCTTCTAAATCAGCGTGGCATAAGGGCCGATTTATCGCGCCCTGAAGGATATTCACCAGCTGGTCAACAGGTCACAAATAGCCCATCGCTCTTTCCAGGGCGACCGCAAGGGTGCGCCCCTACAATATACGGGCAGATCAGAAAAAGGCGCTTTCGTATATTGTAGGGGCGCACCCTTGCGGTCGCCCTGGCTCTTGATCGCGACATCGTCTTTGCCGCGCCGCAGCGAGGCGATTTTACCGCGCACCTTGCGGTCGCCCTGGCTCTTGATCGCGACTAGTAAATAGTCTTGCTTACGCGCCAGAAGGAAACGCGCTGATGGTCGAGCCATTATGCTCTGGCCCCGCATCGATTATGGGATGCGAGATAAACCAGTCCTGGCTATCAAATGGAGGCTCGTCAGGTTCGGGCAAGACACGGACATAGTGACCATCAGACTTCAATTCACGCGCGTTCACCGTATCGGCTAACATTGGCAGCAAGACTCGCTCATGGATGGCTTTACGCAGCGCCTGGTCCTCTATAGGGAACAGTGTCTCAACACGACCATCCAGGTTGCGCTGCATCATATCCGCGCTTCCCAGGTATATTTCTTCATTGCCGCCGTTGCCAAAATAATAGATACGGCTATGCTCCAGGAAACGCCCTACGATACTGCGCACCCGAATAGTATCGCTGATACCTGGTATACCGGGACGCAGGGAACAGATGCCGCGCACAAGCAGATCGATACGTATTCCCGCCTGCGATGCGTTATACAGGGCATAGATAACCGCAGGATCGGTTATCGCATTCATCTTGAAGATCAGGTAGCCATTGCCCTGCTCTTGATGCACCCGTATCTCGCGCTCTATACGATCTAAAATCGCCTGTCGCAGGTACAGGGGAGCCACGATGAGCCGCTTATATTCGCTGTGACGAGAATAGCCGGTCAGCGAGTTAAACAGCATCGAGGCATCCGCTCCAATATCGGGGCGGCAGGTCAGCAGGCATATATCCTCGTAGATACGCGCGGTTGTCGCGTTGTAATTACCCGTCCCCAGGTGCACATAGCGGCGCAGACCATCAGCTTCCCGGCGCACAACCAGCGCTATCTTTGCGTGCGTTTTCAACCCGATCAACCCATAGACGACGTGGACGCCTGCACGCTCTAAGGCCCTCGCCCATTCGATGTTATTCTCTTCATCGAAACGCGCCTTGAGTTCCACCAGTACCGCGACCTGTTTACCATTCTCAACAGCCTCTAACAACCTGGCGACGACAGGCGAGTTTGTCCCCACGCGATACAGCGTCTGTTTAATCGCCAGCACATCGGGATCGTGCGCGGCAGCATGAATGAATTCCACCACAGAGTCAAAGCTGTCATAGGGATGGTGCATCAACAGGTCGTGCTTTTGAATAGCCGCGAACAGCTCGGATGTTTTGCGCAGTTCAGCAGGAGTGCGCGGTGTAAAAGGTGGATCTTTTAAATCGGGACGATCCAGGTGGTGCAATTCCATCACATCACCCAGTTCAAGCGGCCCATCGATAATGGTCAGGTCCTCAGGCGTAATCTCCAGGTTATCAAGCAGGAGACTGCGAATACGGGGTGGCATGGAGGGATTGACAGCCAGGCAGGAGACTGCGAATACGGGGTGGCATGGAGGGATTGACAGCCAGGTTCACCACCGCACCAAAACGTTGTTCACGCAGTCCCTGCTCAATACTTTCCAGCAGGTCAGAAGATTCATCTTCTCGAATCTCAATATCGGCGTCGCGCAACACGCGAAACGCATACGACTCCCAGACATCGAAACCTGGGAAGAGCATACTGAGGTGGGCCGCGATCAACTGCTCCAGCCAGACAAAGGCAAACGCTCCCGGCACCTTTTCGTTCAGGGGAACACGCACCAGGCGCGGTAAACTTGGCGGGACCTTCACGCGTGCAAAGCGTCCGCCAGAAAGAGCCACCGCCAGATTAAGGCTGCGATTCGAGATATGCGGAAAGCGATGCGTCGGATCAACGGCTAACGGCGTTAACACAGGAAAGACCTCGCGCTCGAAATAGGTTCGCATGCTGGCGCGCTGCTGCGCATCCAATTGTTCGTAGTCCAGAATGTGGATATGCTGCTCCACGAGCAAGGGCATCAATTCGCTGCGCCAGTACTGGCTTACTTCCTGCACCAGGGGAGCCAGCGTTTGACGGACAGCAGCCAACTGTTGCTCCGCCGTCATACCATCAGGACTCAGCGAGGGAACATGCGCCTCCACCTGGTCCTTCAATCCGGCCAGGCGCACCATAATAAATTCATCCAGGTTGGTGTCAAAAATGGAAAGAAACTTGACACGCTCCAACAATGGATGGCGGCTATCCTGCGCCTCCTCAAAAACACGCCGGTTGAACTCAATCCAGCTCAAGTCGCGATTGATATACAATTCAGGCCGATCCAACTCAGAAACCTGGGAAGGAGCCACCGTGCCAGGGGGCATATGTTGTTTTTCTTGCTGCATGTGGGTCCGTATTCCGACCGCCAACTGGGTCCATATTCCGACTGCCCAACAACCAGACGAACTGCGTTCTACGCTTCGCGTCAGGCAATCGGAAAGGCATGAACTGCGTCCTACCTGCGGTCAGGCAGTCGGTAAGGCATGGCCCGTATTCCGCTCAGGTAGTCGGCTAAGCATGGTTCGATCACAGTTATTGTAACATTGGAGAGGAAAGCGATGCAACATACCATCCTCATAAAAAACAGGGAAGAGGCGCCCGCTGGCTTCGTAGAGCGTCTTTTCTAGCCCAAACGGAGTGCTATAGCCACGTTGCCTTGACAGTGGCTATGGCCCTGATGTATCATCGTGAGGTGAGGTTTTTCTGCTCAAAATTGAAATCATCGCTGTAACAAGACTGCGTCTCTACCCTGCGTGTCAGCAGTGATGCAAGGAAGTATTCAGGTATTATGGGCGGTTGCTGAAATTGGTAGACAGGGCGGACTTAGGATCCGTTGGCGCGAGCCATGAGAGTTCGAGTCTCTCACCGCCCACCGTTCGCAAGCCAGAACTCTTTCATGATTGGCCTATTCATTAGACCGTCCCTGGGGAGTATTTGTCTCTCTCTGCTTTTGCAGCGAAACTTACCTTAGGTATTATTACTATGATAGTTGGTAGTTAACAGGCAGCCCCCGCTTCGTGAGGGAGCTACGTTTGTCACCCGTGTTGGAGGAAACGTGAAGGTCTCGGTTGAAAAGTTGCCGGGCAGTGTAGCGCTTGTCGAAGTCGATTTTTCCTGGGATGAACTGGAAAAGGCTTCAGACAAGGCGTACCGCAAACTTGTCCAAAAGATTGATATTCGGGGGTTCCGCCGGGGAAAAGCCCCCCGCTCATTAGTTGAGCGGCAACTCGGCAAGGAGTACATCTATCAGGAAGGTCTCGACGATCTGATGAACGAGACCTATCGTAACGCCATCAAAGAGCACGACATCACTCCTCTTGCGCCGCCCGAAATAGATGCTCCCGTTTTAGAGGTGGGCCAGCCCTACCACTTTAGTCTGAAAGTACCCGTTCTCACACCCGTCGAGTTAGGCGATTACCACTCGCTGCATTTTGATCGCGAAGAGGCAGCCATCACCTCGGAAGAAGTTGAGCAGCAGATTGAATCCCTGCGTAATCGCAAGGCCCATTGGGATGTCGTGGATCGCCCGGTTGAGATGGCTGATCGTGTGACAGTAGACTTGAAACTCACCGTAGAAGACCAGTCTATTTCCGATCTGAAAGACAATCCCTTTGAATTGACCGAAGAACGGGTTGGCCTGTTCTCAGGCATGGATGAGCATTTGATCGGTATGCAGGCAGGTGAGAGTAAAACCTTTACCACGACCATCCCGGCCGATTATGCTAATGAGAAGCTCGCCGGAAAAGAGGGCAACTTCGACATAACGCTGCATAAAGTCGAAGCGAAATTCGTGCCTGAACTCGACGACGCGCTGGCCCTGGAGGTCAGTGACGGCGAGGTCTCAAGCGTGGAGGACCTGCGTAAGGCGATCAGCGATGAACTGCTTGCCAATAAGAAACGCCGTAATACAGATGAACTGCGCGAGAAGGTCGTCAACGCGGTTATGGAACAGTCACAGGTAACCGTTCATCCCGTCATGGTCCAGGAAGAAGCGGAAGAGATGATGCACCAGCTTTCTCACATGATCGAGCAGCAGCGCATGTCGATGGATCAGTACTTGATGCTGATGCGCAAGACCCGCGAAGAGTATCTAAAGGAACTTGAACCCGACGCGGAAAAGCGCGTGAAGCGGCAACTCGTTCTCGACGCGGTTATGAAGCAGGAAGAAATCACCGTCGCGCCGGAAGAGATTGAAGCGCTGGCACGCGCCTATACACAAATGGGGCAGCCCTTACCGCGCACAGAGGCGCAGCTTCGCGCGCTGGCACAGAGTTTGATGCGCGAAAAGACGGTGACGCGCCTGGTAGAATTGACTGCAGGTCCAGATCCCGATGCGGAAAATGAGGACGCGGAGGCAGAAGAGGCAACCCTGGCGAACGCTGAGGCTGCCGCCCTCGCAGGTGAAGCCGAGGTCGCTGGCGTTACCGGGGTTGTTGATGAAGCTCAGCCAGCACAGCCAACAGAGTCAGTAGAAACAACTGTACCCGACACAGATCAATCAACCATCAATGTAGGAGCATCCCTTGCGGATACCCAGACGCCGCAAGAGGCGTAGCCCTGGAAATGTAAAGGTGAAAGACGTGGCAAACTCGAAAAACTTGCGAACAACCTATCGCTGCTCATTTTGCGGCAAGAGTCAGGACCAGGTGCAGAGGCTCATCGCCGGTCCTGGTGGGGTCTACATCTGTGATGAGTGCATCGACCTGTGTCGAGAAATCATCGAGGAAGAGCAGGCTACCATCGCGAAGCCGCGCCTGCAAACAGGCAAGATTCCCACGCCCAAGAAGATTTATGAACAACTCAGCCAATACGTCATCGGGCAGGAACGCGCCAAAAAGTCGCTGGCGGTGGCGGTCTATAATCACTACAAGCGTATCGGCGTGGGCATGCAGATAGACGATGTCGAGCTAGGCAAGAGTAACATCCTCTTGATCGGCCCCACCGGGTGCGGCAAGACCCTGCTGGCGCAAACGCTCGCCAAGATTCTGGATGTGCCGTTCTGCATCGCGGACGCCACCGCCCTCACAGAAGCGGGCTACGTTGGTGAGGATGTCGAGAACATCCTGCTGCGCCTGATCCAGACCGCCGATTTCGATGTGGCGCGCGCTGAGCGCGGCATCGTCTATATCGACGAGATCGATAAAATCGCGCGCAAATCCGACAATCCATCCATTACTCGTGATGTCTCCGGCGAAGGCGTGCAACAGGCCTTGCTCAAGATTGTCGAGGGTACAATTGCCAACGTCCCTCCCCAGGGTGGGCGCAAGCATCCACACCAGGACTTCATTCAGATCAATACCTCGAACATCCTCTTCATTTGCGGCGGCGCATTTGAAGGTCTCGACAAGATCGTCGAGCAGCGCTTAGGCAGCAGCAGGACGATGGGCTTCAAGTCGGGCGGGCCTGAAGAGCAGAAAGTGGAAGAATCCGTCCTGACCCACCTGATTCCCGATGACCTGCTCAAGTACGGCCTGATACCTGAGTTTGTCGGACGCCTGCCGGTCGCGGTCTCGCTGGATGCCCTGGATAAAGATGCCCTGATTCGCATTCTGACGGAGCCGAAAAATGCCATCGTCAAGCAGTATCAAAAGTTCTTACAGCTTGATCGTGTCGAACTGGTCTTTACCAATGATGCCCTTGACGCGGCAGCTGAAGGCGCTCTCAAACAACGCACCGGGGCGCGCGGCTTACGCAGCATCATTGAAGATATCCTGCTGGATGTGATGTACGAAATTCCATCGCGCGCCGACGTGAAAAAGGTCATTATCAACGCGGATGTAATTACCGCGCACAATAAACCACTGCTGGTAACTCGCAGTGAGCGCGCCACAGCATATTCTGAAGATGAGTCTGCATAACGCAGACTCATCCGTCTTTATCGATAGTTTTCTCTTTGTTCGGTGGTATGCTGAACTTATGGGCGTAATAGAGAGCGTCCCTATAAAGGCCGGGAAACGTGAACGAACAAGAACGCCAGGAAACAAATAGAGACAACCATGGGCAATATATGCCGTATCCCCTCGTGGCGTTAAAAAACATGGTAGTGTTTCCCCGCACACGTATCACTTTGTCTATGGCGCGTGAGAAATCCATTCGCGCCGTCGAAGAAGCTATGATGCAGCCAGGGCACGTGCTGGTTGCTGCCTCTCAACTCGATCCCGATATCGATGATCCAGAAGCCAAAGATATCTACCCCTACGGCACATTGGTGGAAATCACCACTATGCACCGGCAGCAAGATGGTAACTTTCAGGTTGTCATCCACGGCCTGCTCCGTGTGCGGCTTGAAGAGTTCCTTGAACAGGAGCCATTCTTGCGCGTCGCCGTCAGCGAACTCTCGGAAACGCAGCAGCAAGGAGCGCAGGCCGATGCGCTGGTACGTCATGCCACCAACCTCTTTGAGCGCTACGCCCAACTGAACCGCCACTTCTCCGCCGAAGATATTAACTCCATCGTCGCGCTCAAAACAGCCTCCCGGCTCTCAGATATGCTCGCCGCCCACCTCGTGACCGATCCGCAGCAGCAGCAAGAACTCCTGGAGACGCTGGACCCACTGGCGCGCCTGGAAAAAATCTGCGTGATTATGGGTAATGAGATCGAGATTCTTGAACTCGAATCGACGATACGCAGCCGTGTCCGTTCCCAGGTTGATCGCACGCAAAAAGAATTTTACCTGCGCGAGCAACTGCGGGCCATCCAGGAAGAACTGGGCATCGACGCTTCCACCGAGGCCAACGACCTGCGCGCCAAATTGAGTGAAAAGGTCATGCCCGCTGAGGTCGCGACCAGGGTGCGCAAAGAGATTGATCGCTTTGAGCGTACTCCCCCGCAGGCGGCTGAGGTCGCAACATTGCGCTCCTATATCGACTGGATACTGGCATTGCCCTGGAGCGAGCGCAGCGAGGATCATTTTAGCATTGAAGTGACCCGTCAGATACTCGATGAAGATCACTACGGGCTGGAAGGCATCAAAGAGCGCATCATCGAATTCCTGGCGGTGCGGCAGTTGCGCCAGAAACGCGCCGGGCAGGGCGGATTTGCCAGGCGTGAGAGCCAGGGGCAGATTCTCTGCTTCATCGGCCCACCGGGCGTGGGAAAAACCTCGCTGGGCCGTTCAATCGCCCGCGCGCTGGGACGAAAATTCGCTCGCATCTCCCTGGGAGGCGTGAGCGACGAGGCCGAGATTCGCGGCCATCGCCGCACTTATGTGGGCGCGCTTCCGGGGCGCATCATTCAATCGATGAAAACCGTCGGCGTGCGCAACCCGGTGTTCTTACTCGATGAGGTGGATAAACTCTCCGCCGAGTACCGGGGAGACCCCTCGTCAGCGCTACTAGAGGTACTTGATGCCGAGCAGAATCACGCGTTCGTCGATCATTACCTGGAAGTGCCTTTTGATCTTTCAGAGGTGTTCTTCATCTGCACGGGCAATGTGAAATACCAGATTCCGCGTCCACTGGTCGATAGGATGGATATTATCGATCTTCCAGGCTACATACTTGAGGAGAAAGTGAATATAGGCATGCGTCACCTCCTGCCCAAAGTGCTGGCGGAGCATGGTCTCGCGCCTGAGCAATTGAAAATCCCGCAGGGCGTCATGCAGCACATCGTCACGTGGTATACCCGCGAGGCAGGCGTCCGCAACCTTGACCGTCAACTGGCCACCATCTGTCGTAAATCGGCGCGCCGCATCATCGAGAAACCGGATACCCATATACGGCTCACCAATCACAACCTGGAGCAGTATCTCGGCACGCCCCGCTATGTTGATACTCCTATCAGTCAAAAAGTGCAGGTTGGTGTAGCCATGGGACTGGCCGTCACCGAAATGGGCGGTATTTTATTACCCGTTGAGGTTGCGACCATGCCGGGGAAAGGCGAACTGTTGATTACTGGCCAGCTGGGTGATATCATGCGCGAGTCGGCCTATGCCGCCCTCTCCTATATTCGCTCGCGCGCCGACGAGTTCAACCTCGACCCGGGCTTCCAGGACAACATCGATCTGCATATTCATATGCCGGAAAACGCCCTGCCCAAAGATGGCCCATCGGCAGGCATCACTATCGCCACTGCGCTTATTTCCGCCCTGACAGGTCGTCCTGTGCGCGCTAATCTCGCCATGACCGGCGAAATTACCTTGCGCGGGCGTGTCCTGGCGATTGGTGGCCTCAAAGAAAAGGCGCTGGCCGCCCATCATGCCAATATCTATCACATGCTCATTCCACGAGAAAATGAAAAGGACCTGGCCGAAATTCCCCCCAAAATTCAGAAGAGCATGAAATTTACTATTGTGGATACAATGGATCGAGTCATTGAAACCGCGCTGCTGGCCGCTCCGACTTCTCAAAAGGAAAACCAGCCTGAAGATGAGCCAGCAGAAATCGCAGAACCACCGGAGCCACGTCCCCTGCACCTGGATGAGCGAACAATACCTTCTCGCAAAAGAAAAGTACGCGCTTCCGTCACTCCCGCCGATGTACAAAACGAAGAAGGTATCAATGCACCTGAACCATTCATGATTCCGCCTACAGATCTTAACATCACAGGCGATTCCTTTCCAAAGTTGCAGGCGCGCAAGCCGGAGGGGTCGTGATGACACAAGACACGTCGCACATGCAAAACCCATTTTTAGTGGGCGAACGTCTCTACCTGCGACCTTTAGAACCGGCGCAGGATAATCACCTTTACTCCACCTGGATGAACGATGAAGAGATACGGCGCTATTTCTCTATCTACCCCACCAGCGACTCGCGCGGCAAAGAGCGTATCGAGCAACTATACAGAGATGCCAAACACATCATCTTTGGCGTAGCCCTCAATATCGATAATCGACTGATTGGCCTGGTTGGTCTTAAAGACATCAACCCCGTCTACCAGAGCGCGGAATTCTATGTGATCATTGGTGATCGCACGGCATGGTTCAAAGGATACGGCACCGAGGCGACCAGGTTGATGTTCCACTATGGCTTCATGGAACTCAACCTCAACCGCATACAGACGCAGGATATGGACGAAAACGTTGGCGGCTGGCGTGCCGACGAAAAGGCGGGTATGAAATACGAGGGAAACCTGCGCCAGGTCATCTTACGCTTCGGCAAATATCACGATGTGCGCGTCTACAGCATCCTGCGCAGCGAATATTTAGAGAGTCTCGAAAAGTAGTATGGTCACCATCCAGGAAATAACCGACCGTGAGCAGTGGAACGGGTTTTTAACCAGCCAGCCGCGTGGGCATCTCCTGCAATCCTTTGAATGGGGCGAACTGAACAAATACCTGGGCGGGCGCATCTACCGCCTGGGCGCGCTCGACAATGGACGCATGGTCGGCGCACTGCTGCTGACCGTTTCGCCGATCCCGTTCCCTCTTCCCGGATTGCGCTGGAACTGGCTGTACAGTTCGCGCGGCCCAACCGTCGAGTCCCCCGATTCGCCCGCTCTGCCTGCCTTAATCGAGGGCGTGCAGAAGATCGCAAAGGCGGAGCGCGCCGTCGTCCTGCGCCTGGAACCGAATATCGCCGACGATGACCCCCACCTGGACGCATGGATCGCCGCCTACCACGCGCTGGGTTTCCAGACCAATCCCATTTCAGTACATGGACGACGCAGCTGGGTACTCGACATCCGTCCCCGCGCCGAAGTCTTGCTCGCCAATTTCAAGATGACCTGGCGACAAAACGTGCGCACCGCCGAACGCAAGGGCGTCGTCATCCGCGAAGCCACCGGCGATGCCGATTTCGACGCCTATTACGACCTGCTCAAAGTCACCAGCGAACGCGACGCCTTCTTTATTCATCAAAAGGATTACCACAAGCAAATTCTGCGCCAGTTCGCCATCAAAGGCGATGCAGTCCTCTATCTCGCCGAACACGAGGGCGAGGCTATTGCCGCCAAGATGCTGATCCGCTTCGGCGATCGGTGCTGGGATATGTTCGGGGCCTCATCCAACCACAAACGCAATCTGAAGCCAACCTATCTGTTACAGTATCGCTGCATTCAATGGGCACAATCCAGGGGCTGCTCCTATTTCGATTTCCGCAC